>Ga0207797_1001201_pt1 | contig 19092 bp, 13 predicted proteins | sample PRCRCaboRojoPR_6_FD_187275 | JGI IMG/M metagenome (GOLD analysis project Ga0207797, IMG submission 187275) | Marine sediment microbial community from Cabo Rojo, Puerto Rico - PR CR 10% Liquid 1 (SPAdes) | ecosystem: Environmental > Aquatic > Marine > Coastal > Sediment | place: Cabo Rojo, Puerto...
GACGCCCAGAGCATATACGCCTTCAGGGGCGCGGACTTCCGCAACGTCCACTCCTTCACCGAGCGGCTGCCCGGCTCCACTGTGCTGCGCCTGGAGCGAAACTACAGGTCCACCCAGGAGATACTGGACCTGGCCAACTGGCTGCTGGCGGAGAGCCCCCTGGACTACAGCAAGCACCTGGAGGCGGCCAGAGGGAAGGGGGCTGTGCCTCGCCTCATCGACTTCGGCGACGCCCTGGATGAGGCGCAGTGGATAACCGACGACATACTGGAGAGGCACGAGACCGGCACACCCTGGTCGGACCAGATGGTGATAACCCGCAGCGCCTACGCGGCCAGGCAGCTGGAGGCCGCTTTCGTGGAGCGCAGGGTGCCCTACAGGTTCATCGGCGGCACGCAGCTCTTCGCCGCCGCCCACGTAAAGGACCTGCTGTGCATGATCCGGGCAGCAGTCAGCCACCTCGACGAGCTGGCCTGGATGCGCTACCTGACCATGTGGCGCGGCATCGGAGACGTCACCGCCGCCCGGGTGGTGGACGGGCTGAGGGCCTGCGAGGACGGGGACGCCGCGGCGGAGTGGCTTCGGGGGTCCTGGGACCGCCAGCAGCGGATCCTGGAGGGACTGGAGCTGGTGGCGGAGAGCGCCGACAGCCCGGAGAGGGTGGTCAGGCGCTGCCGCGACTTCCTGGAGCCGCTGATGGAGGCCCGGTATCCCAACTGGGAGTCCAGGTCCAGGGACATCGACCTGCTGGCCCGTCTGGCCCGGGGCCACAGGTCGGTCCGGGCCTTCCTGGAGACCTACACCATGGACCCGGTGAGCCGCACCGATGCCCGCAGGCTGGAGGAGGAGGACGTGGTCACCCTGGTAACCGCCCACAGCGCCAAGGGTACGGAGTCCCCGGTGGTCTATCTGATCAGGGTGGAGCCCAACGTATACCCCCACGTCCGAAGCCTGGGAAGCGCGGATGACGAGGAGGAGGAGAGGCGCGTCCTCTACGTGGGAATGACCCGCGCCCGGGACGAGCTGATACTGACCAGGTCCTGCTGCTGGGGCGGAAGGACCGTCTTCTGGGGAGGCGCCACGGCGGCCCACTCGTCGGGGGGAACGGCCTACTTCCTCCATGGCCTTCCCGACGGTCTCGTCAAGAGGGAGGCCGGCTTCCGCACGGGAACCGACCCCGGCGGGGAGACCATAACGTCCTGGCGGGAGAGCTGAGAAGCCGGTATTCCATACCAGGTATCCCGGAATTATTGGTTGACATCACTGACTCATGAAGCAAGTATCAGGTATGTAAGCGACAGATGACGGAAGGCGCCCACAGCCTCTCTGCTCCTGCCACCTCTTTCCATTCTGAGGAGGCGACGATGTTTCCGATGGCCATACTCACATCAATCCTCATAGGATCGCCGTACATCCCGGCGGGCGGTTCCAGTCCCGATACGCTTGATAACGGCCTGTTCCGGGCCGTCATCACCCCGGTGAGCAGCGGCTCCCGGGCCGGAAGCGTCCTGGAGCTGGTCGACCTGGAAACGGGAACCGACTTGGCCGCAGGGGGCGACTACGCCAGTGTGCGCTGCGGCGATTTCGTCCCCCAGGACGGAGCGCTCATCGAGCACAGTCCCACCAGGGCCACCTTCGTGTCCGTAGCCATGGTGGACCCCGACACCCGGGAGACCCTCCCCGTGACTCTGGTGGTGGACTTCCGCCTGGTGGGAAGGGGCATGGAGGTCGCCTACACCGTGACCACCACCGGAACCGTGTCCTTCACCGAGCCGCTGGAGGCCGTGTTCGGCCTCAGCCCCTACCTGGGTGGCTCGGTGCGCTTTGCCAACCAGACGGTGACCAACGACAGGACCAACGATCTGGACGGTCAGCACACAGAGGTCTTCCGGGTCTCCGGCGACCAGGAGGTCCATCTGTCCGGAGGGGGATGTCCCGTGGGCATGACCTACCTGTTCCCGAACCCGGCCAAGTCACTGATCGGCCTCTCGTGCGAGGCATGGCCCGTGAACGAGCACCTGATCCTGCGCTTCTTCGATGTACACAAGACGCAGAACTGCTGCGTCAGCCCCGAGCTGTACTCCCGCGTCGGACCCGGCAACACCGCTACCCACTACGTCAGGATGGCGGCGGGAGACGTTCAGTGCCCCGTCTACCTCTCCAGCCATCCGCACATGTGGGAGAGGACGGCCAGCTGGGTGCTGGACGACATTCCCCTGGTTCATCCCGGCCAGGGCGACATGTGGAGCTTCTCGGTGGACTCCAGCGGGCCGGAGATAGTCACCGCCAGGATCATCAAGCTGCTCCAGGAGCATCCCTCCATGAACATGAACATCGTGATACTGTCCGACGGCATCCTGGCCGATAACTGCGACTCCATGTGGTACGAGCCGGGCTACGAGGACAGCTGGTCACACTGGCACAGCACCTGGAGGATAGCCACTGAAGCCCCCGACGATTACATGCAGTGGATGTGCAACATCCAGGACGACGTCTATCCCTGGGCGGACAGGGTCAACCTCGGGTGCCACGGGTATCACCACACACCGAATCCAGATTCCTGCTACGACCCCCACCACGAGTTCATAACGCTGGAGTTCGAAGAGCACCAGGAGCGCTTCGACGTGGTTTTCGACGACTTCACTACCGTGGGTCTCGATGCCCAGGAGGCCATGCGCACCATCAGACCACCCGGCAACAAGACCTCACTCAGCGGCCTGTGGGCCATGGTGGACCACGGCTTCAGGTACTTCAGCAACGGCACCTACTACAACGACTGGGTGGGTGGCGAGTGGTTCTGGGACCTCTTCCTGACCCGGTACGAGACTCCGGGCGGACTGATGTGGGGGGTCAACACGGTCTGGCGGGCGGACTGGTCGGCGATGATGGAGTACGAGAAGCTGGCCGCAGTGATGGAGAGGGGCAAGCACGGCCTTCTCCACGGGCATCCCATAGACATGTTCGCCAACGGGGCTCCGGCGGCCTACCACAGGATCGACAGCGTCTGCACTTCGCTCGAGGAGGACTATTCCAACTTCGGCTGGGTGATGCCCCTGGACTACGCTCACATGCTGGATGAGTGCTACGCCCTGAACGTGGACAGCATCCGCTGGTCGGAAGGGTCCGCCTCACTCTACTTCAACGGCTCCACATCCCGGGGACAGACGGTCGTCTGCAGGCTGCCGGAGGAACCGATCAACCTGAGCGTACGGATCGACGGAGAGGCCGTGGACTGGGAGCTGTACGAGGGGTATCGGGTATTCGCGAATGCCGATGGCCTCTCCGCCGGCTCCCACGTGGTTCTGCTGGAATGGGACGGTATGGGCGTGCAGTCCCCCGGTGATGGCCGTCATCCCGGCCTGTCCATACAGATGCCCAATCCCTCCGGCCGGGATGTTCCGATTGCGGTCAGGGGACTGCCGGAGCCGGGCATCTGCCGGATCGACGTGCTGGATATGGCGGGAAGGCTGATGACCTCGGAATCCCCTCCCCCCGGGGATCGGGGAAGCGCCTCGACCGTCATCACGCTGCCTCCGGATACGCCCCCGGGCGTCTACCTGGTCCTAGTCCGGGCCGGTGAGCTGGTCGCCTCTCGGAAGCTGGTTCTGCTGAGCGGGTAGCGACGGGGCTCCGTGTTTGACACGGCTCCTCAGTTGGAGCTATCGTCACCAGTTGCCGCGGCCCACGGGCGGGGCTGGCCCGTGGGCCGGCGGCACTCACTACCAGAGTCTGTCGTTCCCTGCGGGGCCCGTCCCCGCGCAAAGCTGCCGGGAGAGACCTTCTATGGCCAGCAGCGAAACGGTTATGGACATCAAGTGCCGGTTCACCTGGAAAACCGTCCTGGTGGCCATGCTCTTGCTGGTGTTCGCCTGGTTCCTGCGGGGCATGTTTACCGTGAACCAGCGGCTTGCGCTGCTCGGATTCACCCTGGCGACGATGGCCTTCCTGGTGTTTCCCCGCCCCGTCACATGGCTCTACGTCCTTCCCTTCGGCTTCTTCGTGTTGGGGGGACGGGTGTTCGAGATCGGCGAGTTCTTCCCCACCAGCGCGACCCTGATCATCATCCTCTTCACCATCTTCTACCTGCTGGACCGGATTGTATGGAACGAGAGGCTGTTCGTGCCCTCCAAGATGCTCATGCTGATCGGGCTGGCGATAGTCATACAGGCTGTCAGCCTGGCGGTTTCCATCCATGTTCACGGGCAGTACCCCCTCAATGCCTTCCGGGATGCCATAAGCGTCTACCAGTTCTCTCCCCTGCTGGTGATTCTCCCGGTTCTCCTCTGCCGGCCCGACAGGATGGATAGCTTTCTGCGGGTTCTGGTCTTCGTCATCGTACTGGTGGCACTGTCCGGCATATTCGAGTACCACTCCATAGGGAGCTTCGAGAGAACGGACATGGGAATAGGCTACGTGTACAAGGGGCGGGTCAGCGGTTTCTTCAGGCACCCGAACGTGCTGGCCGCCTTCCTTGAGCTGGGGGTCCCCCTGTCCCTGGCCCTCTTCTTCCGCGAGAGGAAGGTCGGCTGGAAGCTCCTGGCCATGGCTGCCGTGCTGCTGGGCATACTGAGCGTACTCTACACCTTCTCCAGGGGCGGGCTGCTGTTCCTCTTCATCGGTCTCGCCATGACCCTGTTCTGGCGCTTCAGAAGAAAGCTGCTGATCCCCGTCCTTCTGCTGGTGCTGTTCGTTCTGGTGCTGCTGGCCACCAGCGATGTGTTCGAGAGGCAGATGGGCTTCTTCACCGATCCCATGGGCTCCCTTACCGAACCCACCATTCTCCACCGCTTCATCACCTATCGGGGCTTCATCCACCAGATAATGGAATCCCCCGTCACCGGGGTGGGGTGGGGGGCCAGGGAGTTCTTCTGGGGCAGGACCATGATCTACAGCTTCTGGGAGGTCCGCCACGCCGTGAGCCACAAGACCCTGAAGATCTTCGGCGGCCTCAACAGCATGTTCCTCAACCAGGCCGTGAAGGGCGGCATCATCTCGCTTTCCGCCGTCTTCCTGGTGATCACGGCCATCATCGTGGGAACCGTGAAGGCCATGCGAAGAGGGCATGGCATAATCGTGGTGGGACTTGCCGCGGGACTGGTGGGGTTCTACGGCCATCAGGTCGTGGGGAACCAGATCCAGTGGCAGATGGCCAACGCCGCCTACTGGGTGAGCATCGGTCTGGTGGCCGCCTTCGGGGCCATGCGCGCCCCGCTCGATGGGAGGACCCCGTTGCGGGATGGGCCTGGCGGATGATCCCGCCGGACTCGTTCGCCATCATCATAGGAGCGATGAAGAGCGGGACCACAACGCTCTACGCCCATCTGGCCCGGCATCCCCGCATCTGTCCCTGCTCGGTGAAGGAGCCGGAGTTCTTCTCACGGCACCAGGACCACGCTGCGGAGAGAACGGAGCGATACGAGGCCCTTTGGGACTTCGACCCCTCCAGGCACAGGTGGGCGCTTGAGGCATCCACAGGCTACACGAAGTACCCGATGGAGCCGGGGGTACCGGAGAGGATGGACTCCTACGGCATAAGGCCGCGTCTTGTGTACATAATGCGCGACCCCTTCGAGAGGATCGAGTCTCACCGGCACTCCATGCGACACTCTCCCCGGCTTCGCAGGAAGTTGCTGGACGAGCACCACATCGCCGTCAGCGACTACTGCATGCAGCTGGACAGATACCGGAGGGTCTGGCCCGACGCTGAGATACTGCTGCTGGACTTCGCCCTGCTGCGGAAGGACCCGGCTGCCGTTGTGCGCCAGGCCCTGACATTTCTCGATCTTGCCGAGGGAGTCCAGATAGAGGAGCTTCACGAGAACCCCACCAGGGACCGGCCGACCCTGCTGCGCTGGTATGCGCGCCTCATGTCCGGAAGCAGGATCAGGAATCCCCTTCCGGCGGCTCTGAAGGCGCGGGCAAGGGAGCTGCTGGGAAACGCCTTCCCCGGAGGCAGGCGCAGGCTGTCCCCCAGGCAGAGGAAGATCGTCCACCGCAGGCTGGCCCCCGGTATGCGGAAGCTGCATGACGAGTGGGGCTTCGCCGTAGACAGATGGGGGTTCTGACGGGAGCCGGAAGCGCACGGAGCAACCGAGCAAGGAAGGGCAGCGATGGCATTCAACGGTGAGAGACTCGTTCCGAGGGAGCTCTACTTCGGCAACCCGGATCGGACGCAGCTGAGGATAAGTCCCGACGGGGAGCGGATGGCGTACCTGGCCCCCAGGGACGGCGTGATGAACCTGTGGGTGGCCGGTGCGGACCACCTCTCCGATCCCCGTCCGGTGACCTCGGACACCCATCGGGGAATCAGATGGTACGACTGGACATACTCCCCCGGCAGGCTGGTGTACCTGCGCGACAGCGACGGCGATGAGAACTGGCACATCTACCTTGCGGACGTGGAGGAGGGCACCGAGAGGGACCTGACCCCCCTGGACGGGGTGAGCGCCCGGCCCATGGGGCACAGCCACAGGCACCCCGACCGCATTCTGGTGGGGCTCAACAGCAGGGACCCCCGGCTCCACGACGTCTACTCGGTGCACCTTGGCTCCGGCCGCCGGGAGCTGGTGCTGGAGAACGGTGGTTTCGCGGGATTCCTCAGCGACCAGGATCTGAAGGTCCGGCTGGGGGTCCGGTTCACCTCCCGGGGTGGGCTGCAGTGCATGCTGAGAGAAGGCGGCGACTGGAAGGAGCTCTACAGCGTGGGCCCGGAGGACGCCACCACCTCCAGTCCTTTGTCCCTGGACTCGGAGGGGGTACTGTGGACAAGCTGGTCGGAGGGCCGTGACACGGCCGCCCTGCGGTCGGTGGACCTGCGGACGGGGAAGGCGGAGATTCACGCCTCCCACCCCAGGGCCGATCTCACCTCCCGTCTCATCGTGCATCCCCGCACCCAGCGTCCCCAGGCCGCCGGTTTCGAGTACAGGAGGCTGGAGTATGTCGTCCTGGACGAGGACATCGCCGATGACCTCGAGTACCTGCAAGACCTGGAAAGGGGAGAGGTGACGGTTACCTCCAGGTCGCTGGACGACCGGGTCTGGGTGGTGGCCTTCCGGCCGGACGACGGATCCGTGGCGTACTACCTCTACCGCAGGGAGTCACGCCGGGCCGAGCTGCTCTGCCGCTCCCGGCCCGAGCTGGAGGAGGTGGATCTCTCCCGGATGCATCCGGTGGAGATAGAGGCCGCCGACGGAATGAGCCTGGTGGCCTACTATACGCTTCCACCGGCCCTGGACAGCGCCGAGGGAGGTCCTCCGGACTCGCCTCTACCCATGGTCCTGTACGTCCACGGCGGCCCCTGGGCCCGGGACAGGTGGGGATACCATCCGGTGCACCAGTGGCTGGCCAACAGGGGCTACTTCGTGTTGAGCGTCAACTTCCGCGGCTCGACGGGCCTGGGCAAGGACTACGTCAACGCCGGCAACGGCCAGTGGGCGGCGGACATGCACCGCGACCTGCTGGACGCCGTGCGGTGGGCGGTGGAGAACCGGTTCGCCCACCGGGAAAGGGTGGCCATCATGGGCGGCAGCTACGGCGGCTACGCCACCCTGGTGGGGCTGACGTTCACCCCCGAGGAGTTCGCCTGCGGCGTGGACATCGTGGGTCCCTCCAACCTGGTGACCCTTCTTCAGAACGTTCCCCCCTACTGGATGCCCATGATGCCCATGATGGAGCACAGGGTGGGGGCCCTGCCCGGAAGCGAGGAGGGCAGGAGGTACCTTATGGAACGGTCTCCCATCACCAGGGCGGACAGGATCGTAAGACCCCTCCTGATAGGGCAGGGAGCCAACGATCCCAGGGTCACGCAAGCGGAGGCGGACCAGATAGTCGGCGCCATGAGGGAGAAGGACCTTCCGGTGACCTACCTGCTCTATCCCGACGAGGGCCACGGCTTTCAGAGACCGGAGAACAGGCTTTCCTTCTTCGCCGTTGCCGAGCAGTTCCTGGCCGAGCACATCGGAGGAAGCTGCCAGCCTCTGGGAGACTCCTTCCGGGGCAGCTCCGTGGAGGTGGTGGACGACGGCGGCCTGCCGGGACTGTAGCCCGGCCCGAAGCGACAACCGATTGGATGAGGCAATGCAGATAACCAGGGAGCTGCTTCGCAGGCTGCCCAAGTCCGACCTGCACCTGCACCTGGACGGTTCGGTGAGGCTCCGGACGCTCATCGAGCTGGCGGGGGAGAGAGACGTCCACCTTCCCTCGCAGACCGTGGAGGGCCTGCGGGAGACGGTGTTCAAGGACGGCTACGAGAGCCTGGAGGACTACCTCACAGGCTTCGCCTACACATGCGCGGTGATGGGGGACGCCGAGAGCCTGGAGAGGATAGCCTACGAGCTGGCTCTGGACAATCTGGAGGAGGGGGTGCGCTACATAGAGGTGCGATTCGCCCCTCAGCTCCATGCAGGCGGCGGCCTGGACCTCCCGGAGATCTTCACCGCCGTGAACCGGGGTCTGGCCCGGGCCAGGAGCGGGTTCAACTGCACGGAGGCGGTTCGTTCGGGAGAGGAGCCCCGGTTCGAGTACGGGATCATCGCCTGCTCCATGAGGTTCTTCGCCTCCGGTTTCTCGCAGTACTTCGACCGCTTCATGAAGGCACACACCTACACCGACCTGGACACCGTCTTCGGACTGGCCTCCCTGGAGCTGGTGGGGGCAGCGCTGGACGCCAGGGACCGGCTGGGAGTCCCCGTGGTGGGAGTGGATCTGGCCGGCGCGGAGGCCGGATACCCCCCCGCCCATCACCGGGAGGCCTACCTCAAGGCCCACCGGGGCTTCATGAAGAAGACGGTTCACGCCGGAGAGGCCTACGGGCCGGAGAGCATATTCCAGGCCATAACCGAGCTCAACGCCGACCGCATAGGTCACGGGACCTCTCTGTTCAACGCCGGAGCCGTGTCCGACCCCTCCATCGATGATCCCGAGCGGTACGTGGAGGACCTGGCCCAGTACATCGCGGACCGGCGGATCACGCTGGAGGTCTGCCTGACCTCAAACATGCAGACCACCCCCAGCATCGGCCGCCTGGAGAACCACCCCCTGGGTAAGATGATGGACCACAGGCTCTCGGTGGCCATCTGCACCGACAACCGAACCGTGTCCCACACCACCGTAACCGACGAGCTGCACAAGGTGGTGCGCAACTTCGACGTTCCCCTTCCCCTGCTGAAGAATCTGGTGGTCTACGGGTTCAAGCGCAGCTTCTTCCCCGGCCCCTACCAGGAGAAGAGGCGGTACGTGCGTCAGTGCATGGAGCGTTTCGAGCGGGTGGTGGCCGAGGCGGGCGGCAAAGAGGCCTGACTCCCGGTTCGGAGGGTGGGGGCAGCGCAAGGGCTCCGGCAGATGCCGGAGCCCTTGCACGTACCCCTTTCGCCGCTAGCTTCTGTGCTTGCGTCCGGAGTGGTCCTCTACCAGGTCCATTCGGCCCAGCTTGCCCAGGAGGTGGCGCCTCCAGGCGTCCCAGTAGCCGTTCAGTCTGCGGGGAACCGCGTCCCGGTCCCAGTCCGTGGGCCTGTCCTGGCCGGGGTCGGGGAGCACCAGCGAGCCCACGTACTCGGCGTCGTCGTAGACCCTCTCTATCTGCTCGTGGATATCGCGGATGTCGCCCTCGGTGACCTCACCGGTCTCGGTGGCCTTGTAGAACTGCACGGTTACCCTGATGGGGAAGTTGCGGTCCCGCTCGATGGGGAGGTTGTCTATCTCGGTGAAGGGGCCCTCCAGCTCGCCGTGGCCGATAACGGCGGCCTCCACGTCCGAGTCTCTGGACTGAGCCGCTCCCATCGGCGCCGCACATGACTCGTAGCAGACCACGTCGTCGAACCAGGTGGACTGCGGGTTGCGCTGCTTGAGGGGTATCTGGATGAGAAGGACCATGTTCAGCCCCTCCTCGCCGGCGGCGGAGACCTGCTGGCCGCCGTCGCCGCCGGCGGCCATGAAGTCCGAGATCCTCTCCCCGGTCAGGCTTGCCCGCTGGCCGTCCTCGTTGAAGAAGAGGCGCTGGCCCCAGCTGTAGGCCCCCGGCACCGGGTCGCGGGTGTTGTCGATGACGGTCACCGAGGTGCCCTCCCTGGTGGCGAGTATGGTCAAGACCGCCGGGTCGCCCTCGTAGGACTGGTAGTTGAAGAGGACGGGGTTGAAGGTGGCGGTGCCGCTGGGCTGAATGGGAAGGAACACCGCCTGGGCGCTCACCAGCACCAGGCTGTCCCTCTCGCAGAGGAGCCCGTCCTCGTCGGCCTTCCAGCAGTCGGGGTCGTGCAGGTAGTAGCGCAGGTGGTCCACGTAGTCGCGCAGGGTCACCGGGGCCAGGTCCTCGCCCCGCTCGTTGCCTGCCAGCAGGAAGAAGTCGTCGGGGTCCAGGTCCGCCGAGAGATCGTGGAAGTTGGGATATCGTATCACCGGCATGCAGGTTAGCTGCTTCTGCCCGGTGGCCGGGTCCTCGTGGTGGACCTGGATGGTCATGTCGGAGATGTTGGGGCCCCAGCAGGAGCCGGAGTAGCGTCCCGTGTCCTCCCAGGTGACGTTCACCACGTTCATTCCGTACTGGGTGGCCAGCTCGCAGGCCTTGTAGTCCCAGGTCATCTCAGCTATCCTGCTGACGACCTCAGAGTAGTCCCGCCCCGCCCGGCGGTCCGTGGAAGCCGTCAGTGCCATCGCTGCTATCAGTATCGCTCTGAGCATCTTGTGTCCTCCCTCTGTCGTTGGTCTGCCATCCGCTTACGGTACTGATACAGCGGCAGGACGAACACTATTCCACGGGATCCATCGAGCTGCCACGGCCAGCGCATTTGCGTTCCCCGGCGGTTTCGTTTAATAATCGTGACGTAAGGAGGCTCAATGGAGCAGGACCGCGGGGAAGGCGGCTCACTCTTCCGGGCAGACCGCCTGAGCAGCTTCATGCGGGAAAAGGGGCTGGGCAGATTCTCCCCCGAGGCCCTCCTTTCTCGAATACTCACCACAAATCCCGGCATAGTATACGTTTACAGCGTGGAGGACAACCACACGCTGTTTGCCAGCATGGGCATTCTGACCGTTCTGGGATATCGCCCCGAAGAGGTATCCCGGGACCCCGGCTTCTTCCTGAAGATCACCCATCCCCATGACCTCGCCGACATTGGCGAATGGCACGGGCGCTTCGAGGGTCTGGGTAAGGGGGGCGTACTCCAGCACAGGTACAGGATGCGTCACAGCCGGGGCCACTACGTCTACCTCAGGTGCAGGGAGACGGTCTTCGCCCGGTACGATTCCGGCAGGCCGGCACTGGTGATCGGAAACGCCACCGACGAGACGGAGGCGGTGGTGGCCGAAAGTGAGCTGCTGGCCCGGACTGAGGAACTCCGCCGAAGCGAGGAGCGCTACCGCCTGCTGGTCGAGTCCTCCGTGGACGCCATTGTGGGAGTGGACGCCGATATGCGGATAGTCCTCTGGAATCAGGCGGCGGAGAAGATGTTCGGGTATCCGGAGACAGAGATGCTGGGGGAGAGCCTGCTCCGCATAGTTCCCCGGGACCAGCGGGAAGACAAGGTAAGGGGATTCTCCCTCTTCAGCAGGACCGGCGAGGGGGATGTTCTGGGCGGCATACGTGAGTTGGAGGGTCTGCACCAGGACGGCACTCGATTCCCCTTGGAGATATCCATCGCTCCGCTGAAGGTGGACGGAAGATGGACCGCCACCGGCATACTCAGGAACATCTCAGAACGGAAGAGGGCCCAGAAGCGCCAACGGAAGATGGCAATGGAGATACAGCGCATGCAGCGCCTGGATGCGGTGGGAGCTCTGGCGGGAGGAATCGCCCACGACTTCAACAACATACTGAGCTCCGTCCTGGGCAACATATCCATGGCCAGGGAGCTGGTGGGAGACGGAGACCGGCTGCGGGCGCTCATGGACCAGAGCCATGAGGCGGCTCTGCAGGCCCGGGAGCTGGCGGGTCAGCTCCTCACCTTCGCAGAGGGTGGCGAGCCCGTGCGGGAGGTGATCGACGTCGGCCCCATGGTGGAGAAGGGCTGCCGCTTCAGCCTGGCGGGCTCCGGGTCACGGTGCCGTATGGAGCTCGAGCCTCACCTGTACGTGCTGGCCGACGGCGGTCAGATATCCCAGATGGCGGGCAATCTGGCCCTGAACGCATCACAGGCGATGGAGGGAGCGGGGGACGTAGTGGTTCGGGCCTTCGCCATCAGCATCGGCGAGAACGAGCTTCCGGGTCTCCCCCGGGGCGACTACGTGGCTGTGGAGGTGGAGGACACCGGGCCCGGTATTCCCGAGGACTGCGCCGAGAAGATCTTCAACCCCTTCTTCACCACCAGACGGGAGGGGCACGGTCTGGGGCTGTCCGTCTGCTACTCCATAGCCCGTCAGCACGGTGGCACCGTACTTGTGGAGTCCGAACCCGGAGAGGGCGCCCTGTTCCGGGTGCTGCTTCCCTTGTCGGAGAGGCCCGCCCCGCAGGACGGCCCCTCCATGGATACCCGGGCTCCGGCGGGGTCGAGGGTGCTGGTGATGGACGACGACGACGGAGTGAGAAAGGTCCTCAGACAGATGCTGGAGAGTCTGGGGATGGACGTTGTCGAAGCCTCCGAGGGTCGGGCCGCAATAGACATCTACAGCGAGGCGACAGAGAACGGGGACGGCTTCGACCTTCTGATCATGGACCTCACGGTGCCCGGTGGAATGGGGGGCGCACAGACCATGCGGAAGCTGGTGGAGCTGGACCCCGACGTTACAGCGCTGGTCTTCAGCGGCTACTCGAACGATCCCGTAATGGCCAGGTACGCCGAGCACGGCTTCGCCGGAGTTCTGAAGAAGCCGTTCACGCTCAGGGAGCTGAGAAAGGCGCTGCTGAGCACTCTGGGAAGCGAGGGGCGGGACTAGGGATCCACCCGCAGAAGCGGCTCGTCCCCCTGGCGCTCTTCCACGTGGCCTACGATGGTCGAGGCAGTGTCGCCCTCCTCGTGAAGCCGCTTCAGAACATCATCGGCCTGGGCGGGGTCCACCGAGAAGAGAAGGCCTCCGGAGGTCTGGGACTCGCTGAACAGGGTAACCAGCCGGGAGTCGATGCCCTCGGCGACCTCCAGATGGTCGGCGACGAACTGCCTGCATTTGCAGACTCCCTTGGGATTGTACTCGTCCATCAGACCGGGTAGTCCCGGCAGCAGCGGTACGCTGGAGGCCGAGAGCACCATTCTGCTGCCCGAGTAGCGGGCCATGGGCAGGGCGTGGCCCAGCAGGCCGAATCCGGTTACGTCCGTCATCCCTCCGGTGTCGTAGTCCTCCAGGATCTGAGCCGCGTACATGTTCAGCCGCTCCATGCCCTCCACCCAGACCCGGTAGAGGTCGGGGGAGAGCCCCTCCTGCCGGTAGGCGTTGCAGTATATGCCGGTGCCCAGCGGCTTGGTCAGAACGAGGATCTGGCCCGGTCTCACAGATGCGTTGCGGGTTGCCCTGTCGGGATGGATCAGTCCGGTGACGCTCATGCCGTAGACCATCTCGGTCTGCTCCAGCGTGTGCCCCCCCATAAGCGCCACTCCCGCCTCGGCCAGCTTCTCCGAGCCCCCGGACAGCAGAGCCTCTATGGCCTCCGCCGGGATCTGCCCGGCAGGATATGCCAGGTGGTTCATGGCGGTGATGGCCCGCCCCCCCATTGCCCATATGTCCGAGAGGCTGTTGGCGGCCACTATTCGACCGAAGCTGCCGGGGTCGTTCACTATGGGGTAGAAGAAGTCCACGGTCTGCACCAGGGCCTGATCGGGCGAGAGACGGTACACGCCGGCATCGTCCATGGTCTCCATTCCCACCAGGAGATCAGGCGTCTCGAACCTAGGCAGCTTTGACACTATCCCGGCCAGCCTGGTCGGGTTGAGCTTACCCGCTCAACCGGCGCAGGGGGCGTAGTCAAGCATCCGTATCTCCCTGCCGGTGGGTATGGCCCTCTCCGGCTGCTGGCCGTGCTCGCCCTGGCCGTACAGGAACTCGCAGTAGGTGGGCTCCCCCCGGCTGTGGTGGAAACGGCAGCAATCGGCGCACTTTCCTAGGCGCTGGCAGTCGGACGGGCAGGGACAGTGCTTTCCGTCGTAAGGCGCTCCCATGGCTCCCCTCTGTTGCGGCTCGAATATGGAAAATAACCCGCCTGCCGGCCCCCTGCAATGCACACCCGCCGGCCGTAGAATGATAATATGCTGTCCGGCAGCGGCTTATGAGGGAAGTTTGGCCCCCCGGGATGTTCTCCTTATGATAGCGCCATTCCCGACACAGATCGGTCGAACCGTCCTTCCTCTGGAGGAGAGCGCCATGGGCAGGTACACGCTCAGGGAGAACCTGGCAGACTACGCCGGCATGCTGGCGGGGTCCGTCCTCTTCGGAGTCGCCTACTCCTGGTTCCTCTTCCCCTTCCGGGTGTCTCCCGGAGGGGTGGGGGGCCTGGCGCAGGTTCTCTACCATCTCACCGCAGTACCGGAGGCCTACTGGATGTTCGGCTTCAACATACCCCTTTTCGTCCTGGGGTACGTCTTCGTGGGACGGCAGTTCGGGGTCAGGAGCTTCGTGGGCATGGTCCTGTCGAACCTCATGTGCTGGGTGTTCACCCCGTCGCACCTGGCCTTCCTCGCCTCCTACGGGGAGATAGTCCACAACGTAGCGCCCGCCGGCTCGCTGCCGCGGCTGGCCCTGTTCTTCGACGGCTCACGGGAGACACACATCCTGCTGGCATCCGTAACCGGGTCCGCCCTGCTGGGCCTGGGCCTGGGCCTTATCTTCAAGTTCAGGGGCTCCACCGGAGGCACCGACATCCCGGTGGCCATACTGAAGAAGTACACCGGCATATCCATCAGCACCGGCTACTGGATCGTGGAGTCCTTCATCATACTGCTGGTGGGCGTGGTGTTCGCCCGTCCGGCCATCGTGGTCTGGGCCTACCTCAACCTCTTTCTCACCAGCAGAATGACCGACCTGGCCGCCGAGGGCCTGCCCTACGTCAAGGCCGTGGTGATCGTCTCCGACAGGGCGGGGGAGGTGCGGGAGGCCATCTTCGATGAGCTGAACCGCGGCCTCACGTTCCTGAAGGGCCACGGGGGCTACGACCACCGGCCCAGGGACGTGATCTACGTGTGCGTCCATCGCAGGCAGGTGAATCTGCTGCGCAAGATCGTGCGGGACATCGACCCGGAGGCCTTCATGGTGATGCATGACGCCTACGACGTGATGGGCTATGGTTTCAGGGAAAGGACCATCACCTACTAGCACGGGAGCATGCGGGAAGGAGCATCGCATGAGATACCTGATCCTCTGCACGGCATCCGCGGCGGTACTGGTTCTGGCAGCATCCTGCGGCGACGATGACGGGGGCACCGGCCCCAGCGGCGGCGGAGCCGGAGACTCGGTCTACTACCCCCTGGCCGTGGGCAACACCTGGGAGTACGACCGCAACGGCACCTACAACGTGGACTCCATCGAGTACACCATCAGCGGCGAGGCCACCGTGGAGATAACGGGCACCGCCACCCACTCCCAGGGATGGGACGTCTTCGTGGAGGTGAGCACGGTAAACGACACCATCTCCGGGTACACGACGAGCTCGGCGGTCTGCACAGTCTACGTATGGCAGGACGAGGACGGCACGTACGGGTGTCCGCACCTCACCGACACCGACTCCTGCTGGACCGTGCCGTTCCCGCTGGCCGCGGGCAACACCTGGACCTACGCCACCCAGCCTCCCACTACGGGAGAGGTTCTCTCCATGGACGTGGACGTCAACGTTCCCGCCGGGACCTTCGAGGAGTGCGCGGAGATACAGACGGTCTGGCTGGAGGGGGGCAACGTCACCAACACCACCGACTACGCGGAGAACGTGGGAATGGTGCGCAACGTGTTCACCCAGGAGGCGGGGGTATACAACAGTACCGTGGACATGACACTGGAGAGCTACCAGGTGCAGTAGCCGGGAGCCGGACTTGAGACTTACCGACTCGCACACCCACCTGTTCATGGAGCCCCTGGGCCGTTCACTGGACGCCGTTCTGCGCAGAGCCTCCTCGGCCGGGGTGACTCGCATGGTGGTTCCCGCCTACGACCGCGATTCCTGGACGCCTGTATCGGACCTGGCCGCAAGGGCCGGGGTCTTCGTGGCCCTGGGCCTTCATCCCTGGGCAGCCGGCGAAGGTCTGGACCCCGCCATCCTCGCAGAGGCCCTCGAGTATAGCGGCGCAGTGGCCGTCGGCGAGATCGGCCTGGACTCAAAGGTGGACGTTCCGCAGGAGTTGCAGGAGGCGGTGCTTGCCCGGCAGCTTGGACTGGCCCGGGATCTGGGCCTGCCCGTGATCCTCCACTGCAGGGGGGCCTACCACCGGCTGATCTCCATCCTGGAGGGCTTCGGCGGATCCCTGAGGGGCGTGTTTCACGCCTTCTCGCGGGGACCGCAGCTGGCGGCCAGGCTGGTGGCCCTGGGCATGCACCTGGGGGTGGGAGCGGCGGCCACACGTCCCCGGGCAAGCAGAATACGGCGGTCGCTTCCTGGAGTTCCCCGGGAGCGTCTGCTTCTGGAGACAGACTCGCCCTCCATGGGACTGGAGGGGGTGCCCGCCGGTGAGTCGGAGCCCGCGCACGTCAGAGAGGTGTGCCTGGCCGCCGCGGACATGCTGGAGATGGAGCCGGAGGAGCTGGCCGAGACCACATGGAGGAACGCGGATGAGCTGTTCGGACTGGCCTGAGAGGTTCGCCCGGACGGTGGACTTCCTGGGGGAGCAGGGCTTCCGCAGGCTCAGGGGGAGCCGGATCGCCGTGGTGGGGCTGGGCGGTGTGGGAAGCCATGCCGCGGTGGCCCTGGCCAGAAGCGGCGCGGGAAGGCTGCTCCTGGTGGACTTCGACCTGGTCACCGAGACCTCCCTGAACCGCAACCCAGTACTGGGTCGGGGGGACGTGGGCCGGCACAAGGTCGACGCCATGGCCGACGCCCTGGCTGAGGACTGCCCCGACACGGAACTCGAGACCGGCCGGGAGTTCTTCCATCACGACACCGCCGGAGCGGTCCTGGACCCGCCTCCGGACCTGGTGGTGGACGCCATAGACAGCCTCAATCCCAAGGTGGCCCTTCTGGAGGAGTGCGTCCTCCGGGGGATACCGGTGGTGAGCAGCATGGGGGCCTCCGGCCGCCGGGACCCCTCGCAGGTCAGGGTGGGGGACGTGATGGACAGCAGCGGCTGCCCCCTGGCCAGGCAGATACGGAAGAGGCTGCGCAAGCGCTCCATAGAGGGGGGAATCCGGTGCGTCTGGTCGGTGGAGCCCGACGCCGTGGAGCCCCTGGAGCCGGACCCGGAGCGGATGCTGGACAGGGGAAGGGTTCGCAACAGGCTCCCCAGCATGATCTCCATGCCGGGGATATTCGGCTACGCCTGCGCTGCCGAGGCCATGGATGCCATCTGCGGCGGCAGGTAGAGGAATGGCGGGAACGTGTGGGAATCGAACCCACCCAGGATGGTTTCAGCACCCAACGCCGGATTTGAAGTCCGGGAGGGACACCAGCCCCCTTCCGCTCCCGCTGATGGGATAAAGATGGGCAACGCCGCCCGAAAGTCAAGTACGAGGGGAGGCTCTGCGGCCCTTTACCCTGACGTCATGTAAACGTACGATATTGGTTGTGGGTCTCGGCTGCCGCCGTGTGGATGCCCCTCTTTGGGAAGGATGCAAGTGCCATTCGAAGAGGAACAGCTGCAGAGGGTGATCAAGCAGGTTGCGGGGGCTACCCTGAACGTCGACGAGCCCCAGCGCCGGCCCACGGTGCTGCACACCAGGGTCGCCGCCCTGGAGCCGGAGGAGATCACCCAGCTCGCGCTGGAGCTTGACTCCAGGGCTTCGGGAGACGTGGAGTGCGCGATTCTCTTCATCATGCTGCTGCATCAGTACTCCATGGAGGAGTCGGACCTGCAGCGGGACAAGCTGCTGCAGCTGATACGCAAGGAGCAGCCCGCCCTGGCCGATGCCCTGGGCCGGATGAAGAACGTGGACGAGGACAAGCGCCCGGCCGTTCTGGCCAAGATCTCCCTGACCCTTGAGGTGCACTACCTTCTCAACCAGGAGCTGGAGGACGCGGCCATAGCCCCAGAGCAGATCAGGGGCTCGGACACAGCCCTTTCCGTCCTCGCCGGCAGGTCCCCTGGTGATCTGACCCTCCGGCTGGACAGCAACAGCTTCGCCACCCAGGCGCAGGAGATACTCACCGAGGTCCTGGAGGAGCTGGACTTCATCCGCAAGGGTAGGTCGAGCTGGGAGTTCAGGCTGGTGGAGGAAGGTCTGGGGCGCTACGAGTTCGCCGGAAACCTCCAGTCCTACGCCAAGGGCTCGGGAATGCTCTCACCCCTGGCCATGAGCCGGATGGCGGAGAACCTGGTCAAGCGCCTGAGCTTCATCATCAGATCCACCAGCATGTACCCGGCGGGACATCCTGCCATCGAGCCGGCCCTCACCTCCTTCATGGGCATGCTGGAGCAGCTGCACCGCGACGAGCCGCTGGTCACCATCAGCGCCATGGGAAACGAGCTGATGGTGAACGACATGGAGATACGCAGGAGGGGAAAGGTGGTTGACTCCTTCCTGGCGGCCATGGCCGACCGCAACGCCAGCAGCCTCAGCTTCCACGCGGGCGTGGACCTGGACTCGGTGATCCGGTTCGCCAACGTGTTCAACAAGTCTCCGCAGTACATAAAGAACCACGGCGGACTGAGCAGGCTCATGGAGCGTCGAAGCGTCACCGGAGTAACCTGCGACCAGTTCCGCTACGCCCTCGTCTCCAAGGACGGCCAGGTGGTCATGGGGGCCGAGCCTCCCGAGGAGAGAGCCATAGAGAACCTGATCTTCGGGGAGCTGATTGAGAGGCTGGAGCGGGGCGACTCCCTTCGAGACCTCAGCAGCGAGCAGCTGGGCGAGGCCCTGAAGAGCGTGCTCCAGGGAACCAGTGAGGGCGTAGAGTCCAAGAAGAGCCTTCTGGCCAACTTCATCGCCACCATCGACCCCACCATACTGGAGCGGGGCCTGCTCTCCCGCCGGGACATACAGCGGGACATGTCCTGGAGCGCCGTGCGGAGGATAGTCAAGGCCCGCATCAAAGACCTG
>Ga0207797_1001202_pt1 | contig 19078 bp, 24 predicted proteins | sample PRCRCaboRojoPR_6_FD_187275 | JGI IMG/M metagenome (GOLD analysis project Ga0207797, IMG submission 187275) | Marine sediment microbial community from Cabo Rojo, Puerto Rico - PR CR 10% Liquid 1 (SPAdes) | ecosystem: Environmental > Aquatic > Marine > Coastal > Sediment | place: Cabo Rojo, Puerto...
CGCCTTGTCCGCGTCGTCGACGCCGACGTGGACGTGGAGGCCGGCGGTGGTGTTGCGGTGCTGTGGATACTGGATGCGGTCGAGTTGCGCCCGGTAGCGTGGTTTCTCGGCGTGTTCGAGTTCGCGCCAGTTCGCGTCCGGATGCAGGCCGGCTGCGGCGATGCCGAAGCCGTGTGCCCCGGCGTGGTCAACCAGAGCCTGTCGGACCTCTCGGACGGCGTCGGGCACCTCGTCGAGCCCCGACAGCGTCGGCGTCTGTGTCTCTATGACGCACTTGAACAGCTCGTGGTCGAGTCGGTCCTCCAGTATCGACGGCGGGTCGGACTCGTAGACCAGTTCGTCCGTCCCCGAGGTGGGTCGGCCCTCGGCGTCGACCACGTAGAACTCCTCCTCGATACCGAGGCTCCCCATGCGGTCGAACGCCTCGGCCGACCCGAGTTCCTCCATACCGCCGTGGTGCGATTGGAGTCGATTAAAACGTTCCCCTCGGGCGCTCGCAGCGCACGACCCGCAGAGTCGCGACGAGACACCGGTGTCGGGTCACCGACGCCGTGCCACCACGCCGAGGTGGTCGTCGTGGAACCGGTCCAGCCGCCGGGTCCCCAGAATCTCGTAGGTCTCCGACAGCGTCCCCGTGACCGACTCGAACACGGCGTCCGGCTCGGCCGTGACGTCCTCGCTCCGGGCCTTCACCGCCAGCAGGAGCCGACCCCCCTCGGACAGGAACCGGGCGTTCCGCACGGCCACGTCGGCCTGTCCCCGGGTCGCCACGTCCTGGACGAGGACGTCGACGGGTTCGACGACGTGGCCGTACGTCGCCGGACGACGGGCGTCCTTCAGGAGCGGGAACAGGTTCGCCCGGTCGTCGGCGACCGAGAGCAGGTCGCGGGCCGGGCGGGCCGCGAACTCCACGGCGTACGTCGCCCCCGAGATGTCCGCGACGTGCGAGACGGTCGTGCCGGAGGCGGCACCGAGATACAGGACCGTGTCGTCGCCCGCGAGTCCGGTGTCCATCCCGAGTTTGAGCATCGCGCCGAGTTTCGACCGCGACGGGTCCCACGCGCGCCACTCGCCGTCGGTCGGTTCGCCGTAGACAGGCGGCCCCCGTGTGGCGAGGCGTTCGCGCCCGTCGAACGCGCGGCGCTCGACCCCCGACGGGAGAGTCGGTTCACTCATCGTCGTCCCTCGTCGCGCCGTCGCCGGCCTTCCGTGCCCGGATGGCATCGATTCGCTCGCGGAGTTCCTCGTCGAGTTCCGGCTTCCGCTCGCCGGAGTAGTGGTCCACCCGCGCGGCGATGGTGAGCTTCCCCGCGAGCGCCCTGGAGGCAGAGCCCCGGTCGTCGGGGTGGGTGTTCCTGACCGCGTCGTGCGTGTAGATGACTCCGTGTTTGGGCGAGGGGGCGTGACCCTGGAGGTGCGCGAACAGCGCCTCCTCGGCGCCGAGGACCTGCAGGGTGCCCGAGGGTTTCTTCGCCAGCGACTCCAGCCCGCCCGCGAGCGAGACGAGCCGTGCCGCGAGCACCGGCCCGGCCATCGCTGAGAGGTTCGGCGCCACGTCGGGTGCGGTCCGCTCGATGTCGGTCCGGAGCGTCGCGGCCTGATCGTCGAGGTCACGGACCCGTGTTGCGAGCGAGCGGAGCGAGGTCGGCACGTCGTCCCGGTCTGCCACCTCGCGCGCGTACTCGAGGCCGCTGCCCGACTCCTCGAGCAGGCTGCCGGCCCACTCCGCGACCCGTTCGGCCAGTTCGTTGGCCGTCCGCGTACAGTCGTCCATCGCCCAGACGGCGTGGACGAGTTGCCGGTCGCCGGCACGCTCGGCCTCGTGGACCATCTCCCGCGTGGTGTGAACGGTCGCCTCGTGGAGGGCGTCGTAGTAGTCGGCCTCGCCGTCGGCGAACCCCGACTCGACCGCGAGCGCGGGCCAGTCGGCGGGTGTCTCGCTCCCCCCGGACTCGATGGCCTCCCGGGCGGCCGCGAGGTCACCCCGGTCGAGCCCCGCGAACCACCCCTCGTCCGTGGGGTCGTCTTCGTGCATGGCTCCCGGTTGCGTGGTCAGTCACATAGGCGTCCCGGTGTCGGGGGTCCACGTCCCGGGCTCGTGCGGGCACTCGCCGGTCACTCGCCGTCGAGTTCCAGGTGCAGGGTGTTCTCCGTGTACGTCTCGCCACCGATGGTCACGTCGTTCGTCTCCACCCGTTCGAAGCCGAACCGCTCGTAGAACGCGTTTCCGGGGTCGTTCTCCGCGAGCACCATCGCCCGGAGGTGGCTGGCACCCCGGTCGACCTGTGCGTCACGGACCGCCTCCAGCAGGGCGGTGCCGTACCCCCCGCCGCGGTGGTCGGGGTGGACGTACAGCCGGAGGAGGTTGCCCTCCGCCCGGTCGAAGTCGTGGACCGCGTGGGCGAACCCGACCAGCGTACCGTCCAGTCGTGCGACGAGGAGGTCGGCTCTGGCCCAGGTCACGGCGTCGCGGACTCGCTCGGGCGAGTACCAGTCCTCGACACCCGCCTGCAGCGACTCGCTGCTCAGTATCTCGGGGTAGTCGTGTTCCCACGACTCCCGTGCGATGGCCCGTATCGCTTCCACGTCGTCGGCCGTCGCGGGTTCGACCTCCATAGCACACACTACGTGTGAAGTGGATTAACAGTTGCCACGCTGACGCCCGGCCCGGGAGCGACCCACTCACTCGAAGCAAGCCACCGGCACACCGTACTCGCCGGCCACGGGGGTCTCGTCGTACCCGAGCTCCAGTCGGTAGAGCCCGTCGGCCGTCAGGTGGTACCGGAAGGGGATCCGCGCACCGTCGCCGTGGACGACGGTCGCGGTCGCCGTTCCCGTTGCGGTGCCCTGCGCCCACGTGTTCGTCCGCGAGACGAGGTCCACCACCCACACCCCCTCGCGGTGGGTGACGTTCTCGACGACGACGAGCGTGTTCACCTCGGTCGAGTCCTCGTACAGCGCGCCGTTTCTGGCGTACGTCTCCTCGAACTCGGCGACGTAGGACTCGACGCTCTCGGCGGTCAGTTCGTCGGGACGATCCGGGATGGGACTCGGTTCCACGTCGTCGCGGAACGGGTCGACCGTCTCGCGTTCCACGGCGTCACACTCGCCCGATGGGGTCGGGTACACTGTCGGCGTCTCGGTTCGGTCGTCCGGCGTCTCGGGGGTGGGACTCCCCGGCCCGACGGCCGAGAGACAGCCAGCGGTCACCAGCACGGCGGCCAGTGCCGCGAGCGGGAGGGCACGTCGCATGGGTTGGCCTACCCCCGGTCCGGTAAAGTGTCTTCAGGAGGGTCAACCGTTCGCTGTACCCAGCACGGGGCGCCCCGGTAGGTTCATTATCGGGCCGTGCTACCGATGCGCAAACATGGCGAGTGGGGAACACAAACTGGTGACACAGCGGATCGGACTGGTCGGTGCGGTGGGGCTGCTCGTCGGCACCGCCGTCGGGATGAGCATCTTCGTCGTCCCGACCCAGATGGCGGCCGCGGCGGGACCGAGCGTCCTCCCGGCGGTGTTACTCTCCATCCTGCCAATGGTACTCGGCGTCCTGCTGTTGCTCCAGCTCGGCGGTGCCATCCCGGTCGCCGGTGGCATCTACGTCTACGGCTCCCGGCTCGTGGGTCCGTTCTGGGGCCTCGTCAGCGTGACCGTCCCCGTCCTCGCCGTCTGGTCGTACCTCCTGTTCGCGGCGCTCGGGTTCTCGCAGTACCTCAACGGCATCGTGGGTGGAGCTGTGCCGCAGGTCGCGGCAGTGTGGGCACTGCTCGGCGGCTTCCTCGTCCTGAACTACTTCGGCATCCGGATGGTGACGAAGGTCCAGCTGGCCGCAGTCGCCGTGCTGGTACTCGGGATGCTCACCTTCGTCGTCGGTGGACTGCTGGCGTTCGACCCCGCGAACTTCACGCCGCTGTTCCCCGACACGCTGTTCGACGCCGGGCTGGGGCCGTTCTTCCTTGCGGTCGTCCTCCTCTACATCCCGTTCCAGGGATTCGGGATGATCATCGAGATCGGCGAGGAACTGGAGGACCCGGTGAAGAACATCCCGCGCGTCCTCGCCGTCGGGATGGGTGTCGTGACCGTCCTGACCGTGGGCGTCATCGTCGCGCTGGTGGGTGCGGTCCCGTGGGAGGCGACCGTCGACCCGGCGACCGGACAGGCGTACGCCGCCGGGCTCGCGGCCGTCGCGGGCGATTTCCTGCCCACCCCTGCCGTGCTGTTCATCGCCGTCGCCGCGCTGGTCGCCGCGGCCACGACCGTCAACACGCTGTTCACCTCCTACTCGCGGACCGTGATGCGGGCCGCCCGCGACGACGTCATCCCGGGGTTCCTCGCGGAACTCCACGAGGCCCACGACACGCCCTACCGGGCCATCCTCGCGCTGGGCATCCCGCCGGTGCTGGGGGCGCCGCTGGTGCCGTACTTCGACAACGTGGTCCTCGGTCACGTCGACTTCCTCGACTGGCTCGTCGTCGTGGTCGTGACCGGCATCTTCGTCGCCTTCATGCTCGGCGGCGTGGCGCTCTGGAACCTCCCGAAGGAGTTTCCCGAGCGCTACGAACACTCGTTCTACCGGCTCCCGATGCCCGTGCTGAAGGTCGTCGCCGTCGGGAACGTCGTCGTCTCCATCGTGTTCACGCTCCTGGTGGCAGCCAGCGCTCCCTCCGCGCTAGCGGTGGTCCTCGCCGTCGTGGTGCTCACCTACGTCGCCTACCGACTCCGGGTGCGGTCGTACGCCCAGCGGGGGATCGACCTGAAGGTCCGGATGGCACGCCTCCACGAGAACGAGGAACTGTCGTCGGCCGACGACTGACGTGGTCCGCGATGTGGCAACCGCGGACGACCGAAGGAGAGAACGGACTCAGCTCATCGCCTCGAACGGCTCCTCGCAGTCGAGACAGAAGTGGATGGACCGACAGCGCGACGGACCACGGGGGTGTTCGCGCTGCGTGTTCTCGCCGTCGCAGTACGGACAGGTCGCCGGTCCGTCGTCCTCGACGTCCGTCGACGGGTCGGGTCGGATGCCGCGCATCTCAGATGCTCACCCCGAACTCGCGGAGTGACTGCTTGCCCGCCTCGGTGACGAGGTTCAGACTCCACTCCGGCGACCAGACCAGTTCGACCGACGCCGACTCGACACCCTCGACGCCCGCGGCCGCCGCCTCCACGTCGCCGAGGAGCATATCACGGGCCGGACAGCCGGTGTAGGTGAGTGTCATCCGCACCTTCGCCTCGCCGTCCTCCACCGCGACACCGTAGATGAGTCCGAGATCGACGATGGAGACGGGCATCTCCGGGTCCTCGACCTCGTAGAGCGCGTCCCAGACTGCCCGTTCGAGCCCAGTCGCGCCCTCGCCGGTGGCCGGGAGGTCATCGGTGTCGACCTCGCCGAACTCGTACTCGGTGTAGCCGCAGTAGCGGGGGCCACCCTCTTCGTCGAACTCGCTCCCCGCCATCAGACACCAGCCTCGTCGGGGTCGACCATCAGTTTCGCCGGGTCGCGGTCCAGCATCTCGTAGGTGTACGTGAACTCGTTGTAGAGTCCACGCCAGTCGTCCGTGTGGGTGCCGTCGCGGCCACGGACGCCGGACTCGGGGAGGTCGGGGACTGGTACCGTCAGCCCCAGTCCTTCGAGGAACGGCGTCGTGATTGCGAGCCAGTCCTCGCGGAGGTCGGCGAGCGGGACGGGCCGAATTCCGGACTCGACGATTTGCTCCTCGTGTTCGGTCGGCTCGAACATCGTCAGCGCGTGGGGGTAGAGGCGGTCGAGGGCGTCCTGCAACCGCGTGTGTGCCTCGTTCGGCCGTGGCTTCTCGCTCAGCCGCTCCAGCCAGTTCTCCGCGTGGTCGCGGTGGTAGTGCTCCTCGCCGACGACCTTCCCCACGCGGTCAGCGATTCGGGGGTAGGTCGTCTCCTCCAGCGCCTCCAGTCGGAGTCGCTCGGAGTGGTCGTAGAGGTAGCTCCGCAGGACGCAGTCGGCCCAGTCCCCTCTCTCGAAGGCGAGTTCGGCCATCGTGGTGTGGTGGAACTCGTCGTGCGGACGCTCCCAGATGAGTTCCGACTCCGTGCGGCCGAAGTCCTCCAGCAGGTCGTACCAGAGCCGTGCGTGACCGTACTCGTCCTGCGCGATGTTGGCGATGGCGAGGTCTGCCTCCAGCGTCGGACCGCGGACCTGCCAGTCGATGTACCGCTCGGCCATCACGAACTCGTCGTCGGCCAGCGTCTCCAGTTCGGCGACGACGGCTCTCGCGTCGTCGGCCGAGAGGGCGGCGGGGTCGAGCATCTCGGCCATCACTGGTCCCCCGCGGCCTTCTTGCGCTCGCGTTCGGCCTCGACCTGTTCGGCCTCTGATTCCTGTATCTCCTCGGCCATCTCGCCGGTGTTGTAGTTCGTCGCCCAGCGGTACTCGCGCTGGGTCAGCCCACCCATCGCCACGTCGTGGTCGTCGGCCTCCACCGTCTCGATGGACTCCTTCGGGACGACCCAGAGCGAGTTCGCCGGCTTCCTGCGGGCGTGCATCACCTGCGCGTACTGCTTGGCCATCTCGGCGTTCGGCGCGTGGACGTCGCCGACGTGGACGTGGTAGTCCTTCTTCTTCTCCTGTCGGAACACCTCCCAGCGCATGGTCAGTCGGCCGCGGCGCTGGTGGTCCCAACGCCGGGCGAGTCGTCCACGATGGCTTCACGCACCCACTCGACGGCCGCCTGCCGCCGGTGGCGCTTGTTGATCTGTTCGGCACCCGTGGGGTCCTCGTTGCGCGCCACCTCGCCGAACTCCTCCCAGTCGAGGTCCTCCTCGGCCACCTCGTAGCGGTCCGCCTCGGCGTCGTACTCGACGTGCGGCGTGTCCGGAATCTCGAGACCGTACTTCTCGGCCTTCGGGAGGTAGGCGTTCAGGAACGCCGTCCGGAGGTCGTCGTTGGTCATCGTCTTCAGGCCCACGTCCATGGCGAACCCGCCGTGGACGGACTGGTCGTTCGTCGGTCCGAAGAACTGCAGGATACGCGGCCACCACTTCTCGAACGCCTCCTGCAGCAGTTCGCGGTCGTGGCTCGATCCGCTGGCTATCTCGCGGAGGATGTCCTCCCCGTGCTTGATGTGGAACCCCTCCTCGAAGCAGATCTTGTCGATGGCGTGGGCGTAGGGCTCCCACGAGGTCCGCTTGAGCGTCGCCTGCCGTCGCATCGCCGCGCCGTCGACGAAGAACATGATCATCGGCAGCTCGTACCAGCTGTTGATGGGGTAGTGGAAGCAGTTGAGGAACTTCCCCTCGCCGTTCGCGAGTTCGTCGAGCATCTGCTCGCGCGTCTTGATGCCGAGGTTCTCGGCCGCTCGGTAGAGCAGCTGGCCGTGACCGATCTCGTCCTGCACCTGCGCGCTGACCGCGAGCTTCCGGTCCAGCGACGGCGCCTGCCGGATGTACGGGCGTTCGATGTACGCGCCCATGATCTCGGAGTTGGCGTGGAACTGTATCATCCGGGTCGCCGCCCGCCGGTACTCCTCGGGCATGTCGTCGCCCGGTCCGAACTCGCGGGGGCCGGCCCGTGCTTTGACGGTTGCTATATCAAGGGGTGCCATCCTTCCGGGGACGTTCGTGATAGTCCGACATACGGGTTCACCCGTCCATAGGTGGGATTCAAGAGGGTGTGTGCCGTGTCCACACGCATGATCGCGGAGTGCCTCGTCGTCGAGTTCCGCGTCACCGACGACGACTGCCCGCTGGCCGACGCCACCCGCGAGGTCGGCACGAGCGTGGACGCCCAGCCGCCGCTGATGCGCCGCGACGGGTTCGCACTCCTCCACTTCTCCAGCCCCAGCGAGGCGATCGGTGACGTCCTCGACGGGGACGATCGCATCCGCTACCTCCACCGGACCACGGCCGATGGACGGTGGAACTACCGCTGTCTCTCGAAGGACGCCTGCGTGGTCCACAGTCTCGTCGACGTGGGCTTCCTCGTGGACTCCATCCACCTCCACGGTGGCACGGAGCGGTACGTGGGTGCCGTGGTGGGCCACGACGTCCTCGACCGGGTACTGGAGGCCGCCGGCGAGACGGTCGGCGTCTCGCTCGAGCGCATCTCGTCGCTCGGTGACCAGGAGGACACGCCCGTCGCCCAGCGGTGGGACGTCACGCCGCGGCAGTCCGAGGCCGTCGAGGCCGCGTTCAGACTGGGATACTTCTCGGTCCCCCGCGAGTCGACGGCGAGCGAGGTGGCGGCCGAACTCGGCATCTCGAAGTCGGCCTTCCTCGAACGGCTGCGGCGCGCGCAGGCCACGTTCTTCGGGCACCTGTACGAACCGACGGGCTGAGGTTCAAACCGGAACGGGAAGCAGACCGCGCATGGGTACGTTCCTCGCCATATGCGGCCGCTCGGACCGAGGACTCACGCCGGTCCTCGGGGCCGTCCTCCTCGTCGCGCTCACGGCGTTACTCGCGTCGACGCTCGGTGCCTACGCGTTGGGCGTCGAGCTCGCCGCCCCTGGTCCACACGTCGCCGTCGCTGGCGAACCGGTCGTGGCCTACGACCACGCCGACGCCGACCGCGAACAGCGTCTCCGCCTCGTCCACCAAGGTGGCACTCCGGTTCCGGTCTCGGAACTCGAACTCGTCGTCACCGTGCCTCGGACGGGAGACCGTGCACGGGTGGGCGACTTCCCGGTCGCGTCGAACAAACTCGACCCGACACGGGTGACCGGGAGTGGGTTCCTCGACACCAGCCACGGCGAGGCGGTCGGCAGTCTCTCGCTCGCCGGGCCGGACCGTGATGGCGTCTGGGGGGCAGGTGACCGACTCGGCCTGCGCGTCAACAGCGGTGCGGTGCGACTCGCCCCGGGCGACACGGTGGTCGTCCGCGTGGTCCACACGGGGAGCGGGCAGGTGGTGGGGGAGACGACGCTGACCGCCCGCTAGGGCTCGGCCCGTTTCGAGAACATGAACCGCATCGTCATCTCGAGGACGGGGTCGTCGGCCTCGTCGGTGACCACGGTGTCGAAGTCGACGATGCCGGCTCCCTCGCGGGACGCCGTCTCCCGGCGCTCAGTCACCTCGAACGTCGCCGAGACGGTGTCGCCGATGTGGACCGGGCGGGGGAACCGCAGGTCGTCCACGCCGAGGAACGCCACGACGGTCCGCTCCATGACGCCACAGCGGGCGAACAGCCCCGTCGCCAGCGAGAACGTCAGCGGGCCGTGGCCGATCCGCTCGCCGAACCGGGTCCCCTCAGCGTACGCGGCGTTGGTATGGACCTCCGTCCAGTCACCCGTGAGCGCCGAGTGCATTCCGATGTCCGTCTCCGTCACGGTCCGACCGGCCGACTCGAACACCTTCCCGGGCGTCAGGTCCTCGTAGAACTGCGGTTCGTAGCTGTATGGCACAGCAGTCGGTCGGCCCCCGCTGGGATAACTCCCCACCCCTCCCCCGGGAACGGTGGCTCCCAGCGCGGTGCGAGGATTGAAATGCGATAGCGGGGCCAGCCCCGCCGTGCGCTGAGACCTGCCCGGGTCGGACCAGCGGGAGTGCGGTACGCCCGACCCGGCTCCCCCGAGTACCGCCTGTCCGCTACCTGTGGTCGAACACGCGCTCGACCTTCCCCGTCTCCTGTCGCTCGATACCGCCGGGGTCTGCGACGTGGAGTTCGTCGGGGTCGAAGTCGAGGGTGTCGTGGAGCGCCGCGGCGACACGGCGCTCTACGTCGTCGGCGTCGGCCCCCGACTCGCGTTCGACGGTCACCTCGATACGGTCGAGCGCGCCCTCGCGCCGGAGGTCGATACGGTACTGCGGCGCTACTCCCTCCAGGTCGAGAACTGCCGCCTCGACCTGACTCGGGTAGAGGTTCACACCCCTGACCGTCACCATGTCGTCCACGCGACCCGTGACGTTGTCCATCCGTACCGTCGTCCGCCCGCACGCACACGCCCCCCGGGAGAGCGAGGTCAGGTCGCCGGTCCGGTAACGCAGGACCGGCACTCCCTCCTTCGTGAGCGTCGTCAGCACCAGCTCCCCCTCCTCGCCGTCGGGGAGGACCTCGCCCGTGTGCGGGTCGATCACCTCGGGGTAGAATACGTCCGACTGGACGTGCAGGCCGTCCTGTGCCTCCGCACACTCGATGGAGACGCCGGGGCCGATGACCTCCGAGAGACCGTAGATGTCGACGCCGGTCACGTCGAGTCGGTCCTCGATGGCCTCGCGCATCGGGTCCGTGCAGGGCTCGGCCCCGAAGACCACCCTCGAGAGCGGCAGCGCCGCGATGTCGATACCGCGTTCCTCGGCCGCCTCCGCGAGGTAGAGGGCGTAGGAGGGGGTGCAGGTCAGCGTCTCGCTGCCGAGGTCCTCGAGGAGTTGCAACTGCCGGGCTGTGTTCCCGCCGCCGATGGGGATGACGTTCGCGCCGAGTTCGTCACAGCCGTGGTGGACGCCGAGCCCACCGGTGAACAGCCCGTATCCGTAGGCGTTCTGGACGGTCTCTCCCGTACGGACGCCCGCGGCGACGAGACACCGGGCCATCACCTCGCGCCACAGGTCGAGGTCCGACTGCGTGTAACCGACCACCTTCGGCGTCCCCGTCGTCCCCGAGGAGGCGTGGATGCACCGCATCTCGGACTGGTCCACGGCGAACATCCCGTCCGGGTAGGTGTCGCGGAAGTCCTCCTTGGTGGTGAACGGCAGACGTTCCACGTCGTCGATGTCGGTCAGGTCGTCGGGCGAGACGCCTGCGTCGTCCAGTCGGTCACGGTACAGCGGGACGTTCTCGGCGGCGTACGCGACAACCGAGCGGAGCCGTTCGGACTGGCGTTCCCGTCGCTCGTCACGCGGGGCGCTCTCTACCTCGTCGTAGAGCATGTGGTGACCGTCTTGGCGACACGTGATAACAGTTGACACGAGCGACACGTCACTCGACTCAGGGGTCGCCACTCTCGTCGTCGCCAGTAGGGTCGTAGCCGTACCGTTCGCTCGCCCGCTCGGGTGAGCACTTCCCGAGGCGGACGTCCCGAGTGACGGCCTCGGGGTCACGGTCGGACGGGTCGCCGTACCCGCCAGCGCCGGGTGTTCGGATGGACAGTACCTCCCCGGGCCTGAGGACACCGGCCGTCTTGCCCGGGAGCGACTCGGCCGTGCCGTCCTGCAGTCGGAGTGCCGCCCCGGTCTCGCCCGGTTCGCCACCCGCGAGGCCGTACGTCGGATTCCTGTGGCGGTCCGCGATGAGCGAGAACGACGACTCCGTCCGCACCTCCACGTCGCGCCGGAGTCCCAGGCCCCCCCGGTACTCACCGGCGCCGCCGGAGTCGGCCCGGAGTTCGTACCGGCGGACCCGGAGCGGGTACGCCGTCTCTAGCACCTCCACGGGCGTGTTCAGCGTGTTCGACATGTGGACGTGGACGCCGTCCATCCCGTCGCCGCCCGCGTGTCCGCCGGCGCCACCCCCCAGCGTCTCGTAGAACGTGAACGGTGCGTCGGTCCGGGGGTCGGTCCCGCCGAAGGTGACGCTGTTCATCGTCCCCTGACCGGCCGCCACGGCCCGGTCCGGGTCGGCCTCGGCGAGTGCCCCCAGTACCACGTCCGTCACGCGCTGGGACGTCTCGAGGTTGCCGGCCACCACGGCCGCGGGTGGCTCGGGGTCCACGATGCTCCGCTCGGGCGTCAGCACCGTCACCGGCCGATAACAGCCCGCGTTCGGTGGGATCTCCGGGTCGGTCACACAGCGGATGGCGTAGTAGGTCGCGGAGACGGTCACCGCGCGGACGGCGTTGACCGGGCCGGCGGTCTGCGGGGCCGTACCCGCGAAGTCCACCTCGACGGTGTCGCCGTCGACGGTGACGGTGGCGACGACGGGGAGGTCCTCGTTCCCCCGACCGTCGTCGTCGAGGTGGTCCTCAAAGCGATAGGTCCCGTCCGCGAGGTCGGCGATAGCGGCTCGCATGCGTCGTTCGCTGTACTCTTGCAGCGCGTCGAGGACGTGAGCGAGTTCCTCGCGGCCGTGGGTCTCGACCAGTGACTCGAACCGGCGACGGCCCGTCTCGTTGGCGGCCCGCTGTGCCCGGAGGTCTCCCCGGCGCTCGTCGGGCGTCCGGACGTTCGCCAACACGAGGTTGAAGACGGCCTCGCTCCGGTCGCCCCCTTCGTAGAGCTTGACGGGAGGAATCCGGAGCCCTTCCTGGTAGATCTCCGTGGAGTCGGCCGAGACGCCGCCCGCCCGGGACCCTCCGATATCGGCGTGGTGCGCGCGGTTGGCGACGAACGCGACTGGGGACTCTCCTCCAGCGAAGACGGGCGTCACGAGCGTCAGGTCCGGCAGGTGTGCTCCCCCGGCGAACGGGTCGTTCAGCAGGACGGCGTCGCCCGGCTTGAGACTCGACGGGGGGAACCGGTCGAGCGCGGCCGCGACGGAGAACGGCATCGCGCCGAGGTGGACCGGGATGTTCTCCGCCTGCGCGACCATCTGTCCGTCGGGGTCGAACAGGGCACAGGAGCAGTCGCGTCGCTCCTTGATGTTCGGGGAGTAGGCCGTCCGGACGAGCGTGGCGTTCATCTCCTCGGCGACGGACTCCGCGGCGTTCCGGACGACCTCCAGCGTCACTGGGTCGATCACATCGCCTCCTTCGCCGGTCATCGACCCACCTCCACGACGAGGTTCGCGTCGGCGTCGACGGTGACGGTGTCTCCCGGGTGGACGACCAGCGTCGACTCGCTCCCCTCGACCACGGCGGGTCCGTCGAACTCGGCGCCGGTCGGCAGCGCGGCCCGCTCGTAGACCGGGGTCTCGTGCTCGCCGTCGAACCAGACCGAGCGGGTCTCTCGTACCGCGCCGGCGAGCGTGCCGTCCCGTCCGGGTGCGTCGAGCGTCGGGGGGTCGACCACGCCCCGTACCCTGACCCTGACGGTGACGAGTTCGAGCGGTTCGTCCGGCGAGGCGCTCCCGTAACGACGCTCGTGGGCTGCGTGGAAGCGGTCGCGGACCGTCTCCAGGTCCGGCCGCTCGCCGTCGACGGGGACCGAGAGGTCGAACGACTGGCCGCGGTACCTGAGGTCGAGCGACCGCTCGATTCGGACCGGGGCGACATCCGTGTCGGCCAACCGGTCGCGGCCGCTCGCCTCCAGGTCCGCGAAGGTCCCGGCCATGCCGTCCGAGTCGACGGTCGAGAGTGGTCGAACTCGGGAGACCGACTCGTCGTACGTCAGGTCGGACACGAGCAAACCGAGTGCCGAGAGGACGCCCGCCCCGCGGGGGACGAGCACGCGCGGGACGCCCACCTCGGCGGCGAGCGCGCTGGCGTGGAGGGGTCCCGCGCCACCGAAGGCGACGAGCGTGAACTCCCGGGGGTCGTGCCCACGCTCCACCGAGACGACACGGAGCGCACGGGCCATGTTCGCGTTGGCGACGTCGAGGACGCCCGCGGCGGCTCCCTCTGGTGTCCGGCCGAGTTCGTCGGCCAGCGACCCGATAACCTCGTGGGCGGCCTCGGTCGCGCCGCCCACGTCGCCGAGGAAGGCCTCGGGGTCGATACGCCCCGCGACGAGGTTCGCGTCGGTGACGGTGGGTTCGGTCCCGCCCCGGCCGTAGCAGACCGGTCCGGGGTCGGCACCCGCCGACCGGGGTCCCACCCGGAGCGCACCGCCTTCGTCGACGTGGGCGATACTCCCACCGCCGGCACCCACCGTGTGGACGTCGACCATCGGGACGCCTACCGGGTAGTCGCCCACCTCGACGGCCGTGGAGACGGTGGGCTCGCCGTCACGCACCAGCGAGACGTCACAGGAGGTCCCACCCATGTCCAGCGTCAGGAGGTCGTCGTACCCCGCGAGGCCGGCGACGTGCGTGGCACCGCGGACGCCCGCGGCCGGGCCCGAGAGGAGCGTGTAGACCGGCCGCTCCCGGGCGGCGCTCGCCGACATCAGGCCGGCGTTCGACCCCATCAGCCGGAGCGGCGTCCCGAGTCCGGCCGCCGAGAGCGAGCGGTCCAGTTCGCCGACGTAGCTGTCGACCACGGGCCGCAACGCGGCGTTCAGGCAGGTGACGAGCGTCCGCTCGTACTCCCGCACCTCCGGGAGCACGTCGCTCGAACGCGAAACGGCCACGTCGTCGAGCGTCTCGCGCAGGCGGTCCGCCACCGCACGCTCGTGGTCGGGGTTCTCGTAGGCGAACAGCAGGGAGACGGCGACGCTCTCCACGCCCGTCTCGTCTATGCGGGCGGCAACGTCGTCCACGTCGCGCTCCCGGAGGGGTTCCACCACGCCCCCGCGCTCGTCCAGTCGTTCGCGGACCTCGAACCGCCGGTCGCGCTCCACGACGGGGCGTGGCTTCTCGGCGTGCAGATCGTACAACGAGGGCCGGTCCTGCCGACCGATCTCGAGCGCGTCCCGGAACCCCTCGGTGGTCACGAGCGCGGTGTCGGCCCACGTCCCCTCTAGGACGGCGTTGGTCGCGACGGTGGTGCCGTGGGCGAAGAAGCCGACCCGTCCCGGGTCCAGCGTGCTCTCGCGGACGGCGTCGAGGACGCCCTGCTCCGGGGCCGCGGGCGTGGACGCCACCTTCTCCGTGTGGAGTCGGCCGTCGGAGACGGCCACGAGGTCGGTGAACGTGCCGCCGACGTCCACCCCCAGCCGGGGACGCTGTGTCATGTCTCCCCGGTCGGTGGCTGGTGGCCTCAAAGTTCCCCTGCCGGGACGCGGTCCGGGACGTACAGTTCGTCGACGACGGACTGGTCGTTCAGTTCGACGCTGCTACTGCTCCCACTCGAACGACGCCTCGTACCCGGTCCGTGTCCTCGTCGCCGTGGGCCCTCCCCACGAGGGTACCCGCCGCGTGGCGGAACCACTCTGTCGGGACTCGAATCCGTCTGGCGTTTCCTCGGACCGGTGGCGACGGGAACGAATCGTCCCGCCCGGCGACGGGTTTGAGAAGGCTTAAACCGAAGTCGTGACTGTCTGGGAGTATGAGCGAGAGCCAGCAACACGCCACGCGCCAGTGCGTCTCGTGTGGCATCAACATCTCCGGGACGAACGCCGCCCGGTTCAAGTGCCCCGACTGCGGGAACCTGATCTTCCGGTGTTCGACCTGTCGCAAGCAGAGCAACCTCTACGAGTGTGACGACTGCGGGTTCACGGGGCCCTGACAATGGGGAAGGTCGCCGCACAGCTGAAGGTGATGCCGCAGAGCCCAGAGATCGACCTGGACGCGCTCCAGGAGCGACTCGAGAACGCCCTGCCAGAGGGTGCGAAGATCTCACGGACGGACCGTGACGACGTGGCCTTCGGCCTCGTCGCGCTGCTCCCGACGGTCATCGTCCCGGACGACGCCGGTGGCTCGGACGCCGTCGAGGAGGCGTTCGCCGAGGTCGAGGGCGTCGAGTCGGTGAAGGTCGAACAGGTCGGCCGCATCTAGAGACCGAACTTCTCCACGGGGTGCTCCGCCCGCGCCCCGGCCACACGCAGGGGCCGAGAGCCGCGGCTCCGAGCGGCGACCGAACGTCGCCACCACCGGAGAGCGGAACCGGGTCACACCGGCTCTTTATGGAATCTCGGACGGTTCAGTATCTGAGACGGAGGCCGAGGATTTATTGTCCGAACTCGTCGAATCGAACGAGGAAATTCGATGTATCCACGGACGCCACTGGGACGGGGGACGGACAGGGGGGACCACCACGAGGGGTGGCCGTGAGTTCGACGGAGTCGGAGGAGTCACTCGCGGTCTGGGCGTTCGAGGCGGCCATCAACGGGCTCCCGGAGGCGGAGGCCCGGCGACTGCTGGAGGGCGACCGATACCCGGAACCCGAGCGTGGGTCGTGGGAGTCGGCGGTCGAGTCCGTCCGCGTCGAGGACGACGGCCTCGTGCTCTACGACCCCGACACGGCGACGGCGTGGATACAGAGCGACACGGCGGTCGACCTGTCCGACTGGTGTTGAGCCCGGCCACTTCAAGCCCCTCCCGTATTCCGACCCACTCGGAACCGGTGAGTCGGTCTTTCACCCAGCCACCCCTCTACCCGAGTGAGGGGAACGTCGATGGCGACGACCGAATCCGAGTTCGAGACGGAACTGTTCGGCCGTGAGGTGAACGTCCGGTACGACCGGACCGCGACGGGGTACGCGATGGTCGCGCTCCGCCTCGTGATGGGGTGGGCGCTGCTGTACCCCGGTCTCAACCACCTGACCGGCATGGCCGGGTTCCAGGAGGCCACCGCCGGGATGATGGCCGGTGCGGCCAGTACCGCAGCCAACCCGTTCGCCGGCTACTTCGCGATGCTCCAGCCGTACGCCGGTGTGCTGGCGTGGATGAACGCGCTCGGGCTGACGCTGGCCGGAGCCGCGCTCATGCTCGGTGCGTTCGTCAGACTCGCCGGCCTCGCGGGGGCGGTGATGATGCTCAACTACTGGGCGGCGAGCCTGCCGCTCGCGCACTCCATCGTCGTCGACGACCACGTCGTGTACGCCCTGCTCCTGTTCGGCCTCGGGGCCCTCGGCGCGGGACGTATCCTCGGTCTCGACGCGGTGCTCGAGGAGACGCGGTTGGCCGACCTCCCGGGCGCTCGCTACCTGCTCGGTTAGTGTGAGCGGGCGACGCGGCGTTTCGCACCTTTTATAATCGGCAGCGGACAACAGTGGGTCACGACTATGCCGAGTTCCAACGGACCCCTGCACGGCACCCGCAACAAACTCAAGAACAAGCCGCGCGAGCGAGGCACCTCCCCGCCGCAGCGAGCCATCCAGGAGTACGAGGTTGGCGAGCGCGTCCACGTCAAGATCGACCCCAGCGTCCCGAAGGGCCGCCCGCACGCTCGCTTCACCGGGCACACGGGCACGGTCAAGGGCAAGCAGGGTCGCTGTTTCAACGTCGAGATCAACGACGGCGGCAAGAAGAAGGTCGTCGTCGTCGCCCCCGCCCACCTCAGTCGCCAGCAGGCATGACGATATTCAAGGAGATCGTCGACGAGGAGTACCTCACCGTGGCGGAGGCGAAGGAACTGCTCGCCGACATCGAGACCGAACGCGCGCTGGACGAGGAGCGCGAGATGCGCTACGAACTCGCCCGCGCCATCGAACACGTCAATCGGTTCGCCGAGATGAGCGGCGACGACGCCCGTGCGATGGTCGAGGAACTCCAGGAACTGGAGAAGGTGAACGAGGCGACGGCCCACAAGATCGCCGACCTGCTCCCTCGTGACCGTGACGAACTCCGGTCGGTGTTCTCCCAGTCGCGATACTCGCTCGAGGGCGACGAACTCGACGAGATTCTCAACGTCGTCGCGAAGTACGCCTGAGTCCCGCCGGGCAGGGCTGGCGCCCCGCGTGTTTTTAATGTTCGCTCGCCATATCCTGATGACATGAACGACGCGAACTCGGACACCGACCCAGAGGGCGGAGCCGAAGCGCCGGCCGTGGCCGTGGTACTCGACGTCCTCCCCAACGGTCGGCCCGAGGAGGGACGGAGCCGGTTCGACAACGACCCCGTCGCGTACGCGCTGAGCGTGGAGCCGTTCCGCCTCCTCGAACTCGACCTGAACCCGGACGTGAAGGTGACCATCGGGGACCGCGTCGCGTTCGACCCGGCCGACGAGGCGGTCCGACGGAGCCGCATCGTCGACTTCGAGGATCTCTCGGGGGCCGCACGGTCCGAACTCGAGTACGCCGTCGAGGAGGTCATCGACGAGGACGAGCGTCGCTTCGTCGACTTCTTCAACGACGCGCAGGCCATCACGACGCGGCTCCACGCGCTGAACCTGCTCCCCGGCATCGGGAAGAAACTCCGCAACGACATCCTCGACGAGCGAAAGCGCGGGCCGTTCGAGAGCTTCAACGATCTCGACGAACGCATCTCGGGGCTCCACCGGCCCCGCGAGGTGCTCGTCGAGCGCATCATGGAGGAGCTCCGCGACGAGGACCTCAAGTACCGGATCTTCGCACGCGAGGCCTGAGCGAGCGTAGCGAACGACGGCCTCGGTTCTCCGAACGGTGAGCGACGCGAGCCGTGAGGCGCGGCGGGCTCGACCATGCACCGGGAGCTACGGGAGCGGACACTCTCGGTTTCCCCCCCCGCCCCACCCACGCGATGAGTGAGCCTTTTGAACGGGCACCGAGTACGTCTCGATAGATGAGCGACCAGCGTCGGCCGGCCGGCAGTCGTGACCCTGACGCACTCGTCCGGAGGGCCGGTGTCCGCGGCGACCCCGACTGCGACCAGCACTTCCTCGTCGACGACCGTGTCCTCGACCGACTGGTGGGGTACCTCCCGACGGGGGCCGACCGCTCGCACCTGCTGGAGGTCGGTGGGGGAACGGGTGCGCTCACGGACCGGCTCCTCGCGGCGGCCGACCGGGTGACCGTCGTCGAACGCGACCCGACGCTCGCGGCGTTCCTGCGCGAGGAGTTCGCGGACGAGGTCGCGGCCGACCGACTGGCGGTCGTCGAGGGGGACGCCCTCGACGTTGACCTGCCCGCGTTCACGGCCAGCGTCTCGAACCTCCCGTACGGCGTCTCCTCGGAGATCGCCTTCCGTCTGCTCCCCCTGAAGCGACCGCTCGTGTTGATGTTCCAGCGCGAGTTCGCCGAGCGGATGGCGGCCGAACCGGGCACGGACGAGTACGGCCGGCTCTCCGTGACTGCGGGCCACTACGCCGACGTGGAGGTGGTCGAACCCGTCCCGAAGGAGGCCTTCGACCCGGTGCCCGCCGTGCAGAGCGCCGTCGTCAGATGCACGCCTCGCGACCCCGAGTACGAGGTGCCCGACGAGACGGCGTTCATGGACCTCGTGACCGCGTGTTTCACCCAGCGGCGCAAGACGATGCGCAACGCCATCCGAAACACGGCACACATCTCGGGGCTCGCTGACCCCGAGGCGCTGGTCGAGGCGGCCGACGAGGACCTCCTGCGCAAGCGTGCGGGGAAGGTCACCCCGGCCGAGTTCGCGGCACTCGCCGTCCTCGCGGCGGAGGTGGGCGCCACGTGACTCTCCCCGTCGCACAGACCGGTGGCGTCCCCGGACAGACCGACCCACGGCTCCTCACCACCACGGTGGTGCTGCTGCTGTTCCTCCTCGCCGCGCTCGGCGTCTACGTCCTCGGCGGGCGGATGAAGGCGCTCGTGG
>Ga0207797_1001203_pt1 | contig 19066 bp, 20 predicted proteins | sample PRCRCaboRojoPR_6_FD_187275 | JGI IMG/M metagenome (GOLD analysis project Ga0207797, IMG submission 187275) | Marine sediment microbial community from Cabo Rojo, Puerto Rico - PR CR 10% Liquid 1 (SPAdes) | ecosystem: Environmental > Aquatic > Marine > Coastal > Sediment | place: Cabo Rojo, Puerto...
CGTCGCCGCGATGTAGTTACAGAGTCCGGTGTAGAACCCGACGATGAGACCGATGGCGACGATCTGTCCGTGGTCGTAGTGCCGATTCAGGTGGTCGTACATCGTCTGCGTGACCCCGCCTTGCACCATCTCCTCTGCGTATTCGAGCAGCGAGGCTTCCTTGTGGCCGAAGTGGTCGTAGTCCTCCCGTCCGATCGCCTGCATGTCCTCGATGGTCACCCCCTTGTCCCGGGCGATGTCGACGTGCTGGTGCCACTCGTACTCCGAATCCTTCGTGTGGGCGACTTTGAGGATGATGAGTTCCTTCTCGCGCTCGGTCACCTGGCTGTAGAGCGTGTTCAGGTACTCGAGCGTCGCTTCGAGAACCTCGGGATTGTGCGCCCAGGCGCGGAAGATGTGGCGGTCACCGAGGTAGTCGTCGGTGAACAGGTAGTGGTACTCCTCCGGGATCTCGTCCATCTCGAGTAGTGGGACGTGTGACATGATCGATCCGCCGCATCGGTGCGTAATAAAGGTGTGACGAGCGCGAGGTTACTGCCCCGTCGCCGCCGCGAAGGCGCCGCCGACAGCGCCGGCGGCGAGCGGATAGATGATCCCGGCAGTGAGGATACCGGTGACGAGTGCAGGGCCGATCGTGACCGACGCAGTCCCGCCGAAGGCGCTGACGCTCGCGCTCCAGGCGGTCAGGAACGCGAACACGACAGCGAGCACGACGTACCCGACGACGACCGTGGCACCGGCCTGTGCGCCCGCGAGAATCTCCCGGCTACCCACGCGACGCGCGACGACGAATCCCGCGGCGGCCAACAGGACGATCGGAACGAGGAGCATCCAGGACTCGACGCTTCCAGTCGTCGTACTCGTCTGCGTCTGCCCATTGAGTGCCAGCGTCGTTTCGGTGGCGACGGTGTGCATCTGGAAGAAGAACCAGCCGACGACCTGCCAGTCACCCGGCGGCGTGATGCCGCCTCCCCCCGCCTCGCCGAGTGAGCGGGTGAGTAGTTCGGAGACCTCACCAGATTTCAGGACGAAGGTCAGTACGTAGCCGGCGAGGAATGCGGCGATGCCCGCGACGGCGCCGGGCACGAGCGCGGAGCGGAGGGTCGTACTCGATCGGGAACCTCGTTGTGCGGCCATAGTCGTTCTCTGGCGCGGAGACGGAAGAGCCTGCGGGCCGACTGCGTCCAGTGCTACTCCCAGAACGACCGCGTGCGTGCGTATTCGCGTTCGCGGGCGAGGATGTCGCGGTAGAAGTCCTCCTCGTTCTCCCGAAGTTTGTTGATGATCCGCGCGGCGTTGTGCGGTCCGACGCCCCGCGCTGCCAGCGCGACCACGGCCTGCTTGCCGTGTCCCTGGACGAGACTCGCTGCCCGGTACGCGCGCTCTGTCTGTGTCTCCTGCTCGTCGTCCTTGTCGTCCGCTCTGACCGCTGTGACAGTCTCCTCGTCCCACGGATTCAGCGCTGCGACCTGCGTCGAGCCGCACTTCGGACACTTCGGCTGGTCGCGCACCCGTCCGACCTGCTGGGTTCGCTTCCAGTCCTGGCAGTGGACGCAAAACAGGATCACGCGGTCTTGCTGCAGGCGTTCCTTGACGGTCTGGATCACGCTCGCGTCGGCGTTCTCCGGCGTCAGCAGTTCCTGGCCGGAGCCGCGACCGCCCGTGCCGATAGGGGTGAGTTCGCCGACCGTCTCGACGGCGAGGTCGCCGGACTGTACCGCCTCGAGGACGGCACCCGCCCGATCGACTGCCAGCTCCTCGTGCCGGAGCTCCCGGATCGCCTCGTCGTAAACTGGCGTGTCCTCGAGGGCTTCGAGCAGGCGGCTGCGGCCAAAGCGCGACTTGCTGGAACCGCGCCAGCGCTTGAGCGCGCCGAACTTCGTCGCCACCTGGGCGATTTTGAACTTCAGCGCGTCGGCGTTTTTGAGGCTAAGTTCGATGAGATGCCCGACGTGGTCGGGGTCGGTCTCCTCCAGCAACCGCACGACGTCGCCGGCAGTCACCCCGCGCGGAACGTCCAGTTCGATCCGATACGGATCGACTTCCATGCCGACACTCGACCCGCTCTGCTGACCGAGGAGCGCGGACAACAGCCGACCCAGCGTTTCGTTGACCTTGTGGCCGAAGCAGGCGTTGACGACGATGGTACCGGACGTGAACTCGACGAGAATGGAGTCGTCTGAGGGGATCGGTGCATCGCCTTCTGCGTGCTCGTCGAGCGGTTCCAGCCCTGCCGAAATCGTCTCCGGGTCGGCGTCGTAGCGCCGCCGGAGGTCGCGTGCCACGGCCCCCGGCGGGGCGCCGCCGCGGAGCTGGCTGGTCGCTACCCGCCGCAGTTCGCCGACCTCCTGTGCGACCTGTTCCGGGACGGGGATCTCCTGGCCCGTCCACGACGGCACTTCGCCCGACGGGTCTTCGATGGGGGAGACGGTGACCGTCTCTTCCTCCTCGTCGACTTCCGTGATCCGCCACATCTCGCCGCGCTGGATGAATATCTCGCCGGGCTGGGCGAAGTTGACCACGAAGCGCTCGTCGAGCGTGCCGACCTGCTTCCCGCTGGCGACGTCTTCGACGTCGTAGGTCGCCTCGTCGGGGATCATCGAGAGGTTCTGGTAGAAGTACTGCCAGGTGCCACGGCGTTTCTCCAGGCGGTCTTCCTCTTCCTCCAGCCAGATGACGCGATTCCCGGCGAGTTCCCGGACGACCTGCTTGAACTCCGCTCTGGAGAGGTCGGCGAAGGGGTAGGCCCGCGTGACGATGCTGTAGGCTTTCATTGCCCCGACCTCGCCGAAGTCCATGACGAGACCGGCGATCTGGTTCGCCACGGTGTCGAGACTGCCGTAGTGGATGTCGGCCGACTCGACCTCGCCGGCTTCGGCCTGTCGCATGATGGCCAGCGACTCGACGACGTCGTCGGGATGACTCGTGACGATCGTCCCCGACGAGACAGCATCGCGGCGATGGCCGGCGCGGCCGACGCGCTGGAGGAGGCGGCACACCTGCCGGGGGCTGTTGTACTGGACGACGTGGTCGACGTGGCCCACGTCGATCCCCAGTTCCATCGACGAGGTGCACATCAGCGCGTCGACGTTGCCCTGTTTGAACTCCGTCTCGACGTCGATGCGGGCGTCTCGCGACAGTGACCCGTGATGGATGCCGATGTCGGTGCCCAGTTCTTTCAGCCGCGATCCGAGGGCTTCGGCTGTCTGACGCGTATTGACGAACACGAGCGTGGACTCGTTGTCGGCGACGAGTTCGTCGATCGCGCGGACGTGGCTCGCGATTTCGGCATCAGTCATCAGTTCCTTCGACAGTTGTTCGTCGCCATCGGTGACGTCGGGCGCCAGCACGTCGATGTCGATGGCACTGCCAGCGTCGACGTCCACGATAGTACAGCCGCGGTCGCCGGTCAGAAAGCGGCCGACTTCGTCGGGATCACCGACGGTCGCCGACAGCCCGACGCGCTGGAACGGGCCGGCGAGTTCGCGCACTCGCTCCAGCGCGACGGTCAGTTGTGCCCCGCGTTTCGAAGTCGCAAGTTCGTGCACCTCGTCGACGACGACGTGGTCGACGTCTTCGAGCGCGCGCCGGAGTTTCTTCCCGGTCAGCATCGCCTGGAGCGTCTCGGGCGTCGTGACCAGGACGTCCGGCGGGTCGTTTGCCTGTTGCTGGCGCTGGTAGTCGGAGGTGTCGCCGTGGCGCACGTCCACGTCGAGGCCGAGCGTCTCGCTCCACCACTCCAGGCGCTCACGCATGTCCCGGTTGAGCGCGCGAAGCGGCGTCACGTACAGCGCGCCGATGCCGAAGCGCTCCTCGTCGGCGAGCGCGTCGAAGATGGGGAGCATCGCCGTCTCGGTCTTGCCGCTGCCCGTCGGCGCGACGACGAGCGCGTCGTCGCCGTCGGCCAGCGGCGGGATCGCGGCTCGTTGTGGCGCGGTCGGCGTCTCGAATCCGCGCTCGGAGAGGGCAGATCTGACGCTGCGTCCGAGCGCGGCGAAGGCCGCTGGCCCTTCGGCGGCCCCGGCGTCTGTCATCACCCACTGTAGGGCGCTGAGCCGATTAAGCCCGTCGACAGATCGTTGCGAACAGATGGGGAGCATAATGGGCACGAAGCGGTTCCCCACGCTCCCGCTGGCCGCTCCGTGGTTACTCGTCAGGCCATAGCGGTGCTGGTCGCACCTTCGTATTTCAAACTCCGTCCTACACGGCGTCGTACCGGCCGAGTCGCGTGCCGTCGAGGAGATACGCCTGGCCGTCCGGTAGTGCCTCGGGCAGAAACGGCGAGAGGAAGTCCTGTCCCGCGACGTTGACCCACGTCCCGCCCGAGAGGTCGTTGAACGCCGGGAAGACGATCAGTTCGGCTGGTGTCGCGATGTCGTCGTCGTGGAATCGCACGAACGGGTCGGACGACGCCTCACCCCGGAGCCAGACGCGCTCGACGCGCCCGCCGCCCACCTCGTCCTCGAGGTTGACGACCGGGTGCTCGTGGCCGAGACAGAGAATCTCGCCCGACAGGACGTCCGGACTCGGCCAGGTGTGGCCGTGGGCGAACCCCACGTCCCCGAGACGGGTTCCGTGGCCGGGTGTCAGTGTCACGCGGTCGAACGTGTCCACGATGTCTTCGATAGCGCCGTCGTGATTGCCCTTCACGAGCGTCACCGGCACCCGCTCTGTCACCTCCTCGAGGAGGCTCTCGATCTCCTCGCGCTCGTCGTCCCACGGGTCGCCGATCGCGTTCGCGAGGTCACCAAGGACGAGCAGTCTGTCGGGGTCGGTACGGTCGAGGAGCGCGTGCAGAGACTCCCGCCGCTGCGCGGCGCGGCTATCGAGTTCGACGCCGTCGCGACGCAGACCGCTCTCGATGCCGGCGTGATAGTCCGCGACGACGAGCACGCGCTCTGCACCGCAGTCGGCCATCGCCGCCGGCTCGCCGGGAACCGGTTCGACGCCCATCAGATCGACTTCAGCGTGCTGTCGTCCGGTTCGTAGCAGCGCCCGCCCATCAGCGCGTCCTGGATCGCGTCCTCGACCTCGGCGTCGGACACGCCGTAGCGCTCGGTGACCGTCGCCACGAGTTCGGTTCGCTCCGCGCCGTCGCCGTCGTCGAGTTCTTCCATCACGTCGATGACGGCGTCCTCGATGTCGACGTCCTCGGCTGGTTCTGCTTCGGCCGCCGTCTCGTCTTGCTCCACCGATTCGGGTTCGTCGGACTCCGATTCGGACGCCGATGTAGCCGCTGCCTCGGCACCGCCTGTCGGCGTTTCTGGCTCCTCCTCGGTTCCGGGCGCCGCACCGCCGGTCGCCTGGTCTGGTTGCTCGACCTCAGTTTCCGCTTCGGCTTCGGCGTCAGCTTCCGCGTCTGCGAGTTCCTCCGGGTCGGGGGTGTCGATGTCGGACTCACCGGGCTCTGGCACGTCAGTTCCGGTCTGGAACTCGGTGCCGAACTCCTCCTCTATCTCCTCGCGTTCGTCCTCGTCGAGCTCGAACTCGCCGGGCTCGAAGTCTCCGAGGTCGTCGTCCTCCGCCGTCGTGGCGTCGTCGGCTGTTTCGTCTGCCGCCGGTTCCGTCTCGGCGGCACTGGTGGGACTCGTCGGCTCCGGCTCTGGTTCTGGCTCGGCTTCCGTGGTCGTCGATCCCTCACCGGACTCCGTAGCAGCATCGGTGACCTCGGCGTCACCGGTCGCGCCGCCAGCGTCTACGGTCGCCGTCGTTTCCGGTTCCGGCTCGGTGTCCGGCGTCGACGGCTCCTCGGTCGTCTCAGCGGTAGCGGATCCGGATGTCGTCGATTCCTTGGCCGTCTCCGGCTCTGTCGCCGTCGTCGCCTCTGTCTCTGGCTCGGCAGCAGATTCCCTGGCTGTCGTCTCGCTCGCCGCGGCCGACACGTCGACCGACGAATCCGCGAGCGCGCCGATGTCGGCGTCACCGGTCGCGTCGGGAGCGACGGTGAGCGACGCCACTTCGTCGATTTCCCCGCTGACGACGCGGGCGGCGTCGAGTGCGGTCTCACGGAGCGCAGCGAGGTACGCCGGCGTCGTGCCGTAGTGCTCGACGGCGAGCGGTATCCCGGAAGCGAGGCTCTCGGCGACGCCGTGGTCTTCGAGCGTCTCCGACAGCGCTGCACCGGACAGGTCGAGCGAGAGCGCCGTCGCCATGTGCTCGATGCGCTGCAGGGTCTGCTCGGCGGTCTGTACCGTCCAGCGGTCGCGCGTGGCTGCGTCGACCGTGCTGACGCTCTCCGGCCGGATCGAGGTGTAGACTGCATTCGAGTCCTCCGGCTGGAAGGTTCGGGCTTTCCCGGTGACGGCGACGAACGACGGGGTCTCGGCGCGGTCGAGAAACGCCATCTCGTCGGGCTGGTACTGTCCGGCGTAGAGCACGAACGCGCCGGTTGGGTCGACGACGCGCGCTCTGAGCACGTCCTCGCCGACCTCCTCGACTTCGGTGAGCACGCCGACGACGAACACGCGGTTCGCGCGTGCGCCCGTCGGTGTGATCACGTAGTTCGGCGCGCGCTCCTCGTCGCTCTCTGAGTACGAGAAGTCCGCGTCCTCGAACTCCGCCGCGAACAGCCGATAGGCGACTTCCCGCTGGCCGGGGCCGCTGTCACCCTCGCTGTCGTTGCCGCTCATGCGTCCACCTCTGCGAGCAGTTCTTCGGCACGCGTCGCCGGCTCGTCGTCGCTCTCGGCGAACGAGGAGGCTTCGAGGTTCGCGCCGTACTCGTCGACGCTGAGCGACCCGCGCACGCGAAACTCGTGGCCGACGATCCGGTCGGCGATGGCGTCCGCGACGACTTCCTTGTCCATCTCCTCGCGGGCGTGTTCCTTCGCGTCGGCGATGTCGCCGCCGTAGACCTGCTCGGTCAGTTCCGCGTCGAGTACCACCGTCACAGTCCCGGTACCGTCGTCGAGGATGATCTTGGTTCGCAGGTCGTCTTCCCCGTCGACTTCGCCGTGGCTGCGACACTGGCCGTTCTGGATGACACGGCCACACTCCGGGCAGCGCTCGATCAGGCCGGAACCGTCGCGGAGTGCGATGGCGTTGCCCACCAGTTCGACGTCGAACATGCCGCCGCTGTCGACGGCCTCACCGATCGCCATCTGCGGTGCGGACTCCTGTGGCTGTACCTCGCGGTCGAGTTCGGTCACCGTCGAGAACTCGGAGACGTTGACCGACGGAACGCCGCGGAACTCGCGGATGAACACGTCCTCGATCCGGACGGACGCGCCCTCGGTGAGTTCCGGTCGCGGCTCCCAGTCGGTGAACGGCAGTCGTGCCGTCTCGTCGGCGAGGACACCGCTGAGGATGTCCGTCTCGCCGTCGCGGCCGTTGATCGTCTTCGCCTCGCGTTCGAGGACTTTGACTTCGACGTTCACGCCCCGGTCGCCGGGCTGGAGGTCGACGAGCGACTCGTCGCCGCCGACCTCGTAGGGGACGGTCAGTTCGTCGTCGACGAGCGCGACGGTCGTGCTCTGGCCGATGTTGAGTTCGGGGTGGCCCTCCCACTCACGGACGCCGGCGTTGCCCAGTCGGAGGGTCTGGCCAGCTTCCAGCCCGACGTCCTCCCACGCGGTGTACGAGAGCTTGCCGGTCTCGTCGGCCATCTCGCCCTCGAAGATCACCTGGTCTTCGCCCTGATAGCGGATCGACCGCTGCCCGCAGGTCAGGACGACAGCCGTCACCGAGACGTTGCTGTCGTCGGTGGTGATGTCGGCGATGTCCTTCGTCGGCGGCTCGCCACCGCCGCCGCCGTCGCTGCCGTCGCCGTACTTGCGTCGCAAACTGTCCTTGGCCTCGTCCATCGGCACGCTGTAGGAGACGAGGTTCTCAAGGTCGTCTTTGACCTCCTCTTTGTCAACGCCGAGGTCGGAGGCGAGTTCCTCGGCATGGTCTTCGAGACTCATCGTCCGGGTGTTGGCTCCGCCCCCACAAAAAGAGTCGCACACGCTGTTGCGCAACGGCCAGCGCAATGACACCCGGGGCTGGGCCACCCCGAGACAGACAGATTATATAGCTGGCAGCACGCTTTGCCGACATGAGTCACGACACGCCGACGAGTCGCCGGCGGTTCCTGCTCGGCGTCACGACAGGTGCTGCGGCCCTCGCGGGCTGTGCCAGCGGGAACGATGGCGGCGACGGCGGTTCCGGGGAGACGGGCGACGGATCGGGCGGCGGGGATAGCCCGACGGATGGCTCGACCCCGACCACGACCGAGAGTCTGCTGCCGCCGCCAGTGCTCGGCGACCCCGACGCCAGCGTCACGCTCGCCGTCTACGAGGACTACGCCTGTCCACACTGCGCCGATTACAACCGCAACGGCTTCGCGGAACTCCAGTCGGCGTACATCGAGTCCGGTGACATCCGGTACGAACACCGTGACGCGCCGATCCCCGTCGCAGACCCCGGATCCTGGCAGGCCGCAAGCGCCGCCCGCGACGTGCAGGCCCGCCACGGCACCGACGCCTTCTGGGACTACGCGAAGAAGCTGTTCGAGAACTCCGGGTCGCTCGGTGGCGACGTCGGGTCGCTGTTCGAGCGACTCGCGACCGACCTCGGCCTCGGCGAGGCCGAAGCGATAGCCCAGGCCGGTGTCGACCGTGTACACGACCCAACGGTGCGGGCCGACCGCCAGCGCGCCACGGAACTCGGCGTGCCGGGAACGCCGGCGTTCGTGATCGACGGCGAGGTCGTCACGTCGGGCTTCGGCGGTGGGACGATCTCGACGGTCAGGTCGGCGCTCGACAGCGCACTCTCCGAAAGGGCCTAACCGCACCACTCACTCCGGACACACATGCACAACGAAGCCGAGGTCGTCGTCCTGCGACTGGGGCACCGACCGGGGCGGGACGAGCGGATGACCACCCACGTCGGGCTGACAGCCCGCGCGCTCGGTGCCGACCGCGTCGTGCTCGCGAACGACGGCGCGAGCCGGCGCGACACCGTCGAGGACATCACCGACCGATTCGGCGGCCCGTTCGCGGTGGAGACGACGACCAGCCCGGTCGCCACGCTGGACGACTGGGACGGCGCTATCGTCCACCTGACGATGTACGGCCTGCCGGTCCAGGACGTCGAAGCGGAGATCCGCGAAACCCACGAGGAGGGCACGTCGCTGCTGGTCGTCGTGGGCGCCGAGAAGGTGCCGTGGGACGTCTACGAGGCCGCCGACTGGAACGTCGGCGTGACGAACCAGCCACACTCCGAGGTCGCCTCGCTTGCTGTCTTTCTGGATCGGCTGTTCGAGGGCCGCGAACTCGACCGGGAGTGGGTCGACGCCGACAAAACTGTCGTGCCGCAGGCAACCGGCAAGCGCGTCGAGGAGCCGTAGCCGGTTCCGGCGGAGTGACGACGGCCCGCAGGCGCGTCCCGATGGTTTTAACCCCGTGACGACCGGTGATTTGGGTAATGGCTTTTGAGGAACTCCTGGAGGATCCGGTCATACAGAAATACCTCCACGAACTCGTCGGCCCGAAAGGGATGCCAGTGGCGGCAGCGCCGCCGGATGGCGAAGTGACCGACGAGGAACTCGCCGAGGAACTCGGACTCGAACTCAACGACGTCCGACGCGCCCTGTTCATTCTCTACGAGAACGACCTGGCGAGCTACCGGCGACTCCGCGACGAGGACTCTGGCTGGCTCACCTACCTCTGGACGTTCGAGTACGAGAAGATCCCCGAGCAACTCGAGGAGGAGATGCATCGACTGCTGGCCGCCCTGGAAGAACGCCGCGAGTACGAGCGCAACCACGAATTCTACCTCTGTGAAAACTGTGGGATCCGCTTCGAATTCGGCGAGGGCATGGAGTTTGGCTTCGAGTGCCCGCAGTGTGGCTCCGACCTGGAGGCGCTCGAAAACACGCGACTCGTCCAGGCGATGGAGACGCGCATCGACGAACTCCGTGACGAACTCAACGTCGAGCAGGCGAGTATCGAGGTCTGATGGTCGTACTCGCAACCAAACTCTACGTCTCCGGTGAGGCCCGCGCACGCGCGCAGGACTCGCTGGAGTCGATGCTCGCGAACGACCTGGGCGACCTGGACGTCGAGTACACCGTCGGTATCCGCGACGACGACTTCCCCTCCGTGACGATCGAGGGCCCTGACGAGACCATCGCGCGCAATCTGCTCCGCCAGGAATGGGGCGAGATCACGCCACATCTCGACGACGGCGAGGTCTACTGGGGCACGCTCGAAGCGTGGGACGACGACGGGTTCGTCCTGGACGCGGGTCGCGAAGTCCGGATCCCTGCCGAGGAAATCGGCCTCGGGCAGGGACGTCCCGAACAGATCCGGAAGCGGTTCGGCCTCGTCCAGCACATGCCGCTGCGGTTCGTCGCCGGGGATCCCCCGCAACTCGCCGACGAGGAGCGCGACAGACTCTACGACTGGACGCGCGGTGCCGGTCGGCTGAACGTCAACAGCGCCACCCGGTCGGAGGTGCGGGCGACGATCAACCGCGCGGGCCACGCACAGGACATCGTGACCGTCGAGCGGCTCGGACTGCTCGAACAGAGCGTCGTCTGCAAGGAGGACACCGACCCGCCGGGTCTGCTCGCGAGTGTCGGGGAGTACCTCCCCGCTGAACTCCTCTGTGTCGTACCATGAACCGTCGACAGCTGCTTGCACTGGCCGGGCTGGCTGCCGTCGTACTGCTAGCCGGCTGTGGCCTCGGCCCATCGGATATCCCCGACGACGAACTGCGCGAGAACGCCACCTACGACTGGGACGTGAACGCGACGGCCACGTTCGACATCTCGCGGTCGTCCTACGCCGCGGTGGTCAACGTCTCCAACAGCTCCGAACTGGAGGTGTGGCGCCGCGACCCAATCGAGGGCGACAACCCGGTCAACCTCCGGGCGCTGCAGTTCCGCTTCCGAAACGGCACCGTCGTCAACGCCACGGAGGCCAATCTCACGGCGACGCGCAACCAGGACCGAACCGTGATCGGACTGCCCGCAGACGAGGGGCTGGTCGGGTACACGGCCAGTCGCGGCGACAAGCAGTTCGGCACGCCGGCATTCGTCGACGGCTCCTACGAGTTCGTCCTGCCACCTGGCGCGCGCGTCGGGATTCCGCTGCTCTCGCAGGCCGGTCCCGGCGGCTGGACGTCGAGCGTCGAGGACAACCGGATGACCGTTCGCTGGGCCAACGTGACCCGTGGCTCGGTGAGCGTCCGGTACTACCTACAGCGTGACATCCTCATCTTCGGGTCGCTGGCGGCGATCATGGTCGTGGCTGGCGTCGTCGGGACGCTGTACTACAAACGACAGCTCAGCGAACTCGAGGAGACGCGCAAGGAACTCGGCCTGGACGTCGAAACCGAGGACGACGACGACTTCCGTGACGACGGCCCGCCACCGGGCATGCGGTGACGGCGAGGCGGGGAGGCTTTTACCGTCCAGTGCGATGTGTCGGTATGCGCGTCGCGCTGGTGACCGTCGGTGACGAAATTCTGTCCGGAGACACGGTTAACTCGAACGCCGCCTGGCTCGGACGGCAGCTCAGCGACCGCGGCGTCGACGTCGAACGCGTGACTGTCGTACCGGACCGCGTAAGCGACATCGCTCGCGTGGTCAACGAATTCCACGCCGAGTACGACGCGGTCGTCGTCACCGGGGGGCTGGGGCCGACGCACGACGACAAGACGATGGAAGCCGTCGCCGCCGCCTTCGGCACCGAACTCGGCGAACACGACGCTGCCCGGCAGTGGCTGGAAGAGGAGGCGGGCTACGCTCGCGCAGACCTGGCCGAGGGCACCGCCGACCTGCCGGTCGGCAGCGAGATGCTTCCGAATCCCAAGGGCGTCGCGCCGGGCTGTGCTATCGGCAACGTCTACGTCCTGCCCGGCGTCCCCGACGAGATGAAGGGGATGTTCGAGGTCATCGCCGACGACTTCGCCGGCGACGAGCGGTTCATCGAGACGGTCGTCGCCGCCGAACCCGAGAGCGCGCTCATCGAGCGCCTGATCGAGGTGCAAGACCGCTTCGACGTCCAGGTCGGCAGCTATCCGGGCGAGAACGTCCGGATGAAGATCCAGGGTCGCGACGAGGCGGCAGTCGAGGCGGCACGGCAGTGGCTCGCCGAGAACGTGGATACACCGGACGACGAGGAGTAAGCGGCTCAGCTGACGAGCTTTCGAAGCCAGAGCGCCGTCAGGAGCAGGCCACCGAGTACCATGACCCAGCCCGAGGCGTCGACAATCGTGCCCTGCACTGTGACTTCGCCCGCCTGCGCGAGTGGTACGCTCATGTCTCCCACTCCACGACCGGAAAAGTAAGTCGTTCCGGTTTCCTTTTGCCCGTCACTGTCGTACGCTCACCAATGCGTCGCATCGGCGTCGTCGTCAACCCCATCGCCGGGATGGGTGGGCGCGTGGGACTGAAGGGGACAGACGGGAAAGTCGCGGCGGCACGCGAACGAGGGGCGGAGCCGCGCGCACCAGACCGCGCGCGGGAGGCGCTCGACGAACTGGCCGCGACCGACCCCGACGTGGAACTGGTCGTCGCAGCCGGGGTCATGGGCGAAACCGAAGCACGTGCGGCGGGCTTCGCTCCGACGGTCGTCGCGCCGGGTGGCGACGACGCGACCGAGACGTCCGCTGCCGATACGAGAGCAGCGGTTCGTGCGTTCGTCGACGCGGACGTCGACCTCGTCCTGTTCGCTGGCGGTGACGGTACCGCCGTCGACGTCGCCGAGACGCTGGCGGATCTCGACGACGAGACTCCGATCCTCGGGATCCCCGCCGGCGTGAAGATATACTCAGCGGTCTTCGGCGTGACACCGCGTGCGGCGGGCCACGCTGCAGGCACCTTCGAGCGAACCGAGGAAGCCGAGGTCAACGACATCGACGAGGATCGGTACCGGGAGGGCGAGGTACACACCGAACTCCGGGCCATCGCGACCGTTCCGGTGGCGGAGGAGCGCCAGTCCAGCAAGCAACTCGGCGGCGGGAGCGTCGACGCAGTCGCGGAAGGGTTTCTGGACGACCTGGAGGGCGACGCCACCTACGTGCTCGGACCGGGCAGCACCGTCGGTACGATCAAGAACAAACTCGGATTCGACGGGACGGCGCTGGGCGTTGACGTCTGGCGTGACGGGGAGGTGCTGGTGGCGGACGGTTCCGAGACGGATATCCTGGCTGCGCTCGGCGAGCGAAACGTCGTCGTCGTGTCACCGATCGGCGGCCAGGGCTTCGTCTTCGGCCGGGGCAATCAGCAACTCTCGCCGGATGTCATCCGACAGTGTGAGGTCGAGATCGTCGCCTCGCGCCGGAAACTCGACGACATCGGCGTGCTGCGGGCGGACACCGGCGACCCAGCACTGGACGACGACCTCCGGGGCTGGCACCGGGTCAGAGTCGGGCGGGTCGAACGGCGACTCGTGGAACTGGTCTGATCCAGTCGAGCGCGAACGCCTTCTCTGATAAAACTGACCACGCGTATAACCTAACCCCCATGTATCCCCCAGGCACCGCTCCATCTTCTAGGTAATAATGATAACACTAAGGTACACTCGCTCGTATGTCACCCATATGGAAACCAGAAAGGTTCAGCGGTTAGGACCGTCAACGCTTGCGATGACGCTGCCTGCGGAGTGGGCACAGGCCCAGAACGTCAAGAAGGGTGACGAGGTGTCACTCCGGGTCGGCAGCAAGGGGACGCTGACAGTCATGCCGGAATCGGTCACCTCCGAGGAGTCCGAGGCGGTGATCCGGGCGACCGGTCTCGACGCGGACTCCGTCGAGCGCGCCATCGTCGCACAGTACGTGCTCGGCCGGCGGATCATCCACGTCAACGCCGCCGAGGACGAGACGCTCGACAGCACCCACATCAACGCCGTCTACAACGCCGAGACCCAACTGATGGGACTGGGCGTCATCGAGGAGACGCCGGAGAGCATCGCCATCCGGTGTTCGGTCGACCCGGAGGACTTCACGCTGGACAATCTGCTGGAACGACTGGAGTCGACGGGGTCGACGATGCGAAACGAGGCGATCAAAGCGCTCGCACACAACAACCCCGACCTCGCGCAGCGCGCGCTCAACCGGGAGCGGCAGGCGAACAAGATCTTCGTCCTCCTGCTTCGTCTCATCTTCACCGCCTACCAGAACCCCAACCTCGCACGCTCGGTCGGTCTCGACGACGGTTTCCCGCTGATCGGCTACCGGTCGATGGCGAAGAACCTCGAACTCACCGCCGACAACGCCGAGGACATCGCCGACATCGCGCTCGAAGCCGAGAACAACGCCCTCAACGTCGAATCCGACACCGTGCGTCGGATCCGCGAGTACACGGACGAGGTCAACGACATCAGCGAGATGGCTGTCGAGGCCGCAGTCGCACGCGATTACGACATCGCCATCGAGATCCGCGAGCGCTTCGCCGAGATGAGCGACCGCGAGAAAGACATTCTCAACGACCTCCCCGAGATGGACAACGAGCAACTCCTCCAGGTGCGTGAAGTGTTGGTCAGCCTCCGCGAAACCGCACAGTACGCCGTTCGGAACGCGGAAATCGCGACGAACCTCGCGCTGGACGAGGAATCAGAGCACATTACGATTACGTAGCGGGTACTGCGACCGCCTGCGGATCGTCGAGGGCTGCACTCGTCGAATTGCCGCCAGTCGCGTTCGAACTGCCGCCGGTCTGGCCGAGAATGTTCGTCTCGATGGTCGTCTCGTAGTCCAGTTCCTCGGCGTCGATCGTGATCGGCTCGACACCGGGAACCTCCGGGTCGACGACGAAGTAGAAGTCGATTTTCAGGTCAGTGACTTCCTCGTTTTGCAGGTGTGAGACCCACCACTGGTCGAGGCGGTCGTTCTGGATGACCGTCGCCGCGGAGAGCGTCGACTTGCTCCGTGGGGCGACCACCTGTTCGCCGGTCGTCGAACCCTCGCCCACCGTGATGTTGTTCATCGTGATCGTGTAGCCAACCTCGGTGATGGCGTAGGGGTACGCTTTGGGATTGAACACTGTGAATTCCAGATTGATAGGCGTCCGTTCGCGCGTGAGGTCGTCACCGAATTCGCCGGCTGTCTCGTTGAGATACAGCACCGGGTCGTCGACGAGCGGTCGGTTCGCGTCGATCGGCCGCGTTTCGGTGGAGTCGAACGCCGAAATGATGTCGGTCGTGACGGTCTGGCTCTGCGTGATCGGTGGGGCAGCGCCGAGCGCACTGTGACTGACCGTCGCGTCGATGGTCACGTCCGTGCGTTCGCCGTTCCGAATGTGGGTGTACCACCAGTCGGGGATCTTGGTGTTGTCGAGCGACGTGACGAACTGTAACGAGGAGTTGCCGGTCTGGATGGACAGTCCCGTCTTCGTTCCGTTCGCCATCGAGATGCCGTTCATCCCGACGGTGTAGTCGATTTTCAGCCCGCCGAAGGAGACGCCGATGGGATTGGGGTTGTTGACGCTGACGTTGGTACGTATCTCGGTCTGTGTCTCGTTGACCGTGCCGAACTCGTTGTCGATGCTGTTCAGCGTCGGGACGCCGAAGACACCGAGGAAGAAACCGATCGCGACGAGTACGGATAGCGTCAGGAGTGTGATCGCGAGATACTTGAAAATACGCAGTACTACCATACGTGGTCACTGACCGTGGGGGTACATATGTGCTATGGCTGGGGCGGTATCTAGACCTTACCAGCCGAAGGATCGGCTTACGCGCGTCTATCGGGCGAGGCGCGTCCCTCGATCTCCGCAGTCACCGGTTCGTCCGGTTGCGTCGCCATCTGCGGTGAGAGCCCGATGTCGTATCTCGACCTGCTCGAACAGGACTGCGGTCGCGAGGAAGTGACTCTGAGCGCCAGCGCCCGATTCGAGGTCACCACGACCGGACACTCGGGGAGAGAGTAACTCAGACCGGCGGGTGGGAGCGGTTAGCGCGCGAGTCGTATGAAATAAGTACAGCACAGGGGAAAGGACGAGCATGGCAGACACAGCGCAGGCGTCAGACAGGAGTCTCGGACTGTCCCTCACCTTCGGCATCGTCACCGTGCTGGCGACGATCCTGATGGCAGCAACGTCGTATCTGGCCTTTCTGAACGGCGACAGCAACATGCAGACCCTTTCCGGGCTCGCATTCGCCGCTGCGATGCTGGCAGGCGGACTCGCCGTGGCGGCGTTTCACCTGTTCGCCGAGTAAGGCAGACACACAGTGGACAAACCGTTAAGAGTCTCAAGATCTAATACTGGACGATGACAGAGCTCAGCGAAGAAGACCAGCGCATCCTCGACTATCTCCGCAGTAGTGTTTCCCGCGGGGAGGCGTACTTTCGGTCGAAAAACATCGCCGAGCAGCTCGGGCTGTCCGCGAAGCAGGTCGGTGCACGACTGCCCAAACTCGCGGAAGAATCCGAGGACGTAGACATCGAGAAATGGGGTCGAGCCCGTTCGACGACGTGGCGTGTCACGACGAGCTAACGCGAGCTTTTTGGGGATCTGACCGTTACACAGCACAATGACTGTCCGGGTGGAGCGCGTCGTCGATCTGTCGGCACCCAGAGACGCTGTGTGGGCGTTCATCTCCGACCCGGAGAAACGCGCCCGCCCGATCAGTGTCGTCTCAGATTTCGAGAGGATCGACGACCACAGAGCCGTCTGGCACCTCAAACTACCGATCCCGGTCATCAACCGGACGATTCGCGTCGAGACCGAGGACAAGGAGTTCTCGCCACCGGAATACGTGGAGTTCGTCGGCAATTCGAAGGTGATGCGCGTCGTCGGCGAACACAAACTGGAGGAACTGCCAAACGGCACGCGGTTGACGAACCGATTCATCGTCGACGGCAAACTCCCGGGGGTCGAACGCTTTTTCAAACGCAACATGGACGCCGAGTTCGACAACCTCGAGCAGGCAATCTACGACGACCTCGACATCCCACACTGATGCGGATCGCACTCGCACAACTCGATATCGAACCGGCCGCCGTCGACCGGAACCGCGAGCGTGCGCTCGGTGCCATCGAACGGGCCGCCGGGGGCGGCGCAGACCTGGTCGTCCTGCCGGAGATATTCACGGTCGGCTACTTCGCATTCGAGAACTACGCGCGGCAGGCCGAGGGCCTCGACGGCGAGACGCTCACTGCCGTTGCAGCAGCCGCTAAACGGGAGAACGTCGCCGTGCTCGCTGGGAGCATCGTCGAGGATCTCGAAGCGTCGGCGGCAGCCGGGTTCGCCACCCCGGAACCGACGGGGTACGCGAACACGTCGGTGTTCTTCGACCGGGACGGCACCCGGCGGGCGGTGTACCGTAAGCACCACCTCTTCGGGTACGACTCTGCCGAGCAGGAACTGTTGACCCCCGGCGAACGGCGTGAGACGGTCGACTTCGAGGACTTCACGATCGGCGTCACGACGTGTTACGACCTGCGCTTTCCCGAACTGTACCGGGAACTCGTCGACGACGGCGTGACGCTGACGCTCGTCCCGAGCGCGTGGCCGTATCCCCGCGTCGAGCACTGGAAACTGCTGCCGCGCGCACGCGCTGTCGAGAACCTGATGTACGTCGCGGCGGCCAACGGCGTCGGCGAGTTCGAGGACGCCGAACTGCTGGGGCGCTCGACCGTGTACGACCCGTGGGGGACGACGCTCGCGAGTGCCGGCGACGGCCCTGCGCTCGTCACCGCAGACGTCGATCCCGACGTCGTCGCCGACCGCCGCTCGGAGTTCCCGGCGCTGGCAGACCGCCGCTGACGCCGGCAGCGACCGCGTAACTGAAAGAGCGACTGTTGTTTCCGCCGCCGATTATGGGGCCCGGACGGTCTGTCTCTGTACAGGATGTCAACAAAGACCAAGCTCTTGCCGGTAGTTGTGGCGCTGGTGGTGGTGTTATCGGGCTGTGCCGGCTTCGGTGGAGGCGGCGACGCCGGGGACGGCGGCGCCGGGGCCGATGCCAGTTCGGCGATGGACGGCGGTGACGGTGGTGGCGATGGGGGTGTTGCCCCATCGGGTGATGGCGGAGGCGGTGGAGGCCAGCAGGCCGACGTCTCGACGAGCCCGCTCCAGACCGATCGGGCCATCATCCACACCGGGACGCTCACGCTCCGGGTCGACGAGTACGACGCCGTTCGAAGCGAGCTCAGTCAGCGCGTCCGCAGCATCGGCGGATACGTCGGCGGATCGAGCGAAACCCAGCACACGTCCGAGAACACGACCTGGCGAAGCGGCTCGCTCGTCCTGCGCGTCCCGGCCGACCGGTTCTCCGACATGCTCACGTACGCACGCGAACGGGGTGCGGTACTGAACGCCGAGACGTCGACGGAAGACGTCACCGACAGGCTGGTCGACATCGAGGCCCGAATGACGACGCTCGAAGAGCGGCGGTCGCGGCTGCGAACGTTCTACGACCGGGCGAACACCACCGAGGAACTGCTCCGGATCGAGGAGCGGCTCTCGAACGTCCAGGTCGAAATCGAGAAACTCAGGGCGGAGAAGCGCTCGCTGGAGCAACGCATCTCCTACGCGACGCTGCGAGTCGAACTCCGGGAGCGCCACGACAACGGGTCGGAGACCACCGGTACCGACGAGCGGACGGTCGCCTCGGTGTTTTTCGGCTCAGTGACCACGATCGTCGACATCGGTCAGTGGTCGCTGCTCTTGCTGGCCGGAGCCCTGCCGTATCTGGTCGTCTTCGGCGTGCCGGCGGCGCTCATCTACGGCCTCTCCAGGCGAGTCGAGGACGTGCCGTTCGAACGGGAGTGAACGCGATTCAGGAGCGGGGTTTCCAGAGCGCTGCCGGGGGACGACAGACGATCAGAGGCCGCCGACGAGGATCTTCCGAGGCCGGGACATTTATACACGACCCCGCCCCAGAGTCAGATGCCGGCGAGACGCTTTTCACGTCACACCCGGCGACAAGCTCGGCCTCGCGGGCTCCCGGTCACGGCGTCATGCGGCGCGGGCGGTCGTCCGGACGGCCGCTCGCCCGCCTCCTCGTCCACCTCTCGGCTCGTCACTCCTCTCTGGTCTTGATATCGGCCGACAGCCCCTGCGCCATCTCGATGTCCTCGCTGTTGTTGACCGTCCACGCTGTGCGTTCGGTGACCGTCTCGATCGCTTCGCGGGC
>Ga0207797_1001204_pt1 | contig 19061 bp, 19 predicted proteins | sample PRCRCaboRojoPR_6_FD_187275 | JGI IMG/M metagenome (GOLD analysis project Ga0207797, IMG submission 187275) | Marine sediment microbial community from Cabo Rojo, Puerto Rico - PR CR 10% Liquid 1 (SPAdes) | ecosystem: Environmental > Aquatic > Marine > Coastal > Sediment | place: Cabo Rojo, Puerto...
ACAATCGAGCTGTCACCCGAGTTCGAGTTCCATGCCTTCCCCGTCGACGACACCGACAAGGCGATGCCCTGCCGCGGCCTGTTCGACCCCGACGAGATGGAGGGATACTTTGCAGCGGTGCCCCACGATCGGCTTGAGCCCTTCCGCAACCATCTCTGCGAGGCGTTGATGGCGTCCGACATCCCCGTCAAATACCATCACCATGAGGGCGGCACATGGCAGCACGAAATCGAGATCCATCCCATACGGGGCACCGTCACCGCCGGCGACACCGCCACCTATACCATGTTTCTCGCCCGGGCGCTCGGCGCCATGCAAAACCTCCATGTCACCTTCATGCCCAAGCCCGTGCAGGGCGACGCGGGCAGCGGCATGCACGTCCACATGGAGCTCATAAAAAACAACAGGTCGGCGTTTTATGACGACAGCGATGAGCATCATCTCTCGCAGACGGCCCGCTATTTCATCGGCGGCCTGCTCGAGCATGCCCCTGCATTGACGGCCGTCACCAATCCCACGGTGAACTCCTACAAGCGGCTGGTCCCCCACTATGAGGCGCCCATCCATGTCGCCTGGGGCGGCTACAACCGCAGCTCGCTGGTCCGCATCCCCAACCATGCCGGCAAACAGCAGGCCATGGACATCGAGATACGGCATCCCGACGCCTCATGCAACCCATATCTGGCCCTCGCAGTGCTCGTCCACGCCGGCCTGGACGGCATCCAGAACAAACGGGAGCCCGGAGACCCCGTCGACAGCAACATCTACGCCATGAGCCAGGAGGAACTCCGCCGGCACGGGATCGGACGGCTGCCCCGGTCGCTCCATGAGGCGCTCCAGGCGCTGCAGAGCGATACCCTGGTCAGCGAGGCGCTCGGAGACCATGCCTACCATGCATTTTTGGACATAAAACAGCGGGAATGCGACGACTACGCGGAGCACGTCACCACATGGGAGCGCGACCGCTACCACGGCGTGTGACCTCGTAAACGGTTAATCGTTCGAAAAACAGGGCGAGCCGCCGTTTTCGTTCAAAGCGGTAGCGTTCCCGGAAATCCTGGAGCAGCCCGGAGATGTCGCCCAGCGATGACAGCAGCAAAAAAATGCGGCCGTTTTGTGCCAGGTGTCCGTCGGCGCTGTCGAGAAACCGCCGCGCCACCATAATGCCGTTTGGGCCGCCGTCCCATCTGCTGTCGCCGTCACGGGCGGGCAGATAGGGGGGATTGAACGCGATGACGTCATACCGTTTGTCAACCCCGGTGAACAGGTCGCTCCGGGTCACCCCGATGTCGATGTCGTTGCGGCATGCGTTGGCCCGTGCGTTGTCAACCGCGGCAGGGCTGACATCCACCGCGTCAACCTTCATGCCATGGCGGGCGGCATGGAGCCCGATAACCCCGGTGCCGGTGCCCATGTCCAGCATGCGGCCATCCTCGATTTCGAGGGCGTCGAGTAACAGCCAGGAGTCCTCCGCCGGCGCGTAGACCCCCTCATGTACCATGATGTCGATAGCCGGGTCGACCTCCATGACAGGGGAAACCATGCTGCCATATAGGGCTTTTCCCCGACATCGTTTTATAATGCTTCTGTGATGTCTGTCCATGCGCCAGATGGTTGTCTTCCTGGTCGGCCTCGCCCTGCTGTTCAACGGATCCCTCCTCGGCATCTATGAACAGCTCACCTCGCCGCATGGCGACGAAACAACGGCGGAGCAGGATTTCGGCGTTCAATGGGAAAAAAGCTATGGACGGCTGGCGCTGTGGAGCGCCCGCTACGAGGGTCCGCAGCCCGTGGGCGACGCGGACAATGATGGCTTGAACGAGCTGCTCATCGGCGGCCGCGACCCGTTCATGCGTGTCATGCAGTATGACCCGGCGGCGGAAACCTATGTGGAGCAGGCCCGCATCATGGACCCCGTGTTCGGTGTCGGCTACACATTGCTCGGCCTGGGCTCGGCCACCGGTTTTTTCATCGGCGACGCAGACAACGACGGCGACAACGAGATCGGGGTGGCCTGGGGCCGCCATTTTTCCTCGTTTGCATGGGACGGCAGCCGCTACGTGAAAACCGGGCAACATGTTGTCACCGACGCCGGCGGCTGGGAGACCACGCTGGACTGCATGGTCGGCGATGTCGACGACGACGGCCTGAACGAGGTCGTGGTCACCGGCGGCTACCGGAGCGGCACGCCCGAGGTGCTCGTGCTCCAGTGGAACGGCGACGCCTACATGATGGAGAGCAGCTGGAACGCCCCGGGCAGCCAGAGCGTCTATTTTCCATGGATCGCCGACGTCGACGATGACGGCGCCACCGAGATCATCATAAACACCAACATGACCATCGCGCTGCAATGGAACGGGACAGCATGGCAGCCCTCCGTTGTCGCCCGCTACAACGAGAGCACGGGCTACCCGTTCGGCTGCGTGTCCAAGGACAGCGACAGCGACGGCATGCCGGAGATACATGTCACGTTTTACACGCCCGAGCTCGCCGTGTTCGAGTGGAACGGCTCTGCATACGAGCAAAAATACCGGCAGGTCTGGCAGGATGAGGACGCCACCATCGAGGCCATCGACGTCGGCGACGTCGACGACGACGGCATCCCCGAGGTATGCGTGGGCACCAACCATGTCCACATATTGCAGTGGAACAACGACACCGGCACCTATGACGAGGAATACCATGTCGACGAGACGTTTGGCATGCTCGCGGTGACCTGCGTCGGCGACATGGACAACGACGGCCTGCTGGAGATCAACGCCGGAGCGGTCGGCGTGGACTCCCGGGACATGCCCTACAAGTCCTGGATCCTGAAATACAATCATGGTGGCTAAAGCGATTCATTTTTATTATCCCGGCATATATAGCATACGGTGACCCCATGGCACAGGACAGCATCCTCAAGAACGGCGTACTGACCGACCTCGCCTTCCTTTTCCACGTCATCGTGATACTCCCCGCCATCTCGTTCATGTTTCTGGCGATAGCGCTCATCCGGCTTCCGCTGCTGGTGACGCTGGCGGGCATCGCCGTCATCTGGCTGGCCCTGATACCCTACCCGGTCCGGTGGTACTGGCAGCGCCGCCTCGCATAGCCACGTGTCTACTTGTGCGCCAAAATCGCCCGGCCCGGAGCGTCGATGCGGACGAAGCCGTAGCGCTCAAACTGGACCATGTCACCCGGGTCGAGCTGCTGCACCGCCCGCTCCGCATATCCCCTGTCCACGGTCATGCTGTCCGGGTTGAACGAGCCGTCCGTGTTGATGAGCGCCCCCGGCCGCCATATCTCCATGTCTACATGATCGTCGGTCACCCATTGCAGCTTCGCCGTACCTTGGAGCAGCTCGTCGCCGGCGTAGCGCCCCCGGATGCCGTCATCGGTGTCGATGACCTCGACGTTGTAGCAGTCCTTCAGCCGGAACAGGTCACCGCTGTCGAGAGCGCGGGCATCGGCTCCGGGGATGTAGAACACGTCGCCCGTATCGATGCGTCGCTCGCCCAGGTCACGTGAGGGATGATGCGGGAGCACCACCGATGTTCCTGGCGCCTCCGCGACCTGCACCTGTACCGGGTCGGGCACAAAAAAATATCGCCTCGCAACGGGGTCGAGCTGCTTCCGGTTGAACGCCTCCACCTGGTCGAACGTAACCATTGATTCGGCGCGTGAGATACCCTGCGACAAAACGAACTCCCGTATTGCCTCGGGCTGGATGCCGCGCCGTCGCAGTCCCAGCAATGTCGGCAGCCGGGGGTCATTCCAGCCCTCGACGTGGCCGTCGTCGATGAGCGGCCGTATCTTTCGCTTGGACACGGGCATCCCCTGGATGGACAGCCGGGCGAACTCCATCAGATGTGGCTTCCGCAGCCCCAGCCGCTCGAGCAGATAAAAATAGACCTCGTCACGGAGCTCGTATTCCTTCGTCCGGAATGGATGCGTCACGCCGGACAGCGAGTCCTCGATGGCACCCGTGAAATCATAGGTCGGCCACACCCGGTATGTATCGCCATGGACGGGATGCGGCTCGTCGATGATACGGAACAACGTCGGATCGCGCATCGCCGTGTTATCCGACCTGATATCCCCAGCGAGGCGGAGCACCGCGCTGCCCGGCTCCATGTCAAAAAAATCATGCCATTTGTCCATGGTCATGCTGTCCCGGCAGGCGCAAGCATGCCCCCGGCGACGGTTTTCCCTGACCCTGTCGGGCGGACAGGTGCAGAGATATGCGTCATCCTGCTCGATGAGCTGCTCCGCCAGCTCGTAATGCCGGGGCAGGTTGTCCGACGTCCGATATTCATGGTCCCATTCGATGCCAAGCCATCGCAGTCCCTCCCGCTGTGCCTCATAGAACTCCATGCTCTCGTTGGCCGGGTTGGTGTCGTCGAAGCGCAAAATAAACCGGCCGTCGTAGCGCCGTGCATACTCGTGGTCGACGACCGCGGCCTTGGCATGCCCGATGTGCAGGTAGCCGTTGGGCTCCGGCGGAAACCTCGTTACAACGTCGCCTCGCTCGGCATGGGGCAGCTCCGGCAATCCCTCCTCGTGCATGGTTTCCCGTCGCTCGTAGCCGTGCTCCGCTATCTCCGCCCGCTGCTCCCCGGGGGAGAGCTCGTTGACCTCCGTCACCGCGCGACGCACGACGGGGACAACCTTCCCGGGGTCGGCGTCGACCGCGGCCATAACCTTGCCGATAACGGCCTTCACCTGCGCCTGTCCATCGAACTCGGCGGCGTTGAGCAGCGCATGCTTCCGCGCCAGGGCTGCGATGTCATCGGTCATCTTGTTCGTATGCCCCGCGGTTCTTTTAAGCTTTGCTTCCCTGCCCGGCATAGCGGAGCAGCAGCAGGGCGTCCTCCGCCACCCTGTCACCGTCGCTGTAGCCCCAGGCGATGAGCGACGCCAGCCCGGTGTCCTGTATCGCCCCGTTGCTGCCCTCCCAGACGAAGCCATAGGGCGGGTCGCTGTCGTTGCCGACCTCCCAGGGACGGCAGCCCACCTTGGGTGGCACCACAAAAGCAACGCGGTCGATGTCCCCCGACGCCTCGGCCTCGACGGATACCGGCCCGATGACGATCTGCCCCGCAAGCGGGACAACCCGGATGTCGAACAAAAACAGTCCATTTTTCGGACGGACGATGGACACGGCAGCGCCATCATTGCCGGTGCCCGGCTCGTCCACATGGCCACATGTCACCGGGAGCAGCAGGGTACAGAGCAGCAACATCACCACCAACATCGCTCGCATACCAATGATACCCGCCACGGGCATAAAACAGTTGCGGAGCCCCGGTGCTAGGTGCCCCGGGTGACCGCGAACGACGCCAGCTGTGCCAGCCGCTGCCGCGCCGTGCTCTCCGGCAGCATGTCCAGGCAGCGGGCCGCCTCCCCGGCATAGCGCTTCGCCGTCTCCATCGCCGCATCAATCGCGCCGGTTTCATGGAACACCTCGATGACACCGTCGATGTCCTCCCGGGATGCATCCGGGTTGCCGTACCGCCGCAGCCGTTCATCGCCGCCGGCGTGCTCCCGGGCATGGATGAACATCAGGGTTTTTTTGCCCTCGCGGATGTCGCTGCCTACGGGCTTGCCGATGTCCACGCCGACGACGTCCAGGCAGTCATCCCATATCTGGAACGCCATGCCCAGCGCACGGCCATAGCCACGCAGTGCATGCTGCATCTCAGTGCTGTCGGACCCGATGACGGCGCCGCCCAGCGCCGCATGCTCGAACAGCTTCGCCGTCTTTTTCTCGATCATGGTGAGGAACAGCTCCTCGCTGACGTCGTCGCATGTCTCGAAACCCATGTCGAGCTGCTGCCCCTCGCATATCTCCCGGGCCATGATAGCGATGTTGTGCGCCAGCTGTCGTTCCACGTCCGCCGGCAGGTTCCCCGAGGTAGCGATTTCGAACGACATCGCGAACAGGGTATCGCCGGCAAGGATGGCGGTCGCCTCGTCGAACGCACGGTGAACGGACGGCCGCCCGCGCCGCACGTCGTCGTCGTCCATGATGTCGTCGTGCACCAGGGTAAAGGTATGCAGGATTTCCAGGGAGGCGCCATAGCGCACCGCCATGTCCGCATCGCCGCCCACCGCGTCGCAGGCAAGCATGGCGATGAGCGGGCGGAGCCGTTTGCCGCCGGCCTCGGGCAGATGCCGGACCGCCCGGTAGAGCACGGATGGCTCCTCGCCGGCAAGCTCCATCTCGATGACCTCATCGATTTTTTTCCGCCAGGGGGCAAGCGCACCGATTAGCTCATCCATACGTCCACCTCGCGCAGCTCGTCGAGCGAGCGGCATCCGGTCAAAAACATCGCGGTTTTGAGCCCCCTGAGCACCGCCTCATACATGACCTCGGCGTCCTCCTCCAGGAACATGGCGGCCATGCCGGCCGCGTCGGCGCCCAGCGCGATGCCCCGCGCCACGTCAAGCCCCGAGCGGACGCCACCGGTCGCGATGACGACCATGCCCGTGTCATGGCAGACATCCACGGTTTCGAGCACCGACAGCGGCGTCGGGATGCCCCAGTCCCGGAACAAATGGCCGAGCTCCTCCTGCACATGGTCGCCGCGCTCCCCGGCCCGGACGGCTTCTATGGCCGCAAACGAGGTTCCGCTCATGCCGCCGACGTCGATACCCGCGATGTCGGTGTCGCAGAGCCGCATGGCGACGTCACGGGAGATGCCGGCTCCGGTCTCCTTGACCATGACCGGGGTTGACAGCGACGCCGCAAGGTTTTGCAGCTCGTCGATGACGCCGCTCGCCCGGCGGTCGCCCTCCACCTGGATGCATTCCTGCAAAAAGTTGAGATGGACGGCGAGCACGTCCGCGTCGATCATCTCTATGGCGCGTGCCGCCCGCTCGGCTGCATCATTCCATTCGAGGAGCTGCGGCGCGCCGATGTTGGCGAGCACGAGCGGGATGTCGAAGCGCGTGACGACCTCGTAGCTTTCCACTGCCGCCTCGTCCTCCAGGGCCACGCGCTGCGAGCCGACACCCATGCCGATGCCATAGCGCTCGGCGAGCCCCGCCAGCCGGTGGTTCAACGAGGTCGCGTCGGCGCAGCCGCCGGTCATCCCGGCGATGACAACCGGCGCGTCCATCACGGCGCCGAACGCCCGCCATCTGGTATCGATGTCGTCCATGTCGATCTCGGGGAGCGCGTTGTGGACGAAGTGGACGTCGTCCCAGTAGTTGTAGCTCGATGCCACGTCCTCCCGTTTCGAGATGTCGATGTGGTCCTGCTTCCGTTTATTCATGGATGCTCACCATGGTGCCGTGGACGTCGCCATGCAACGCCCGCCGGAGCCTGCCTGCCTCGTTTCCGTTGATGACGGCCACGTCAATACCGGAATGGGCCATCTCCTTTATAGCTTTCACCTTGCCGGCCATCCCCGCGGTCACGTCGGCGCCGTCGACCTCGCCATACAATGCACTGTCGAGCTCCTCCGGGGTACACCGCGCTATCAATGTTTCCGGCCGCGCCGGGTCGCGGTAGATGCCGTCCACGTTCGTCACAAAAACCGCCCGTTGCACGGGCAGCGCCATGCTCAGCCGCTGGAGCAACAGGTCGCCGGACACGATGGCCACGTCGGGATGGACGAGCACGTCGCCGTAGGTCACCGGGGTCCACCCCGCATCGATTATCTCCCGGGCTTTGCGTTCATAGCTTTCGTCGAGCGAGGGAAACGGCGGCAGCGACACCGCCGCCACGCCGGCCGTGTGCAATGCCTGGAGCAGATGAAGGTTGAGCTGTCGGACGGCGGCATGGGTCACCGCCACGCCCTCCCGGACGTCGGGGCCGCCGCCCGTCTGGAGGTTGTAGCGCTCCGCCTGCGGATGACCGTAGGAGCCGGCGCCGTGGACCACGAGCATTCGCTGGTCGGAGCCGGCCATCTCGCGGGCCAGGCGCTCCGCCACGCTCTGGCGGTAGCAGCATTCCTCACGCTTGTCGGTTATGACGGAGCCGCCGAGCTTGACCGCTATCATCGCCGCTCCACCACGCCGTCGCGCTCATCCGCCTCGATGCTGAGCATGTCGCCGTTTTCGATGCCGTCGATGTCGACATGGTCTATGCAGGGGATGCCGGCCAGGATGGCGCCCGTGGCAACGATGGTTTCGGTTTCCTCGTTGACGATCGCGGCCGGACCGACGCCATTTTTCTGGAGGCCGTAGATGACATAGGAGCCCACGGTGGAGCCCTTGCCACATGGGAACACCAGCACTTTGCCGGTCACGCATTCCCCCTCGAGCTCGTGCCCTTTTTCTATGACGATGCCGGTTTCGGGGTCGACCCCGCCGTAGAACCCGATGGGCTCACGGGATACCAGTGCCTCGCCGCTCGCCTCACCCGGATTGATGGTTCTCGCTTTCATGCTTCCTCCAGGAGTTTTCTGACGTTGCTGAACACGACCTTTTGCCGGCAGAAGCTCGGCAGATAGGTGGCGGCCTTGCCCGAGTTCACCGCCGTCGTCGCGAACATGTCCTCGATGGGAGAGACGACCATGCATGTATCTGCAACGATGTGTCCGCCCGCCCGCTCGATGACATCGTCGAGGCCCATGCGCTCCGCGACCTCCTTCGTCGAGCGCGAGGTGCAAACCCAGAGCTCGCGCGTGAGCGTTTTACCCTCGACCAGCCGGGCTATCTCGATTACCTCACGGAGCGAGGCATGGGGGCAGCCCGTGATGACCGCGTCGGCCTGCTCGCCCGTGTTCAGCGCCTCATAGGTTTCATCGAGCTCCTCCCGGCCGACATGGATGGTTTCCAGTCCCGCCGTGTCCATGCCGTCTGCCTCCGGGGTCATGCCGTCCACGTGATACAGCGCGACCGCGCCGGAGGCCGCCATCGCCGCACCCAGCCCCTTCAGGTTGTCCGTGTTGGCACGGGGGATGCCGCGGAAAAAGGGAACCCTGTTCTGCACAATTTTGCCGACATGGTGGCCGAGCGCCCCGAAGTCGGCGGTGTATTCCAGCTCGGCGTCGACCTCCACCAGGATGTCGGGCTGCCTGGCCTCGTCGAGATGCAGCCCATAGTTGGGGGTCAGCCCGGTGATGGCCGCAGCCAATGCCGAGGGGCCGCCCTCCCGGTTGGTCCGGGCGCCGATGACGCTGTTGGCGAACGACACCGCCGAGCTCTCGGCCCAGGCGATGTGCTCCCGGAAGCGCGGCAGGTTGCCCGCCAGGTAGGGCGTGCAGGTCGCGGTGACCACGATGCCCATCTGCCGAAATGCGTCGATGATGGCCTGCTGTTTCTCCGCAAAATCCCGGGGGATGCCCAGCTCCTTCCAGTTTTCCAGGTCCATCCCGGCGGGGTTGAGAAACGTCAGCGTTTTGACCCTGGCTCCCCTGTCGGCGAAGTCCCGCAGAAACGCCAGGCCGGGGTCGCCGATTGACTTGTAGGAGACGCCGGAGACCTGCACCGACTCGACGGGTATCATCCTGTCTGCTCCATACACGTCGCCCAGCCGGACCAGCAGCCGCATCAGCCGCGCGGTCACCTCGCCCATCTCGCCGTCCAGCATCCGCTCCTGCTCGGATGAGAGATACATCAGAGGTATATCCCCGGTTGTTTATTAAATGTTGAGGATGTCAGCCCGGCATCCACTACGAATGTATAATTTATATATCTATTTTGCATATGTTATATGATGTCAGAGTACAGCACCATCTCGGTGCCGCAGCCGCTGCACGACGAACTCCGCGGCAACATCAAGGACAACCCCCGGCTCGGCTACTCCAGCATCGCCGAGTTCTGCAAGGAGGCCATCCGTCTTCACATGGCCAACATCCGCCGGGAGCGCCGCGGCGCATTCCTCGAACAGCTCGACCTCGACGACCTGTTCAAACAGATAGAGCTCCTCGCCGCAACCCGGGGCGGGGAATACCGTGCCGCCTTCGAACAAAACCGGCAGCCCGCCTGCCTGGTCGCCCCCGACGGCACCATCCACAACTGCAACAGGGCATTCGTCGAAAGCCTGGGGTATGCCGACAAGCAGCAGCTCCTCGGTAAGGACATCGCCACCGTGTTCGCCAGCACAGCCCAGCTCAACGAGCTCATGAGCCGCGCGCAGAGCGGCGGCATCCAGCACCAGGAGGTACAGCTCCGTCGCCGCGACGGCAAAAATTTCGATTTCATCATGGGCGTAGCCGCCGTTCAGGACGACGGCGACATACAGCGGTACATCATGGCCGGCACCGACATCACCTTCCGGAAAAAAATCGAGCGCCGGATGCAGCGGGAAAACAAGCTGTTCCGGACGCTGCTCAACGAGATATACGACACCATCGCGGTCATCCAGGACGACAAAATCAAGTATGCCGCCGGTCACCCATCGATATCCGGGTACACCACCGAGGAGCTCACCGGCATGTCTCTGTCAGACCTGCTCACCCCCGAGGCCGTCCAGAAGGTCCGGCGCCGTTATGAACGCGCCGTCGCAGGCGAGGACATATCCTCGATTACGACCTACGACATCAAGTGCAAGGACGGCAAACGCCGACGGGTCGAGGCGGCCACCCGCGTCATCGAATACGAGGGCAAACCGGCGTTTCTGTCGGTGTTCCGCGCCGAACGGGACCGACAACCCAATCTTTAGATAGGCTGTCCGATATTCATCCCATGCATCACGATGGCGGGTCCCGGCCGCCCGGCAGACTGAACGAATATGAGGCGAAGCAGGTGCTCCGCGACGCCGGTATATCCTGCCCGCGGGAAACGCTGCTCACCGACGGCGAGATACCCGGAGACGTCGACTACCCCGTCTATGTGAAAATCTGCTCCCGTGACATCGTCCACAAGAGCGACGCACGTCTCGTCACCCACGCCAGCTCGCGGGAAAACGCCGCCGCGGCAGCACGATCCATCCGGGAACGAGCCCGCCGGATATTTCCGGATGCCTCGATCCAGGGCGTTTTGGTCAGCGAGGACGTCGCCACCGATGACAGTCGCGAGCTCATCCTGGGGACCACCAGAGACCGCGATTTTGGCCAGGTGGTCAGCCTGGGCATCGGCGGCGTGTCAACCGAGATATACCGGGACGTGGCCTTCCGGGCGCTGCCGCTCAACAGAGGTGACATATATGACATGCTCCATGAGCTCCGGGGACGGGCAATGCTCGGGAGCTTCCGCGGCAGCGAGCCCGTCAGCCTGGCGGCACTCGTCGACACGGTCATGATGTTTTCCCGCATGCTGGAGCGGCACCCCGAAATCGTGGCGGGCGACGTCAACCCGCTGATGGTCGACGTGGAGCATGCGGTAGCGGCCGACGCCTACCTGGAGGTGGAGACATGACGCTTGAAAAGCTGCTCCGACCCGACAGCGTTGCCGTCGTCGGCGCCTCACGCACGGCGGGCAAGGTCGGCAACATCATCCTGCAGAACCTGGCCAGGTTCGAGGGCGACGTCTACCCGGTCAACCCGGGCGCCGACGACATCATGGACATGCCCTGCCATGACCGCGTGACGGATATCGGCCCGGTGGACATGGCCGTCGTGTCGCTCCCGCAGCACGTCGCCAACCAGGCGGTCAGAGACTGCGTCGATGCAGGCGTCTCCGTCGTCGTCATCGTCACCTCGGGCTACGGAGAGGTCGGCAACCACGAGGCGGAGCAGGAACTGCTCGACATCATCGACGGCACCGGGACACGCATCCTGGGGCCCAACTGCCTCGGCGTGTTCAACGCCCACACCGGCCTCGACACATTGTTCATCCCCGAGGAAAAATCGGCGCGTCCGCCCCCGGGCAACGTCTCCATCGTCACCCAGAGCGGCGGTGTCGGCTTCATGATCATGAACGAGCTCGGCCATGTCTCCAACTACGTGAGCTACGGCAACCAGGCCGACATCAGCGAACTCGAAATAATGCAGGCAATGGCCGACGACCCCGACACGGCGGTCATCGCCGGCTACGTCGAGGCGCTCAAAGACGGCAGGGCGTTCCGCGAGGCCATGCCCGGCATCACCAGCCGGACGCCCGTGGTCATGCTCAAGGCAGGCCGCTCCGCACGGGGGAGAGAGGCCGCCTCCTCGCACACGGGTGCCATGGCCGGCTCCGAGGCCGTCTACCGCGGCGTGCTCCGGCAGACACACGTCGTCCAGACCTCGACGCTCGCCCAGACCATCGACGCTGCCACCGCGCTCTCCCGGTGTCCATCGCTCCGCAACGGCCGCATCGCGGTGGTGACCAACTGCGGCGGCATGGCCGTCATGGAAACCGACCTGCTCAGCAGCGAGGACAACGGCTTCGATGCCATCCTCCCGGAGCCCTGGCGGCATCGGCTGCAGCTCGCCGACTTCGACAGCGCGCTGCAGGACCGGCTGGCAGAGCAGCTGCCCGAGCATGCATCACACGGCAACCCCATCGACCTTGGAGGAGATGCAGACGCAGACGACTACCGGCGGGTGCTCGACATTCTCGCCGGCGAGCGGGATATCGACGGCGTCATCGCCATCGGCACCCTGCACCCGGCCTCGATAGACGGCGGCCGGCTTGCGCTCGTGTTCCAGCGCTTTGCTACACGATACGACAGGCCCTTCCTGGTGTCGCTGGGCGTCGAAATCGAGGGCAGGACTGAGCAGGGCTCCAGCGAATACTACCGGCCGGTGTCCCGGATAAGCCTGCTCGAGGACGCCATCCAGGAGATGGGCATCCCCGTCTACGGGACGCCGGAACGGCTCGCCAACGGGATCCGGGCGCTGCACACCTATGGCAGATATCGCCTGCTGGACGAGAAAGATTTTTAATCAACGCCGCTGCTATGGACACCATGCTCTCAGATGAACAGGGACGGCTGGCTGTCCGCTACGCCCGACGGGTGATAACGGCCCATGTCCACGGCGAGGAAGTGCCAGCGATGGATGCAGGCAAGCCATTCACGGGGAAGGCCGGCGTGTTTGTCACGCTCAACCGCCATCCATCCGGGGAGCTCCGGGGCTGCATCGGCATCCCCGAGCCCTCGATGCGGCTCGCCGCAGCGTTACGGGAGGCGGCCACGTCGGCGACCAGGGACCCGCGCTTTCCCCCATTGCAGCCAGGGGAGCTCGACGACGTAACCGTAGAGGTGACGGTGCTGACCCCGCCCGAAAAAATCGAGGTGGACGAGCCCACACGGTACCCTACATGCATCGAGGTGGGCCGGGACGGCCTCATCGCCGAACGGCGCGGCCGGCGCGGCTTGCTCCTCCCACAGGTGCCCGTCGCGCAGGGCTGGGACGCTGAAACGTTCCTGTCGCAGACATGCTGGAAGGCCGGACTCCCCCCGGATGCATGGCTGGACAAAGATACCGCGCTGTACCGCTTCCAGGGCGAGGTGTTCCATGAAACAGCGCCGGGCGGCGACATCGTCAGGGAAACGATGGACGATGACTGACCGGGCGCGCTACCTCCAATGCAAACATATCCCCGCACGATTCAACAATGATGACACCGTCGAAATGCTCTGGCAGGAACATGGCAGCGCGCTCAAGCGGCAGCCCGTGGAGCAGCCCGGGCGGTCATTGCTCGACCTGAAAATAGAGATAGCGCGGCGTATCTACCATGACTGTCATTTCTGCGAGCGAGGCTGCCACGTCGACCGCTCGAGCAATACGGGCTACTGCGACGTGCGGGATGCCGCCGTAGCGTCGGAGTTCCTCCACCACGGCGAGGAATCCATGCTGGTGCCCTCGCACACCATTTTCTTTTCCGGCTGCACCTTCACCTGCGTTTTTTGCCAGAACTGGGACATCTCCCAGCGGCAGCGCGGCATGTACGTCCGGCCTGAACGCATGGCCGCTGTGATAGAGCAGCGGGACGGGGTCAACGTCAACTGGGTCGGCGGCGACCCCACGCCAAACCTGCCCTACATCCTGATGGTGCTGCGGGCATGCAGCCGTGACGTCCCACAGGTATGGAACAGCAACATGTACTGCAGCGTGGAAACATTGCAGCTGCTCGATGGCATCATCGACATCTACCTCACCGACTTCAAGTATGGCAGCGATACATGCGCGGCGGAGCTCTCCGACGCCCCCGGCTACTGGGATGTCGTGACGCGCAACCACTGCATCGCCGATGGTCAGGGCGACCTGGTCGTCCGCCATCTGGTCATGCCCAACCATGTCGAATGCTGCTCGCTGCCCATCATGGACTGGCTCGCCGAGCATGTGCCCGGGGCAACGGTCAACGTGATGGACCAGTACCGGCCGTGCTACCAGGCGGGCGAGCACCCCGGCATCGACCGCCGCATCACGCGGGAGGAATACCGCCGGGTGATTGAGCATGCCCACCGGCTCGGCCTCACGCTCGTCGAATAGCCAGCGCAAGGAATAAAAAGCCCTTCCCGCTGTTGTGGCGTGTCCAAACGACCATTGCACGTCCGGCTCATCGAGACATTTTTCCCGCTTCGCTTCATCCTGGCCAGGCTCACCCGCATCGAGCCCGTCGGACGGCTCGTTGACAGGTTGCTGTTCGAGCACGACGACCTCTTCTACCTGCCGAAGGACACCGTCGTCGAGATAAACCATGAGGTCGAGCAGCCGGAGTCCCTGGTAATCCCGTCGCAGGTCGTCGAACACTTTGTCGACAGAGCGGAGCATCGCTTCATCATGGACTTCTGCATCTGCCGCGAGGCATCGCAGTGTGAGGATTACCCCCTCGAGCTGGGCTGCCTGTTCCTGGGAGAGGCAACCCGGCACATCGACCGCTCGCTCGGCCACGAGGCAACACGGGAGGAGGCACTGGAGCACGTGCGGCGATGCCGCGAGGCCGGCCTGATACACCTCATCGGGCGGAACAAGCTCGACACCCGGTGGCTCAACGCGCATCCCGGTGAGAAGCTGCTCACCATCTGCAACTGCTGCCCCTGCTGCTGCCTCTGGCTGATGCTCCCGCAGCTCAATGGCACCATCGCTGGCAAGCTCCATCGGATGGACGGCGTCTCTGTATCGGTGGGGGATGCCTGCACGGGATGTGGTGCCTGCGTCGATGCATGCTTCGTCGACGCCATCGCCATCGAGGACGGCCGGGCGGTCATCGCCGACGAATGCCGCGCCTGCGGCCGCTGCGCCGAGACCTGCCCCAGCCAGGCCATCAGGGTCACCATAGATAGCGATGCGGTAGAGCGGGCCATCGAGCGCATCGACAGCGTGGTGGACGTGGGATAGCTTTTTTTTGTTTCCGTGCAAGGTTAACGTTATATAGCTCCCGGGTATGACAAAAACATGGCGTTTCTAGACAAAAAAATATGGTTTGTTGTCGCTGCGGTGCTGGTCATGCTCATGGCGCCGCTGGCGGGCACCGTCTCCACGGTTTCCTATGACCGGGACATGCAGGCCTCGGCCGACGATGACCTCGACCCGCTCGTCGACCTTTCACTGGAGGTAACCCTGGAGCGGGCTCGGAAGCTCGACGTCGCTATCGGGCAGCCACCCACGTTTATGGTGCGCGTCGACGTCAACGGCGAAACATGGGAGAGCAATGCCCTGGAGGGCTTCGACGTCTGGGATATCGGCACGGCAAGCTTTGACATCCCCGACGACGAGGCGGAGGTGCCGGTGACCATCGAGGTGCTTGAGGACGGTGAGTCGATGGATATCTCCGGCGACGGCGCCCTGGAGCTCACCTACGATGTCCGGCGGGGCGGCTGGACCGGCGACGATTTCCTGGGTGACCCGAACGGCTACGGCCACGGTGCCGGCTGCGAAAACAACGAGAGCGACGGCACCGACTACGAGCTATGGTTCGACCTTGGCTGCACCGATTACGACGGTGACGGCCTGACCTACTGGGAGGAAACCAACGTGTACGGGACCGACCCCGAAACGAGCAATCTGGGTGACGACGCCGACGATGACGGCGTGCCCATCGAATGGGAGGACCACTGGGGCTACGATCCCTTCGAGGCCGACGACCATGCATCGCTCGACCCAGACCGTGACGGCCTGCAGAACACCGAGGAGTACATGATGCAGAAATGGCTGGCCGACCCCTACCGGCAGGACATCTACCTCGAAAACGATTATGTCGCATCTGGCGACGGTGTCACCCCGGTGATGCCCGTCGAGGCGCTGCAGATGCAGTACAGTTCGTTCGCCGAACACGACATCATGATGCTCGCCGACGACGGCATGATGGATGGCAGCGACACCATACCCTATGACGACACGCTCGACTGGGACGAGCTCAGCGACATTTACAACGAATACTTCCTCCAGGGGGACCGGGACAACCCCCGGGAGGGCGTGTTCCATTACGTCGTCATCTGCCATGACATGCAGCGCCTGTTCGGCAGGGGCGTCGCGGGCTGCAACTTCAAGCGCGATGCGTTCCTGGTGGCGAGCGCCTACGTCCAGCGGTGGCGCCCCTGGGAGGAGGGCATGATACTGGGCCACGGCGGCACCTACATGCACGAGCTCGGGCACCAGCTCGGCCTGCCGCATCTTCGCACCTTTCCCTGGCAGCCGGCCTACTGGCTCTCCGGGGCCTACCGGAGCTGCATGAACTACCGCTACAACTTCAAGATCGTGGACTACTCCGACGGCACCGGCGGCGGCCCCTACGACCGCGACGAATGGAGCAGCCTTGATCTCACCCGCGTCGACGGCTAACGGATACGACGGGTACGAAAGAGTTATAATCCCATGGCTATTTCAGCCCAGTGTATATGATCAAGGAAGAGATAGGCAGGGTCAAGGAGGCGGAAAAGGCGGCGGTGGAACGCATCGACCAGGCCGAAAAAGAGGCAGACTGGATCGTCAAAAAAGCCAGGGAGAAGGCACAGCAGCAGTCCCGGTCCATCCTCGAAAGCGCCCGCGAAACCGTGGAGGAACAGGTCGAGCAGGCCCGCCAGCAGGCCGAGCAGAAGGCACAGGAGATACGGGCCGAGGGCGAACGAGCCGCCGAGCGTATCGGCAAGGCTGCCTCATCTCACGTCGAAACGACTGCGCACGACGTCGTGGACATGATACTCGAATAACATGTTGTTTCCATCAGAGATGAGCCGGGTTGCCATCCTCACGCACCAGGAGCAGGACAACCAGCTCGTCGAACGGCTGCACCACGCCGGCCTGATGGAGATATCCCGCACCTCGATAGAAGACGTCGAGGAGGGCAGCATGCATCCAGAGGTGGACCGCTGCGCCTCCAGGGAGCTCCGCCTCACCCGCATCCTCAACATTCTCAAACAGTACGAAAAAAAGAAAGGGGGCATCCGGGCGATGCTGCAGCCGTCCGTCCCGGAACAGCGGCAGGTGCACCGACGCACGCTCGACGAAAAAATCGCCGCGGCTGACGAGCTGCTGGAGGACATCGAGCGCTACGTCATCAACGCCGAGGAGGACATCGAAGCCATCGACAAGCGCCTCGACGCCATCGAGGAACAACGGGCGAGGCTCGAAAAGCTCGCCGCCCTCGACATCGACCTCGGCTGGCTGGGCACCTCCCGTTTCACGGTCATTACGGCCGGGTTATCCGGCGACATCGAGGCGTTGCGCGCCTCGCTCGCAGACACCCCCGTCCATGTTTACAGCGAAACGGTCGACGAGGAGGAATGGGCCGTGCTGCTCGTCGCACATCGGGATGATGCCGAAGCGATGCGACAGGCGAAGCATTTCGAGGAAATAGAGATATCGGCATCCGGATATCCCGGGCAGCGCGTGTCGGCGCTCGAACGGGAAAAAAAGGACCTGGAGGCGAAAAAAAAGCAGCTGACCGAAAACCTCCGTGACATCTTCCATCGGCGGCGGGATGACATCCGTGCCATCCGCGAGGAGATCGAGCTGGAAAAACAGCGCCGGGAGATACCCGAGCGCTTCGGCCGCACCCGGTATACGTCGCTCATCCAGGGGTGGTGTCTCGCCAGCCATGTGGAGCGCCTCGAAAGCCTCGTCATGGAGGCGACCGACGGCACCGCTGCCTTTACCGCCGAGGTGGCGTCGCGTGACAGCGACGACGCGCCGATACATCTCGACCTGCCGGACTGGGCTGGCTCCTTCCGGACGTTCCTGGAACTGTTTGCGCTGCCCAGGTACAACGAGGTCAACCCCTCCATGTTTCTCGGCTTTTCGCTTATATTGTTTTTTGCCATCATGCTCGGCGACGCCGGCTACGGCATCCTGATTCTCATCCCGGCGGTGTGGGCCTATCTTCGGCTCGGCGCATACAGCGACACCATCCATGACTGGTCGCTGCTGGGCATCTGGATGGGCATCGGGACCATCGTTGCCGGCTTCCTGTTCAACGGGTTCTTCGGCGACTTCATACCCCGCTTCATATATGGCAATCCCGACCAGACGTTTTACAGCGCGACGCTGCTCGGATACGAGCTGCCCATCGACGCGCTGCACAAGCCCCTCATCATTTTATCGATGACCCTGCTCATCGGGCTGGCGCATCTCAACCTAGGCATTTTGCTGGGCGCCTACCAGAACTACCGCCGGGGCAGGATGAAGGACCTGGTTGTCGACCAGGCGGCCTGGATTGTCCTCCAGATAGGCGGGGGCGCGCTCATCGGCAGCATGCTGCTTGACCTCTGGGTGTTGCCGTCGTGGCTGTATTATCTGTCTCTTGTCTTTACCGTTGTCGGCCTCGCTGCATTGTTTGTCAACAACGGCCCGATGGGCTTTTTCGAGCTCACGGGCTACATCGGCGACTGGCTGTCGTATGCGCGGCTGCTCGCTCTGGGGCTCGCCACCGCCGGTATGGCGATGGCGTTCAACATCGTCGCCGAGCTTTTGCCCTCTCTGGTTCCATATGTCGGGGTGGTGCTCGCCCCGGTGGTTCTCGTGCTCGCACATGTCGTCAACCTGCTGCTGCAGGCCCTGGGCGCCGGCGTCCACGCGTTGCGCCTGCAGTACGTCGAGTTCTTCGGTCGCTTCTACGACGGAGGCGGCCGCAAATATACTCCCTTTCAGATAGAGAGAAAATATACGGAGGAAATAAAATGAAGAAAACTGTGGCAATAGGAGTGGCCCTCGTGGCCCTGGTGCTCTGTGCTGGACCCGCATCGGCCGCCGGCCTGGAAGACGGAGCGGCGGGCGAGACGCAGGCGAACATCCTGATCGGCTGTATGCTGGCGGTGTCCA
>Ga0207797_1001205_pt1 | contig 19059 bp, 16 predicted proteins | sample PRCRCaboRojoPR_6_FD_187275 | JGI IMG/M metagenome (GOLD analysis project Ga0207797, IMG submission 187275) | Marine sediment microbial community from Cabo Rojo, Puerto Rico - PR CR 10% Liquid 1 (SPAdes) | ecosystem: Environmental > Aquatic > Marine > Coastal > Sediment | place: Cabo Rojo, Puerto...
GTCTGCGCCGCCGCTGACGTACGAAGATTACGTCCTCATTCCCGAGGACGGGAAGCGGCACGAAATCATCGACGGCGACGAATACATGGCTCCTGCCCCCACGACGCCGCACCAGCGCATCGTTGGACGCCTGTTCAATCGGCTCTACCGGCACGCGGAGGACCACGCCCGGGGCGAGGTGTTCGTCGCACCGTGTGATGTCCTTCTCTCGGAGACGGACATCGTGCAGCCCGACGTGCTGTTCGTGGCCGCCGAGCGAGCCCGGATCGTCAAGGAGCGCGGCATCGAGGGCGCGCCCGATCTCATCGCGGAGGTGATCTCGGAGGGCAACCGCCGCCACGACGAGGTGCGCAAGCGCAAGCTCTACGCGCGGCACGGCGTGGCGGAGTACTGGGTCGTGGATCCGGCGCTGGAGACGGTGAAGGTGTATCGTCATCCCGAGGGCGGCTACGAGCGCGTCGCCGAGCTCACCGCCGAGGACGACGACACCATCACCACGACGCTGCTGCCCGATTGGCAGCTTCCACTCGCGGATCTCTTCGCGTAGCGCCCGACCGTTGTTCGGAAGCCGAACCTCCGAACCCCGAACGCACAACTCGGAACCCGGACCCCGAAACTCACAGCGGTTCGTCCGGCGCGTCGGTCGAGGTTGTGAGGCCCGTAATGGCTTGGCTGATTCGCCACAGCCGGGCGGCGGTCTTCTCATTGTACGCCTCTGGCGAGGGGTTTACGCGCTCCGTTTCGTTGAAGTACTCGCCCGACACTCCGTCCAGCTCGGGCGAGGCCGCGAGGTACAGCGGGCCTTTCGCTCCTTCCTCGGGGTTCTTGTAAAAGACCTTGAAGAAGCGAGCGATGCGCGAGAACCAGTCGGAATCGCGAAAAATATTCGTCGACACGACGCCGGGATGCACGGCGTTCACCGTCACCTTTGTGTCGTGAATGCGCCGCGCCAGTTCGTGGGTGAAGAGGACGTTGGCGAGCTTGGATTGCCCGTAGGCCTGCATCGGGCTGTAGCTGCTTTCGGCGTTGAGGTCGTCGAAGTTGAGGCTGACCCCTCGATGCGCCTCCGACGAGACGACCACGATGCGGGCCTCGCCCTCCGCGCGAGCTGTGGCTTTCATCCGGTCGAGCACGAGGTGCGTGAGCAGAAACGGCGCAAGGTGGTTGATGGCGAACGTCGCCTCGATGCCGTCCGCCGTCAGCTCTCGTTCTCCCAGGAAGACCCCGGCGTTGTTCACAAGCACGTCGAGCCGGTCGTATTCCGTGAGGAGCGTGTCCGCGAGCGTCCGCACCTCCGACTGCGTCGCCAGGTCGGCCAGTAGCAGGTCGACCCGGTAGTCGATGCCCTGGGCCTGCATGGCAGTGGCCCGGATTTCCTCCTGGGCCGCCGCGCCCCGCTCGGCGTCGCGGCACACCATGACGACATGAGCGCCCTGGTTGGCCAGGCCTTTGGCGGTTTCTTTTCCGATGCCAGAATTGGCTCCGGTCACGACGCACACGCGCCCGGTGAGGCTCTTGAGATCCATGGTGTGGGAACCCCTGTCGGAGGGCAGACAGCGACCGGAGCGGGGCGGGTCGTCCGCTCCGCGTACAGGCGCACAAGCGGGTCAGACCTTGTAGGTGAGGGCCTCACGGAACGCCTCGACGTTGTCGGCCACCGAGCGCTCGCCGCCGAAGATGGCGCTGCCGGCCACGAGGACATCGGCGCCGGCCTGGCAGACCTCCATGGCGTTCGACGGTTTGATGCCTCCGTCGACCTGCAGGTGGGCGTCGGAGCCGAGCGCGTTCAGTTGGCGGCGCAGGCTTCGGATTTTGCCCGTCGATTGCGGGATGTAAGCCTGACCGCCGAACCCGGGATTAACAGACATGACCAGCACGAGGTCAACCAGCGGAAGGATGGACTCAAGATGGCCGAGCGGCGTCGCCGGGTTGAGCGCCACGCCGACGTCGCATCCGGCATGGTAGATGTTCTCGGCCACCCGGTGCAGGTGAGGGCAGGTTTCCACGTGCACGGTGATGCCGTCGGCGCCGGCGTCGGCGAACACGTCGATATACGCGTCCGGATTCTCCATCATGAGGTGCACGTCGAGCGTGGCGCCGGTCTCGTCCGCCAGGGGCCGGAGGGCCTCCACGACGTTGGGGCCCACGGTGAGGTTGGGGACGAAGTGCCCATCCATGACGTCCACGTGCAGCCACTCGGCCCCGGCCTCCAGGGCTTCGCGGGCGTGCGACTCCAGGCCGCCGATGTCAGCGGCGATGATGGACGGGGCGAGAAGGGGCATCGTGGAGCGAGCGTGCATGGGAGCAAGGGCGGAAGCCGAGGGACAAGGGCACGCGGAGCGTGAACGCAACAGCGCCTTCAATTAAACGACCGATGAGCGTCGAACCAACAGCGGCCCTCAAGCTTTCGGTGAAAGGCACGTTACGAGACTGCCAAAATGTCGGGCGCGGCGCAGCAAATGACCGCCGAGGGGGGCCGGTTCCGTCAGTCTGCGCTCATGCGCCGGAGCGATTCGGTGCTGGCGGCGGGAGGGGTCGTCTCCGGGCGGGCATCGTCGTCGGGCAAGAGAAAGCCGTCGAGGAGGACGTTGAAGGCCTCGGGACGCTCCACCGGCAGGGCGTGGCGCGTTCCATCGACGACGGCCAGTTCAGCCTGCGGCAGGCGCGCCGCCGCCAGGTTCTTTGCCGCCACCGGGGTGTAATCGTGCTCCGAGGACACGAGCAGCGTCGGGGCGGTGACGCGATCGAGGCGGTCGATCACGCTCCAGCCCATGATGGCATCGACGGAGGCCACGTACGCGTCCATGTCGTTCTGGGCCCAGCGCTCGATGAACTCAGTGCGGAGGCGCTCCTGGTCTGGCTTGACGAAAAGGCGGTCCGCGATGAGGGCCCCAACGCGGCGCATGCCCAGCAGCCGCACGGCCAAACGCCGCGACGCGTAAAACCAGACGTCGGACCACGTCTGGAGGCGAACGTCCACCGCGCTGTTTGCCACGACGAGGCGGTGCACGAGACCGCGGGTTGACGCGGCCAGCTCAAGGGCCACCATGCCGCCCATCGACAGGCCGACGATCTGGGCCGGAACGGCATCCAGCTTGCGGAGCAGAACGGCGACGTCCCGCGCGAACTGCGGCATGCTGTACGGCCCGGAGGGTTTGGCGGACCGGCCGTGTCCACGCAAATCGCACACGATGACGCGGTGACGCGAGGCAAGGTGCGGGATCTGTGCGAACCAGTCGCGGCTGCTGGAGCCGAGGCCGTGGATGAGCACGACGGGCGGGCCCGTCCCGTGCTGCTCGTAGTACAGGCGAACGGTGTCAACCGAAAGGTAGGGCATAGGTGCGGCGAGCCCATCCAGCACGAACACGGATTCGCCTCCGCGTACCCGGTTCGGCGGTCAATCGTTCAGGAAGGCGCGTAGGTTTTCGTGGAAGACGTCCGTCTGTTCGAGCATCAGGAGGTGGCCGGCGTTATCCACGAGGTGCACCTCGGCATTCGGGAGGGCGTCGTCCGCCGTCTGGGCGACATCGGCGGTGGTTCGATTGGGGTGCAGATAGCGGTTGGGGATGAGCTTGTCGCCCGCGCCGAAGAGGACGAGCGTCGGCGTCTGCACCTCATCGAGACGGTCGCGGACGGCTCCGTTGAGCATGCCCGCGACGGCCTTCGCGTTGGCCGTGGCGTACGCCATGAAGTCGTCGCGTTGCGCCAGCGCCTTTCGCTGCTCGATGAGCCACGCGTAGGTGTCACGCCACGTGGCAAAGTTGATCCGGGTGTTTTGCCGCACCTGCTTGGCGGTCGCAGAAGCGATGCTCTGCGGGGTGGTCATGGACGTCAGGGCGGTGGCATCCTGGGCGCTGAACGTTTCGATGCCGGCCGGCGACACGAGGGCGAGCCGGTCCAGGCGATCCGGGTGCCGAAGCGCAAGCGTCAGACCCACCTGTCCCCCCATGGAGGCGCCAACGTACGTGACCCGGTCGATGCTGAGCGCATCGAGGAAGCCCACCACCGTGTCGGCGAAGAAGGGCATTGTTGCCGGCACGTCTTGCTTGTCCGACAGCCCAAAGCCGGGCAGGTCGAGCGCCACCACACGGTAGGTGTTACGGAACGCGTCGAGGCTGTGGCGCCAGAGCGAAAGGTTGGAACCGAGCCCGTGCACGAACAGCAGCACCGGCTTGTCGCCGCCCGAGTCGACGTAGGCGATGGACCGGCCGTCGACGACGGTTCTCTGCACGCCGTCGGGGTAGTACGGAAGCGTGTCGGAGGTGTCGGGGGACGATGCGGTCATGGCGAGCAGGAGCGTGAGGACGGCAACCATAGCGGGAACAGCGGGGAAGCAGGTAAGGAGAATGGGAGAGAGGAGAGAGCGTCACGACGCGTCGTGACGCTGTTCGGAGCCGTCATCGGCGAACCGCTCGGCCAGGGCTTCCTTTTGGATTTTTCCGCTGTGGCCGGTGGGCAGTTCGTCGAGGAAGCGGACGTGGGTCGGCACCTTGTAGCGGGCAAGGTATGCCCGGGCGTGCTCCTGGACGGCCTCGGCGGTGAGGTCGGCGCCGCTGGCAGGGACGATGAACGCGGCGCCGGTCTCGCCCCATTGGTCGTCCGGTACCCCGATGACGGCGGCCTCCGCGATGGACGGATGTTCGTACAGCGCGGCCTCGACCTCCGCCGGATACACGTTTTCGCCGCCGCTGATGTACATCTCCTTCTTGCGGCCCACGACGAAGAAGTAGCCTTCCTCGTCCACCTCCACGAGGTCGCCGGTGTGAAACCAGCCGTCGGTGTCGATGGCGGCGTCGGTGGCCTCGGGGTCGCGCCAGTAGCCCGGCGTCACGACCGGGCCGCGCAGGAACAGTTCGCCCGTCGTGTTGGGCGGGACCTCCTGCCCGTCGTCGTCCACGACCTGAGTCTCCACGTAGAAGTTCGGAAAGCCGATGGAGCCGATTTTGCGCAGGGCGTCGCGCTCGGGCAGCGAGAAGCAGTTGACGCCCACCTCGGTCATCCCAAAGCCCTGCCGGATGGGTACGCCCTTCTCCTGCCACGTGCGGATGAGCGGCTCCGGCATGGCCTCGCCGCCGACGATGGCGTAGCGCACGCTATCGAGCGAGACGGCGTCGAACGTGTCGGTGTCGGCCATCATCTTGAGCATCGTGGGCACGCCCCAGAGGATGGTGAGGGCTTCGTCGTCGCAGAGGCGCAGCACCGCGTCGGCGTCAAACGACGGGAAGAGGTAGGTCGTCGCGCCGTGGTGCAGGAACGGGGTGAGCAGCACGTTCCAGCCGCCCGTGTGGTAGAAGGGGGCCGCGTTGAACGAGCGGTCCTGCGATGTGAGGTCGAGGCGGAGTTCGGTGTTGACCGAGTTCCAGAACAGCATCCGATGCGGAATGACCGCACCCTTCGGCCGCCCGGTGGTGCCCGACGTGTACAGGATCATCAGCGGATCGTCGAAATCCGGTTCCGGCTGCCCGTCTCCCCCAGCTGCCGGTGCGGACTGAATCAGGGCCTCCACGTCTTCGAGCGGTACGAGGTGGGCGTCGGGATCCAGGTTCTGGGCCGTGTTGGCATAGTCGGCGGACGCGAAGAGGACGTGCGGGTCGCAGTCTGCCACAAGGTACCGCAGTTCGGGCGGGGCCAGGCGAACGTTGAGCGGGACGAGCACAAAGCCCGCCTTCTGCGCGGCGACGAAGAGGAGCACGTGCTCGACGCTGTTCTCGGCCAGCACGGCGATGCGGTCTCCGGCGGTCAGCCCGTACGTCTCTCTCAGTGTCGCCGCAAGCCGTTCGCTCTTTTGGTGCAGATCGGCGTACGTGTAGTCCTCGCCGGTGGGCGCCCACACGAGGGCTGTGGCATCGGGCGTGTACTGCGCATTGCGTGCGAGCCAATCCGTGCGCGGCATGGCGTTGCGTGTCAGGTTCAGGGTTTCGGGGTCAGGGTTTCGGGGTCAGGATTTCGGGGTCAGAGTGGAGGCGGAGGGGGTGGCCGACGTGAGACGGCGGGCGCCCATCCAGCCGAGGGCGACGAGCGTGCTCGCCACGAGGGCAGCGGCGGCCGGAACGGCGGGATTGTTGGCGTACATTGTAACCTCGCCGTAGTAGATGCCAAAGTGCACGACGAGAGCCGTTACCGCGGCGGCCAGGACGGCGCCCTTCGTAATCCGTTCCGAAAAGATGCCGAACAGAATCGGCACGAAGGTGGCCGAGAAGAGCGCATACACGCCGTTCTGCCCGAAGATGGCGACCGACAGGTTCGGGTTCGTAATTTGTTCGTACGAGATGAATGCGACGACCGGTACGAGCCCGGCGAGGAAATACCGGCTGTAGCGGACGGCGCGCGCGTCGACTTCGTCGTCGTTCCAGGTGCCGTGGCGTTTGGCAAGCGGGCGGAAGATGTCGTTCGAGAAGATTGTGGAGAGCGCGACGAGCAGCCCCTCCATCGTGGAGAAGCCCGCGGCCACGAGGCCGATCAGGATCACCGAGCGGCTGATCGGGGAGAACACCTCCACGATGTAGGTGGGCACCACGGCATCGGGCTCCAGGCCGGCGTCCGGCAGCAGGAGGCGCGCGTAGAGGCCGACGATGATCACCGAGAAGAAGAGGATGAGGACGATGATCCCCGTTGTCAGGTACGTGTTGACGTCCGATTCGTCCTCCAGGTAGAGCGCCTTCGACATCACGTGCGGCTGGTTGATGATGGCGATGCCGATCAGAAAGTTGCAGGCGACCACCTCAAACCAGTCGCGGAAGAGAAGGCTCTCGGGATTGGTCGGCTGGGCGAGCATCGGGTCGACGGCAGCGAGCCGGTCGAGGAAGGCGCCCAAGCCGTCCGCTACGTAGGAGGCGCCGGATCCGAGCAAAAAGAGGGCGACCACAATCATGAGGCTGGCCTGCGCCGCGTTCGTGAGCGTATGCGCGCTCGCCCCGCCGTACATGATGTAGACGAGGGGAATGCCAATCGTCATGGCCATGGCGACGAGCATCGGCACCTCCAGCACGCTCGACAGGACGCGCGTAATGCCGACGGTGATGAGCACGAGGAAGGCGATCTGCAGCAGGCTCGCCACGGCGAAGAACACCGTTAGCCGCGCGTCGCCGAAGCGGTCGCCAATCCACTGCGGCACGGTGAGGGCCGTCACCTCGTCGCCCACACGGCGAAACGCCTTCGAGAAAATGATGAGCCCCACGAACACCCCCAGCGGCAGCGCCACGGCGTAGCCGATGATGCCACTCACGCCGTAGAGATAGATGAGACCGGGGTTGATAACAAAGGTTGCTGCGCTCGTCAGGTTGGCCGCCAGCGACAGGCCGACGAACACCGGACTCACCTCCCGGCTTCCCACCGAGAACGAGGCGAACCCCGACACCTTCTGGATGCCGACAAACGCCGCGTAGCTCACCGCCGCCAGGTACACCAGAAAAAAGCCCCAGGCAATCATAGGCTTCGCGAATCGAGGGGTTTGGGTGTTTCGGTGATCACGTGTTCAAGGAGTTCATCGGTTGTGGTGTTTGAGTGTCCATGCACCAATCCGTGTCTCATGAACACCCGAACACGTACGCCCTCAAACACGTGGGCGCCGTCAGGCGCCACCCCACTGAAGGGCCATGCCGGCGATAGCAGCGCCGCCGCCGGAGGCGATGAGGAAGACGAGGTCGCCGTCGTTCAGCTTCTGCCGATCGACCGCATCCGCAAGGCCCATGGCGATGCAGGCGTTGCCCGTGTAGCCGAAGCGGTCCATCACGTTATGGGCCCGCTCGTGCGGCAGGTCGAGGCGGTCGAGCGTCTCGCGGATGCTCTCCACGTTGATCTGCGTGAAGAAGTAACGGTCCACGTCCGCGGGCGTTACGTCGATTCGATCCGCCAGCGTGCGGACGAGCCGGGTCCAGTGGTCGGGGTTGAAGTCGTCCGGAAACTTCTTGCGGAACTCGAGCCGCTGCGTGCGCGCCCCGTCCGCGGTGATGGGCGACGCCGTGCCGCCGTCGTAGATGCCCATGTAGTCGTGGTACTGGCCCTCGGACTGGAGGATCGACGTGAGGATTCCGTGTTCGCCGGTCGTGGGCGACAGCACCGCCGCGCCCGCCCCGTCGGCGAAGAGCGAGGCCGTGTTCTTCTGCTCGTAGTCGATGAAGCGGCTCATCAGGTAGGCGCCGATCACGAGCACGTGGCCGTACTGCGTGTCGGCCTCCACGAACTTGCGCCCCGTGTCGAGCGCCGTCACGAAGCCCGCGCAGGCCGTATTGAGGTCGAACGTGCCGGCGTTCACCGCACCGAGTTTGTCCTGCACGACGGCGGCGGTGGAGGGGGAGAGAAAGTCGGGCGTGTCCGTCGAGAGCACGATCAGGTCCACGTCCTCCGGCCCGATGTCCGCATCGTTGAGGGCATCCCGAGCGGCTTCCGCCGCAAGATCCGAGGTCGCCTGTTCCTCCGCCGCATACCGGCGCTCCTCGATGTTGCGATGCGCGCGGAGAAAGCTGTCGACGTCCTCGCCGTACAGTTCGTTGAAGTAGGAGTTCGGCACGACGCGCTCCGGCGCGTAGAGTCCGGTGCCGACAAGGGTGGCAGTGCGCATGGCGGTAGGGGAAGGGTCACGAGTCAGGAGTCACGAATCGGACGGGCGCCTCCGACTCCGTCCGGGAGCGAGCAGCTGTGGAGCAATGGAAGCTGGGAGCGCGGGAGCATGGGGGCTATGGATGATCTGGAGGCTGTGGAAGCATGGATGCTCGTTCGTTCCTCGTACGCCCAGGCGCCCTCTCGCCCATACGCCCAGACGCTCAGAGCACGAGTCCGCCGTCGACGGAGAGAACAGCGCCGGTGATGAAGGCGGCCTCGTCGCTGGCGAGAAAGCAGTAGGCGTTGGCCACGTCCTCCGGCTGCCCGAGGCGATTGAGGGGCGTACGGTCGACGAGGTGGGCGAGCACCTTGTCGGGGACGGTGTCGACCATGGGCGTCTCGATGAAGCCTGGCGCCACGGCGTTGACGGTGATGCCGTCGCGGCCCAGTTCGCGCGCCCACGTCTTTGTCATGCCGATGACGCCGGACTTCGTCGCCACGTAGTTCGTCTGCCCGAAATTGCCGTAGCGCCCGACGATCGAGGCCGCGTTCAGGATGCATCCGCCGCCGTTCTCGGCCATGTGCGGAACGACGGCCTTCGTCGTGTTGAACACGCCCTTCAGGTTGACGTCGACGACCTGGTCGAACGCCTCCTCGCTCATCTTCTTGAGCGTCGCATCGCGCGTGATGCCGGCGTTGTTCACGAGGACGTCGATTGCGCCGAATGCGCCGAGTGCCGCATCCACCAGGGCCTGCACCTGCTCGGTGTCGGTTACGTCGGTCTGTACGAACCGGGCCGATCCGCCGGCGTCTTCCAGCGCCTGTACGGCCTCCCGGCCCTGCTCGTCGTTCACGTCGGCGAGCACGACGGATGCGCCCTCGTCGACGAACCGGCGCGCCGTCGTCCGCCCGATGCCCCGGCTTCCGCCGGTGATGATGGCGGTCTTTCCGGCAAGCCGTCCTTCAGGGGTGCTCATAAATGATGGGGGTCAATGATGGAGATACGTTTGGCACGAGAAAAACGTCAGCGCTTGCGTCGTATCACGCGTCACGCATCACTCAAAATCGCAGTCCACTCACGTCGTACGTGGCCGACACCCAGATCAGTCGCTCGGTTTTCGGGGCGCCGAGCACGTCGACGCGATCGGTGTCGAACAGGTTGGTGGCGCTCGCCTTGATGCTGATGCCCGTCTCGGGGACCGTGTAGCCCGCCGTGAGGCTGGCGGTGAAGCGACTGGGTACCTCGTCGTCCGTGTAGAAGTTGGCGCTGTCCCAGAAGCCGGAGCGGAACTCGTACGCGCTCTTCCAGCGGCCCGAGAGGCTGGCGAACCAGCCGTCCACGCCGAGGTCGCGCACCGTCACCGATCCCTTCAGCTTCGTGTTCGGCACGTTCAGGAGCAATTCCTGCTGCGCGTCGCCCTGGTCGAAGTCGGCGAGGTCGATGAGCGAGAGGCTGCCGGAGAGGCTCAGGTGGTCGCTCGCGTACACGTCCAGCCCCAGGTCGAGACCGCGGACCGTGGCTTCGCCGAAGTTGAAGTAGGTCCAGAGGAAGCCAGATCCATCCACGAGCTGGCCGTCCTCAAACGCGAACGTGCCGGTGGCCGGATTGGCAACGTTCGTGAGGGGGCTGATAAAGTTCTCGTACCACGAGTTGTACGCCACCACGTCCACAAACACGCGGCGTCCGAACACGCCTTTGTAGCCCACCTCCAGCGAGTTCACCTCCTCCGGGTCGAGCGGGCTCACCTCGTTCGTCACGGACGCGTTGGTCGTGGGACCGGTGCGCACGGTGTAGCCGTCGATGTTGCCCCGAAAGACGTTGCCCAGTCCCGGCACGCTGATGAACAGATTGCTTTCAAGCACCGTCGGGCTCTTGAAGGCCCGGTTGAAGCCGACGCGCACGTTCTGACTCGGGGCCACCGTGTAGACGAGTGCGGCCTTCGGACTGAACTGCGTGTCGTAGTTGCTGTGGTTGTCGACGCGCGCCGCCGTGTTGAGGCGCACCTTGTCGGTCGGGCGGTAGTCGAACTGCACGTAGCCGCCCACCTCGGTCGCGCTGATGTCTTCGTCGTTGGCATCGGCGAGGAACGTGCCGTCGGAGTCGGGCTGGAAGTCGCGCAGTTGGCCACCGGTCACGATGTCGATCGTGCCGGACCCCACAGCGAACGCGTTTCGGTACTGAATCTCGGAGTCCCACAACTCGCCGCGATCCACAAACCGGTTGTCCTCACGCAGCGACGAAAGTTGGCTGAGCGCCGCGTCCCGTGCCTCGCTCGGCGTCGCTCCGTTCTCCAGGGCCTGCCCAAAGATTGCGGTCGCGCCGGCGGCCACGCCGTTGATCTGGTACGTGTCGCCGGCGTCGTTCGAGGTGTGCGTGCCCTGCAGGAACCAATGGTCGCTGCTGAGCTGCAGGTTCTGGTACTGCACCTGCCAGTCGAGAATGCGGTTGCGGCCGTTGTTCGTAAGGCCAAAGTTGTCGTTCTGCGAGAAGCCGTAAGCGCCACTTGCCGTCCAGTCGCCAAATTGATAGTAGAGGCTGCCCTCGGCGCGGATGGATTCGATGTCGTAGTCCTCGACCAGGTCGCGCTCGTTGAACGGGGTGCCGAAGAAGTGGGTGGAGTCGGACGCCGTGGCGTTGGGGCCGCCGGTGGGCGGCTTGAAGTCGGTGGCCTGCAGAAACTGCCCGGTCACCTTCCAGCCGAAGTTCTCGCTGATGGTTCCGGCGGCGCGGCCGTTCAGGTCGAGCAGGCTCTGCTGCCCACCGCGCACGTCGAGTGCCACGCCCGACTCGTCCCACGGATCTTTCGTAATCACGTTGACGACGCCCGTGTGCGCGTTCGGGCCGTAGAGCGCCGACGCCGGGCCGACGACGACCTCAATCGTCTTCACGTCGAGCTGCGAGGTAGGCAGGAAGTTGCCCTGCGGCAGGCCCGTGCCCGGAAGCTGCGCCACGCGCCCGTCTTTCATCTGCAGCATGCGCGTGTTGAAGTGGTTGTTGAATCCACGCGCCGAGATGCCCTGGCCGTTGATGCCCACGTTGACGAAGTCGACGCCCTTCAGGTTGGAGAGGGCCGAGAGGTAGGTGCCGCCGCCGCTCGTGTTCAGGTCCTGCGCTGAGATGGCCTCGACGGTGACTGGCGCCTCCAGCAACTTCTCCTGCTGCTTCGAACCGGTGACGACGAGCTCTTCGCCCACGAAGGCCCCCGGCGACAGCGCGACCTCCAGAGTCGTGGCGGCTCCGCTCCGAATCGTGACGGTGCGCCTGGCCTGTTCGTAACCGACGAAGGAGATTTCGACCGCGTAGGTGCCGGCCTCTACGTTGCGAAGCGTGAACGATCCCTGCGCGTTGGTGCTCGTGCCGCGGTTCAGGGCGGGCACCACCACGTTGGCGCCCACGAGAGGCTCGTTCGTCTCGTCGTCGAGGACCGTGCCGCGGAGCGTGCCGCGATCCTGCGCCATCGACGGGTGCACACTGAAAGAGAGGAGCAGCACACAGAGCAGCGTCATCCAGGGAGAACGGAGTAAACGGGGCATGGCAGGTACCTCTCGAAGTTTCTGCGAGGGAGAAGTGCTGGTGTCACGTTGTTTTGGTTGTTTGGAAAGACCCAAACACAGCGGCCATAACCGCGACCGTCCGCGCTGTGCGGACGAGGAGCCGCGAGTGTTTCTCGTATTTGCAATTTTCCAAACGCAATGGACAGCGTAAAAAGCGCTTCCGAGAATATCAAGGAAGGATCAAGACCTCCGGCCGTGCGCTACTCGCCGACGGGCTCTTCGTGCAGGCGCTCCTGTTTGACGGCTTTCCACTTTTCGGAGAAGTCCTCGTAGAACGATTCCATCAGCTCGTAGAACGCCTGCATGTGCTCCAGATTCTTGATCGTTTCCTCGCGCTCCTCGGGCCCTTCGGCCTGGATGCGCGCCAGAAAGCGATTGGCCAGCTCCCGGTTTTTGCGCACCGTGGCCATGTTGAACTTGAAGTTGTTGTAGAAGAGATCGGAGTGGGCCACGTAGTAGTTGCGGCGGTTGACGGGCCCGTTGACCTTGCGGGCCAGCCCGATATCGGCCAGGCGTCGAACGGCGATGGAGATCGGCCCCTTCGAGTGGTTCAGAAGCTCGACCATGTCGTCGAGCGAGATGGGGTCGGGCTGCGTGAGGAGCAGGCCCACGATCAGTCCTTGCAAGCGTTTGAAGCCGTAGGACTCGTACAGATTGCCGAATTCCTCGATCAGTTCTTCTTCAACGGCGGAGGGATGCTTCATGGAAGGCACAAACGATCGGACAAAGGAAGCGGGAGCCGGACGGGCCCTGAGAAGTCGCGGAGTCCCGATGCATGCAGCGACCCGGGAGCGGTGTTCGGAAGATACGGCGCGCGCTCCGCTCGGTTCAAATCCGTGCCGGCAGCTCCCGCTGTCCTCCCTCATCGCGGGGTGCGCCGACGGATCAATCCGTAACACGGTGCGTCAAAACACACGAGCATAACGCAGTGCGTTATGTGCATCGACCTCGATTTCTGTGCACCCGTTGTTCAACATGGCTCGACGCATCAAGCGATACGACAATCGCAAGTTGTACGACACGGAGGCCAGCCAGTACGTGTCGCTGAGCGATATTGCCGAGCTGGTTCGTGACGGCGAAACCGTGCAGGTGATCGACAATGCCAGCGGTGAAGACCTGACGGCGCAGACCCTCACGCAGATCATCCTGGAGGAAGGCCGCGAGGGCCACCACGTGCTTCCGTCCGAGCTGCTGCACACGCTGCTTCGCCGCAGCGGGGAGGCGCTCGACACCGGGCTGGATCAGATTCGGTCGACGGTCGACGATCTCGTGCACACGTCTGTGGAGCGGTTCCGGCGCCTCGTGCAGGGCCCGCAGGCCGAGGAGCTCGACGAGCTGCGCACCAAGCTCCGCACGCTGGAGAGCCAGCTGTCGGAGCTGCTCGACAAGCACCGGGCACAGGAGGCCTCCGAGGAAGCCTCCGAGGAGGACGGCGTGGAGGCGCTGGTCTCCAATGAGAACACATCGTAACCTCCATCTTCGCTCAACTTCCCAACCAATCTCCTGAGTCTCATGACCGACGAAAAGAAAACGTCTGACGACACGCTGCAAAGTGAACTGACCCAGCGCGGCCGCGATGTATGGCTGGCCGGCCTGGGAGCCCTGGCGACGGTCGAAGAAAAAGGCACCGAGATGTTTAACGACCTCGTGAACCGGGGGCGGGACTTCGAGAAGTCCCGTCGCGAACGGATCGAGGCGGCCCGCGAAGAGGCTGAAAAGCAGGGCGAGGAGGCCCTGAAGCGGCTCGAAGAGGCCGGCGAAGACACGAGCACGTTCCTCACCGAGACCGTAGACCGGGCCATGGAGCGCTTCGGCGTTCCGACGCGTAAGGAGGTCGACCGCCTGTCCGACCAAGTAAGCAAGCTGTCGGAGCAGGTCGATAAGCTCGCTGCGGCGCTCGACGAGGGCGGCGCGGGCGATGCCGACGACGCCGACGACAGCGCATAACTGTTTCTCTGGCGCCCGTCTCGATGGAGGGGGCCTTCTCGGTGAGGGTCCCCTCCCGGTTGGCTCGGTGCTGGAACCGCTTCCGTGACGGATCGATACGGCATGCGGGCGAACCGTTCATCCAACCCGGCTCAATATGCAGCAAAACGGAACCGCAGGTCGCGCAACGATCGGGCTTGCCTGTGCAGGCGGCGTGGTCGAAGGGGCGATCTACGAAGTGGGAGCCTTGTGCGCCATCGACGACGCGGTGCAGGGCGTCGATCTTCATCAGCTCGACATGTACGTGGGCGTCAGCTCGGGAGCGCTCATCGGGGCGCTGCTGGCCAACGGCGTCTCGGCCCGCACGCTCAGCCGCGCCATCGTGTCGGAGGCGTACGACCCCCGTTTGAATCTGGAGCCCGAGGTGCTCTTCAAGCCGGCCTTCGGAGAGTACCTCGGTCGCATTCGTCAGCTGCCCCGTCGGTTGCTGTCAACGCTCACCTACTACGCGTCGAACCCTGGCGACCTGTCGCTGCTCGGGCTGCTCTCGACGTTCGGAACGGCGCTGCCCAGCGGGTTTTTCGACAACACCCCGCTGGAGGTCTTTCTGCGCGACGCCCTCGATACCCCCGATCGCACGAACGATTTCCGAACGCTCGGCCCGCTGCTGCGGGTCGTGACGATGCACCTCGATTCGGCCGACCTGACGGTGTTCGGCGAGCCGGGGCTCGACGACGTGCCCATCTCGAAGGCCATCCAGGCGTCCACGGCGCTGCCTGGACTGTACTGCCCGGTCGAAATCAACGGGCGCCAGTACATCGACGGGGTGGCGCGGCGCACCATGCACGCCAGCGTGGCGCTCGACGCGGGGGCCGATCTGCTGTTCTGCATCAATCCGATCGTGCCGGTGCGCCTCCAGATGGAGGAGCATGCCAAGCGGCTCTTGACCAAGCATCTCTCGTACAGCCTGGCCGACCACGGCCTGCCCTCCGTTCTCTCTCAGACGTTCCGCGCCCTCGTCGATTCGCGCAAGCAAACGGGCTTCAAAAAGTACGAGCACACGCATCCCGACGCCGATCTGCTTCTCATCGAGCCCGACCCGGAGGACGCCGATCTCTTCTTCTCCAACATCTTCAGCTTCCGGAACCGGCACGACGTGGCCGAACGGGCCTATCGGGCGACGCTCCGCTACTTCCGCCGGAACGCCACCGACATCGCTCCGACCCTGCACCGGCACGGGCTGTCTCTCCGCGCCGACGTGCTGTACGGCGGAACGCGCTCGCTGTACGACGCCGAGGACGAAGCGCGCCTGCGCAGGCGCATCACCGGGCGCGACACGCCCTCCACGGCCGACGTGCTCAGCGAAACAAACGACGTCCTGAATCGCCTCGACACCGTCCTCACTCGATTGCAGCACGGATGAGGGGGGCGCTTCTGGTTTCGGGCCGGAGCACGACTGTAGGACGCCAAGACCCCGGCACTCGCCTCCGAAACCGGTTCACCGGGTCGCGGCGGCCACGGCGGAGAGATCGACACCGGTGTACTCAAACGACGTGGGCGCAAGCAGGGCGTCGCCGTACTCTTGGCGCCAGTCGCGGTGCGTGGCCAGCTCCAGGTCCTGCGGCGGCTTGACGAACAGCGTAACGGTAAACGGATCGCTCGCCTCCCCCGGCAGGTCGACGTTGCGAGCGTAGTGCAGGTTGTCCGACAGGTTGATGTGCGGCACGAGCTCGACCTCCACCACGTCGCCGGTTCGCTCGTTTCGAACCTTGCCGAACAGGTTGAGAAAGCCCACGAAGCCGCCCCGTTGCGCGCCGGCGGGCACGTCAATGCTCTCGTCGGACGCCCACGTTGCCAGCACCTCTAGGTGAATGTCCGTTTCGCCCTCGGGCAGATTCTGGCCGAGGGGACGCACCGCATCTTTCGGCGCGGCGATGACCTCAACCTGGATGCCGGGGTCCACAACTTCGGTGCCCATGACCTTTTCCTGGGCGTGGACGGTGGAGGGGCCAGCGAGGCCCCCGAGCAGAACGAGCAAGACAATCAGCGAGGGAAGCGAGCGCGTCATCGGGCGTCAGGAGAGCAGTTCGAAGGTCGCTATTTGGATCGGATATAAATAGGGCGCCTGCGGGAATGAGTTCCTCATGAGCATCGCCGCTGCGCATTGCCGGGATGGAGATATGCGGTCGGGACGCGAACGTCTGCGGGCCCAGCCAGCCCACCTGCCGCATGCGAACCCCGAACGGCGGCGGGGGAACGCGGGCCTGCGAAGGGGATGCGAAGAATGCCGGACGGGCACGAGGACGGCGGCGAAGATAAAAGTTCGATAACAACAGCCGTCGTGCGTCTGAGGTACATTTTCACCCGTAACAGGCGTCCGTACTGGTTCCCAAACAAACCCAAGTGTCGCCGTGGAGCAGGAACGCCAAGGCACCGAGGCGCCCGCCATCTTGGTGGTGGACGACGAAGAAGATTTGCTCAGCCTGCTGGAGTACAACCTGAAGCAGGAGGGCTTTCATGTGCTGCTCGCCCGCGACGGCGTGGCGGGGCTGGAGAAAGCCCGCGAGCACATGCCGGATCTCATCATCCTGGACATCATGATGCCGAAGATGGACGGCATCGAGATGTGCCGGCGCCTGCGCCAGGACGCGCACCTGCGCACCATTCCGGTGATGATGCTGACCGCCCGCACGGAAGAGGAGGACCAGGTGGAAGGCCTCGACGTCGGGGCCGACATCTATCTCGGCAAGCCGGTGTCCGTCTCGGTCATCGTCAGCCAGTCGAAAGCACTGTTGCGCAGTGCCCGTCGCTACGAGGTGCCGCCCGATCAACTTGCGGTGCACGACCTGCGCATCGACCGCGACCGCTACCTCGTCTACCAGGGCACCAACGGCGAGGAGACCGAGATGCGGATGCCGCGCAAGGAGTTTGAGCTGCTCTACTTCCTGGCGTCGCATCCCGGCAAGGTGTTCTCGCGCCAGGAAATCCTGGACGAGGTGTGGGGCCCGGACGTGTACGTCGTGGACCGCACCGTGGATGTGCATGTGCGGAAGATCCGCGAGAAGATCGGCAGCGAATACATCGAGACGGTGAAGGGCGTGGGCTATCGGTTCAAGGAGTAGTTGGACGTCTGGATGTAGGAGAAGGGGCTCGTTTTCTGCGTTCACAACCGCCGTTTCCCTCATGGCTCTACAGACTGTGTCGCGTTGGACGACCGCCCTCGTGGGCGGCTTGGCCCTTGCGTTGAGTCTTGCCGGATGCGGCGGCGGAGGCGGCTCGGGCGATCAGCTCTCGGGGTCGGTTCGCATCGACGGATCCAGCACGGTTTTCCCGCTCACCGAGGCGGTCGCCGAAGAGTTCATGCGCGAGCATCCGGGCGTGCAGGTCACCGTTAGCGAGAGCGGCACCGGCGGCGGCTTCTCCAAGTTTTTGCGCGGCGAGACCGACATCAATGACGCCTCGCGTCCGATCACCCCGGCGGAGCGCCAGAAGGCCGAGGCGGCCGGCGTCGGGTTCATCGAGGTGCCCGTCGGGTATGACGGCATCGCCGTCGTGGCGCATCCCGAGGTCGACTGGGTCGAGTGCCTGACCGTCGCGGAACTGCGTCGCATTTGGAGCCCGGACGACCCGCTGCAGAGCTGGAGTCAGGTGCGCGACGGCTTCCCCGACGAACCCATCGACCTCTACGGACCGGGCACGGCCAGTGGCACCTACGACTACTTTACGGAAGCCGTGGTGGGCGAGGCGGGAGCGAGCCGGTCCGACTTTACCGCCAGCGAGGACGACAACGTTCTCGTGCGCGGCGTCCGCGGAACGCCCGGTGCGCTGGGCTACTTCGGCTTTGCCTATTACGAAAACAACGCAGACGACCTCCGCCTCATCGGCATCGATCCTGATGAGCGGAGAAGCGGACAGGCGTGCATCGTGCCGAGCGACTCGACGATTCAGAGCGGCGTGTACACCCCGCTTGCTCGCCCGCTGTTCACCTACATTCGCGCCGACGCCGCCGAGCGCCCCGCTGTGCAGGAATTCGTGACGTTCTATCTGAACAACGCCGGCTCGCTCGCGCCCGCCGTCGGCTACGTCGGCCTCTCGCCCACGGCGTACGAGCTGGCGCTGCAGCGCTTCCGCACCCGAAGGACGGGGACCCTCTTCGGAACGGACCGCGTGAAGTCGGGCGCGGATGTCGAGGCGGTGCTGGAGCGCGCCCTGCCCGACACGACGGCGGCTGCGCCGTCGCCCTCTTCGGAGTAAACGCCCGTCGAACTTCGGCTTGCCTCGCATGAGTGCTGATTCCTCCACGTCGACGGTTGCGGCCGCGCCAGCGACCGAGGATGCTGCCTCGGTCGACCTGACGCAGCGGGTGTACGACAGCCCGAAGGAGCAGGCCATCAAGTACGCGCTCGGCGCGTGTGCCCTGATCAGCGTCGTGACGACGCTGGGCATCGCCGCCGTGCTCCTCTGGGAGTCGATCGCCTTCTTTCAGGAGGTGTCGCTCGTCCGGTTCTTCACCGAGACGCAGTGGACGCCGCAATTTGCCGACAAGCACTTTGGCATCTGGCCGCTGCTGTCCGGCACGCTGCTCATCACGGGCATCGCGGCGCTGGTGGCCCTGCCGCTGGGACTGGCGAGTGCGATCTACATCTCGCACTACGCGCCGCGGTCGGTGCGGGTATGGCTGAAGCCGAGCCTCGAGCTGCTGGCCGGCGTGCCGACGGTCGTCTACGGGTACTTCGCGCTCACCTTCATGACGCCACTGCTCAAGACGGTCATTCCGGGGCTGGGCGTGTTCAACGCGCTGAGTGCCGGGATCGTGGTCGGCGTCATGATCATCCCGATGGTGGCCTCGCTCAGTGAGGATGCCATCCAGGCCGTGCCGCAGGAACTGGAGCACGGCGCCTATGCGCTGGGCGCGACGAAATTCGAGGTCGTCCTGCGCGTGATCGTCCCGGCCGCATTCAGCGGCATCGTGGCGAGCTTCATCCTGGCCGTCAGCCGCGCCATCGGCGAGACGATGATCGTGACGCTCGCGGCGGG
>Ga0207797_1001206_pt1 | contig 19057 bp, 16 predicted proteins | sample PRCRCaboRojoPR_6_FD_187275 | JGI IMG/M metagenome (GOLD analysis project Ga0207797, IMG submission 187275) | Marine sediment microbial community from Cabo Rojo, Puerto Rico - PR CR 10% Liquid 1 (SPAdes) | ecosystem: Environmental > Aquatic > Marine > Coastal > Sediment | place: Cabo Rojo, Puerto...
GATTCCGGCTCTCCTCCCGATAGCAATTGGGATCCGGCCGGAATGAAACAATGGCTGAGGCTTTTCTGCGAGCACAACCAATGACAATCAATGACTATTAGACGTCTCTAAAAACTTTTATAATTTCTGCGAACACAACAAATGACCATCAATGACAACCGAATGACCATAAATGACTATTAAATGTCGCTGCCAACTTTATTATTCTACGAATACAACTGAATGACCATAGAATTAACCACTGAATGACAATCAATGACTAAAAATGACTCTTTGTATAAGTCTCCCAAAGAATGATCCTTTGATCTATCCATTCTAACTTGGTCAGTCGAGTCTTAACACCGCCATAAACGCCGACTGCGGCACCTCTACATTCCCCACCTGGCGCATCTTTTTCTTACCTTTTTTCTGTTTTTCCAGCAATTTGCGCTTACGGGTAACGTCGCCGCCATAACATTTGGCAGTAACATCCTTTCTGAGGGCTTTTACGGTTTCGCGGGCAATCACTTTGGCACCTATGGCAGCCTGGATGGCAATATCAAACTGCTGACGGGGAATCAGCTCTTTCAGCTTCTCGCAGATTCTTCTTCCGAATGAATAGGCATGTTCCTGGTGGATCAGGGTAGACAGCGCATCAACCATGTTTCCGTTGATCAGAATGTCAAGGCGTACCAGTTTGGCTTCCCTGTAACCGGTTTGATGGTAGTCAAAAGAGGCGTATCCCTTGGAGATGCTCTTTAACTTGTCATAAAAATCAAAGACAATCTCAGCCAGGGGCATCTCAAAAGTTACCTCCACACGGTTATTGGGCTGGAAGATCTGGTTTTTTAAGGTTCCACGCTTGTCAAGGCACAATTTCATGATGGCGCCGATGAAATCGGACCTTGTAATAATCTGGGCATGAATGTAAGGCTCTTCAATATGATCGATGTTCTTGGGTTCGGGCAAACCGGAAGGATTGTGCACTTCTATCATCTCCCCTTCCGTGGTATATACCTGGTAAGAAACATTGGGCACGGTGGTGATCACATTCATATCATATTCCCGGTCAAGGCGTTCCTGGATGATTTCCATATGCAGCAAACCAAGGAAACCGCAACGGAAACCAAAGCCCAGCGCCATGGAGTTTTCAGGCTCAAAGGTCAGGGAGGCATCATTGAGCTGGAGCTTTTCCAGAGAAATGCGCAGCTCTTCATAATCGTCGGCATCGACAGGATAGATACCGGCATACACCATGGGCTTCACATCCTCGAAACCTGATACCGCCTTCTCGCAGGGCTTGTCAAAATGGGTAATGGTATCCCCCACTTTCACCTCGCTCGATGCTTTGATTCCCGAGATGATGTATCCAACATCACCTGCATTCAATTCTTTTCGGGGTTCCTTTTTCAATCGCAACACACCTATATCATCGGCATAATAATCCTTACCGGTATTTACAAATTTTACATGATCGCCCTTGCGGAGCTTCCCGTTAAAAATCCGGAAAAATGCCTCGATACCCCGGTAGGAATTGAAAACAGAATCAAAAATCATGGCCTGCAGGGGCTTGTTGTAATCGCCTACTGGATGGGGTACCTTTTCTATGATGGCATTCAAAATGTTTTCCACACCATAACCGGTTTTACCGCTTGCTTCAATGATATCCTCCCGTTCACATCCCAGCAGCTCAATAATCTGGTCCTTTACCTCCTCAGGTTTGGCAGCTTCTAAATCCACCTTGTTCAGAACAGGGATGATCTCCAGGTCGTGATCCACCGCAAGATATACATTGGATATGGTTTGTGCCTGAACGCCCTGCACAGCATCCACAACCAGCAAGGCACCTTCGCAGGCAGCAATGGAACGGGAAACTTCGTATGAAAAATCCACGTGTCCCGGTGTATCGATCAGGTTCAGGTAATAATATTGATCGTTGTAAAGGTAATCCATGAGAATGGCATGGCTCTTAATGGTGATGCCCCTTTCACGCTCCAGGTCCATATCATCCAGCATCAGATCATGGTATTCCCGTTCTGTTACCGATTTTGTGATCTGCAGCAACCTGTCGGCCAAAGTACTTTTCCCATGATCGATGTGGGCTAATATGCAGAAATTCCTGATTTGCTCCATGTTCTTCTCCTTCTGTTATCTTTCCCTAACGTAATTTAAGGGTGTAAAGATATTTAAATCTGAAAAAATAGTAAGGGAGTTACCGGATAAATTAAATATATGAACCTCTCGCAAAGGCTGGGGTGTCATCTCAATTTTTTCCAGAAAATTTCTTTCATACCATTCCTACGGAATTCCATAAACCAGAATATTTCTTATCACATATGACCGGAATTCCGTAGGAATGGAATATTTTATAGTGTAACTCCTGATGCAATCAATCCTCAGAAGTCAGCAGTTCAATGATGGTTTTGAGCTTGTCCTGCGATTCCACATAGGAATAGCTTCCGCCGGTGAAATCTCCACGCTGAACCAGCTCTCCGCCTTTAGTTTCAAGCATGGCAATGGTTTTATCCATATCTTCCACCCTAAAAGCAATGTGGTGGACGCCTTCCCCATGTTTATCCAGGAACTCCTTCCAGGTGCTCGGTCCTCCAATCGGCTCAATGATTTCAATGGTGATGTTCTCCAGCCGGATAAAGGCAAGTTTTGCACGGCCTTTGGTTGGTTCTCCACGGTAATGGGCATTGGTCTTAGAATACCCATCCGTTTCACTAACCTGAGGCGTTTCAATACCGAACAGCTCGGCATAAGCCTGGCTGGTTTCTTCAATGTCCTCCACCACAATCCCGATTTGCGTGACCACTTTGGTATCCAGTGATTGTGAATTACCTTCCTGGGCTTTGATACCCGTAAAAGATGCCAGGAAGAAGACGAGGGTTAGTAAGCAGGTTATATTTTTCATAATGGTTATGTTTTATGGTTTAACTGAAGTCTCATTTACTTAACTTAAAGATAAACTCTAAATAGTGTTTCTCCATAAAGTCCTCCGTGTTCCTTCGTGATTTCCTTTTATGTTCTCCGTGGTTAATATTAATATTTTAACCACAGAGTTTCACAGAGAAGGAATATGGAGTGACACACAGATAATTTAGAAAATTTTCAAAGATCTTTCGACTTTATGGACAGTATCGAATTAATCTTTACTTAGCTTCAACAGGGAAATTTCCCGGAATTCCGTCGGATGGCTTTCCGCCTGAATGGCAATGTGGCCCGATTCAACAAGCGTGCCCTCTTCCAAGGGATATCCTTCGGGAACATTACCCCCGCCAATCTGGGGTTTGGTATAGGTCATCACGGTGTCACCATCTACAATATGATGGAGTATCTGACTTCCCTTTACGATAACATCCACATTCACCCATTCTTCACCGTAAGTTTTGGAAGAAGACTGGTTGCAGTGCTGTGTTATAAGCTCGCCATCCATCACCACATTGGTTCCCGGGGTACAGAGATTGGCAGTAGGCCGCGGTCCTTCACCCAGACCGCTTAAAAGCTGAACTTCCAGGGATACCGGGAAATCCTGATCTTCATTCATGCTTTCTGCCGACTGGGAATGCAGCATGAGCCCATTATTCTTCCTGGCCCATCCCGGACCTCCGTTGACCTGTTCCCCTATAAGCCGGTATTCCACATGCAACTTATAGTGCGAAAAGGAATCCTCCGTTATCAAATGACCGAATACATTGTCAAAATTATCCCAGTTTTCATAGCTGACCCTGAGAATGCCGTCCTCCACACGAAAAGTATTATTGTAATTCTCACCTGCCGGGTAACCGGTAAATTTCGGGGTCCACCCGGAAAGATCTTTACCATTAAAGAGCTGGATCCATTCTTCTTCACCGGATTGTTTTTTCGAACAACTGGCAAGCAAAAGAATCATTGAAAAGCCCATTACGGCTAAAATGCTTAAAAATGTGGTTTTGTTTTTCATAGTTTAAAATTTAATAAGTAAATATTACAAAACAAGTATAGTAAATCCCAGATAAAAATAAAACGCCTTCCTTAATTCTTTTTGATTTTAGATAGATCATACATTATAAAGCACCAATCTACAAATCCCAAATTACAAATAAATCCCAATAACCAAATACTAATGTTTCAAACTTGATTAATTAATGGATAATGCCTATTTCTCGAGTGTTTAGGATTTTGGTCATTAGATATTAGAATTTATTTGGTATTTGGTGCTTGAAATTTGGAATTTTATATATCAATTGGTTATTTCTTTGTTCATAGATTTATAGTACACCAGAATACCTACAACTGCTTAATAAGAATAGCAATAAAATACCCCAGGTAGTTCCCGATGGCATAGCCCAGGATGCCCACGGTAAGGCCGGAGACGATCACTTCCCTGTTCCGGATGGCACCGGCGATGACAGGTACAAAGGGTGGCGAGCAAATCAGGGCTGCTGAGGTTACCATCATGGTATCCGCATCGATTTTAACAAAGCGGGAAAACAACAGATGAAGTATGAGCCCTCCGAAAACCACGTAGGTGATGTACATAAAAAGTCCCGGCGCAGCTCCTGAAAACTCCCTGAGGTTTGCCATGGAAGCAACCACCAGGCTAAATATAAGTATCAGGTACATCCCCAGCTCAAATGTCTTTTCAATCCTGTTCACATAAGGTACCAGTGACATCAGGATACCCAGGGTGGTTATGGCCAGGATGACAACCACCATTTGGGAGCTTTCCGGTACCAGAAGGCTGAGCCCGCCTCCTACCCCAAATATCAGCAGGGAAATCCCAAAGGCCTTGAGAAGAGGTATAACGGTTCGCCTCTTAAGTATTCCCTGGTATGGATCCTTGCCATCCAACTGGTTTACCGTGAGGGGTGACTGACTTGTTCCAAAAGGAAATGGTTTCAGGAACTTACCAAAAACCTTTCTTCCAAGGGTGATCAGGAACAAAAGGTATATGCTCCCAAGCAACAAATCATAGGTATGGGTGATGATATACACATCCGGGTTCACATTGAGCATGAGTTTCAAAGAAGCCAGGTTGGGTGTACCTCCGGAATAAAGTCCCACCAGCATGCCTGAAATCTTCCACAGCTCCTTCATGCCTGCTCCGCGAAAAAAGAGGTATCCGGTAGCAACAACAACAATAACGGCAATCAAAGCCCCCAGCATGGACAGGAGGGTTTTGCCGGCCATCATAAACCAGGCCCGTATATTGGCTGAGAAAAGCAAAAGCGGTATAGCCAGGGGAATGGTGATGGTTGTAAGCGTATCCTGTATAGCCCTGCTCCCCTCGGGCAAAATTTCAATGTTGCCAATAATCAAACCAATGCCGTATGCAATTACTACCGAACCCAGCTTATTCACCATGGGAAACTTACGACATAAGTATAATATAAGCATCGGAAAGAAAAGATAGAACAGCACCAAAATAATTTTTGCTACCATATTGAATCACCGCTTAGCGGGGCCAAAATAGGGATTTTTTCCCGAAATTCAATATAAATGACCAGGAAGAACGAGGGGGCGAACGAGTAGTGAGTTTTGAGTAGTGAGTGAGATGTCCATTTGTAGAGACATGCCTTGGCGTGGCTCAGCTAATGGCAGAACAACACGACTGCACGACTGCACGACTGCACGACTACACGATGGCACGAGGGCACGAAGGAACGACAGAGCGAGGGGGCGAACGAGTAGTAGTGAGTTTTGAGTAGTGAGCCATTTGTCCTATGTCCTATATGTACATTAGTAGAGACGCAAGGCTTGCGTCTCGGAGATTCTGGCACGATAGCAAAACGACACGACGATATGAGGGCACGACGGTACGAGAAAATGAAAAAAAGATCCAACACTGCCCGGTCTAAAATTCAAACACAACCTTGCTAGCTCTCTACAGACCCAAGCTCCGTTAGGAGCGACATCATTGTAGCCCGAGGTGTAAACCCCGGGTGATAAAGCATCCCATATCAGCGCTCCATCTGATGGTTTTGAATGAAGCTCAAATCTATCATGGAGCGCAACATGCAGGCCTTCCCTGTACTAATGGTCAAAATCAAAAATAAAGATGCCGGGGAAGACAAGAAAAATTATCAGTAGTGTGAGATTTGTCCTAATTCAACCAATAACCATTCACTGTCAGGATTCCGGCCAAAATGAAAAGAGGGCTGAGGCTTTTCTGCGAATACAATCAATGACCATCAATAACAACCGTAATGACAATAAATGACTATTAGATGTCTCTAAAAACTTCTATAATTTCTGAGAACACAACCAATGACCATCAATGACAACCGAATGACCACAAATGACAATCATATTCTCCTGTTCCCTTTCACTTCTCCAACAACCGCACTTTCAAACTCTTCATCAAACTCCTGCCAAACAAGCTAATGACCACAAACCCCAAAGGTTCACCGTAGTCTGCTTACTAATTACTGCTTACTACTTTCCTTATTCTTCTTATTCCCATGTTCATCCTTGCAGTCGCAGATGTCATCCAGGTTCTTGTTATATACATCCATGGCCTGGTGGCTCATGCCCATGCTGGAAAATCCACCATCGTGATAAAGGTTTTGCATGGTCACCTTTTTTGTAAGATCGGAAAACAGGGTAACGCAATAATCAGCACATTCTTCGCCCGAAGCATTGCCCAGTGGTGACATACGTTCCGAGAAATCGAGCAGACCTTCAAAGCCCATCACGCCACTACCGGCTGTTGTGGGGGTAGGTGACTGCGAAATGGTGTTGATCCGGATCTTTTTCTCACGGCCGTATATATATCCAAAGCTTCTTGCAATGGATTCAAGCAATGCCTTGGCATCGGCCATGTCATTGTAACCGTAAAGGGTACGCTGGGCTGCCACATAGGATAATGCCACAACGGATCCCCATTCATTGATGGCATCAAGCTGACGGGCTACCTGGAGGATCTTGTGAAACGATAACGCGGAGACATCCAGCGTTTGGAGAAAGTAATTGTAATTGGTATCGTCGTAAGTATTTCCCTTTCGTACGTTGGGCGACATACCAATGGAGTGGAGGATGAAATCGACTTTCCCCCCAAACTGTTCCATGGATTTTTCAAACAGGGATTCTAATTCCTCCGGCTTGGTAGCATCAGCAGGGATTACCTGTGTGTTCAGTTTTTCCGCAAGATCTTTTACTCTGCCCATTCTTAATGCCACCGGGGCATTGGTAAGTACTACCTCCGCACCTTCTTCATATGCCCTTTCAGCAACATTCCAGGCAATTGACTTTTCGTTTAACGCACCAAAAATGATTCCTTTTTTTCCGCTTAGCAGATTACATGCCATAATATTCCTCTAGTTTGTTTTCAAAACTTGAACAAATTTATCGGTAGATAGTTTTTGAATGGATCGATTTTTCTCAGGATTTCCCTAAAAACTCCCTTGCATTCTGGAGGGCAGTATCGGTTAATTCTTCTCCGCTCAGCATCTTGGCAATTTCTTTGATTCTTTCATCGCCTTGCAGTTGTTTGATATAGGTATGGGTTGATTCGTTGTCGTCGTATTTGTAAACCATGTAATGATAATCACCCTTGCTTGCAATCTGTGGAAGGTGTGTGATGTTCAGTATTTGCATGTTGCCGGACATTTCCTTCATGATGGTTCCCATTTTATCTGCAATATCCCCTGAAGTGCCCGAATCGATCTCATCAAAGATGATGGTGGGCAAAGCCTTTGTTTCTGCTATGGTCGACTTCAGACTCAGCATTAGACGAGACAGCTCGCCTCCGCTGGCCACCTTGGCTATGTCCTCCAGTTCCACATTTTTATTGGCAGAGAAAAGGAACTTCACATGATCCAGTCCATATTCATTAAATTCCGCGAGATCGGTACGCTGAATCTTAAATGAGGCATTGGGAATGCCCAGCTCTTTTAACATGGAAGTGATCTTTTCCTCAATGGCCGGGATATTCTTTTTGCGGCTTTCCGAAAGCTGTTTAGCCGCTGCAGATAATTCCTTTCTTTTTGATTCCAGTTGCTTCTCCAGTTCCTCCAGATGAAAATCATAATTGTCGATCTCCTCCAGCTTCTTCCCCAAATCTTCCTTTATGTCGATAAGCTCTTTTTCCGTGGATACCCTGTGTTTATGCTCAAGAGAATAGATGTCGTCCAGTCGCTGCCTGATGTACTCCACCCGGTCCGGATCATGTTCCACGTTTTCATTCAGCATCTCAATTTCATTGGACAGGTCCTGTAGCTCTATATATATGCTTTCCATCCGCCCGCTGATCTCTTTCACCTTCGAATAATAATCCACAATCTTCCTGAGATTGTCACCCGCTTCCCTAACCTGCGATATTACAGAAGATTCTTCATTGTTTAACAAGTAGGAAGCATTGGAGAGATTGTACTTGATCTCTTCCGAATGGTTCAGCGTTTCGAGCTCATTTTCCAGCTCTTCCTGTTCTCCTTCCCTTAAACCTGTTTTTTCCAACTGATCAAACTGAAACCGGTAATAATCATAATCGGCACTGGCCTGTTCCGATTTTTCTTTCAGCTCCCTGTACTGTTTCTGGATATTTTTGTATTCCCTGTATTTGCTGTAATAATCGTTCAGCATTTCCCCGTTCCTGGCATAGGAATCCACTACATCCAACTGGAAAACATTGTCTTTTAAAATCAAATTCTGATGCTGGCTGTGAATATCCACCAGCTGATCGCCCAGTTCTTTCAGCATTTTTATGTTCACAGGCGTGTCGTTGACAAAAGCCCTTGACTTGCCCTTGCTGCTAATTTCACGACGTATGATGGTTTCTTCATCATAATCGAGGTCATGCTTATCAAATATCGCTTTTATGCGGGGATTGGTAATGTAAAATGTAGCTTCAACAACACATTTACGGGTTTCATCCTTCAATACGGATGTATCGGCTCGGTTTCCCAATATCAATGAAAGGGCCCCGATCAGTATCGACTTTCCTGCCCCTGTTTCTCCTGTAATAGTCAGGAATCCGGGATAGAAGCCGATCCGGATTTCATCTATCAATGCATAATTTTGTATCTTTAGCGATTGAAGCATGCTTTACCATTGTTATTCTTTCACTACATCACGGTAAATTTAACAATAAAGTATGACTTCATCCCCCTATTGTGTAATTTGTTTATATTTTTCGCTGTGGGAAGGATCTATCTCAGCCAGTATATTGTATACCCTTTCAGATTCGCCAACCGGTGATTCTGAATACACATTTACAAATTCGTTGGATTTGGCCTCAATAACCAGCTTCATATAAAACATATAGGGATCGGGCTCTTCGCGGTGCACCTCCTGCAGCAACTCCAGGCTTTCCGATATTTCAGCCCTTGCCTGTGCCACATTATCGTGCATGTTATCAAGTCCCTGCCTGTGGTACTGATATACGAATTGCCTTACCTGTTCATATTCATTGTTGAGAATGTTCTCCACCAGCCAGTATCGGTTTCTTCTGCTTTCATAAGCCTTCCAACCCGAGCTTTTTGCGTTCTGTGCATTACTAACGATCTGCTGTGCCCTTTGAAAATAGGGTGTTCCCCCCATCAGCTCAAAGGAATCATAGTCCATGCCAATAATGATATAGGCATAGTATGCCAGGATGGAAGTCAGGTTTGATCTGAAATTGTTGATGTCAAATTCCAGGGGTTCGTCTTCCAGGTACCTGAATTGAACGTCATTATCCTTATAATTAAAAAGGGTCGTATTGTAAGAAGAATTGTATACCGGCCTTCTGGAGGTCACCGTCATGGAACCGCTAAACTGATCTCCGGAATGGCTCTGCAGGTTGATCAGTATCTTACATTCTATACGCTCTTCATTGGCAAACTGATCTTCAGTCCAGATCCGGTTGTTCATGAATTCGTAGATGTCTTCCTGCAGGGTTTTAAAAACCTGCTTGTTGGTACCCTGAATCTGACTGGAAAGCACCTGAACATTACACCTGAGTTCCTGTGCCATTCCCGAAAGAGGTATCAGAGCAAGCAAAAGCGTAATATAAAATAGTTTCTTTTTCATTGGCCTTGGTTTTCAATGATTTTTTGAACAATATCCCGGGCTGCTTCCTTTTTAGATTTCAGCTCAAATGATTCTACCTCCCGGTTTTTGTCAATAATGCTGATTTTATTGGTCTCGTGCTGAAACCCTGATCCTTCTTCATTCAATGAATTTAATACGATATAATTGAGATTTTTATTTTCCAGTTTCCTGACGGCGTTTTCAATTTCATTATCCGTTTCCAGGGCAAAGCCTATCAGCAGTTGGTTATCCTTTTTCATGGATCCCAGTTCCATGGCGATGTCCCTGGTTGGCTCCAGGTCGATCGTCCACGTTTCTTTTCCTTTCTTTACTTTTTTGTCATATATCCTGGAAGGCTTAAAATCGCTCACCGCGGCGGATAAAACAGCTCCATCCGAAGCGGAAAACCTGTCCACAGCCTCCCTGAACATCTCTTCGGCTGTTTGAACGGCGATCAAAGTGATTCGACTATCGGCCGGTTCCAGATGGGTGGGGCCTGTAACCAGGTCTACACTAGCTCCGCGTGAAGTGAGCGCTTCGGCTATGGCGAATCCCATCCTGCCTGAACTGTGGTTTCCGATAAACCTTACGGGGTCGATGCCTTCGTAGGTGGGACCGGCTGTAACAATGTAATGCCTGCCCTTAAGGGATTCTTTTTCCGAAAAGTGTTGTCTGATCCGCTCAATGATACGCTCGGGCTCTTCCATCCTGCCTTTACCCGAAAGTCCGCTGGCCAGCTCACCTGTGGCAGCTTCAATAATGATGTTGCCGTAAGCCTGGAGGGTTTGAATATTTTTAAGATTGGCCGGATGCTGGTACATATCAAGATCCATGGCAGGAGCCACCATCACGTCGCATCTTGCCGACATGTAGGTAGTGAGCAGCAGGTTGTCGGCTATACCATGAGCCATCTTACCGATGGTATTCGCCGTGGCCGGGGAAATAAGGTAAAGATCTGCCCATGTTCCCAGGTCCACATGGCTGTTCCACTCTCCATTCTCCGGATTAAAAAAATCAACCAGGATGGGATTTTTGGAAAGGGTTGCCATGGTAAGGGGCGTGATGAATTCCTTGGCATACGCTGTCATCAAAACCTGCACTTCGGCTCCTTCCTTAACCAGCAACCTAACAAGCATAGCAGCTTTATAAGCTGCTATGCTCCCTGTAATTCCTAAAAGTATGTGCTTACCATTAAGCGATGACATGTATTCTGGCTATTCTTGCTCGTTTTCTTCTGATGGCTCCGTATTCTCATGCCCTGTCTTTGGATTTCGGAAATAGATCTTTCCATCCAGATATTCCTGCAAGGCAATCAGCGTTGGTTTTGGCAAACGCTCGTAAAACTTGGAAATCTCGATCTGTTCCTTATTTTCAAAGATCTCTTCCAGATTGTCTGTATAGGAAGCGAACTCTTCCAGCTTATGATTCAGCTCTTCCTTCATCTCGGCACCAATCTGGTTTGCTCTTTTGGCAATAATTACAGAAGCTTCATATACATTACCCAGACCTTCTTCCAGCCTGTTTATATCCTGTGTAACTGTTGTTGCCGGAGCTTTTGTTTTCTTATAATCCATAGGTATAAGCTTTTTTAATTTTGCAGATTCTTTTGTGTTGTATTATAGATTCTCTGAATTTCCTTATTGTATTCACTATCGGGATACTCGCTGGTAAATGTGTAATAGCTGTCCAGTGTTTCCTGGAAACGCTCTTCCTCAAGACTGGGCACACTGTTGGATGCCAGGAGGAATTTTGACCGCAGGATCATGTATTGAATATCCTGGCGGTGGCTTGTATTTGGGTACCTTTTCAGACAATTTTCCAACGCGATCACCGCCGCTTTATAATCCTCCATTTCATAATAAAGCCTGGCCGCCTTAAAGGCTTTCATCGCAAGCTTGTCTCTCAGTTCACTGATGTATTCATGAGACTGGGGTACCTTGGGATGATCGGGATGCCTTGTGATGAACAAATTAAATTTTTCAATCGCCTTTCTTGTGTAACTTTGATCCAGGGCGGGCCTGGGAGATAACCTATAGTTACAGTAAGCACTCTGGAATTCAGCATCGTCGGCCCAATCATGGTTGCCAAATGTTTCATAAAACTGCTGAAAATGGTGCTCGGCCAGGATATAATTCCCCTGCTTGAAATAACTCTCGGCAAGATAATAAAGCACGGTGTCTGCACGGTCAGTAGCTTTCAGTACCGGGTTCAACTGTTCAAAAAGTCCCTGCGCTTTTACAAAATCCTCTTCCTTGTAAAACTCCAGCGCTTTGTTGTACTTGAGCTTATAATTGGAACTTTTCAGCAGCTTATCATATTTGCAGGAAGCTGCCACACCTCCGATAATGAAAACCAGCAGCGTTATTTTTATAATTTGCTTAAACATTTTGCAAAATTAATTTATTCAATTTAAATATGAAAATCATTCAAACGTTAACGGCACGATATTATAAAATATTTTGTGCAATTTGAAAATTGACAAAAAAAACATACTTTTGTCACTCCTGTTAGGAAAGAGAGTCAAATACAAAAAAGTAAGCGCTGTGGATTTATTCGACAAGATTAAAAAAGACAAAGGCCCATTGGGGCAATATATGAAAAAAGCCCATGGATATTTCATGTTTCCAAAACTTGAAGGTGAGATAGCACCAAAGATGAAGTTCAAGGGCAAGGAAGTATTAACATGGAGCCTGAACAACTACCTGGGTTTGGCCAATCACCCCGAAGTAAGGGAAACCGACGCACAGGCAGCCAAAGATTACGGAATGGCATATCCGATGGGAGCAAGGATGATGTCGGGGCAAACCAGCAAACATGAAGAACTGGAGCAAAAGCTGGCTAAATTTGTTGGAAAGGAAGATGCTTTTCTTTTGAACTACGGCTACCAGGGGATGGTTTCTATAATTGACTCTCTGGTTAACCGAAATGATGTAATTGTATACGATTCTGAAAGCCACGCCTGCATTCTGGACGGTCTTCGCCTCCACATGGGCAAAAGATATGTTTTCCCCCATAATGACATGGAAAATCTGGAGAAGCAACTTGGAAGGGCCTATAAGCTGGCGGAGAAAAACGGGGGCGGCATCCTCGTCATTACAGAAGGTGTATTTGGAATGGCCGGTGATCTTGGGAAAATCGACAAGCTCACTGCCCTAAAAGATAAATATCATTTCAGGCTCCTCGTGGATGATGCCCACGGTTTCGGCACGATGGGAGAAACAGGAGCAGGCACGGGTGAACATTTTGGTGTACAGGACAAAATCGATGTCTATTTTGCCACCTTTGCCAAGTCGATGGCTGGTATCGGCGCTTTCGTGGCTTCCGATGAAGATATTGTCAATTACCTTAGATACAATATGCGTTCTCAGACTTTCGCCAAGTCGCTTCCAATGCCTATGGTCATAGGCGCATTGAAGCGTCTGGAACTGCTGAAGAACAAACCTGAACTGAAGAATAATCTATGGAAGATAGTGGATTCCCTACAGAAAGGACTCAGGGAAGCGGGTTTTGACCTGGGCAACACCGAATCACCGGTAACACCGGTGTACTTGTCTGGAAGCATCCCGGAAGGAACCAATATCATCATGGATCTGAGGGAGAATTACGATATTTTCTGTTCCCTGGTAACCTACCCGGTTATTCCCAAGGGAGAACTCCTGATCAGGCTTATACCTACCGCGGTTCATACAAGCGAGGATGTGGATTACACCATCAAAGCGTTTAAGGAAGTCCACAAAAAGCTCCAGAACGGGGAGTATCAGTCGGATCATATTGCGAAGGTAAGTTAATCCAATTAGAACAAGAGCTTTCTATAAAAAGATATACTAAAAATCACAAATTTCAAGCATCAAATCACAAATAAATCCCAAATTACAATTACCAAAATTCCAAACCCCCAGAATACAGGCATTAAGTCCTAATTTAGAAAGTTTGGAAAATTGGAATTTGGTTATTTGAAATTATTTGTGATTTGTTATTTTATTAGAAACCTACTGAAAGTATTTGATGTAGATAAAAAAAAGGAGGTTGCAAGAACCTCCTTTTTTTTATGATTGTTTTTATACACGCTTTTATTTCTCCGCTTCTTCCTTTTTCTTCTTCTTAGATTCTTCGAATTCCTTGGCTGAAAGGTATCGTTCGGCATCCAGGGCCGCCTTACAACCTGAGCCGGCAGCAGTAACGGCCTGGCGATATGTACTGTCCTGGACATCCCCACAGGCAAAAACTCCTTCCACATTGGTTATGGTGGAACCGGGGTCGGTGTTGATGTAGCCGGTTTCATCCATATCCAGGTAATCCCTGAATATGTCCGAATTTGGCTTGTGACCTATCGCAAGGAAGAAACCGGACACGTCGATGGTGTATTCCTCGCCTGACTTTTTCATTAGTCGCACACCGGTAACGCCTTCCTCATCGCCAAGCACCTCTTTGGTCTGTGAATTCCACAGGATTTCAATGTTTTCAGTATTGAATACCCTTTCCTGCATGATTTTGGAAGCCCTCAGCTCATCCCTGCGATGAATCATATATACCTTGTTACAGATTCCGGAAAGATACAAGGCTTCTTCCGCGGCGGAATCGCCTCCACCAACCACGGCAACATCCTGGCCCTTGTAGAAAAATCCGTCGCAGGTAGCACAGGCAGAAACACCCATTCCTTTGAATTTTTCCTCGGATTCCAGCCCGAGATATTTGGCCGAGGCACCTGTGGCAATGATCAGCGCATCAGTCTTGATCGTTTTCTTATTGTCATCGATGGTAATGGTATAGGGGCGTTCCGTCAGATCGGCAGCGGTTGCTATACCAAAACGGATGTCGGTGCCAAAACGTTCAGCCTGTTTTTTAAAATCCTCCATCATCTGGGGGCCCTGAACACCTTCCGGGTAACCCGGGTAATTCTCCACATCGGTGGTGGTGGTCAGTTGCCCTCCCGGCTCCAGACCTTCATACATCACAGGTTTCAGATTGGCCCGGGCTGCATAGATGGCCGCGGTATAACCTGCCGGTCCGGATCCTATGATGAGCACCTTCACTCGCTCCACCTCACCGTCGATGGATTCTGTTTGATTGTCCTGTTCAAGGTTGTCCAGTTTTTTAAATAATGCCATAATTCTTTCTCTTTTATAATTTAAATAAGGATTAACAACGTATCTACATAGGTAGATTTAATTTTTGCAAAGTTAACAATAATTATGCCAATTGGAAAAAATGAATCCCTACGGCCGGGGATAGGCTTCCTTGAAATGAATTTCAAATAAATCGCAGCAGTTATGACATATAATCTTTCCTCTCGTTTCTGACATTTTTACTGCCAGCATCCGTTGAAATAAGAGCAATCGAACCCGATGAGAATGAACGGGCACTCAACAATCACTTTCTATACCCGGAAAAATAAGGCTCTTTTGTGAAATGAATGTTAAAGCCCCCTCTGTTTTTTTCTGTAAGTGATCAATGGCATATTTCCTTTACAGCCTTATCTGGCAATATAATATACCATTGGCTATGTATCTGCTGGCAAACTGACAGAACTGCAGTCAGTGCTCCGGCAACAGCTTGAAATGATCCGGGAGAAAACCAGTTACATCGTGAAAGGTAAGGATTATCAGGAAAACTAAAATCCATCTCACCAGCCGAATGAGCCCAAAAAGTCATTATGCTGTGCCCTTTTTTTAACCACAAAGGCGCCCGAAGGATGGCTCAAAGAACACATAGAAAGAAATGTTTTGGGGACTACAACTTACAAGCAACCTTAATATCATTTCCGCCAACTAATGACAATAAATGACAGCCAATTACCACCTCGTATGTTCCATCCAAAAAATCACGGAAAAACCCACGGGGCATAAGGTGTCTTATACCTTTCGAATGGCCTTGCCTCTTGCCCCGATAAGGGGCAGATAGCGATAGCAACGCCGAACCCCCGAATGGGTTCATTTGATACCAATCCCGGATAGCTCCACCTACAGCGAAAACGACCTGATCACTTCATAGTTCAACCGGGCGCCGGCTTGAGGGATTTTTACTGACATGTTGGTATATAAAAAATCGTCCTGTAAATTATAATTTGCGGGACGTTTTTTTATATATTTGCGTTCTGATAAACGGGGCCGTTGCAACAGCGGAACTCAAAATTTCGGGATGTAGCTCAGCACGGTTAGAGTACTCGTCTGGGGGGCGAGGGGTCGCCAGTTCAAATCTGGCCATCCCGACCAACATAAAAGCCTTTCCGCTAAAAAACGGAAAGGCTTTTTTATTGGTTTTTTATGAGTAAACTTAGTCCGGGATCATTTTGTTTACTCGCTAATGTTGAACCAATAAATTGAAGATCATGAAACAGATAAAAATTTTTTATGTAATGATTTTTGCCGCCATTTTACTGGGAGCCTCCAGTTGCGGCGGTGGAACTGACGTTGTGGAAAGCGGAAGTTACGAAGGAACCATCTCTGAGGTCAATGCCGATGAGCAGGAGATTTATGTAGGAACTGCCGATGACAAAACCCTGGAACTGTATTTCACTGACAGTACCAAACTTGTAAGAGGCGGCAGCCCGGTAGATTTTTCCGTACTGGAAAAGAACCAGAAGGTAGAAGTAACTGTTGAGAAGGTAGGTAAAAGGTTGAATCCGCTCAAAGTAGAAATCAAATAGACCTCTTGTATGGAGACTTTACCTTCTATGTGGCGAACAGAGCTGCTTCATCCTCTGTTCGTCCACTTTCCAATCGTATTGCTGATCTTTGCCACCTTAGCCTTATTGGTGGTTCGGCTGAATATTTTCCCGAACCATAAACGATCTATCCGAACGGCGGGTCTGATCATGCTGTTTCCAGGTGTCATACTGGCATGGATCAGTGTTTATACGGGAACTCTTGCAGACGGGGTTGTTGCCAGGGAAATTTGCGATCCGACTGTATTGGAGGATCATGAAAGATTTGCCTTTCTTACCTCCTATCTTTTTTCTGCAGCTGCCGTCATTGAACTCACCGATCTGTTATTCAAAAGAAAAATGTGGTTCACCCGAATCCGGAAGATGCTTGTGGTTTTTGTTCTGATCCTTCAGCTTGGAGGAATGGCAACTGTTGGGTATGTCGGTCACCTGGGAGCCAAACTGGTTTATCAGCAATCGGCTGCGGTATACCAACCCTCGGAGGATTGCTCTGAGTTTGAATAAACCTGATTACAATTTAAACGGGGCAATTAAGAAGAAAACCGAAAACCCTTCAATCTTACTCCCTCATAAATATTTTTGGTGTAAGGGCCAAACCATTACCAGTATAGGGTTTTATTAATGCTGACCGGTATTCATAACCTCCCTCATGGTGATCCTCTTTCAGTAAAAGCGGAGTATCCAGATCCAGATATTTGATGTCTCCCCTACTAAGAACAATACCCAATGAACAGGACATGCCCAGGCGTGACTCGACCATCCCTCCAATCATAAGCTCAAGGCCTGCCGCCTTGGCTATCGATGCAATTTCAAATGTTTCAATCACCCCCGATTTCATGATTTTCAGATTGATGATATCCACCGCATCTTTCTTTACCAGATCAATGGCATCCTTTTTTGAAAGCACCGATTCATCCGCTGCTATTGGAATATGAAACGCGTGCCTTAATTCTTTTAGACCATCTGTATCATCCCTTTCAACAGGTTGTTCTATCATTTCTACCTTGCACTTCAGTTTCATCAATGAACAAAAAAGTAATTGGATTGTGGAACAATCCGACCCGTTCAAATACGTTTTTTATTGTATCATCGTTTTGAATGACAATCATTTCATATTTCATGCAAAACAACCTGAGATTTAAAATAGGCTCTATCATGATACTGACGGTAGCTCTTATTCTTGCCGTCGGATTTTTTTCGTATAAAAGCCTTACATCCATAGTGAATTCAATCAACTCACAATCAAAGCCCGATTACAAATTATTGCAGATCCGGCAGGTTGCTGCCGAACTGGAAAAAGCAGAAAACAGCATCCGCATCTTCACAATAAGCCATGATGATCAATACCTGCAGCAGTACTATAACAGCATAAAAAAGGTGGATGAGCAAATGAACGGGCTGAAGGAAGCAGGTTACAAAGACACCCTGGTCTCTGAAACAATCGATAGCCTAAATTATCTGATAAACAGAAAAGTCATGGTCTGGAGCGACATACTCAGTCTTTACAGGAATCATAATATTGAGAAAAAACTTGAAGCAATTTCACGTAAAGTTGACTCAATTTCCAGTACAGACACCTCAGAATCGGGCATAACAAAATTTATTACGAACTTATTCAATAAAAGAAAGGAACTGAAAAAGGACGTTTCCGAACGTCAGGAATTGCTTGAAAGAATTGAAGACATCCAGGATGCCAAGCAGTTGAACGATGAACTGATAGAAAAGAAGGAGCTGGCACTGGCAAAATCCAGTACCCAAATTACCAATAAAATATATGACCTGATTTCCATTCTTGAAGAAAATGAAAAAGCGGAAATGAAGGAAAAAGCGCACGAAGCTGAACAGCAATCAGAAAAAACCTATTACCTCGTAATTTCCTTTTCCCTGTTTGGAACATTCCTAGCGCTTCTGGCCCTGTATATTTTAACCCGCTTTCTCAGAAAAACGAAAGCCTACCAGGATGCACTCAAAAAATCGAAACAAGCATCTGAGGAACTCGTGAGGGCAAAAGAGGCCTTTATTGCAAATGTAAGCCACGAATTGAGAACACCCATGAATGCCATATCAGGATTTACGGAACAATTGCAATCCGACGGTAAGAACCAGGAAGAATACCTCAAAATATTAAAATCCTCATCGGATTACCTTTTGAATCTTATAAACGACCTGCTTGAATATTCGAAACTGCTCACCGGCAAGATGACCCTGGATCCTGAGCATTTCAACATCCGGGAATTGATATCAGAGCTTTCATCTATGTTTCAATTCCAGGCATCGGAAAAGAATGTTAAGCTCAATGCAACCACAGATGAAAATGTTCCCGGAACATTGTACGGCGACAAATTCCGGCTGAAACAGATCCTTATGAACCTTGTGAGCAATGCGGTGAAGTTTTCGGAAAACGGAAAGGTTTCCGTTACT
>Ga0207797_1001207_pt1 | contig 19046 bp, 17 predicted proteins | sample PRCRCaboRojoPR_6_FD_187275 | JGI IMG/M metagenome (GOLD analysis project Ga0207797, IMG submission 187275) | Marine sediment microbial community from Cabo Rojo, Puerto Rico - PR CR 10% Liquid 1 (SPAdes) | ecosystem: Environmental > Aquatic > Marine > Coastal > Sediment | place: Cabo Rojo, Puerto...
GAGCCCGCTCCAGATGTAGTTGAGCATGGGAGGCCGGGGTCACTTCGCAGGCACGAAACGCTCCACATCATACAGACTGCCCGTCGGAAGAAAAACGGGAAGAGTCGTAAAGAGGGCGTAGGGGAGGTCTCGTTCAGCAACAGGTAGTGGAGGAACACTCCCCAAAAATTGATGGTTGCAGGGCGCGATGTCTGATCATCTGGAGTCCTCCGCCCACGTGCCCAACTCTCCACGTCGCTCGTCCGAGATCGCACAACCACCACGGGTCGTTTTTAAGTTTGGGGGGACCACCGTGGGCACCCCGGACCGATTTCGCACCGTCATGTCCGTGCTCCGGGAGGCAGCAGAGACGGGACGAGTCGTTGCGATTGTTTCGGCGCTCTCGCAGGTATCGCGTCAGCTCTCGGGGGCCATAGAGGCCTTCGCCACGCAATCCGACGGGACGGCGGTCGTCGCCGACCTGCTCCAGACGCTCCGCGACCGACACCGGAGTCAGGCCGAGGCGGTCCTAAGTGACGAGCGTGCCGACGAGTACACGGCCCTCATGAATGAGCACCTTCACTCTCTGCAGCAACGGTTTGCGGAGGTGGAACGATTTGGGTTCTCGCCCGCGGCCCGCGATGCGGTGTTGGCCACAGGTGAACAGCTTTCGGTGCCCATGGTGGCCCTTGCCCTGCGCGACGCGGGCTTTTCTGCGCCGCACTGCGACGCCACCCGTCTCGTCGTCACCGACGATACCTTCGGGGAGGCGAACGTGGACGGGGCGGCCACCAACCAACGCGTGCGAGCGTGGTACCGAGGACTCTCCAGTGAGGCGGTCCCGGTCGTGGCCGGGTTTATTGGGGCGACGGCGGGCGGTCACACGACGACGCTCGGCTTTGAGGGAAGCGACTACTCGGCATCCCTTTTCGCTCGCATTCTGGGGGCGGACTGCGCCACCCGCTACACGGATGTTGATGGGCTCTACACGGACGATCCGTCGGTCCATGAAGACGCCGAGCGACTCGACCGGCTGTCGATGGAGGAGGCGTTCGCGATGACCGAGTCGGGCGACCTCGGCATGCACCCAAAGACGCTGCGTCCCCTGGCCGACACCGACATTCCCATGCAGGTACGCTCGATCGATGCACCCGAGCAGAGCGGCACTGCCATCCTTCCCGAAGGCGTCTCCTCGGACGTGCTGTGGCCCGCGCCTTGAGAATTTTTTCTCTCCCCCGTTGCCCCTGAAATCGTACCCTCCGAACCATGGCGGAGCTCCCCGTGTCGCGGGGCCTCGCGATGATGCGGAGACGGAGGGTTGGAGTGGATACCTGAGTGGGCGCACACCGACGTGTCCTGTTCTTGAACGTCCTACCGGTCTTCACTACTGGCCCGCAAAGTCTCGTGGAGGAACTGCACCGCGACAATCATCTCCTGGTCGTCAACAAGCCGCCGGGTCTCCTTTCACAGGCCGATCACACCGGCGATCCCGATGTGGTAACGCTCGCGAAAGAGCGATTGGGAGGGGAGGGAGAAGAGCCCTTCCTCGGGCTGGTTCACCGGCTCGACCGGCCCGCCTCCGGCCTCATGGTGCTGGCCCGCACCTCGGAGGCGGCGTCCGATCTGTCCCGTCAGTTTCGGGAGCGCCTCGTCGAAAAGCGCTACCTCGTTCTCGTGGAGGGCACGCTGCGCGGCATCGGGACGTGGACCGACTACATCGCCAAGCCCGACCGAAAACCCCAGCTCGTCGATCCCGATCGCTCCGAGGGAAAACGGGCAGTGCTCGACTGGCAGGCGCTGGCGGCCAGCGAGGGACGCACATTACTCCAGGTAGAACTTCACACCGGGCGCCCTCATCAAATTCGTCTCCAGGCGTCGAGCCGGGGGCATCCAGTCGTAGGAGACCGGCGATACAGCGCCTCGTCGTCGCTCGGGGGCCGCGCCATCGCGCTCCACCACGCCCTTCTGCGCGTCGATCATTCAGCACATCCCCGACGAAAAACGTTCGTCGCGGAGCCCCCCGCCGTTTGGTCGAACGTGCTGACGAAGGAGATGCACGAGGCCCTCCGGCGCCTGCTCGATCGCGCACAGCCTTCCTGACGTGAGTGGTTCGGAAAAATCGGTGAGAGCCCGGGAGTGGACGAACGCCGGTGGGCCGGGTTCGTACCGACCACTGAACGCATTTCTTCGACATGAACTCCCGTTCTCACTCATGGGCGACGACTTCGAACGCCTCGACACCCTCCGCGAGAACCCGCGCGACGACATCCCGATGGCCCACCGGATGAAGCGGTTCGTGGAGGCGCTGCAGATCCGGATTGTCCGGGCGCTCGATGACCGCGACGACGGCGCCTCGTTCGAGGTGGATCGCTGGTCGCGAGAGGAGGGAGGGGGCGGCATTACGGCGGTCATTGAGGACGGCGACCTGCTCGAAAAGGGCGGCGTGAATACGTCGGCGGTGCACGGGCCCCTCCCGGAGCGCATGGCCCGCGAGTTTGACGTAGACGAGGCACCATTCTACGCCACCGGTCTGTCGCTCGTCCTCCATCCCCGCAATCCATACATCCCCACGGTCCACGCCAACTACCGCTACTTCGCCCTGGGCGACGACCTCATGAATCCGGTCGACCAGTGGTTTGGCGGCGGGGCCGACCTCACGCCCTACTACCCGCGACTCTCGGATACGCAGCACTTCCATCAAGTCTGGAAGGACGTCTGCGACCGCCACGAGGTTGCCGACTACGAGGCTTTTAAACAGGAGTGCGACGAGTACTTCTACCTGCCGCACCGGAACGAGGCGCGGGGTGTAGGCGGCATCTTTTACGACTACCTGCGGGAGGATCCGGAGGGGCTGTTCTTCTTCAGCCGGGAGGCGGGCCGGGCCTTTTTGAAGTCCTATCTGCCCATCGCGGAGCGGCATCGAGACGAATCGTATGGGCGGCGAGAAAAGTCGTACCAGCGGATTCGCCGGGGACGGTACGTCGAATTCAATCTCGTATATGATCGCGGCACGAAATTTGGTTTGGAATCTGGAGGACGGACCGAAAGTATTCTCATGAGTATGCCTCCGCAGGTCCAGTGGCGGTACGACCACACGCCTGAGTCCGGCACTCCCGAGGCCGACGCAGAGTGGTACTTTACGGCCCGGGACTGGCTCAATCTGACGGAGGAAGAGGTCCCCGACAGCACGGTGTGAAGATGCTGCTGAGAGGGGGTTTTAGGGCAAAGTTCAACGCGGGGGCGGAACGGAAAAGGAGGGGGAGCGCACAATTTGATCCCTGTCACTCCGAATTGGACTTTGGTCGCTGAGCCTTCTTTGGCCCGTATGACTCCCCGTGACGTCCTCCGCGTCCATGATTCCGATCAGCGGACCCATGCCGGCGATTCCATGTCGGAGTCGCCGCTGCGGATCGAGAATGGGGACTGTGTGGGAGTCGTCCTCTTCAATCTTGGCGGGCCGGAGTCGCTCGATGAAGTCGAGCCGTTCCTGTACAACCTGTTGATGGATCCCGCCTTCTTAGAACTCCCGGTGGGAGGACGGTTGCGACACTGGCTCGCCAAATCGATCGCCTACATGCGGGCCTCGTCGCTTCGGAAGAACTACGAGCTCATTGGTGGAGGATCGCCCCTCACGCGGCTCGCAAAGGAGCAGGCCGAGGCGCTCCAGGGCCACCTGAACGATCACTACGGCACGTCCGCGAAGGTCGACTTCCATGTCTACCCGGCGATGCGGTACGGGCACCCGTTCCCGGAGGAGGCGGCCTCGCAGATGGCCGAAGACGGAGTAGACAAGGTCGTGCTGCTCCCGTCGTACCCGCAGTATTCGACTGCGACCACGGGTTCTGTGCTGGCCTACTGGGAGGCCCTCGCGGAGGTCGGTGAGCGGCCCTCCTGGCCGAACACGGTCGTGCGGGAGTACGCCGCCAATCCGAAGTACGTCCAGGCTGTCTCCGAACGGATCGACGAGGCCCTCCAGCGCTTCCCACGGAAGCACCGCGATGAGGTCGTGTTGGTTTTTAGTGCCCACGACACCGTCCGGCGGAGACGAGGCGCCCGGGAAGACCCATATTGCTGCCTAGTGCACTCGACCGTGCAGCAGGTGCTCCGCCTTCGGAATCGGAATCACCCGTTCCGCACGGCGTTCCAGAGCATGATTGGGCCCAGCACCTGGCTCTCCCCCTCGACCGCAGAGACGGTCAAGTCTCTCGCCGAGCAGGGGCACCAATCGATACTGGTCGTGCCGGTGAGTTTCGTCACCGATCACGTCAACACCCGCTACGATCTCGACGTGGAGCTCCGTTCGGAGGCTGAGGCTCAGGGCATCGATCACTTCGAAGTGACGGCGGGCCTCAACACGCATCCGCTATTCATTGAGGCCCTCGGCGAGGCCACCGTGGCCCAGCTCGATCTACCGGTCGAGATGAATCAGCTGCGCTTCGGGGGCGATGGTCAGTCAAGAACGTATCCCCTTCGGCCCCTCTGCGAGCTTTCGCGGCACGAGCTCGACGCCACGGCTGTGGGGTGCCCGGACTGCGGACGCACAAGGGGTGCCCGCCAGTGGGCCGTCCCCGAACGGTCGGCAGAGCCGGGTATGCCGTCCGAGCGGCCGGCCTCCCGCCCGAACGAGTCGTCAAATCCCGCGCCGGAGTCGCGGTCGACGAAGGGATCCTGATTGCCACGTCCGCGAACCGAGGCGCCGTTTTCACCCAGTCGATCCGAGACTATGAGCACCACCCCTGAGACCGCCGCGCCGTCCGATCAGTTGCTCCGCACCCTGGCGTCCGTCCCGGTCTCGACGCCGATGCTGAACCTGGGCTGCGGCTCGGGACGCCACGCGGAGGCGCTGTTGCGCCTCGGCTTCCCGATGCATGCCTGCGATCCGCGGGAGGCGTCCGTGGACGACGCGCGTGCCGTCGTCCGGGAACTTGTCGACGATGAGACCGCGCAGTCCTGCGTCCAGCAGTTGTCCCTGGGCGCCCTCGACGATCTGGAGGCGACGTTCGACTGGGTGATTGCCGACCGGACGGAGGCCTACCTCGACGAGTCCGCCGACCTGACGCCTCTTCTCCGAAAGGCCCACCGCCTCCTCAGCCCGGGCGGCTGGCTGTACCTGACCGTTCCGGCCGCGTCGGAGGAGGAAGCTCAAGAAGAAGCACAGGGCCTCGACGAAGTTGCAATTTGCTTCGCGCCGGAGGACCTCGACCCCACGGAGTTCGATATATCATTCATGGAAGTACAGTCCCCGGAACGCGTCGAGGAGAACGGCGAAGTGCGGCTTCACGCCCTCTATCGACGTGTAAAGCGCCCGGCGCTGGGCTGAACTGGGGACCGCTTTGGGGGCTCTGCCAAGCTACTCTGATAAAAACGCCACTCCAGACCCCGATCTGGAGCCTATTCGGCCGTACGGATTATAGGCTCCACACGAGCGAAGCGACTGATGCAATAAATCGAGTTTGGAGCGACGCGGAAATAGGAAGCCTCCACGAGGGAGTGCTTCAACAACCTACCAAAGTACGCGAGCAGACCCACGAACCGAACGCATCCCGCCTGTCCAACAAGTGCCCAAACGCTCATGGAAGTTGCCCCCTCCAAACTCGACCTCACGCACAGTCGACGGTTCTACGAGCGCGCCCAGCACTCCATTCCGGGAGGGGTGAACTCGCCCGCCCGCGCCTTCGACAGCGTAGGCGGCACGCCTCTCTTCATCAAGGAGGCGGACGGCGCCACCCTGACCGACGCCGACGACAACGAGTACCTCGACTACGTCGGCTCCTGGGGCCCGATGATCTTCGGCCACGCCCACCCCGACGTGGTGGAGGCCGTGCAGGACCAGGCTGAATCCTCCACGTCGTTCGGGGCGCCGACGGAGATCGAAATCGATGTCGCCGAGCTCGTCTGCGACCTCGTCCCATCTGTCGAGAAGGTGCGGATGGTGAACTCGGGCACGGAAGCCACGATGAGCGCCGCCCGGCTGGCGCGCGGCTACACGGGGCGCGACAAGATCATCAAGTTCGAGGGCAACTATCACGGGCACGGCGACTTCTTCCTCATCGCCGCGGGTAGCGGGGCCATGACGCTCGGTGAGCCCGACTCACCCGGCGTCACGAAGGGCAACGCGAAGGACACGCTGCTCGCCCGCTACAACGATCTCGACCACGTGGAGCACCTCGTGGAGGCCAACCAGGGGGAAGTGGCCTGCATCATTCTGGAGCCCATCGCGGGCAACATGGGGTGCATCCCCCCACAGCCCGGTTTTCTGGAGGGGCTGCGCGAGTTGTGCGACGCCCACGACATCGTCCTCATCTTCGACGAGGTCATGACCGGCTTCCGCGTTGCGCCCGGCGGCGTGCAGGAACGCTACGGCGTGACGCCGGACCTTACCTGCCTCGGCAAGATCATTGGGGGCGGCCTGCCGGTGGGGGCCTATGGAGGGAAGAAAGAGATTATGGACTACGTGTCGCCGACGGGGCCGGTCTACCAGGCCGGGACGCTCAGCGGCAACCCGCTGGCCATGCGGGCGGGGCACGCCATCCTCTCGAAGATTGCTGAGGAGAAGGATCGCATCTACCGCGAGCTGGAGGACTACGCCGAGGCGCTACAGGAAGGCACGGAGCACAACCTTGACGCGCTCGGGCTCGACTACACGACCCACCAGGTGGGGGCGATGGGCAGTCTCTTCTTTACCGACGCGGACGTGATAGATCAAGAGACCGCAAAATCCTCGGACACAGAGACTTACGCCGCGTACTTTCACGCGATGCTGGAGGAAGGTATCTACCTACCGCCGTCGCAATTCGAGGCGATGTTCTTCGGCACCTGTCACGGCGAACAGGAGCTCGACGACACCCTGAAGACCCAGCGCCGCGCCCTGAAACGGGTCCATTCGTAGCCACAAGCTCTGGGCACAACGGATGCCCGATCCTGGACCGGTGGGGGAACCAGGCCTCTGCGGCGGTCCGTGATTTGCCGTCCGCCGTCATTTTTAGAGCCGACGGGCTCAGTTCCCCCTTCGCTCATTGATTTGGAAATGGATACGGATTCTTCCTCGACTGGATTGCTTTTCGGCGTCGACCGCCGGATCTTGGCGCTTGCGGTGGCCCGCATGGCGGACGCCGTGGGGAACTCCTTTCTGATTATCGTCCTGCCGCTCTACGTGGCCAGCGAGGCAGTGGGCGGCCGCGTCTTTGGCCTCCCGTCGTCCATGATCGCCGGGGTCGTCCTGGCCATCTTCGGCATCGCGAGCAGTGTGGCCCAGCCTCTGGCGGGCCGCCTCTCGGACCGGGCCGGGCGTCGGAAGGTCTTTGTGATCGGGGGCCTCGTGGTCCTCGGCGCCATCAACATGGCATTCGTAGGGGCGACCGCGTACTGGCACCTGTTCGGCCTGCGCATCCTGCAGGGGCTGGCGGCGGCCTTCACGATTACTGCCAGCATCGCCATCGTCAATGAGATGAGCGACGCGGGGCGCCGGGGCGGCAACATGGGCGTCTACAACTCCTTCCGGCTCATCGGCTTTGGGGCCGGCCCGCTGCTTGCGAGTGCGCTGCTCGAACTCGGGCCTTTTTCGTTGCCCGGCGGTGTGGAGGTCACCGGATTTGAGGCCACCTTCGTCGTGGCGGCGGGAACGGCGTTTCTGGGAACAGCCCTGGTGGGACTACTGGTGCAGGATCCCGACGACACGGCCCCCGCGCCCCGCAAGCTGGCCCTTCGCCTCTGGGATCGAACGGGGCGGGGGCTCGACACCATCTTTGCCCTCGGCCTGGCGACCCTCGTCATGGCGGCGTGCATGGCGCTGTTGTCCGCCATCGAGCCGGAAGTGAACGCGCGGCTGGGGCAGGGGCCGTTCCTGTTTGCGGTCGAGTTCGTGGCGCTCATCGCGGCTCTGGCCGCGGTCCAGCCCCTTGTGGGACGGGCCAGCGACGAGTATGGGCGCAGGCCGTTCATCCTGATCGGCCTGCTGGCGTTGATTCCGACGACCCTGATGCAGGGGCTAGTGACGCTTCCCTGGCAAATGATTGGAGTACGGGTGCTACAAGGAATTGCTGGTGCGTTCGTCTTCGCGCCCGCCCTCGCCCTGGCCGGGGACCACACCACGCGAGGCCAGTCGGGCGCCCAACTGTCGGTGCTCACCGTGGCGTTCGGGCTCGGCATCGCCTCGGGCCAGCTCATCGCCGGCTTCTTCGTGCAGTACGACTTCGTCATTCCATTTGCCGTGGGCAGTGGGCTCGCAGCGGCGGGATTCCTGCTGGTGCTGACCCAGGTGGACGAGCATCGGCGCGCGCCGGAAGCGGCGTGAGCCTTGGGCGTGTGGGTTTGGCGTTTTTGTGTTGAGGGCGTTGCGGTCGGGACCGGGATTTCCTTGCGACCTCAATGCGGAGGCTCCGGCCGCCCTCGACACAAAAAAGCCCGCCCCAGCTGAACAGCCGAGGCGGGCGGGAAAGAATGGTGGGATACCGATCAGCCGTCCTCTTCCTTGGTCTTCAGCAGAAGATCCTTCAGCTTCTCGAACTCCTCGCGCTCAAAGGAGAGGCTATATTTGCCTGGTTCGTCGTCGTCACCCACTTCGGTAAGAGGCTCGACGTCCGAATTCTGCACGACCTCAATGAAGTCGTCGGCCTCCATCTCGAAGGCCCCGGCAAAGTCCTCGGCCGTGGCGGCGTAGATGCCACCGTATGACTTGATCTCGCCGGTCGAAAAGTCCTCAGCGTCCTGAGGCTTGAAGCTTACTCCACGCATGTTGGCAGGGGAGATTAATTGTCGACAATAAGAACGATCACCATGCCCATCTGCTATAGGCGGTTCGTACAAAAGTTCCACCATTACGAACGGAACCGAGTCTGGTTCACGACCAGGCCCCGATGAAAGTGGACCATTGCATGTCGAAAGCGTTGTCGAGCGAAGGAGGCTTCGCTGCCGCTGATCGTAGATGAAACCTCGGGGATGCACAGGAGAATGGGGAGCACTCTGAAAGCACTTCCCGTCCAAACTTACTTCCACACTGCGTTCAGGGCGCTCGCTATGCTCAGGGCACGTGAGGGCACCGAATTTATGTCTCTGAAAAACCGTACAAACAGCCCCCGTCGCCAAAATGTGATTGGCCAGCTACGATCGGACTGGGCGATTCTGCTTCGTTTTCCGAACAATCGTTGTGCATTCATCCCCTCCACGACGGGCTTCGCGAGTGCGATGAACAACGGTTCACATTTTAAAGCTGCGGCCTTAGGTTGGGGGGTACACTTCTGATCCCCGAATTGACTCAGATCATCATGCTCAGCATTCGCCGGATTCTCTGGCCGACCGATTTTTCGACGGGGGCGGGACGAGCCTTCCCTTACGCCGCGGCCTTGGCGTCGTGGCACGAGGCCGAATTACACGTGCTCAACGTACAGGAAAACGGGGGGAGGGAGACGGGGATGGACGACTCCTTCCCCGTTTCCCAGGACACCCTCTCCGATCTATTGAATGCGCAGGGCGATCCTCCGCAGCATGTCGACCTCGACGCACTGACGCTGGTGCAGGAGCAGCGCGAGAACGAATCGCCCGCGGCCACCATTGTGTCGTACGTTGAGGAGCACAACGTGGACCTCGTCGTGACGGGTACACACGGGCGCCGTGGCCTGCAGCGGCTGCTCATCGGGAGTGTGGCCGAAGAGGTACTCCGAACGGCGCCGTGTCCCGTGCTCACAGTGCGGGGAGAGAAGGAGGTGGCGCCCGCTTGGTCCGTCCGCAACATTCTGGTACCCGTCGACTTTTCGGATGCCTCCGTGGAGGCCCTCCGGCACGCCAAAGAACTGGCATTGACCCACGGCGCCCAAATTACCCTGCTCCACGCCGTAGAAGAGGTGGTCTACCCGTCCGCCTACGGCATCGAGCCCGCCAATCTTCCCGGCCCTCAGGTTATCGATCGGGTTGAGCAAAACCTGGCCGAGATGGCCCGCACGGAGATCGGGTACGAGCACGTCGTCGTGCAGGCGAATGTTGGATACGCGCCCTCCACAATCCTCGACTACGCCGAGGGGAACGAGGTGGACCTTATCGTCATCGCCACCCACGGGCGGACGGGCCTCGAACGGATGCTCCTCGGCAGCGTGGCCGAGCGAGTGGTGCGCCGTTCGCCCGCGCCCGTCTTCGTCGTCAAGTCGTTCGGCAAGTCCCTCCTGCCCGATGCCCCCTCGTCCCGTTCGTAGAGGAACGCATCCCACGGCGTGTCCAGGAACTGATCCGCCACACCCATGACCCCTCAGCATCTCCTGGTGCCCACGGACTTCTCGGTCCACGCCGACGCGGCTCTCGACCACGCCGTTTTGCTGGCCGATCGGTTCGACGCCACCCTCCACCTGCTGCACGTCGTGAATGACCCAGGCGCGGGTTTGTACGGCCTCGGGGACGCGGAGGTGCAGATCGACCGTCTGAGGAAGGAGGCAGAGGCGAAGGCGCGAGAACGGCTTGATGACATGGCCCCCGATCCTGGGGTCGTTGAGGTCCGATCCGCCGTGGCACAGCGGCCCAATCTGGATGTGGCCGACGCCATACAGGAGTACGTGGCTGGGCACCCAATTGACTTCGTAGTGATGGGGACCCACGGGCGACGGGGCCTCGGACGGTTGGTCCTTGGCAGCGTGGCGAATCGACTCATCCGCCGCACCGCCTGTCCGGTACTGACGGTTCGTAAAAAGGGGGAGGACGGAGGCGAAGTCCCGAGTGTCGAGTACGAGAACTTGCTGGCGCCCATCGATTTTTCGGATCATTCCCGAACCGCCCTGGGGCTCTGCAAAGAAATTGCGGGCCGCTACCGAGCTACGCAGCACCTCCTCTTCATCGCCGAAAAACGCGTGCTGCCCACCTTCAGCGACACCGGCATTCCCGGCGTGGGTGTCGTGGAAATGGATCCCGAAATCGTCGCCAATGCCGAGGGGGCCCTCGAACAACTAGACCGGACGATGGGTGGCCCCGAGGTAGCGAGCGCGTACCACGTAGAGAAGGGGGACGTGGCGCAGGTCATTATCGACTTTGCCGAGATGAACGAGATCGACCTCATCGTGATGGCCACGCGCGGCCTCACCGGCATCGACCGGTTCGTCCTGGGAAGCAACACCGAGCGCGTGGTCCGCGCCGCACCGTGTCCGGTCCTCACCGTGCCGCCGTCTCCTGACGAAGAGGCGTGAACGGCACCGTTCACCGTTCCATGCTCAGAACGCTCCCGATAAGATGCTCACCGACGACGCCATCGAGGAACTCAAAGCCGCCGTTCGTGCCTGCAACGACGCCCGGACGGCGCTCACGGAGGCCCTTGACGATGCCGAGGGGCACGACGGCGACCTCGCAACCGAGACCTCTGCGCTGGACCCGGTCGGTGCGGCCCTTTCGGATTGGCGGGACGCGCAGCGACGGTTTATGACGACCGTCGCCGACTCGGGCGTCTCCGATCCCGCGACCGCGGCGCTCCTCTTGAAGACCAACCATGGCATTGATGCCTCCAACGCGCGGTGTGGCATTCCGGGGACGGACGTGGACGGGGCCGATCAGCCGTTCCCGCTCGACCTGAGTGGGGCGCAGGGGATGTTGCTCACTCGGGCAGCGACGGAGCACCTGGAGTAGGAGAGCGTGGGGACGTGGAGAGAGAGGGCGTGGGTGTGAGAGGGAGGGAGCAGATAAGTCATCCATTCAGGGCATTTTGGAGATCCCTGGTCGCGTCCGCCGCCGCCTCAGCGTAGTCCGGGCCCTCTGAGGCGTAGAGGATGCTGCGGCTTGAATTTACCAGCACGGGGCCTGCGTCGGTCGCCGCCGCGTCCATCACGGCCGCCGGATCGCCACCCTGTGCCCCCACCCCCGGTACCAGAAAAGGAAGGGCGGGCGCGTCGGCGCGAAGCTTGGCCAGGGCGTCGGGGGCGGTCGCCCCCACCACGAGCCCCGCCTCCCCGTCTGCGCCCTCGTTCCAGGTGCTCACCCGCTGCGCCACGTGCCGGTAGAGCGGCGTTCCGTCGCAGGTGCACGCCTCCTGCAGGTCTGCCGCCCCCTCGTTCGAGGTGCGCGCGAGGACGAACGTGCAGGTGCCCTCGTGCTCCAAAAAAGGGCTCACGCTGTCGCCGCCCAGGTACGGCGACACCGTGGAGGCGTCGAGCCCAAAGTCGTCGTAGAGCGCCTGGGCGTAGAAGCGGGCCGAGTGGCCAACGTCGCCCCGCTTGGCATCGCCAATCACGAGGCAGTCGTCCGGGATGGTCGCCAGGACGTGATCCAGGACCGTGAGGCCCGCCGGCCCGAGGGCTTCGAAGAAGGCGAAGTTGGGCTTGAAAGCACAGGCGTACGGGGCGGTGGCCTCAATGATCGACGCGCAGAAGGCCCGCACAGCGTCGGTTTGCAGTCTGCCATCCTTCAGCGGTGCGGGGAAGCGCGCCGGGACGGGATCGAGCCCGACGCAGACGGCCGTGTTCTTCTCCGATTGAATGCGGTGGAGACGGGTGGAAAAGGGGCTGGACATACGGGGCAAGTGTTATTGTATCCACTGAACGGGCGCCGCCCAAACGTATCAGTTCCTGGGGACGGGCGCAACCGCCGAGCACGGGGAGAAGGGCTCGATGTCCGGCTGGCCTACGCTCCGTGACAGCGCGGGAAGGCGCGGAGAATTCCATGGGGGGCGGGGCGGCGACGGGGAACCGAATCCGTCATTTTGCGCTACAAAATATCGCCGAGGACGGAAGCCCTTCCAGGTCACTTCACGGGCCGCGCACCGTCGCCCATTCGGGCCCGCCGGACCTCTCGTTTCGGCGGTGCGTTTTTCCCTGCGTCCCTGTGCACCACATTCTGCTTCACGAACCGACACGTACGACACCATGGCCGACCGAGGTCTCAGCGACATTAAAGGGGTCTCCAAAGAGGATCAACAAATGATCCAGAACATCGAGTCGATGATGGGCCCCGAGCCCGAAGACATGGGCTTCATCAAGAACGCCTTCTGGGGGCGGCTCCGCGAAGACCTGATCTTTCCCTACCCCCGAGAAAGCGATGAGGAGCGCGAGCAGTGCGATGCCCTTCTAGAGGAGCTCGAGGAGTACCTCGAAAACGAGCATCCCCGGGTAGAGATCGATCAGGAGCAGTACATTCCGGAGTGGGTGATCGACCGCCTTTTTGACATGGGCGTGATGGGGATGATCATTCCAGAGGAGTATGGCGGACTCGGCCTCGGTGTCACCAGCTACAACCGCGTCCTGGAAATGATCGGGCGCTACTGCGCCTCGACCGCCGTTTTGGTGTCGGCCCACCAGTCGATCGGGTGCAAGGCCCTCGTGATGTTCGGCACCGAGGAGCAGAAGGAGGAGTATCTCCCCATGGTGGCGCAGGAGAGGCTGAGTGCGTTTTGTCTGTCTGAGCCCAACGTGGGCTCCGACGCCGCCGCGCAGGAGTCGTTCTCGGTGAAGACGGAGGATGGGGACTACATCCTGAACGGGGAAAAGAAGTGGTCCACCTCCGGCGCCATGAGTGGGCTGTTCACCGTGATGTGCAAGAACATGGTGCCCGACCCCGACACCGGTGAGCTGGAGCAGCAGGGCGTCAACGCGCTCATCGTGACGCCGGACATGGACGGCGTCGAGATTTTCGAAAACAATCGCGCCAAAACGGGCATCCGGGGTACGTGGCAGGCGCGCTTCCGCTTCAACGACGTGCGCGTGCCGAAGGAAAATGTGCTCCACGAGGAAGGGAAGGGCCTGAAGGTGGCGCTCTCCTGCCTCAACTACGGCCGCTGCACGCTCAGCGCTGGGGTTACGGGCGCCGCAAAGGCCGCCCGCGATCAGGGCATCAAGTGGGCCCAGACGCGCTACCAGTTCGAGCGCCCGCTGGCCGACTTTGAGCTCGTGCAGCAGAAGATCGCCCGCATGTCGGCCGTCACCTACGCGATGGACGCCATGCTCTACATGATGACGGGCATGCTCGACCGCGGCGAGACTGACATCATGGTTGAGACGGCGATGACCAAGGTCTTCTGCTCCGACTTTGGCTGGAAGGTGATCGACGAGGCCATGCAGATGATGGGCGGGGAAGGCTACATGACCGAACACGAGCTCGAACGCGCCTGGCGGGACAACCGCATCCACAGCATCGTGGAGGGCTCGAACGAGGTCATGCAATCCTTCATCTTCGCCTACGGCGGCAAGCAGCTCGCCGAGAAGATGGTGTCGATCCAGGAGGCGCTGCTGTGGGACTCCGACGAGTCCATCAGCGACAACCTATCCCGCATTCTGACGGCCGCCACCACGCCCACGGTACTGAAGAAGGCCGTGCCGATGGGCGCGCAGCTGTTCCTCGGGCTCAAGCCGAGCGCGCCCGAGCTCAACAGCGTCCACCCGGCCCTTCAGGAACAGGCCGACCGGCTCACCACCCTCATCCAGAAGCACTCGCACTACTTCAAGCTCGTGAGCAAGTGGGAGCGTGAGGACGTGGTGAAGCATCAGGCCCAGCAGGCCCGCGTGGCGAACAACGCGATTTACATTTTCGCCCTCGCGTCGTCACTCTCAAAGATGGACGATCAGCTCCGCTCCGGCGACTACGGGCCCGAGTTCGAGCGCGACCGCGCCGCCTTCGAGTACCTGTTCGAGTGGTTCGATCGCAAGATCCACCGCAACTTCGGCGAGATGCGCGACAACGCCGATGAGAGCATGCGTGAGGCCGCCGAGGCCGCCCGTGCCCACAATGACACGCTGCCCAACAAGGACTTTTACATCCACGAAGGCAGTCCGCTGGGCCGCTACGCCGGGAAGGAGCCCCCGACGGAGCACATCCCGCAGTTCGATGGCGAAGGACAAGACCCGCGCGAGGTCGACCGCGAGCCGGGCGAGACCGATGACTTGGACGTGGACGAAGTAATCGACGAGATGACCGAACCGGCAGACATGGGCGATGGGGCCCCCGAAGAGCCGAAGCCGGCCTCGGACGCGGAGTAATCCTGAGGGTTGTCGATCTGGAGCAGTGGCGCAGCGTCAGGGATTTTCTCTGACGCTGCGCTTTTGTATTTTGCCCCCCGGAAAAAGTCTCACTCCTCTAAGGGCGGTTTCTCCCACGCCATTCGGTTGGAAAAATCCAGCCTCATCGTTTTCTTCAAAGTAGTGAAGAAAACGTGAGAACGAGAATCAGATCCTCGTTCGCCATGGCCACGACGACCGTCTCGAAGAAAACCACGAACGCGCAACAGAGCCTTCAGGCGTTGCTCCGGGAGGCGGATGTTCAAATCAACGGCGATCGGCCTTGGGACCCGCAGGTCCACGATGAGCGACTCTATCGTCGAGCCCTGTCTGGGGGCTCCATCGCGATCGGGGAGGCCTACATGGACGGCTCGTGGGACTGCGAGGCGCTCGATCGGCTCTTCTATCGGGTGCTCCGGGCGCGCCTGGACGAGAAAATCGGCTGGTCCTGGCAGTTACTCTGGAACGTCCTCAAGGCCTTCGTTCTGAATCTACAAAGCCCGTCGCGTGCCTACGAAGTGGGGGAAGAGCACTACAATCGGGGCAACGATCTCTTCCGCCGCATGCTCGACGACCGGATGGTCTACAGTTCGGGCTACTGGCGCCGCGCCAGCACGCTGAACGAGGCGCAGGAGGCGAAGCTGGACCTGATCTGTCAGAAGCTTGGCCTAGAGCCGGGAATGCGCGTGCTCGACATCGGGTGTGGGTGGGGCAGCTTTGCCGAGTACGCCGCGGAAGAATACGGCGTGGAGGTAGTCGGGGTCACCATCTCCCAAGAGCAAGTGAACGCGGCCCGGGAGCGGTGCGCCGGTCTTCCCGTCGAGATTCGGCTTCAGGACTACCGGGAGATCGATGAGGTCTTTAATCGGGTTGTCTCCATCGGGATGTTTGAGCATGTGGGACACAAGAACCACCGTACCTACATGGAGACGGTACGTCAGTGCCTCACGGATGACGGGCTGTCGATGCTGCACACCATTGGCAACGACTCGTCACGTCCCGTGACGGATTCTTGGATCGAGAAATATATCTTCCCGAACGGCCTCATCCCTTCGGCCTGTCAAATCACGGCGGCCGCGGAGGATCTGTTCGTCATTGAGGACTGGCACAACTTCGGCCCTGATTACGACCGCACGCTGATGGCGTGGGCCCGCAATTTTGAGTCGAGCTGGGACGAACTATCTGACCGCTACAGCGAGCGTTTCTATCGGATGTGGCGCTACTACCTGTATCAGTGTGCGGGAGCGTTTCGGGCGCGTCGGAACCAGCTCTGGCAGGTCGTACTCTCGCCGTCTGGGGTGGACGGGCGGTATGCGAGTGTCCGGTAGGTCTTGAGGGGAGGGGGGACGTCCATTGACTGTAGGTCAGGGTACGGCGGGAAATGAGCACCCACTCCGCATCCTCCCTCCGGGAAGGGATGTCTGGAAGCGTGGAGGTGTAGACGTGCTTTTCCTCCCAACGTCCGCTTCTCCTTTTGTCCAGGCCCGAACTGCACAAGCGGATTCGGCGAAACTGCTGTTATTGCAGAAAATCTATTGCCTCTCTGTCGTTGAACCGAATGGTCGATCTATTCATTGACACAGAGCGCAACAGCCCCGCTCAGTTTCGATTCACCTTTCTCGTTCATCTTACGCGTTCCGCTTCTCCACCGCATGCAGTCCCTGTACGTCGTTTACCTCGATCGCCACCATCTCGGCGACGACCTGTTTCTGAAATCGCTCGCCCAGCACTTTGCGGATGCCGGGACGGAGGCCCCTCCGTGCATTCTGGTGCACGGGAGCGGGGAGAAGGTGGAGCGCACCCTGGAGGCACAGGGCTATTTTCCGGATCGGACCGACGGCGTAATCGAGGTCGAGAGTGAGGAGCAGCGGCGGCTCGTAGAGCGGGCCGTGCGGGAAGTGAATCAGGAGATTGTCGCCGCTCTGACCGATCAGGTCGTGTCGACCGTCGGGATTCAGGGGGTCGACCGGGGGCTGTTCGAGAGGGAGTCCGACGGCACGCTCCGGGCGCCAAACGTGGGGTGGGTGTCAGCGCTCTTGAAGCAGCACATCGTGCCTGTCGTGTCTGCCCTTGTGGAGGACCGGAAGACTGGACGCGTGCATGAAGTGTCGACGGTGGAGGCGGTTCAGGCGCTCGCCCAAGCGCTGGACGCTTCGTTCGATCCGGTGGTGAGTGTCTTGACGATCGCCGACGCGCCGGGCCTTCCCGACGGGACCGGAGGCACCGCGGAGGCTGCCGGGGTGGATGCCGTAACGGACGAGGTGGTGCCGAATCCCGCGGCCGTCCAGCGTCTGACCGGTTCGGGGCTGCCTGTGCTGGTCACGAACCTCCAGGGCCTCTTCACAGGCGCAGAGGTCACGGGGACGCGGGTACGACCGTGATCGCTCCGAATGGAGGGGGGCGTGAGTCTTGAACCTTTCGACAAATCAGCCGCGGAGCGAAAGAGGGCCTTCCTGCCCGTCTGATCCGGCTTGACAGCGGTTAAGGGGCGTATTATGTTCTCTCTGCATTAGTCGAGTCACTCTCAATCAAATCTGCAGAGGTACCCATATGAGCACGTTCGACGAACGATACACACAGCTGACCGACATCCTGGAAGGCGCCGAGGAGGACCTGATGAAGTTTTACGAGAAGGGCAACAAGGCCGCGGGGACGCGCGCCCGGAAGAGCCTGATGAAACTGAAGAAGCTGTCCCACGAGATCCGGCAGGAGATCCAAGACATCAAGAACAACGAACTGTAGCACGAGGCCTAAGTCAGATCCTCTCCCCCGAAATCCTGGACAGACGATCTCACCTACAGACCGCCATCGCCAATCCATTCACTTTTCCGGATTGGTGCTCCCGTTCACGGAGAAAGCCCTTGCTGTTCGCCGGCAAGGGCTTTTTGCTTTGTTGGTATGAAGTTTCCTTCTGCGCCCTCTTCTTTTTGCGGACTCTGTCCCTTGCGTGCAAGAGATTTCTCTCCGATATGTCCTTTCGAGTGCCCGCCATCGTTCTCGCCATCCTGTGCGTTGTCGTTGGAGGCACTGTTCGCGCTCAGCCTGGGCTCCCCTCGGCCAACCCGACCGAGAGCCCCACGTCCGACACCGCCGATGCGGAATGGGACACCGCGCTGACCGGGAAATTTTCGGCCTCGCAGGCCGCCTACAGGAACTGGCAGGAGGGAGGGCTCAACTCGCTCGCGTTCACCACTTCGCTGGACGGAGATACCGAGCGGAAGGGCGAACGATGGGCGCAGGCGTACGGGGTGCGGCTCGTGCTCGGCTTTATCGACCAGGAAGGCCGCGAACTTCGGAAGTCGGAGGACCTGATCCGTCTCAACTCGAACCTACAATATCGGGGCGACGGCTTCTTTCGGCGGTTCAATCCCACCCTGGCGGCAAATCTCCGAACCCAGTTTGCCGCCGGGTTCAACTACTCGGAAAACCCATATAACGATTACGACGATCACCCGCGGGCCGGCCAAGACCCACCCGTTCAGACCTCCTCGTTATTCTCCCCGGGCACCCTGACCGAATCCATCGGTCTGACCTACGAGCCCGCCGAGCCCCTGTCGCTCCTGCTCGGGATTGCCGCCAAACAGACCTTCGTTCTGGAGCGGGACTTCCGGGTGCTGTACGGAGTAGACGAGGCGGATGCGATTCGCCTCGAAGGAGGGGGGCAGTTTGCGTCAACCCTCGATTACGACGTCACGGAGAACATTCGCTATCGCTCGCAGCTGGATGTATTCTTTGCGGTCAACCAGTTCGACAACCCGCCGGATGTGATCTGGGAGAACGTCGTCAATCTACAGGTCAACGACTGGTTGAGCACGGATCTGGAATTTGTGGCGCTCTACGACCAGGACACGACCCGGGCCATTCAGATCAAGGAGGTCATTTCGGTGGGCGTCTCGTTTTCGCTTCTCTAGCCGGTAGTCGACCCTGCCACGTTTCTCCGTTCCTCGCCGATGCGTCGTGTTCTGGCCGCGTATCTTGGACTTGGGCTCCTGCTCGCGCCCGTTCCGCTCCTGAACGTATTGCAGGCGGAGTCCGCGGCGATGGTTGCCCTGGTGGCGTTTTTCGTAAGTGGTCTGTCGGCCCTCCGGGTGTTCGGCAAAGAGGCCGCCTCGTTGT
>Ga0207797_1001208_pt1 | contig 19032 bp, 15 predicted proteins | sample PRCRCaboRojoPR_6_FD_187275 | JGI IMG/M metagenome (GOLD analysis project Ga0207797, IMG submission 187275) | Marine sediment microbial community from Cabo Rojo, Puerto Rico - PR CR 10% Liquid 1 (SPAdes) | ecosystem: Environmental > Aquatic > Marine > Coastal > Sediment | place: Cabo Rojo, Puerto...
GACACCCTATCCCATTACCATCGCTTCTTCACCGACAGGGTCAACAACCTCTGGGTTCCGCGGTTCCGGCCGAAGTGGTCGAAAGAGGACCCGATCTGGCGGATCTTCGATGACGAAGGTGTTCTGATGGCCACCCTCGTCATGCCATATTCCGTCCTCGGCAACTGTGATTGGGCCGGGAGCACCGATGGATGTCTCTTCTCGATCCTGAAGATCGGCGATGATTACCTGCTCATCCGTGCGCGGGACGAATACGGGGTTGTGCGAGTGGAGGTTCTTCGGCTTCGGAAGCAGTGAACGCAGCAGTCCGGAGCAACAGCGGCCAGGAGGTCTCGAGACACGGCTGTCCCAAGCCCTGGACTCGTTGCTGCCCGCCGCCGACCGACGAGGGGGGCCTTCCTTGCGTCAGTACCGTTTGCGCAAGTGAGGAGGCTGTGCAGAAGGTAAGGTGGTCGAGACAGAGACGAAGCCACGGTTTCGGGTGGTCATGCGTCTATTCGGACGGAGACTGTGCCGTGGCAGGAGGAATCCCGGCAAGAGGGCGCTCGTTCCTTGTTCAATCGGAGGCATGGATGATCCGTCGGACCCCGGACCCGTGCAAGAAACCCTGAACCCGGCCAGCATACCATGACCGTTTTCCGGAAGCGAAGCCCGCTGGAAGGCAAGGCGACAGCTCTCCTGCTACTTCTTCTTACCGCGGCCTGCGAATCTCGGGAGGCATCTCAAGCCTGGAGCGGCTCGGTGGACACCCTGCCCGACGGCAGGGTCCGCATCGTCAACTCCTCCCAGGGCCTGTGGACGGAGGACGACCGGTGGCGCCTGGTCCCGGAGCTCACCGTCGGCGTGGTAGAGGGAGCCGAATCCGAGGTCTTCGCCAACCTCATCGGCCTGGAGGCGGACGCAGAGGGACGTTTCTACGTCCTGGACCGGGACCTGAACGAGCTCCGCGTCTTCTCTTCCGACGGGTCCCACCTGGCGACAGCGGGACGCACCGGAGAGGGGCCGGGAGAGTACCAGGCCGCGAACGGCCTGGAGTGGCTCTCTCCCGACAGCCTGGTCATCGTCGACCAACGGGGAAATCGGTACTCGGTTCTTACAAAGGAGGGAGCGTACGTCCGTTCGGTTCCCCGGGGTCTCGGGTTCTACGGGTGGGCGTTCGAAGGAAACGTCGTGGACGGCCGGGTCTTCGAGCTATCCCACATCCGCCAGGGAGATGAGTACCCCCCCGCCTACGTCTCCATACCCCTCCGGAACGTGGACGACCAGGAGGTCCCGGACTCCCCTTCCCCCGGTTCCGGCGTCGAGTCGACCTCGGGGTCTCTCGCGGACACGATCTTTCTCCCCCTCCCCGATGCGCCCCAGTACGAGTCCTTCAGCATCCGGACCGAGAGGGGCGGCATGACGATGGGCGTCCCCTTCGCCCCCAGTGCCGTCTATCACCTGGACCGCTCGGGCACGCTCTGGCACGGCCACGGCAGCGACTTCCGGATCTTCCACTCCTCCCTGGAGGGGGACACGATCAGGGAGATCGTCCTGGAGGCGGAGCCCGTGCCCGTTCCCCCGGAGGCCGTGGAGGCGTGGGCCGCGGGCCCGGGTCCGCAACGCTTCCGGGAAATGGGAGGCGACCTGGACCTGGACCGGATCCCCGACGTCAAGCCCTTCTTCCGGGGGCTCTACCTGGATCCTGACGGCTTCCTCTGGATATCCGTGCCCGCCTCGGGCGGAGAGAGCGTCTTCGCCCTTGTGGATCCGGATGGCAGGTACCTGGGCCGCCTGGTGCTGGAGGGTGTGGACCGGAGCACCTTCGTGGATCCCGTGGTGAAAGCGGGGCGCCTCTACGTGGTGGGCAGAGACGAGCTGGGCGTGCAGAGGGTGCACGTCTTCAGGATCGAGAAGTAGAGCACGTGAGGGCGTACCGGTTGGCAGATTCAATTGGGCCGAGCCCAGCGCCAGGCCACGACCGTCCAGGAGCAGATCCACGACCTGGAACAGCGTCTGCGCCCGACGGAGGACGTGCTCATCGACGTGATCCGGTACCTGGAGCGCCGGGACGGCCGGGACCTGGACGGGGGCGGGGAGATCGGGTAGGGAAGGGTTCTGGTTCCAGGGCCCGTTCCCGGAGTAGGCGGCAAGCTCGTCGAATGGTGGAGGCGGGACGGGGTTCGTGGTTCATATCCCGGTTCGGGGGTTGAAATGAGAAGACTCGTGGCGTCCACACTCCTTGCCTTTGGCTCTCTCGGCCTGACGGCGTGCGGGGAGGAGAACCTCTCCGATTCCGTGCCGCCTCCGGAGGTTCCCGAGGGTCACGCTGCCCTGACGGTTCACGACGCGGGCCTCCGGTCCCCACAATCGATCCTGCACGAACCCGGTGAAGACCTGTACCTCGTGAGCAACGGGGGCCAGGATCGCCAGGGGGCGAGAGGAAGCGGGTTCATCTCCAGAATCGCCCCCGACGGCGAGGTGGAGGAGCTTCGCTGGATCGAAGACGGCCGGGACGGGGCTGTGCTCGCGGACCCGGGGGGAATGGCTCTGCACGGAGACACCCTGTACGTGAGCGATGGAGACTGTGTGCGCCTCTTTCACCGGGTGTCGGGTTCGCCGGCAGGCTCCCTCTGCCCTTCCGGCGAGCTGCGGTTCAACGACGTGGCCGTGGACCGGGAAGGCAGGGTGTTCGCCACTGGATCCCTTCCGGCCGGAGACTCGGCCTCATGGACCCAGGCCGCCGTCATCCGCTTCGATGGGGGCGGCGCCTCGGAAGTCCTGCTTTCCAGAGCGGAGCTCGGAGGAGCCCGGGGGATCGCCACCAGTCGCCGGGGGATCTTCTTCACCGCACTCGAGAGCGGCACGGTGGCCCAGGTCACACCCGACGGCCCCCGCAGGGTACTCAGGGGTCGGGAATGGCGGCTTCAGGGAATCGTTTTCGCCCCCGACGGCAGCTTCGCCTTCTCGAACGTGGCCGATTCCACGGTCCTGTACGTGCGGGCGAGCCGCGGCGGATCCCGGGGAGAGGTCTTCACCCTCGTCAGTGGAATTCCCTCCCCCGGCGACCTCGGATTCGACTCGCGCCGGGACCGAGTCCTCATTCCCCAGCCCGTCTTGAACCGCCTCTTCTTCGTGGATCTCTCGCCGGGAGAGGGAGACGAGCAACGAAGGTGATATGGGAGCATATCTGGGGCTAAAGGGTCGCCCCCTCCCGGAGCGCCTGCACTCTCCAGCCGAACTCCTGGGCCAACTCCACGCTCCACCCCCTCTTCTCGAACCAGATCTTCCCCTCCCCGTCCGTGAACCAGGTGGTGGGGAAGGCGGTGACGTCCATCTCGCTCACGTACCCGTCGTCGATGAGGACGGGGAAGGTGTAACCCTCCACCTCCATGAACTTCCGGACCACGTCGGGATTCTCATCGTTGGCGATGGTGAGGAAGACTACGTTCTCGTTGTCCTTCACCTGGTCGTGGAACTCCTGGATGCCCGGCAGCTCCACCTTGCAGGGGCCGCACCAGGTGCCCCAGAAGTTGATGACGGCAACCTTCCCCTCCAGGATCTCGGACGTGACCGTGTCCCCCGCCAGGGTCTCCAGGGCGAAGTCTCCCAGGGTCAGGGGCTCGTCCAGGCGCTCCCCCAGGATCTCCTCTTTCCGGCTCCCGGCCCCCACCTCGGAAGCCTCGGCAAAGTAGGCGTCGAACCCGTCCAGGCTCCCGTGGCGCATCTCGTAGACCGCCCGGAGGGCCTCCTCGTTGGGGTTCTCCCCCATCTGGGGGATCAGGCTCCCCTTCAGGTAGAAGTCCTGGGCCTGGGCCAGGAAGCTGGCCTCCCCGGTATCCCCTCCATCGGTGGCCACTGCACGCTGGTGCCGGGCCTCGTAGAGCTTCCCCAGGTGGAGGAGGACGGTGACATTCTTCTCGGCCAACTGATGGGCTTCAAGTAGGGTCTCTTCGGCCTCGTCCAGCCGGCCCTGGGCGTACTGGACCCAGCCCAGGGCATCCAGGATCCTGCCCCGGGCTCCGCCCCTGGCTTCCTGGTACTCCTCTTCCGAGTCGAAGAGGCCCCGCTCGTGATAGTCCTCCACCTCCTCCTCCACCTTCACCAACCCTTCCCGGGCCAAGTCCTCGGCATAGTCCAGGTGGGAGCCGTGATCGGCCAGAATCGTGGGGCCCATGCCGTGGATGATGTGGGTGTTGATCCCTTCGTAGAGTTCCACGCCCCGGACCACCTGGTAGAGGAACTCCGGGTCCACCTCCTCCTGGTCCCGGAGCAGATAGAGGAGGTTCCGGTAGGCGTCGCCCCGGAGCGTCTCCCGGTGGAACTCCGGACGCATGAGGAACGTCTCCAGGGCCCTGCGGTAGCGGGCCTTCAACTCCGGGTCTTCCTCCTCCCCCGCGCGCTTAGCCTCGCCGAGCTCCCGGCTCAGCTCACGGTACCGGCTCACCAGAATCCACTCGGCCCACGGGGAGTCGGGGTCCAGCTCCATGACCCGCTCCCACAGGGAATCCCGCTTCTCCGTCTGTCCCAGTTGCCCGTAGACTCCCGCCACCGAATACAGGGCCCCGGGGGTCTCCGGGGCTTGCTGGAAGAAGGCCTCCATGGCCCCTTCCACCAGGGCCGTCTTCTCTTCCGGAGAGATGTCCCGTCGACCCTGGAGGGCCCGCCAGTAGTACCGATGGACTTCGTGGCTGGGGGAGAGCTCGGAAGCCCGCTCCAGCAGGGCCAGGGATTCGTCGAGATGCTGAGGTCCTCGGAGGCGGCTGCCCAGGAAGAAGGGGGGCTCCAGGAAGCTGGTGTCCAGGGCCATGACCTTCCGGAAGAGGTCGTGGGCCTCCGCCTGCATCACACTGTCCTCCTCCATACCCGCTACCCGATCCATGGCCACGGCCTTTCGGACCTGGAGGAGGGGATGGGAGCCCAGCCCCGGTGGCAAGCTGTCCACGAAGGCTATGGCCTCCTCCTGGCTCTCCTCGGAGCGGATGATGTCGGCCCGGAGAGAGAGGACGTCCAGGTTCTCCGGAGCCAGGGTCACCGCCTTCCGGCTAGGCTCGTAGGATTCCTCCAGGCGATCCGAATCCCTGAAGAGGGACCCGGCCAGGGCGAACCAGGCCCAGGGATTCTCCGGAGCCCGCTCCACCAGCTCCTCCCCGATCTCGATGGCCTCGGAGGATTTGCCGTCCCGGGCCAGGTTCAGGGCGTACCAGGCCCGTAGCTGGATGGCGTTTCGTGCCTTCTCGTTCCATTCGGCCCCCAGAATCCCCCCCAGCTCCCAGGCCCGGTCATAGTAGTGCTCACGGAGGGTTCGGGTGACCTCGTCCACATCCTCCCGGGCGTAGGAGACGTCTTCCTGCGCCGCCAGCGGAGATTGGGCCCCGGGGACGTCGGACAGGGAGGGTGACAGGAGGAAACAGGGGAGAAGGGAGAGGAGAGGAAGACGGAGACCTCGCGAGACACCCATGAGAGAGCACTCCTGTCCAGGATGGCAGCAAAGGTTGGTCGCGGGAGAGGAGCCGAAGAGAAAGCCGCTTCCCTCGGGCCCGCTGAGCGTAGCGTATTGCCTGAGGAGTGACGGGGCAAGCCTCATGAACGCCCTGCGGGGCAACAGCTCTTCTCGCCCATTACACGGTCTTCACCTCTCCAGCGTCTATTATGAGACGTGCGGATTCGTGACCTGCGGGTATTGTGACGCGCAGGTACTGGCATGCGCGGACGTCGCATCCGGACGAGAGAGGATGAGAGGAGAGGAGATGAGCGGAAGACCCCGGTGGCCTGCCGGCCTCGGAATGGCGCTTCTGGTGATGTCCGTATCCGCCGCACCGCTCGACGCCCAGCGGGTGGAAGGCCTGGTCTTCGACGAGGAAGGAGGCGGGCCCATCGCTCAGGCGACGGTCACGGCCGAGGACGGCACGCAGGAGGTGAGGCGAGCCGTCACCGACCACCTGGGACGGTTCACCATGGATCTGCCTCCGGGGAAGGAGCTCGTCCTCCATGCCTCCCACCCGGAATACGAGACGAGTGATCCCCTCCGGATCGACGTGGCCGACGACCAGGTCCGCTCCGTGATGATCAGCCTCCGGGCCATCCCCCGGACCCAGGTGTCGGAGGGAGCGAGGACGGCCACGGACCGGACCGCCTTCCTCTATGGCATCGTGGTGGATGACCAGGGCCGTCCCATTCCCAATGTGGAGGTGACGGTGGAGGGCCCCGGCACCCGGACCACCAGCACCGGGGCGAACGGCCGCTTCGCCCTCCCGGAGGTCAACCCCGGGGCGACCTCCGTGCGGTTCGAGCATCTCTCGTACGCAACCACGGAGACCGAGGTCGAGCTGGCCCCCGGCATGGGCTACGAGATCAGGGCACGAATGGATGTGGAGCCCCTGGAGGTCGAGGGTGTCGAGGTCGTGGCTCGATCGAAGACGGTGGCTCGACGGCTCGTTCCCGTACTCCAGCGGGTCGATACGGATCACGGAAATGCTCACTTCTTCACCGAAAGGGACTTCCAGCGGCGGGGTCACCCCCAGGCAGGCCAGCTCCTGTACGGCCTGCCCAGCACCACGGTTCGCAACTCGGGCTTCCGCCGATGGAGCGTGACGTTCCGTCGCCGCTGCAGGCCGGCCATCTATCTGGACGGGGTCCGGGTGGTGGACGGGGCCCCTGACAGGCGCCCGGGCTCGGAGGACCTGAGCGGCATCTCGGAGTTCCTTACCTTGCCTACCAGCGAGGTGGCCATCGTCGAGATCTACCCGAGCCCTTGAATCGTTCGTATCCCGTTCTTCTTCCAGCGGAGATCCTCATGCTCAGACACCGCCTCGTCCCCTTCCCTCCCTGCTTGGCTCTCGCCGGGGGACTTCTGCTGATGCCGTCGGCCGGGAACGCCGTCTCCACGCCGGCATCTTGGCCGGGACCGGGGGCCCTTGGCCCCGACAGCGTTGACGCCCGGGAGGTGCTCCGGACCGGCCTGGAGGAGGCCGCCGAGACCGACCGGCTCGTGTTTCTCCACTCCGGGGCCCCGTGGTGCGGCTGGTGCAGGAGGCTGGAGGAGTGGCTCCGGCGGGAGGATATCGAGCCCATCTTCTCGAAGGATTTCGTCGATGTGAAGATCGACATCGAGGAGATGAAGGGGGGAGAGGCCCTCATGGACTCCTATACCGGAGGCTACAGGGGGGTGCCCTTCCTGGTGATCCTGAAGCCCGACGGCACCGTGGTCGTGGACTCCTTCACCGCCGACGGGCGGAACATCGGCTCGCCCCGAGCAGAGTGGGAAATCGAGTACTGGAACGAGATGATGCGGGCGTCTGCGAAGCGGATCACGGAGGAGGAGATCGAATACATGGCCGGGACCCTTGTGGGAAGGTAGACCATGTCGCCCAGGAATCCTTACCTTCTTGACCCCTCACGCCCGTCCCGGCCCCGTTCTCCCAGGAGTCCCTGGACCTCGTAGGGCCCTTGAATCTCCCTTGGCTGCGAAGACGGCGATAATCAACTCGTTTGCGGCCAACGGTGTAGCCGGTGGCATTTGCGGCTACGAAGAAGGGCCCGGAGAACTCATTCCCCGTCCTCGGCTCCCGCCACGACCTCCAGCCCCAGAGTGTTCCACATTGCGGGTACGTACGACAAGAATCTACATTTGTAGAATCAATGTAGTAATACACCATACGACCAGATTCTCTCATGGCCCTCAACATCAAGAACCCCGACGTGGAAGCGCTGGCCGCGGAGCTGGCCGAGCTCACCGGGGAGTCCAAGACCGAAACCGTGCGCCGTGCCCTCGTGGAGCGCCGGGCCCGTCTCCGCTTCCGGGTCACGGACGATGCCAGGAAGAGCCGGATCCGGACCTTCCTGGAGCAAGAGGTCTGGTCCCGGGTCCCGGAAGACCAGCTCGGCAAGGCGCCGGACAAGGCTGAGCGGGAAGAGATCCTGGGATACGGAGATCATGGGGTTTGACGGCCTGCGGTCGACCAGCTCGCTTCGGGGCACTCGAGAGGGGCTCTCTCTCGGACGCTGGAGACGAGTATTCTCCGGGACACTCGCGAGGAGCGCCCCATGATCCTGGACTCGTCCGCCCTCCTGGCCATCGTGTTCCGGGAACCGGGCTTCGAGGAGATCCTCCAACGGATGGAGGAAGCACCGGGGATCGCCGCCGGCACGCCCACGCTGACGGAAACCGGCATCGTGCTCCGAGCCCGCTTGGGCGACCGAGCACCGGGGCTGCTGGAGCGGATGCTGGACGAGTTGGGCATCCAGGAGGTGCCTTTCGGCGAGATCCACTGGCGAGAAGCCGTGGACGCCTTCGGACGCTTCGGGAAGGGTCGCCACCCGGCGGCTCTCAACTTCGGAGACTGCATGACGTACGCCGTGGCCCGCCTCGCCGGCGAACCGCTCCTCTTCGTCGGCGATGATTTCGCGCTCACGGATCTGGGGGAGTGAGACAGCCGCACCGTGCGCCCCGAGGAACGAACCCCCATCCTTCCGCCCATTCAGAGGTGCGGAGGGGCTTCCCGGACGGGGAGGCCGGGGAGGGGTGGAGGCGAAGATCTCACAGGAAGGGGGAGCGGGGTCTACGCGGGTACGGAAGTGACGATCTCACAGGGCCGGGGGCAGAGTTTCGAATGGAGTGGAGGAGGCCGATCCTCACACACCCGACACCACCCCTTCCCGCCCCTCCAGAGGGGCCGCTCTGTTGGTGAGCCCACCTCCCCCCCCGCTCCTCCATCCGGCCAGGGGACCACCCCGGACTGAGCTCGCCATGGGGCCCATGGGGCCCCGCGGTGGGAAGGTAGACCATGTCGCCCAGGAATCCTTCCCTGACGACCTCGACCAGACCCCCCGATTTCGATTCCACGGAGCCCGAGCCCGTTCCGGAGGAAGACTTCGCCAGAGCTGGGACGTCTGACCTGTCAGGCCCTCAAGTCCGAGACTCCATGAACTCCTCCAGGGCTTCCCGCAGGACGAGGAGGTTCTCCGGTGGGGTCCGGGGCGGGACGGAGCAGGCAGTGGAAAGGACGTAGGCGCCGCCGGGGGCCGCCAGGGCCAGACGCTCCAGGGCCGCCTCCCGCACGTCGTCCGGCCTCCCCTCCAGGACCGTGTGCACCGGATCCAGGTTCCCCTTGATGAAGACCCGCTTGTCCAGGATCTCCAGGGCTCTGGCCAGCTCCACGTCACCCAGAGGTGGCGGATCCAGAGTGTCGATCCCGTCCACACCCGTGGCCTCCATGAGGTCCAGCCGATCTCCGATGGCCCCGCAGGTGTGCAGGTACACGGGAAGATCGTGGCGTGCGGACCGGATGGCCTCCACGACCAGGCGCACGAAAGGTAGCTCGAAGATCTCATAGTGCTTCCGGGAGATGAAACCTCCCCCGGTGAAGGCCGACGACACGAGGACGGCGTCCACGTCCTCCCGAGCGTAGAGCTCTCCCAGGCAAGCCGCTCCCTGGGCCAAGCGTTGGAGGATGGCCAGAGCCTTCTCCTGGTCCAGGAGGAGAGCCACCAGGCCTTCGCTGTAGCCCAACAGCTCCATGAGCTGGCTGAAAGGGCTGAAGAGCTCGGCGTGAACCGAGACCTCCGGCCCGGCCAGAGCCCGCACCCGCCGCAGAGTGTCGAAGTGCCAGGGTGGGAAGAACTCCGGTCCGTCCACCTGGGCCACCTCTCCACCGAACCCCCAGGAGTAGGGATAGGTCACTCCGGAGAGGTCGTGGGGCTCGATGTAGAAGAGGTCCTGGGGATCTACCGCATCCATGGAAACCCTCCGGGGCTCCCCCGCCTCGGTGTAGACGTGGGGATTGTCGTCGGGAGGGGCTACGGTCATGGACCCATCCATCCAGCGGATGGTGCGGCTGCCCCGGGGCCCGGACTCCATCGTCCGGATGTGGTCCCGCCACCGGGGATCCCGGCCAGGCAGGTTCACCAGGATCCCGTCGAATCCATAGCGTCGCTGCAGCGTCACCAGCGCCCGGGCGAAAGCCTCCGTGTCGTGCCAGATCTCTATGGCATCCAGGTCCGTGTTGAGGAAGTAGTGACCCAGGGCCAACTGGCACATGAGGGGCACACGGTCCGGTATCCCCCGGGCCATGGCCACGGCCAGGCGTTCCCTGGAGGTCATCTCCCTCTCTCCACGAGCGCTCTCCCCGACGACTCTTCCTGATTGCTCTTTGCGCCTGTCACGGGCAGACAACATCGCCCCTTCTCGCCAGGCTTGCCAGGAATCTGCGACCCGCCTAGGCTCTGGCGGACCGTCTCCCCTGCCCGGAGGTCCCCCTGACCCCCCTCGACTGGGGCCTCGTCGCCCTCTACTTCGCCTTCGCCGCCGCCGTCGGTCTGGCCTTCTCCCGACGAGCCGGCTCCTCGGTGGGAGAGTACTTCGTGGGGGGACGGACCCTGCCCTGGTGGCTGGCCGGCACCTCCATGGTGGCCACCACCTTCGCCGCCGATACACCCCTGGCCGTGACCGAGCTCGTGGCCCGGCACGGCGTCGCCGGGAACTGGCTCTGGTGGAACATGGTGATGAGCGGGATTCTCACCGTCTTCTTCTACGCCCGACTCTGGCGGCGGGCCGGGGTGCTCACCGACGTGGAGTTCACCGAGCTCCGCTACGGTGGGCGGCCGGCCGCCATCCTCCGGGGATTTCGCGCCGGCTACCTGGCCCTTCCCATCAACCTCATCATCCTGGGCTGGGTGAACCTGGCCATGATGGAGATCGTGTCCACGGCCCTGGAGATCCCCCAGGTCTGGGCCCTGGCCCTGTGCTTCTTCCTGGCCGCCGCCTACTCCATCCTGGCCGGCCTGTGGGGCGTGGTGGTCACCGACCTCTTCCAGTTCGTGCTGGCCATGGCCGGTGCGGTGATCCTGGCCATCTTCGCCGTTCAGGCGGTGGGGGGCATCTCGGGCATGGAGGCGGGCCTGGCGGACGTCTACGGCTCGGCGGACACCGCCCTGGCCCTTCTTCCGGACCGGGGGGCCGGCTGGATGCCGGCCATCACCCTGACCGTCTACCTGGGAGTGAACTGGTGGGCCTCCTGGTACCCGGGAGCGGAGCCCGGGGGCGGGGGATACGTGGCCCAGCGCATCTTCTCGGCCCGGACGGAGAGGGACGGCATCCTGGCCACCCTCTGGTTCAACATCGCCCACTACGCCGTGCGTCCCTGGCCCTGGATCCTGGTGGCCCTGGCGTCCACGATCCTCTACCCGAACCTGGACAACCCCCGGGAGGGATACGTGTTGGCGGTGGTGGACCTCCTGCCCCCGGGGCTCACGGGACTGGTCCTGGCCGGCTTCGCCGCCGCCTACATGTCCACCGTCTCCACCCAGCTCAACTGGGGCGCCAGCTACCTGGTGAACGACCTCTACGGACGTTTCATTCGTCCCGACCTGGAGGGCAGGGCCCTGGTCCGAGCCTCCCGCCTGGCCACGGGCGTGCTCATGGTCTGCTCCCTGGTGGTCACCTACTTCATGGACAGCATCGAGGGCGCCTGGCGCTTTCTTCTGGCCATCGGGGCCGGGACCGGCCTCGTTCTCATCCTCCGCTGGTACTGGTGGCGGATCAACGCCTGGTCCGAGATCAGTGCCATGATCGCCTCCCTCATGGTGAGCGTTTTTCTCTGGTTCGGGGCAGGCCTGGATCCGGACGATCCCACCCAGTGGGCCTGGATCATGATCGCTACCGTGAGTGCCTCCACCGCGCTCTGGCTTGCGGTGACCCTGGCCACTCCCCCGGAAGAGGACCCGGTTCTCATGGCCTTCTACCGCCGGGTCCGGCCGGGGGGCCCGGGATGGCGCCGGGTCTCCCGGAAGCTCGGTTTCGGGGAGGAACCCATGGAGGGTGGTCCCCTGAACTGGACGAACTGGGTCGCCGGGGTCATGTGCGTGTACGCGTCCCTCTTCGGCGTGGGCCAGATCCTCTTCGGGGCCTGGGGCCCGGGGATGGGGCTGCTGGCCGGGGGCGCCGCCTGCTTCGCCTGGATCGCCCGGAACCTGAGCTCGGACCAGTCGGGACGCCCGCCCTGGCGCCCGTCCTGACCGGCTCTTCCGGATCTCACCCTCCCGGTCCCAACTCCAGGGAGATCCCGCCCACCAGGTGCAGGGCGTTGAACGCATCCAGGGGAGGCGACCCGGTCCCGGCCAGGAAGAGGAATCGCTCCCGGACTCCCAGCGAGAGGTGGACCCCGCCAAGCTCGCGCCGAAGACCTGCCTCTCCCTGGAGAGGCACGGCCGCCCGCTGGAGCGTTGGCGCCCAGGCCAATCCGAAGCCGATCCTGGTCCTCTCCTTCCCCTCATAGCCCATCACCTCCACCTGACCACCCGGACCCGCCTCCACGCCCCTCACCCCCAGAGTGCCGGCGTCCAGCCCCATCCCACCCGCCACTCTCCCGACGCTGCACCCGGCAGGGGTCAGGAACCCGAGAACCACCGCCAGCCATCCCAGTCGTTTCATAAGACTCTCCATGGCCACAAAGGTCTTCTCTCCCGGCCGGGGAGCTACCTGAAGACCCATGGAAGATCCTCCGTCAGGGTCCGTCTTCCTGCCCGGATCCGGAGGCGCCAACTGCCCTCCCAGGAGATCCTGGCCAATCAGGAGAAACCGTCCGGAGGGTTGCCGTCAAACCCTTCTGGCCGGGTCCCGGCCTCCGCCAGAGGGCTATCGACCATCTTTCTTCCCCCGGTGCCGTCCCCTACTTTTCCCGACCACATCAACCGACAGCCACGAGCAAGCGCGCCTGCCCCGAAGGCGAGGAGTGCACCCATGCCGTTCGCCTGCCGTGCCACTGGCCGCCGACCCCTGGCGGCCCTCCTGGCAGCTCTCGTTTCCCTTCTCTGGGGGTGCGGGGCCGACGCCTCGGGAGACTCCCCCTCTGGAGACCCGCAGACCCTTCCCCCGGGATGGACCGTGTACCAGGGAGGCAGCGGCCTGGTGATCCTCCATCCTGAAGAATGGACCGTAGTGGAGCGGGGCAACGGGGCCTTTGCCGTGTTCCATCCCGGAGTCGACGGAGGAGTCGATGCCGTAGCCGCAGTCCAGCCCATGGAGCGGATCGACGGCAGTGCCCTGGGCGTGGCTACCAGCGTGGGTGAGATCCTCCCCGATCTCTTTCCCGGGGCCACGAGCTCCTGGTTCGAGCGGGTATCGACCCTCCCGGACGTGGCCATGGCTGATCTTGCCTATCGGGCCGGGGGCCGGGATTTCTCCGGCACCGCCCTGTGCTTCCACGAATCGGGACGGGGCGTTCTCTACGCCATGGCCTCCAGCGCCGACGCTCCCCCCGACGCCGACGGGACCATGCAGCGGATCCTCACCCGCTTCCTCTACGTCCCCGCCGGCACGGAAGGAGCCTCCCGGGGTGGGGAGCCACCAGGGGGACCGGGCACCCCGGCCAGGATCCCGGAAATGGTGGCCTGGACGGATCCCATGGAGGGAGCGTTCACGGTCCCGGTGCCACGAGGCTGGGAGGTGGAGGGCGGAATGGTCCGCTATCACGCCGTGGACGTAAGGCCCGACGTGCTGGTTACGAGCCCCGACGGAGAGGTCACCCTGCGTATCGGAGACTCCTTCACTCCCACCTTCGTGACCCCGGGGCCCATGCTCACCTCCACGGGGTTCACAGAAGGAAGCTGGTACAGCCCCGATGGCCTTCTCCGGGTCAGGGTCAACCGCTACCTGCCCGGGGCGGAGTTTCTCTCGTCCTTCTACCTCCCCCAGCGGGTGGAGAACGCCCAGGTAACGGAACGGACCGACCTCCCGGAGCTGTCCCGGGAAGCCCTGCAGCTCTTCGCCGCCGCAGGGATTCCGGCCCGGGTCCACACCGGCGAAGTGAGCTTCACGGCCTCCGCGGGTGGAGGCCCCCGGAAGGGCTACGCCCTGGCACAGACCCTCATGGTGCCCCTCATGGGGAGCCCCACGGACGGGAACTGGTTCGTCACCGCCTTTCACGGCTTCCTGGCCCCTCCAAACCGGGAAGCAGAAGCCACGGCCGTCCTCGCCGACATGGTGGGAGGATTCCGCATGAACCCCCAGTGGGTAGCCCGTCAGGTCCAGACCACGGGGGAGGTCTCCCGCATCTCCTATAACGCCCAGGACGAAATGTACGAGATCTTCGGGGAGGTGTATGCCAACCGGCAGGCCTCGGAGGAGCGGATCTTCCGGCAGTACACCGAGCTGAACCGGGGCCTCACGGTCCTCCGGGACCCTCAGAGCGGAGAGCGCTTCCAGGTTCCCCTGGGAAGCAACTACTGGTGGCGCCTGGACGATGCCGGTCCCCTGCTGGGCACCGAGGGGGCGATCCCCCCCGAGCTGCCGGGCTACTGGGTGAGACGGATGGACGAGAGGACGGGCGGGATGTAGGCTCCTCCCTCTACCCCTTTCTTCCCCCAACGGAGGTTGGTAGCCGTGACTCCACGCCTCTTCCTGGCCCTTCTACCCGTGATCGGGGGGGTGGCAGGGACCCTTCAAGCCCACTTCATGGGGGTCATGGACCACAAGCTCGGAACCGTGGAGAGCATGTTCATCACCTACGGCGGCGGCGGATTGCTCATCGGCCTGGTCATGCTTCTTCTCAAAGGAGGGAATCTCGGGGCATGGCAGACGGTTCCCTGGTTTGTCCTGTCCGCAGGGGTCCTGGGGCTCGTGGTGGTGGGCACCCTGGGCTTCACGGCTCCGCGTCTGGGGCTCGTTCCGGTCCTCACCCTCTTCGTGGCCGCCCAGTTCTTCGTGGGCGCGGGCCTGGACCACTACGGCCTCCTCGGCGCCGAGATCCGTCCCCTGGATCTCTCCACCGTCTCCGGACTCGGAGCGATCCTGCTGGGCGTCTGGCTCGTCCTTCGGTAGGAGGGCTGTTGAGCAGGGGGGCGAGGCCGCCCGCCCCTCGTTCCACAGCCCTCCAGGAGCTCCTGAAGACGGGAGCCCCCACCTCCAACCGCATCGGGAGAAAACAGCCATGCTGGCACGAAGGAGAAGAGAGGGAAAGGGGGCGGAACGAAGAGGAGCCCTCGTTGTCGTCGGGAATACGGATACGGTCCGGACCGGGGCCAGCGGCCGGAGAGGCATGGGCCTTTCCGCCTTCCTCCTCCTGGCCTCGACAGCCGTCATCGCCTGTCAGGCCGACTCCTCGGACCAGGAGGCCGGGGCCGGAACCGGGACCCGGACGGCCGAGCCCCTCTTCCGGGAAGTCACGGATACCCATCTCCCGACGGGCATCCTGGGAGGCCTGAGCATGGATGCCGCTGTGGGTGACATGGACGGGGACGGAGATCCCGACATCGTCATCGCCAACGAGTTCCGGCCCAACATCCTCCTCCTGAACGACGGCAGGGGCATGTTCACGGACGGGAGTGCCCGCCTCCCCCGGACGGAGCGGGACAGCGAGGACGTGGGAATCGCCGACTTCGACGGGGACGGCGATCTGGACATGGTCGTCGTGAGCGAGGACGATCAGGTGAACGAGCTCTACCTCAACGACGGGACCGGGACCTTCGCCGATGCCAGCGCCAGGATTCCCGTGACGGGAACGACGAACGGCCTGGTGGTGGCGGACCTCAACGGGGACGGCCATCCGGACCTCTTGCTGGCGAACAACGGGCAGGACGCTCTTCTGGTCAACGACGGAGCCGGCGCATTCCGGGACGAGACGGACCGCCGCCTCCCCAGCTCGGAGGACGTCAGCCAGGACATGGAGCTGGGAGACGTGGACGGAGACGGAGATCCGGACCTCATCGTGGCCAATGAGGGCTCCAACGCCCTGTTCATCAACCACGGTGATGGTCGCTTCACGGACGAGTCCCGGGATCGACTTCCCCTGAGAGCCGCCCCGGAGGAGACCCGGGAGGCGGACTTCGGCGACGTGGACGGGGACGGGGACCTGGACCTTCTGTTCGCCAACGTAGCGGCCTTCGTCTCCGGCGCCGATCCCCGGAACCGGCTCCTGGTGAACGACGGCACCGGCCACTTCACCGACGAGACCGAGGCCCGCCTCCCCCCGGACAGCGCGTCGTCCTTCGATGGGGATTTCCGGGACGTGGACGGGGATGGGGACCTGGACATCCTCACCGGGAACTCGGACGTGGACCTTAGCCAGGGCCGGATCGCCGACAGCCCCTACCGGGTCTACCTGAACGATGGCCAGGGACGGTTCACCGAAGCCACCGCGTCGGTGTTCGGCGAAGGGGTGAGGGGGACCGGCTTCGACCTGGAATGGGGGGACTTCAACGGGGACGGCCTGGAGGATGTCTACCTGGCCAGTCGGGGAACCGGAGATCGCCTTCTCTTCCGGGTGCGATAGGGCCGAAGCCCGGAGCCTGGCTCTTCCTGTTCCCTCTCCGATTGTGGACGAACGGTGACGGGACAGCCCCATCTCCACGACCCCGGGGCGGGCCGGACCTACCCTCCCAGGCGCAGGAAGGCCACCCTGGCTTCCCGCCCCGCCCCGAACCGGTACGGAAAGCTCTCGTACCTGGGCTCCTCTTCCCCGACATCCAGGCCGAAGCGGTCCGCCAGCTCCCTCCTCATCTCCTCCGGGAGATCTTCGCTCCGGACGGCGTCCCAGACCACGAACACCCCTGGCCCTACCTCCGGGTCCGGCAGCACGAATCCCGGCACGTAGGCTCGGCTCCCGGGGAACCGCTTCAGGAGGTTGCCCCCGAACCAGGCGTTGTGAGCCAGGATCGCCTCCCGATCCAGCCCCGCCTCCTCCAGGGTTCTGGCCACTGCGTCGAAGGGGTAGTTCAGTCGCGTGGTCGCACCCAGCGTGGGTCCCAACAGGGACCGGAACCCCGAGACCACCAGGGCGGCGACGGCAGCGGCGGCGGCCAGACGGCGGAACCAGCGGACCCGCCCCCCGGGAAGGGGGCGTTCCGGGGCTCCGGAAAAGAAATGGAGTGGTGCCACGAAGAGGAAGGGGATCATCCACCGTTCCTTCACGTGTCCCACGCCCAGGGCCAGGACCCCCACGGCCATGCCCACCACCAGAACCAGCAGGTACCGCTGGACCAGGAGACTCAGGGATCCCTGCCTGCCGGCCAGGATCCTCCGGAACAGGCCCGGGAAGAACCCCATCCAGGCCAGCCACAGGGGCGTGAGGAAGGAGACGCCGGCCAGAAGCAGGACCCCCAGACCCAGGAGGAGGTTGTTCCCGGGAGAAGCCTCCACCTTTCCCAGGGAACGCACGGCCACGTCCCAGTGATCCGCCACCCACACCAGGTGGGGCCCGGCCAGGGTCGCCATCACCAGGAGAGAGATCAGAATCCTGGGATTCCCCAGGAGAGCTCTCCCCTTCGGAACGCTCAGCAGGGCCAGGCTCAGAGCCCCGGCAAAGACCACGAAGTTGTACTTGCTCAGGAGCCCCAGGGCCATGAGGGCACCGAAGGCGGCGTACCAGAGGACCCCCGGCGGGGAGCTGGGGGTCTGCCGGGTCAGAGCCCGGGCCACGGCGTAGAGGGAGGCGGAGGCCAGGGTCAGAACCATGACCGAGTGGGACAGATCCCTCTGGGCCTCCCAGACGATCTGGGGGATGAGGAGCCAGGAGAGAACGGCCAGGGCCACGAGCTGGCCTCGCTCCGGCCAGAGCCTTCGGGCCGTGAGCCAGAAGAAGAGGTAGGCCAGGAGGAGGAGGCCGTTCTTCAAGAGGGCCAGGGCGAAGAGGTTTCTTCCCAGTACGAGGAAGAGGATGTGCTGGATCCAGGCGTAGAGAGGAGGCTGACCCGAATAACCCCACTGGAAGGCCTGGCTCAGGAGAACCTGCTCCGCCTCGTCCAGGGCCAGGGTCGTGGAGATGGCCAGGCGGACCAGGAGGTGCAGCCCGAAGTAGATCCCCAGGAGGAGGGGGAGTCGCCGGGCGTCCAGCATCCCCGGATCCGGAGGGGAGGCGGATCCATGGCCGGCGTCGAATGTGGTCATTCCGGTGCCCGTCTCCAGGGTGGGTGAAAAGCCGTCCTCTGTCGGGACCCAACCGCTTCTGCCACGAAAAGTGGCGGGAACCTCCCCCCTGGCAAGGCGCCGTCCCCAGCCTCCCCGGAGCCTGTCCACCCCGTGGCCGCCTCACCCGGGGCTTGCCCCGGAGAAGGGACGGGAGGATTGTTGGCTTCTCGGGATGCCCTCCCGGGGTGTCCTCCGGCCGGGAACCACACCGGCGCGCCAAGGCCAAGATCAGGAGACCGGCATGCTCCTGTCGCTGAAGTACAACTTTCTCTTCGTCCACATCGCCAAGACCGGGGGCACCAGCGTCCGATCCGCCCTCCAGCCCCTCCGTTGGCGAGACCCCTGGTACTACGCTCAGGGGATCTGCCACAGGTTGAGCAAGCTCTCGGGAGACCGGATCGGGATGAAGTTTCCCCGGCACAGCAAGGCCATCCTGGCCAAGGAAGCTCTTCCCGAGGCCTTCTACCAACGTCTCTTCAAGTTCACCTTCGTCCGGAACCCCTGGGATCTGCAGGTGAGCTCCTACCATCACATCCGAAGGACCTGGCCCCACCTTGTGGAGGGCCGGGAGGACTTCGGGGAGTTCCTGAAGTGGCGACTGGACCCGGAGCGACCCTTCGAACCCCACGTGGAGACCTCGAACCAGCTCCAGACGGACCACATCGTGGATCTCCACGGACACGTCATCGTGGACTTCCTGGGGCACTACGAGCAGCTCCAGGAGGATTTCCTCACGGTCTGTCGCCGCATCGGGATCCCCGGGCGAACCCTCCCCCACAAACGGAAGGCCACGAAGCGGAGCCGGGACTACAGGAGCTACTACACGGACGAGACCGCCGAGCTGGTGGCGGAACACTTCGCCCGGGACCTGAAGCTCCTGGGCTACCGCTTCGACGCGCCGGAGGCGGAGGGGGCCACGGAGGACATTCCCGGATAGGCTGGCGGAGAGACACCGCCTTGGTGGGGGGACACCGCCTTGATGGGAGGTCTACGAGACGAACTTCGGCGACGAAGGGAACGGAACCCCTCCCCCTTCTCCCGGTATCTCTCCTGACGAGCTCCCCGTCCTGGAGCCCAACCCTTTCATGCCCGGAGGATGACCAGAAAGCCGATGTGGGAACTGGTTCTGGTGGATTTCGACGATACCCTGG
>Ga0207797_1001209_pt1 | contig 19024 bp, 14 predicted proteins | sample PRCRCaboRojoPR_6_FD_187275 | JGI IMG/M metagenome (GOLD analysis project Ga0207797, IMG submission 187275) | Marine sediment microbial community from Cabo Rojo, Puerto Rico - PR CR 10% Liquid 1 (SPAdes) | ecosystem: Environmental > Aquatic > Marine > Coastal > Sediment | place: Cabo Rojo, Puerto...
CTCTCCCGGATGGGCGTGGCTTTCGTGCAGGGAATGCAGGGCGATCATCCGTACTATCTCAAAACCGTGGCCACACCCAAACATTTCATCGCAAACAATGAAGAGCGTCGCCGTCACAGCGGCTCCAGCGACGTGGATATGCGCAGTCTCTGGGAGTATTATATGCCGGCATTCGAGCGAACCATAGTTGAAGGCGGAGCTTATTCCATCATGGGTGCATATAATGAACTGAACCATGTCCCCGCCACCGGGAATTACTTTCTCCTGACCGACGTACTCCGCCGGGAATGGGGTTTTGACGGATATGTGGTCTCCGATTGCGGCGCCATTAACGATATGGTGAACGGGCACCACTTCTTTGAAACCGGTCCGGAAGCTGTCGCCCGGGGAATTCTCGCCGGATGCGATTTGAACTGCGGGACATTTTATCGGAGATATCTGCAGGAAGCACTGGATCTCGGGCTTCTGGCGGAACAGGATCTGGATAGCGCGCTAACCCGGGTGCTCTCCGCCCGGTTCAGACTTGGGGAATTTGATCCACCGGAACTGGTGCCGTACAATGATATTGCCGAAGATGTGCTTGACAGTCAGGAGCACCGCGAGCTTGCATTGGAAGCGGCCCGGAAATCAATCGTCCTGCTGAAAAATGACGGACTTCTCCCCCTGGATTCAGAAACTGTGGAATCCATTGCGGTCATTGGTCCCAATGCCGCGGAACTCGAACTTGGCATTTACAGCGGTTGGCCGAATGTACAGGTTTCACCACTCGACGGCATCAAGTCGTATGCTGCGGAGCACGGAATTGCAGTGGAATATGCCCAGGGATCCGGCATCGGCGGCGGTCTGTTAAAACCTGTCAGGCCACAACATTTCGGTGAAATTGCCGGCACGGGAAAAACCGGGTTACAGGCGGAATTCTTCGATAATATGGAGCTACAAGGTGAACCGGTATATACCCGTATCGATTCCATGGTCAATTTCGCCTGGGGTGGAGGTTCGCCTGCGCCGGGCGTTCCGGCGGATCAGTTCTCCGTCCGCTGGACGGGCACCATTATCCCTCCGGAAACCCGGGTCTATCAGCTGGGCACCCGCACCGATGACGGCGCCCGATTGTACGTCAATGGTGAACTACTGTTCGAGGACTGGACGGAACACGGGGAAAAGCCGAATAGTGCAGAAATTAAACTGGAAGCTGGAAAGGAGTACGAAATCATCTTCGAACAGTTCGACAACACCCTGGGATCAGTGGCCCGGCTGGTATGGGATCTGGGACAGACTGATTTTTCTGCTGCCAGAGATGCCGCCTCCGGGAAAGACGCTGTAATCCTCGTGCTCGGATTAACTCCGGGGCTGTCAGAGGAGGAACTCGATCGCACCACTATTGCCCTGCCGGAAATCCAGCGCCAGCTCATCCGGGAAGTTGCAAAGGTGAATTCCAATATCGCAGTTGTGCTGATCAACGGCGGCCCCGTAGCCATGCTCGGCACAGAAGAGATACCGTCCGCCCTCATTGAAGCATGGTATACCGGCCAGTCCACCGGGACCGCTATAGCAGATGTGTTATTTGGTGAAGCAAATCCCGGCGGCAAACTGCCGGAAACATTCTATGCATCAACAGAACAACTTCCCCCATTCGCCGATTACGACCTTATCAATAACGAACGCACGTATATGTACTTTGATCAGCCCGTACTCTATCCATTCGGACACGGGCTTTCCTATACCACGTTTAGGTACAGCAACCTGAAGTTGAGCACCGATACAATTGACAGGGATGAATCAATCCGCATTAGCTGCAATGTGCAAAATGTCGGCGACCGCCAGGGTGATGAAGTGGTACAGCTGTACGTCACCGATTCGGAAGCGACTGTGAAGGTCCCGGTACGGCAGTTAAAGCGATTCCAGCGTGTTACCCTGTCTCCTGGTGAGAGCAACATCCTTTCATTTACCCTGCCGGCTTCCGATCTCGCCTTTTATGATATCGACTCCAATGAATTCATGGTTGAGCCGGGACGATTTAAGGTGGGGATTGGCAGCTCCTCCGAAGATATCAGACTGAACCGATCGTTTATGGTGGAATGAACGGTATAGCGGGAAGGAAATATCATCACCGGCCACGTGAGCTTTCCGGATTATGAACGACCGATGAATCATACAGAAAGTATCTGCGAATTCTATGTAATGAGGGGTGCAAGCTATGAAAAAAGCAATTGGAATCTTCGTAATTGGGGTTCTTTTGTTCTCCCAGAGTCTGTATGGGCAGAAGTACCATTCCTATCCGATTGATCGGGTGAACAGCGTCCGGGTACAACTCACGGATAACTTTTGGTTGCCGAAAATTCAAACCGTCCAAAATACCACTATTCAGCACGCACTGGAGAAATCCGGAGAAGAGGGACGGTTCGAGAATTTTCTGATTGCCGGTGGTGAGATGGAAGGCGAAACCAGGGGGGCCATGCCTTTTGACGATACAGATGTCTACAAGATTCTTGAAGGTGCCTCCTATTCTCTGCTTGTTGTCCCGAATGAACACCTGGAGGCCAGGATCGATTCCATTATTGACATCATCGCAATCGGACAGGAGGAGGACGGTTATCTGACCACATGGAGAACCATCGATCCCCAAAACCCTCCTGCGGATTGGGTTGAGCCCGGTGACCGATGGGAATATCTGGAAATGAGTCATGAACTGTACAACAGCGGCCATCTGTTTGAAGCGGCAGCAGCACACTATCACGCGACAGGAAAGCGGAACTTCCTTGATATCGCCTTAAAAAACGCCGATCTGTTGGTGGAAACATTCGGGCCGGACAAAATCATGAAAGTCCCGGGCCATCAGATCGTAGAGACCGGGCTAATCGATTTGTATCAGATTACCGGGAGAGAAGCCTACCTCGAGCTGGCGAAATTCTTCCTGGATCATCGAGGCGACTCCACAAGTCATACGTTATTCGGACCCTATGCGCAGGATCATAGACCGGTGACCGAACAGGACGAAGTAGTTGGTCATGCGGTCAGGGCAGTCTACATGTACGCTGGGATGACTGACATTTCCGCAATCTATCATGATAATGCATATCGACAGGCCGTGAACGATCTCTGGGAGAATATGGTCTACAAGAAAATGTATGTCACCGGCGGGATCGGTGCACGTCATAAAGGGGAATCATTTGGGGAAAACTACGAGTTACCGAATCTGACTGCCTATAGCGAAACCTGCGCTGCTATCGGAAGTGTGTACTGGAATCACCGGTTGTTTCGGTTAACGGGCAATGCCAAATACTATGACATTATTGAAAGGACACTATTCAATGGCGTAATCACCGGTCTGTCACAGGACGGGACAAAATTCTTCTATCCCAATCCTCTGAAATCCGACGGGGAATATACCTTCAACCAGGGTGCATGTACACGGAAAGAATGGTTTGATTGCTCATGTTGCCCTACTAATCTGATCCGGTTCATCCCATCCATCCCAAATTTGATTTACGCAACGGAGGAGGACAGTCTCTATATCAATCTCTTTATGTCCAATGAAGCGAAAGTCGATTTGAGTGATACGGAAGTCGGTATCAGCCAGAAATCCGACTATCCCTGGGATGGTAATATTCACATTTCGGTTGATCCGGAGGAAGTGAAGGAATTCACACTTAAACTGCGGATTCCCGGTTGGGCGAGGAATGATGCTGTCCCCGGTGAGCTCTATGAATATCTCGCGGACAAGAAGCAACCTGTCCGGGTGGCAGTGAACGGAAACGTGAAGCCCTATCCTGTCCATGAAGGGTATATGGAGATATCGAGACGTTGGGCAAAGGGGGATGAAATTGAGATCTCCTATCCTATGGAAATCCGCCGGGTTGTTGCAAGTGACAGTGTGGAGGCCGACCGCGGGAAAATGGCGTTCGAATACGGACCATTCGTTTACTGTGGTGAGGAGGCTGACAACGGCCGTAAGATTCTGGATATTGAAGTCCCGGGAGATATGAGGATGTCTGTTGAAAGCAGAGATACATTACTCGGTGGGGTAAATATCCTTACTGGAAGTTTTTCTGCGGAGGACAATGAAGAGTTTGACCTGCAGCTTATCCCTTATTACGCCTGGTCGAACCGGGGTATTGGGAAAATGCGGGTCTGGTTTCCCATACAGGAATAATTATACAGGAGGACCCTGCATGGGTCCGGAGAATTCTAATGCAAAACGATTGGTCAAGAAGGCAGTTCTTAAGAACCACTATGCTTGGGACCTCCTATCTAGCGCTTGGGGGTCTTACCGATTGTATGAACAGACAATCCCGGCCGCCAAACATCATTATAATCTTCACGGACGATCAGGGCTACAATGATATCGGTGTGTTTGATGCCAGCGGATTCGAAACGCCTAATCTTGATGGAATGGCCGATTCCGGAATAGTATTTACCGACTTTCATGTAGCGTCATCGGTGTGCTCTCCCTCCCGGGCGGCCCTGCTAACCGGCTGTTATCCGCAGCGTGTGGGGTTGCCGGATGTGTTGGCACCTCCCGGACCGGAGTGGACCGAAGGCAGAACCAACATCGGATTACATGAACGTGAGGTCACGATTGCAGAGATGCTGAAATCGGCAGGATATACAACCGCCTGCATCGGAAAATGGCATCTCGGCCATCTGGAGCCTTTTTTACCCACAAACCATGGATTCGATGAATACTTTGGCCTGCCGTACAGCAACGATATGCACCCGGAAAACGATCCCGCTTATCCCCCACTTCCTCTCATGGAAGGCACCCGGGTGATTGAAGAAAATCCGGACCAATCGCAGCTGACATACCGGTACACCCAACGTGCAGTGCGGTTTATCAATAAAAACAGTGATGGACCCTTTTTTCTGTATCTGGCCCACACCATGCCTCATGTTCCCCTCTATTGCCGGGACAGATTTAAAGGTAAATCCGAACAGGGATTATACGGTGACGTCATGATGGAAATCGATTGGTCAGTTGGTGAGGTACTGCGCGCAGTCAGGGAAAATGAAATCGAGGAGAACACAATAATCGTGTTCACTTCAGATAACGGTCCCTGGACAGTCTATGGAAATCATGCCGGCTCGGCGGATCCGTTGCGTGGTTGTAAAATGACCACCTTTGAAGGCGGTCAGCGGGTGCCCTGCATCATGAAATGGACAGGCCGGATACCAGCCCAGGCAGAATGCGAGGAATTCACCACTACCATGGATCTCCTTCCCACTATTGCCCATTTGGCAAATGCGGAACTCCCCAAACATACAATCGACGGCCATGACATCACCGATCTGCTGTTAACACCGGGCACGACCCAAACACCATATGACGCCTTCTATTATTATGACGGTAGTGAACTATGTGCAGTTCGGAGCGGAAAGTGGAAACTGCATTTGCCACATGAATATCTGGGGGTAAAGACACCGGGACAGGATGGGGAAATGGGCACTTATTTCTATGATGAGCTCGGTCTCTCGCTGTTCAATCTTGAGAAGGATCTCAGTGAGTCACATAATGTCGCCAGTGAAAATCGCGAAATTGTAGAACAGTTACGTCAATACGCCGACCAGGCCAGGAATGAACTTGGGGATATAAATATTCGCGGTACTGGTGTGCGGGAATGTGGAATAGTTCAGTAATCAGATATTTGTAAACATAGTAAAACTAGACGGTTTTACTCACTTTTAGTTATCTTTAGCGCCCAGTCTCTGGATGAGGGCTCACTCTTGTCGGGGAATGCCGCAAGAGTGATTTGACCATCGTTATCCGCCTGGACTGTAGTTTCCCGGATCCATTCCCCTGTTATGGTATTATACCACTGCAGCTGATAGGCGGTGCGTGATTTAAATCCCTCCAGTCGTGGGAGCATTGCTTCATTCTCGAAGTACAGCAGCGCGAAATTCTTCTGCGGAGTACGCATCATAAAGGACCAGCCATCAAGACCGTCTTCCGGACTGTCAGGTGCCTTCCGTGGAATGAGATCTTCGTGCACCGGACGCAGCTGCTGATACTTATTCCCTTCAGACAATACGAACTCCCGGAGATGCTGCATATGTGTGCCTGATTCATACTTCAGCGCCTCCCAGATATGCGGTCGCGCTCCCTCCGGCTCCCCGGTTGTGGTGATATCATATGCTGCAGTGCCGTGGACGTGTCCAGATAATCCTCCGGACAATACCGATCCGTACATCTGGGCCCGGGCGAAGTAGTTATCTCTGGGAGAATTGGCCGGCGGACGCTCCCCACCCGGTTTGTTGATCATGTGATCCCAGCCGGTATAGTACGGCTCAAAATTGATGGCCGGATACGGTGGCTCAAGATGGAAAAGAGTATCGAGCGCCGGATAGAAGCCGTGATTCCGCGGTTTATTTCCTACACTATGCATGGTGAGCCATGGACACTCTTCGTCATGGCCGAACTGCCGGTAAGTGGAGTTGTTAATGAGGACCGTATGCAACTGGCCGAACGGCGGCGGTCCATATGTCTCCAGATGAAATGTTAAGGCCTCATTAAACTGGTCAGCCGTCAGACTGTATTCATCTGGAATCCAGTCCAGGTGAATTCCGCTGAAAATGAAGTTATACGCACCATATCGGGAGATCAGATACTGCACATACCGGGCATAGGTTTCGTTAAAATCGTAATACGCATCCCAGGTCGGTCCCATATCCCTCCTGACCGTTTCCAGCAATGGGACAAATCCCTCGTCAGAAAGATGCTGCATTTTCTTGTCCAGACTCTGGAAGTATTCCGGTTTAATGTGGTTGTAATCGGCTACCCCGGGATGTTCATGGGACATCCGGAACGGCCGGTTCCCGAACTCATCGCGCATATCTTTGGCAGTGAGCTGGCTGTCCGGTGTGTAATATCCGAATTTCTCCCAGGCATTTCTCACATATATACCATTAGAATCTGCATAGGTGCTGGCATGGATATCCGATTCCCAGTTGGGAAAGCAGGCGATCATGCTCACCGAGTTATAGCCCTGATTTTTCCGGAAAGCCACAGCATCCTCAAAACCGACTCCGGGTCCGGGTATGTAATTTTCAGGCGCCGGCTCCCCTCTGAATGGTAAACGCCAGGTCGCACCGGCAAGCCAGGTATCCCCTACCATGAAGAACGGAGTTCCGTCTGCATATTGGAGTGCATGACCGTTTGGAGTCGACCGGACGAATCCTCGACGGTTTGGATTCTCCTGTTTTTCCGCTTCAGTCCATGTCACGGCTGTAAATGCCCCCGAGTGACCGTTTAATCCGGAATCATCCGCCTGGTTAGACCCACTGATCCACTTCCATTCGCCGGGAGCCGTTGCCACAATTCTGACTTTGAATGTGTCTCCTCCATCCCAGAAGCCGTAAATCCTTTTTGAGAAATCCGGGCCTTCCAAATCGATCCAGCAGGTGATATCGGTATAATAATTCTCGTACTCCTCCTCCGCTTCCAGAACAATCTCCTGCATTTGCCATACATGAACCTCAAAGGGAAAAAGGACATTCGGCTTCATACCGAGGCACATAATGAATATTAATATCATACCTCCGACACCAAGCAGGTCCTGGTTATGAAATCTCATAATCTGACTCCTTTATCGATGCATGGCCCATACAAAATTTCCGTTTCTAATTGAGTGAATACATGGTGAACCAAAGAAATATCCCCACAGGGGGTAACAAGAGTGCGGCAGCGCGACTTTTAGGTATCAGTGAGCGTCACATCATGTCAGGGCTGGAACGTCTGGACTTGGAATAACCGGATACCGCAATTATTGACTTCCGATCATCTTTCTGGCCCGGTCCACCATATCGGGATACAGATCAATCGGGACATTCTCCCTGCCTAAAGCCTTTGCTACAATATACCTGGCACAAGTCGAATAATCGCCTTTGCAGTATTGCGTGATGAACATCTTTCCCTCCCCCTTCTCCATGGGCATGATCTCGTTAAAGAACAAGCACCCTTTTAATAATTCACATTCAGTCATTATCCCGCCTCATGTTTCATTCGTGTTATTCTTTATCTTTTCCCGGGAGAAGATATGCCCCGGGAATACGGGAATAGAATTTCCCCGGTGCAGTAATTGTACACTGTGTTGGGATCTCCGGGAGGCATTCGTGTAAACTCTTTTTAGTGCTTAGTGGTCTCAGCCTTTTCCCATCTATATTATCGGCGGGTCCAATGAAGTTCTCCACCGGTTTCTTTGCATGTCCCCGAATCACACAACATAAGCGTAAATCAATTGATCTGTAATCTGTCCGTCTTTGACAGCGCTGCGACGCATCCTGCCCTCAAACTGATACCCGGCATGTTCCAACACCCTGAACGAGGGAGTATTCCACTCAAACGGCACCGCATAGACCCGGGTTAGGTCGTGTTGTTGAATGGCATATGGAGTCATGAACATTACCGCTTCACTCATAATCCCATGATTCCAAAACGGCTCTCCGAGCCAGTAGCCGATTTCAGCGGATACGCGTTCCACATCCGCATGGAGGGTGAAGCCGATGCTGCCACATGCTTTCCCTTCGACTTCAATAGCGAAATACGTTTCCGGGTCCTGGGACAAAACCATTTGCAAGAAGTTTTTTGCATCTTCGAGGGTATAAGGATGTGGGAAGGCATCCCGCAGATTCCGCCAGATGTTTCTGTTGTTTGCATATACGGTGAGAGAGGTTGCATCGCCCTCTTCCCATGATCGCAAGATGGAGTTGTTGAGTACTTCATACATGAAATTGCGGCTCCGGATCAGGGAGTAATCGCGATTCAAAATAAGCCAGTGATAAAATCTGAATATTTTTCAGACGATCAAAGAGGAATTCGATACTTTTGACGAGAATGACGTATTATGTCAAGTTGAAATTGAATGCTCATAGGATAAGGAATTCCTTAAGCGACCATATCGGTTTGGGAGAACGTGTTTCAAGCAGATATGCCAGGTTATGACCACGGTCTCGGCAAAGAGCCTGCATACCTCCATAGTACATATCTTTCTCTCAATTACTCAGATCACGGCAGATAGCGAATTCTGTTCATATGACGGCCTCAGACTTCCGATATAAATCTACTTTCAGAATGAGTTCATGGCTCAGATTTTCTCTGGGATCGAACATTTTCAACTCTATATGATCGGGATTGATTTGCTCAAAAGTCTGGATGAGAGCACTGCCACGCCATACCAGAAAAAGCGAGTGCTTGTTTAAAAATTTGCATGTTGCCCGATCGTAATTTCCCGAATCTTCAAACCACCAGTATCGAAAAGTGTTTTGTTGGTTGTTCCGGACAAATATCCCATGGGCCGCCGCCGATTCATTCGCGAAATGTGCCTCATAACCAAATGTCACGCAGTGTCCATTCAGAATTTCTGCAAACGTCCCCTCCCCCTCTCCGCTTGTCTGAGGACTGAAAAACGACTCGGGAACATCATACTGGAGTCTCCAGCTGCCGATAAACAAATCAAATTCTCTCATCGCAAACCTCTCTGGAATGGAATGCAACCATGTTGAATCTGAGTTACTATTAACACACTTAGAGTCAACAGAGAAGGAAAAACTTTACCTGCCCGGGAGCAATCACTCATTTTGGTAACACCTATCGTATTCGCAGATTACAATTCTAATGTATCACCGGTTGATGCTATATATACTTATTATCCTGATATATAGTTATGTATAACATTTATATAAATCTATACTTCAATAAACATCATGCCAGTAAACACAGCAGGCGGGCCAGCGATATGGCCCGCCTGCTGTGACATACCGGATTGTTGTAAGGAATTACGGAATTGCCGCGAGAGCTGCATTCGCCTGAGCTAATCCGGCTCCTGTGGCATCAGCACCCCAGGTAAATGTCTCGGTTGCACCGCTAGGAAGCATTACAGTGAGTGAACCGGGAGATAATGGAACAGCAGTAGTTTCCAGGATTGATTCAGCATTCCCGGCAGTTAATCCCGGGTCCTTCTGGCTCATCAACGCCACGATTCCCGCCACATGGGGTGAGGCCATCGATGTGCCGCCCAGGAAGAAGTAGCTGGTTTGTCCCATATTCGTCTGGTACGGACCAACAATCCAGGAACCCGGTGCGGCCACATCAAGGTCCTGCCCCCCAAGTGCACGGCTGGAGAAATCAGTGATGTAATACAGTGATGGAATATTCGGGTCCGGGTCATCAAGAGCGTACCACCAATTATCAGTTTGCCATTCACCTATCCATCCAGCCGCTGCCACTGAGATCACCGGCTCATACGCTCCGGGATATCCCATCCCCTCTTCACCATTATTGCCGGCGGAGGCAACGATGATCACACCCTGATCGATCGCATAATCGACAGCTGCCTTCTCAACAGCATCCAGGACCGGTCCGCCGAGGCTCATATTTACAATAACCGGTGTGTCAGGAAACTGATCAGCTTTCAGATCCGCCATATAGGTTATACCCTCGGCAATAACCGACGACCATCCACTGCCGTTCTGGTTCAACACTTTCACGGGAACAATATCCGTTAACGGTGCAACACCATTTACTGGTGTGCCGCCAAATGAATAACCGAGAATAGTACTTGTCACATGGGTTACATGGGAGTTGGTGTCATGTTCCCATTTGTTCGGTTGTTCGGAAATGTTTCCGTTTCCCGATGCACCGCCACCGCCGAACGATTTTGCGAGATCTGTCTTTACACGCTCCTCAGGAAAGTATTGCCTCCAGGTATGAAGCAATCCGGTATCCAGCACACCGATAATGACACCGGATCCATCCTGTGTGACTTGTCTGTTATCAAAACCAGGATTGGTTACATTAATTGCATCCAGGTTCCATGTACTTAAACCACCACTGAAATCCTCCACCTCGACAGCGTCAAGAAATGGCGGTATATACCGGACCGCATCGGGATTTGCTGCCTGAACAAAGGAGAGTCCCTGTACTTTTTTCAGCGCATTACCTTTGGATTTCAGGATGACAGCGTCAATCGGTTCCAGGACCTTTACCACCGTCCCATATTTCGAGAGCTCATCCAGGATCTCATCGGAAATATCGGTATTGAGCAGGATGTTAATCTGCCCGTTTCCTGCGGCCGGCTGAGGCTTCTGGAGTACGGCGCCGTCCTCCGGCGCCGGTGCCAGCGGCTCCTTCGCATTCTCACAGTTTATCAGGAATACCACCATACAGAGTATTCCTGCCAGCAGCACAGCGCGAACTGTTGCTCATCGCTTCATTTCTATCCTCCTTGTTATGGTTATGGGTAACTCAATCTGTAATCATATACTCATGCATTAAAAACTGGATGTTGATATATCAGTACAGAACCATTTCAGTTTGCACAACCCGAAATTTCCCGATTTCTCATAGTGATTTGAGGGATCAGTCTGAAGAGGCCTATAGTTTCATCTTAACCGTTAAAAAAGTCAAGGATATAGTGAATTCCGTCACCTCGATGTGTCATCGTACAGACGGACAATCTTACAAAACCGCTGCACCAGGCTGTTGCCGAAGGTCAAGAGCAAATCCTGTTATTGTGGTCAATATCTGTGTGATAACGACAAGCAGGAACAGGTTGAAGAACAGGGTATCCGCGTTCATAATTTCAGTGGAGTATACGAGGATGAATGAGCCGATAAACAGCATAATCGAAGCGAGGAAACAGAGAAGAAGCATCCATGGCCATAACACAGCCAGAGTCCGGCCAACAGTCCCGGACAAATGTCTGGTCCACCAGCGAAACGGTGAGTGAATACCGGTGCCGGCCCAGCCTGCAAGCATCCCAATCACGGGAGGTCCCACTCCACCCCCCAACAGGAGCATCCCGACTGAGAGAAAGAACAACACTCTTCCACTGTGTTTTTTGTGCATAAATCCCGAAGCCCATATCATAACAACCAGTGATAACCCAATAATTACGATACCGGTAACCAGAAAGTTCGGGATAAGCGTGATCCCCGGTTCTCCACCCATCTGTTCGGCAATCGGACCGGTTGCCCAGGACTCAATAAATATGCCTCCGGTCGGAGTATTACCCTGAAGCACTTCCCCAATACCGTGCCTGATCCCCCCAAGCCCGGCAAACACGCCCCAGACAGAAGCGACAACCCGGGAGGCACTTTGCCCTGCGAAAGGACCCATGTTGGTCTGAGTCATGACACACCCTCCTTGTTTATGGTATTAAATCAGATTTTCTGAGAAATCGAATCTCCGGAAACGTATCCCGCCGGGCAGCCGGTAAAAACTATTTCCACTGTGACATATTATCGTTCAGTGGGCTAATGTTCGGATGCAATTTTCCCCTGTATCGCAAATGGTGAGTAATACAAATAGAAAGAAACCAGTAAGAGAAGTTCCATTGCAATCAGATACCACGGCCACGGTCCCAGAACATCCAATAATGAGCCGGTTTCCGGTTTTCGGCAAATATAGAGGTAGTTTGCCCCGGCGAACCAGTTGAACACACCGATTACAGCGGCATAAACATTGGTCAGGAGATATATCTTCCATATCGATTTATGTTGTGGTCTGTACTGATAGACAAAAATCATATACAGGCTGGCCAGAATCAGCGTTCCATGGGAAACGAAAAAGTGAAAGTACCGGAAATGCGGAAATCCGTATTGACCGATATCCGGGGTAATTAACGCCTGCAGCGCCCCTCCCAGTCCCCAGAAAAACGTCACTTCAAAAAGCGAATACCTCCTGTTAAACATCAGAACCGCGGACAGCAGTACCGCAACTCCACAGATATGCAGTGGAAGCGAGGTGGTAACAGACCAGTCTCCATTTACCAGCCGCCAGATATTCAACACGGTTTCCTGTACCAGCAATATACCGGCGATAGTGTAACGGGCGGTCCTGTCTGCAGCGGGACTCTCCCTGAAAAAGTTCCTTGAAAGGAATAGTCCGATATACAATCCAAGCAACACTACTATGGCAAGCCAGTGAGAGCTGGAAAACAGGGTAAACGAATTACCGGAATAGTCGGTGGAAAAGTAGGGCCACATATCTTCTTATGTGCCGGTATTCATATTATTCTCCCGCGGTGGGTCAGCATACCGAAAGCCCTATTCTTCATCGGATCGTCTGCGCTCATTCACTGAGAGCCGGTCCCACGGACAAACATACCGCGTATCGCAAGCCGGGCAGACTGCCGCCAGGTAGAGTATAGTGGATGCCATTACCATTCCAGAACAGACCATAAGATAAAACTTGCCCAAATGATAGAGATAATACACCGGATAGATGAGGATCGTCAGGAAACAGGCAAATGCCAGAGTCACCATCAGTCTATACATCGCTTCCGATTGTGTTGCCTTGTCGTGCATCCGTGCAAGCCGGCTGGCCGGCTGACAGAACCCCGTCACTATCAGATAACCATTTACTTCTGAAGTCTGGTCACCGGATCCACTACTGCAGAGTGCAAACGTTTGTTCAGAGATAAGCGTGTGGTTCACCAGCGTCTCGTGAAAACGAAGTAAGTCTTCGGTCGTCGAGACAATACCGCCTCCGGCCCAGTCAACGCTGATACTCCTGTAAGTGGAGACTTCGTAATCACCTAGACAGGTGTTGGCCATGGGATACGAGGTGGGCTCTCTGGGATCATCATAAGACAGGAAATCGGTACAATCCATCCATAGCGGATCGAAGATCTCCGGGCGCAGGTGTTCCTGGAACGGCTTACCGGTTGTCGCTTCAAGGATTTTCCCCAGAAGATTGTGTCCCGTATCCGAATAGTGGAAGTTCTTACCGGGCGGCGCCACGATTGCTGCCTTTCACTGGTGTAATCAATGGTCTCATGTGGCAGATGGAATCGGAGCGTAGCTCAATCCCCAAACTTTTACGATTTTCACCCGTGCATCTCTGCTTTGTTTCGGTGGTATTTATGTATCCCTCCTACCCAGCTCAATTTTGTTGTTATCGCAAACGTCTTCGCAGCATCCATCCCCGGAATTTCACCAGCGGAATCACAATGCGGGGAGCGGTATAGCGCATGGGTTTCTTTTTCAGACAATACAACAGGTGATCCACTGCCCTGTCCACAGTCATCTGGAACGGTTTTACGTCTCCCTTGGCCATTTTGGTGTCCACAAATCCGAACCGGACATTAGTGATATTCACGCCCCATGGTTTCGCGGAAAGTGCAAGACCCTCAAGGTAATTGGAAAAGCCGGCTTTGGATGCGTGATAGCTTGGAGCCACGGGAGAAAGTATTTCATCGGCAACACTTGAGAGACCGATAAAGTGGCCCCGTCCCTGTGATATCATCGCTGGGATTATCACACTGGCAGTTTTCACCAATCCCAACAGATTGACCTCGATGATGCAGGCTTCATCATCCATATGGCTGATATCAAGCTCCTCGCCTATCCCGGCACAGTACACACACAAATCAAGAGATGATAACCGGTCAACCATGGCATTCAGGACTCCCGGATATTTGGATTCCCTGACATCAATGACACTGTGAGTATATTCCGGATGCTCAACAGGTAAGTCACTGCGCGAAAGTCCGAGAACGCTCCAATCCTTCTCCAGTAATTTCTTTGTAAAGGCTAACCCGATACCGTCGGAATTGCCTATTATCAATGACCGGTTTTCTATGATACTCTCCCTTTGCATCTGCAACAGGCACTCTGCCGGTGAAATGCCTTTTCTTCGACTCCAGAAATGGAGATAATATAACTATCATTAAAATTATCTCCACGCAATTATATTTTCCTGTGGGAAGTATATCCGGTAGATTCTTTTTCAATCTGATTTAAAGATTATAAAAAATTTACTTCCCCATTTTAGGATAGCGCTGTACATTTTTCGCTGTTCGATCCATACAGTGCGGATGATATCACCGATCCCCTTCCCGACCTCCGGTATCGAACCTGATAGAACATACAGTGGAATACCACATCTGCAATTAATCCGCAGAGAAGGAGGAATGGTTTGAGAAATGTCAAATTGTATCTGACCTGCATTCTGCTTTTTAGTTCGTTATACGCCCAACACGGAAATATCACTGGGGTGGTGACCGATAAAGAGACCAGCGCTCCATTACCGGGAGTGAACGTCATTGTGCTTCATACGGACTATGGTGCAAGCACGAATTCTCTGGGACAATACACCATTGACCACCTGCCGATCGGCACCTACAATATCAGGTTTGAGATGATGGGGTATGAGTCCATCGAAAAACTCAATATCACCGTCCTGCCGGACCGGTACTCTCCCATGGATGCGGTTTTGCCTCCCACCGTCTTATCCAGCGATGAAGACGTCATCGTGGAAACAACTGCGTTCCAGAAAGCCCGGGGTGCCGTGGTTTCCGACCGGAACATGGACTACACGGAGATCATGCGGGATCCGGGTGGGGCGTACGATGTCCAGCGGGTGATGCAGGCATTGCCGTCGGTAGTCTCCGGGACGGACCAATTAAACGAGATTATCGTCCGTGGCGGCGAACTTGGTGAGAACCTGTTCCTTTTGGACGAAATCGAAATCCCGAATCCGAATCACTTCGGCAATCAGGGTACCGGGGGTGGTCCAATCTGTATGCTTCATCCAACCTTTGTCAGCGAGATTGACTTTTATGCCGGCGCTTTCCCGGCGCGTTACGGCGGCAAAGCCTCATCAGTGATGGATATACACCTCCGGGAGGGCAACCGGGAACAAATGCACCTCAACCTGGACATGAGTATGGCGGGGCTTGGACTGTTTGCCGAGGGTCCTCTGGCAGATGGAAACATCTCATACATGGCGGGATTTCACAAAAGCTATGTGGACCTCCTGTTGCCGAGCATGGGGCTGACATCCATTCCAAAGTATTACAGCTTTCAGGGGAAAGCCGTCTGGTATCTAAATGAACGAAGCAAACTCATCTGGAATGGCATCTACGGCAATGACAAGATCTTCATTGATCAGGAAGACTCTAATGAGGGAGATGAATTGGTCGATGCCCGCAGCCAGGAGTATGCAACGGGATTTACCTATAAAACCCTGTTTGATGAAAATAGATATGCGACGGTAACTCTGTCCAACGTAGAGAATTCCTGGGATATCGACGTCGATAAAGTCATCTCATCGGAGATAAAACGACCGTTTCTCTTTCAAGACGATACGGAGAATACCTGGACGCTGAAAAGCCGGTATTTTCAGCGTATCAACAGTCAACACGACTTCATGATTGGTGCAGAGGTGAACTCCATCCGGTTTGATCACAATGGATGGGCAGATGCCGATACCGTTTTTCGGCATGCCTACTATTACGATGGTGATCCGTCACCGCACTACTTTACCGTGGCAAATCCGTGGGAAACCAGACCGGACTCATTTGTCCGTGAAGCAGTGGTTCACATCACCGATGAGCTCCAGCTGGATGCCGATATTACTACCTGGAAATACGCGGTACACGGACAGTACAAATGGAAGCCGCTTCTCCGGTTGAGGCTTACGGCAGGGCTCCGGTTTGCCGTTTTTGACTACAATGGCAACACCATGCTGGCACCCCGCACCGGACTCACCTATTCCATCAACTCCAGAACCTCTTTTAACCTGGGATACGGACAGCATTATCAGGAACCGGCTTACCACCTGTTCACGGCAAACCTGGCACGAAACCGGGATTTGCGATCTTACAAAACGACACAATATGTGGCCGGTCTCGAGCACCTCTTTGCCGATGACATGAAAGGCAGTATTGAGGTATACTATAAAAGTTACTCTTCGCTGCCGGTGAAGCGCCACTGGATTGAGCGCGATTCTCTCAATACCTATGATGGCGAGCTGTTAAGTCGGGGTGAGGGCGACGTACGCGGACTCGAACTTTTTCTCCAGAAAAAGCTGAGCCGGGATTTTAATTTTACGCTCTCTTATTCACATTACGTCACCCGCCGGAAAGATTTCCGCCGCGAACAGACGACCTGGTATCCCAACGACTACGATTACCGGGACATACTTACGTTTATCGGCGGCTATCGGGTGCGGATGCTGGAACAGGTGGAGTGGTATCAGCATGTCAAGACGAAGGGGTGGTGGAAAGCGGTTGCCTGGATCATATCCCCCGGTGATGAACTCGAGGTCAGTCTCCGCTGGCGATTTACCAGGGGACGCCCATATACAAAACAGACCTATGACCCGCTCCTCCGCCGGTGGTATACTCGGTGGAGCACAGTTCAGAATGGAGCACGGCTGCCGGATTATCACCGGCTGGATTTCATGATATTACGCCGATGGTTCTTCAAGGAGTCATCTCTGGCAGCATATATCGATATTATGAACATCTACAGACGCCAAAATATCTGGGAGTATTTTTACCACCAGGACGGTTCAACCGAGGTAATCTACCAGTTTAGCCTAATGCCAATGGGGGGATTTGTATTTGAGTTTTGACCGGTAGCGTGAAATCGAAATAAATTTCAGTCCTCCGTTCCAGTTTATAATCCAAGGCAACGCAGGCTTCTTATCCATCTGAGCTATCATCTCCGTTCGTGCCCGATATTTAACTTGCGATATCAGATCATTCCGCTCTCTAAATTTCTGGTCAGTTTTTGCACAAACCGCGCCATAGGCGCCCCGTCTATGAAGTCGTGATCTATCAGAACAGTCATATTCAGAATCTCCCGGACGCGGATTTCGCCATCCACCACCCACGGCTTTTCCAGGATCGACCCGATGCCGAACGAGAGGGGATGCACGGACTTGTGGATGAACCAGCCACTGATGCGTCCCATCATCCCAACGGACGTCACGATAACGTTACGCATGGTGGCATTGGCGGAGCTGGGGCACCAGTCCGGATGGAAATGTAGCCGGAATGCCGTCACCGGGAAACTCTCATCAACCACTCCCGGTTTCAACTGCAGTTTGAACAGGTGCCGGTGCCGAATCAGCCAGATCAGTATTCTGCTTCGAACACTCTGCATCACATACCCACCCTGAAGCGGATCCCATTTGCGCGGCGGAGCTCCATCCCCGTAACCCCGCCGGGATACTCACTCTCTGAATTCCGGATGCGATTCTTCCTGCTCCTCATCGTACGGACAGAGCGACACACATTCCGAACAGATGTGATATGTGAGTTCATCAAAAGCGGAGATACTCATGAGCTCACCCGCCGAGTCGGGGCGGAATTTGCTCAGCAGGAAGAACCTCAGTTTCGACATCAACGGCGTCCTGGCGGTATACCCCAGACACCGCATGACCCGGACCCGGCTGTCCTCCAATAAAATCGCCCGCACCGGGCAGGCATCAACGCAAATTTGACAATCCTCCGGACAGCCCGGTTCTTCAGTCTCCGGGTGCCGGATTTTGGACAGTCGGGCTGTGGTAATGACTCCCCCCAGCATCAATCGGGATCCATACCGGGAATTGAGAAGCAGACCATTTTTCCCGATAACTCCGATTCCTGCCACCTCACCCATACGGATTTGATTCAGGTACCCAACCACCACACCCTTTTCATTCACCCCCAGCGGCATACAGCCATAGATGGGGACTGCTTGGTGTCCCCTCTCCTCCAGCAGTACTGATATCTGCAGGGAAATGGTATCGAGTTTTCGATAATGGAGATTTTGCGACCGCCAGACCATTTTGTCACGATAGACCCGCATCCGGTACACGTCCCGAGATACGGGGATTCCAAAACAGACCAGGCTTTGCGCCCCGGGCAATAGATCGGAAGGTCGATGCCCGGGAGGTTCATTTTCCATTGGAACAGCGCTGGTGGCGCCCCAAACCGGTACATGCCCATGCTTGAGAATCTTTCGGATTTCGTCAGTAATCATTTTTCCAAGCCTCCGGATTGAGTTCGCATTCAAATCGTCCCATATCGATCTTTGAATTGTTTCCGAACGATATTTTTGAATCGGGTGGTTGATATGTACCGGTCCGCCATAAATGCCTTATCGCTGGTGATTGCTGCAACACCCGACATCCCGACCGCATCCCTCTCGACCTCCCGGATTAACCGTCTGCCCAGCCCCTGATGCTGGTATTGTTTCCCATTTGTCCAGAGACAATGAATAAACATCTGTTCATTTGCATCCACTGCCCTCCAACAAA
>Ga0207797_1001210_pt1 | contig 19015 bp, 19 predicted proteins | sample PRCRCaboRojoPR_6_FD_187275 | JGI IMG/M metagenome (GOLD analysis project Ga0207797, IMG submission 187275) | Marine sediment microbial community from Cabo Rojo, Puerto Rico - PR CR 10% Liquid 1 (SPAdes) | ecosystem: Environmental > Aquatic > Marine > Coastal > Sediment | place: Cabo Rojo, Puerto...
ACGACCCTTGAAGTGCGGGTTTCGCATAAAGCCTGCTCAGCCGCCGAGGAGCAGGCTTAACCTGCTGGAATGACTGAAATGGGTCTCCAGGCTCAGGCATTTTGCGACTCCAATCTTGATTCAAAACGCGATTTCCATTAATATCAATGATGTTGCTTTCTCTGGCATTTGTACGTTCTCTGGAATCGAACCCTGCACGGAAGGACGCCCACCCGGCGTCCTTCTGTTTCCATCGGGTCCCGCTTTTCTTCTGAACGGAACCCGGGGAGGGCCGAACCGGCGCGTCGAAGCGCCGCCGGCGTCAGCCCCCCGCGGGCACGGGACGGGCAAACGCGACAAGGAGGGATCATGGACGAATCCACAACCATTCAACTGAAAAAGAGCATGCCGATCGAGCAGCGAATCGAAGAGGTCAACCGCAGAATCACGGAATGGATCGAGACGCTCGACGAGCCGTTCAACCACGAAACGGACGAGTTTCAACTGGTCAGTTTTGAGAGCGGAACGAAGCAGTATCGCTATCAATACGCGATTGCAAGGGGTGTAAAAAGCCTCAAGAAGAAGAAATAGAAATGCGTTCATTGCTCGATAAAGTTTCATTTTTGGAAAAGATGCGTAAGGTTTCCGTTTATGCTGTCAAAGCTGTTCTTGGGATCCGGAATCATCATCGGGATCGCGCTTGTGTATCACCTGTACCGGTTGGTCGAAAACTGGTGGAACAATCGGTAGCCCCCAGCGGGGTTGCCCTTCCGTGAAAGGCCGATTTCCATGGAGCCTCGCTCGGAGAGTGACGTGAAGGGGATTGTCGAGGAGATGGCCGAGGATCGAGGCCGGACCATGAACCGCGCGAGCGCGCAAAAGAGAGGCGCCCGGCGTTCCTCGCGAGAGGGGCTGGGCCGCACCCTGCTGTTCGGCGCTGTTGCAGCGGTCGTTCTCCTGGCCGCGTTCCTCCTTCTGGTCGGAAATGGGGACCGCCAGGAGGACGAGACCCGGCGCGCGCTCGCAGAGCGAATGGACCGGATCGAGTCGAGGCTGGACCGGCTGGAGGGAACAGAACGGCAGGTCCCGGCCCTGATCGGACGCATGGAAGGGCTGGGCAAGTCCATCTCCAGGCTCGAATCGGACCAGCGAACCCTTCTGGATCGAATGGACCGTCTTTCCCGCCGCCTGGACCGGCTCACCAGGCCGGCCCCGGCAGGAACGCCCTCCGCGCCTTCGGCCGGCGGGGGTTCCGCCACCCACACGGTGAAGCGGGGGGAGACGCTGTTCAGCATCGCCAAGCGACACGGGCTGAGCGTAGAGGCGCTCTGCCGCATGAACGGGATCGGCCGAAACGACGTCATTCAACCCGGCCAGAAGCTCATCGTCGGCAAGGGCACCGGAACCGACTGACAGCCCCGTTGCCGCCCCGCTGCCGATTCGAAGCGGGCCGGCCCCAACCAAAGGAGAGACATCCATGCTGGAGGACATCAAAAAGGGCCTCTTCGCCGGCATCGGCGTGGTCCTGCTCACCAAGGACAAGGTCGAGCGGTTCAGGGAAAAGCTCGTGAACGAAGCCCAGCTGAGCCGCGAGGAGGCCCAGCGTCTCACCGACGAGCTGGTCAAGAACGGCGAGGAGCAGTGGTCCGACCTGGAGACCCGGGTCCAGGAGACCGTTAAAAAGGGCATCGGCACCCTGGACCTCGCCAAGCGCTCCGAGCTGGAGGCCTTGCGTGACCGGGTGGACAACCTCGAAAAGCGGATCGTCATGATGGAGGAAACCAAGCCCACGTCCGGGGTGGAGTAGGTGGACCTCCGGTCCCTCAGCAAGCTCGGGCGCTTCCGCGACCTGATCACCGTGATGCTCCGGTACGGTTTCGACGACATGGTCGAACGGCTGGAAGTACCGGGCATGGGCATTGTCAGGCGCTTCCATCACGCGGACGTCGACCTCACGGCCTACCAGCGGATCCGCCTGGCTCTGGAGGAGCTCGGGCCCACGTTCGTCAAGTTCGGTCAGATCATGAGCCTGCGGCCGGACCTCCTTCCCCCGCCCATGATCCTGGAGCTCCAGAAGCTCCAGGACGATGTGGCCCCCCTGGATTTCGAGAGCATTCGTCCCGTCGTCGAAGAGGAGATGGAAAGCGCTCTGGAGGACCGGTTCTCCCGGTTCGAGGAGACGCCCACGGCGGCCGCCTCCCTGAGCCAGGTCCACCGGGCCGTGATGAAGGACAGCGGCCTGGCGGTGGCGGTCAAGGTGCAGCGTCCCGACATCCAGGGGATCATCCGGGCGGACCTGGACATCCTGGAGGCCTTCGCCCGACAGGTACACGAGCGGGTGGAAGGGGTCCAGGTGTACGATCTGCCCAACATCGTCCGGGTCACCCGGAGGCTCCTCCTGCGCGAGCTGGATTTCACGCGGGAGGCCCGGAACATGAAGGTCGCTCGCTCCTTCATGGACGCGGAGATGGGGGTGAACGTCCCCCGCGTTCACATGGACCACAGCACGGACAAGCTCCTCGTCATGGAGCTCATCCTGGGGACGCGGCTCCGGGAGGTGGACCCCCGCACCCTGGACCACCCCGAGGCGCTGGCGGGAAACGGCCTCCGTGCGGCCATCAAGCAGATCCTGGAGGACGGTTTCTTTCACGCCGACCCGCACCCGGGCAACATCATGCTCACCGAGGGGAACGTCCTCTGCATCCTCGACTGGGGCATGGTGGGCCGCCTCACCACGAACGACCGATACCAGCTGATCGACCTGATCCAGACGATCGTGGAGCGGGACAGCCGCAAGCTGGTCGACTGCCTTCAGGACATGTCCTCCAACACCGAGGAGGTCGATCGATCGGCCCTCGAGCGGGACCTCCTCGACATCCTGGACGAGTTCCACTCGGTCCCCCTCAAGCGGTTGAACCTGGGAAACATCCTCCTGGACATCGCATCGCTTCTGAGGACACACCGGCTCCGGCTTCCCTCGGACCTGGTGGTGATGATGAAGGCGCTGGTCACGGCCGAAGGCACGGCGAGGGGGATCTACCCGGAGCTGAACGTGGTGGCCGAGGCCGAGGGCCACGTGCGCAGGCTGGCGACCCAGCGGCACAACCCCCGGGTCGCGTGGAAAGAGCTCAGAACGACCCTGGACCGGTTCAAGTCCCTGGCGAGCGGCTTTCCGAACCGTGTCACCCGGATCATGGACAAGATGGACCGGGGGGAGCTCCACATCCGATTCGAGCACGAGAACCTCGGCCCCCTGAGAAGGACCCTGGACAACAGCTCCAACCGCCTGACCCTGGGGATCATCATCGGCGCCATGATCATCGGGTCCTCTATGATCATCACCACCGGCGTCGGCCCCCTCCTGTTCGGCTTCCCCATGCTGGGGGTCCTGGGCTACTCGGTCTCCGCCGTCCTCGGACTCTGGCTCGTCTTCAACATTCTGAGGAGCCGGAAGTACTGACCCGCACCCGCCGGGCCCCGCATCGACGCATCGACCTTCCGGTTGAACTCTCCCCCTTCCTGCATTATAGTAGCGCGGTCAGACAGCACGCTTTTCCAAGCCACCCGAATGACGAAAGGAGACCCAGATGAGCAACGGCAAGGAGGAACTGAAAGCGAAGCTGCTCGAGATGTATCCCGAGATCAGCCGATACGGACTGTCCATCGATCTGGATTTCGACGATGTCAAGAACGCCTGGGTTGTCAGCTTTTCGAAGGGCGGCGTGAAACGGCACGCCTTCCTGGACAAGCAGGACGCCGACGCCTGTCTCGAGGGCCGGGCCTGCGTCTACCTGGGCGTCCTGATCGCCCAGTACATCAAGGACATGGAAGCACACATCGGCGGTTAGCCCACCCTCCGCCGCCGGCAGGACGCCGTGATCCAGCACACCGGAATCCATCATCTCGCCCTGGCCACCCGGGGCATGGACGCCACGATCCGGTTCCGGCGGGACCTCCCGGGCATGCGTCTGGTCGCCGGTCCCGGTCGGACCGGTTCCCGGCAGCACGCCTTCGAGGTCTCCGGCCACGACATGCCGGCCTTCTTCGAGTGGCCGGAGGTCCTCCCTCCGCCCGGGAAGGGCCAGGGCGTTTCCGTTGGCGGGCCCTTTGCCTTCGACCACGTGGGCCGCCCGAATGGAGGAAAGCGCCCATGATCATCCGATGTCACGGGGCCCGCGGCTCCATTCCGGTTTCGGGCGAGGGCTACCTGAAGTACGGGGGCGACACCACCTGCTTCGAGATACGGACCCGGAACAACGAGGTCATCATCGTGGACGCCGGGTCCGGGATCCGACGCCTGGGGAACAACCTCCTGCAGGAAGGCCGGTTCCAGTACAACATCCTGTTCACCCACTCCCACTGGGATCACATCCTGGGCTTTCCGTTTTTCAAGCCCATCTACAGCGAGCAGTGCGGGATCCACCTCTTCGGCTGCCGCACCACCCAGGGCGACATCCAGAAGCTCCTCTCCAGGACCATGAGCGCTCCCTACTTTCCCTACCCCTTCGAGAGGCTCAAGGCCGAGCTCCATTACGACCACGAGTGCAGGGACTCCTTTTTCATCGACGGTGTGGAGATCGCCTCCATCCCCCTGAGCCATCCCAACGAGGGCATGGGGTTCCGGTTCACCGAAAACGGCCGCACCTTCGTCTTCCTGACGGACAACGAGCTCCGGCACCGTCACCGCGGCGGCAGGACGCTCGAGGAGTACGCCGAGTTCTGCCGGGGGGCCGACCTGCTGGTGCACGACTCGGAGTTCACCCCGGAGGAGTACGCCACCAAGGTCACCTGGGGGCACTCCTCCTACACCGACGCCCTCGACCTCGCCCTGGCCGCGGGCGTACACCGTCTCGGCCTCTACCACCACAACCAGGACCGGGACGATGCCGCCCAGGACACCATCGTAGCGCACTGCAACGAGCTCATTCGGGAGCGCGGCTCGGACCTCCGCTGCACGGCCGTTCGTCAGGAGGAGGAGTTCGTCCTCTGAGGACCCCGGGGTTGTCAACGATTCCCTGTTGTGGTAAGGATGAGGCAAGTCACTGCGAGCAGGGGACGCCGGCCATGGCCAAGGAGTACTGGACGACCACCGAGGTGATCGAGATCTTTCAGGTGGAGACCCGCTTTCTGGATGACCTGGAGGAGGAGGAGATCCTCCACCCGGAGGGCCTGGAGGATCCGCCGGAGAAACGTTTCTCCGAGGTCGACCTGGAACGGCTGCGCCTGGCCAAGCTGCTTGTGGAGGAGATGGGCGTCAACCTGGCCGGCGTGGAGATCATCCTCCGCATGCGACGGGACATGTTCGCCATGCGGGCCCAGTTCGACGCCATCCTCGAGGACGTGGCCGAAAACGTACGGCGGATCGTGCGCTAGGACGAACCGCGCTCCTCCTCCCGGCCGCAGCCGGCCGCACCTCCTCGGATCCCGCTACAACCGAAGGTCCTTCCGCACGTTGTCCCGGTACGCCCTCTCCAGCTGCCCGGCGGCCTCCAGGACCGCGGAATCCTCCGTCTGGGGCACCCTGACGTTCAACCTGACCAGAAGATCGCCCCGGGCCTTGGTCTTCGCGTTGTAGGCCCCTTTTCCTTTCAGCCGGAGGGTGCGGCCGCTCTGGCTCTTGGGCGGGACCTTGAGGCTGACGGATCCCTCCGGTGTGGGTACGGTGATCTCGGCCCCGGACATGGCCTCCTGAACGGTCACAGGGACCTCCATGCGGAGGTTGTCCCCCTCCCGTTTCAGAACCGGATGGGGCTTTACGTGGATGACCAGGTAGAGGTCCCCAGGCTGTCCGCCCCGTCCGCCGGGCTCCCCCTTTCCGGCCACCCGGACGCGTGAGCCCTCGCGCACGCCCTTGGGGATGGTGACACGAATCCTCTCTGTGCCCGTCTCCTGGCCGCTTCCTCCGCACTGGGAGCAGGACGTGCCCACCTGGCCGTGCCCGCCGCACTGGGGGCAGGCCCGGGTGAACTGCATGGGTCCCTCGGCCACGTTGAGGCGCCCCGACCCCCCGCACGCGGGACAGGGCCTCATGCTCGAGCCGGGCTCCTGACCGCTGCCCCCGCACCTGGAGCAGCTTCGGGGCTTCTGCATGGAGAGCTCGGTCTCGAACCCCCTGAGGGCGCTCAAGAGATCAATGGTCATCTCGTGCTCGAGGTCCCTTCCTCGGGACGGCCTCGCCTGGCGGAACCCTGCTCCAGCCCCGGCACCGCCCCCGGCGGAACCGAACCCGAAAAGGTCTCCGAAGATGTCCTCGTAGCTGCTGTACTGGCCGAACCCGCCCCCTCCGGCGCCGGCCCAGGCCCGGCCCCCGGTCCGCCCGAAGCCTCCGCCGGAGGACTGGTACTTCTTGTACTCCCGGGCCTGCTCCGCATCGAAGCCGGCCTGGAGCCCCTCTTCCCCGAACTCGTCGTAGAGCTTCCGCTTCTCCTCGTCCCCCAGGGCCTGGTAGGCGCGGGAGATGTCCTTGAACCTCTGCTCCGCCTCCTCGTTTCCCGGGTTGATGTCGGGATGCCACTTGCGGGCGAGCTTCCGGTAGGCCTTCTTGATCTCGTCCTGGCTGGCGTTCTTGGAAACGCCGAGGATCTTGTAGAAATCTTCCGCCATAAACCCTTTCCAACCTCCGGCCGGAGATGCGGCTCCGGCCGTCCGTTCGGATGAGACGCCACCTGCTTTCCCGGCCGCCGTCCCGTAAAAGTCTATAAGAGCGCTGACCGCTTGTCAAACGAGCCGCAACGGCGCGGTGCGGACTACCGGCCGACCCGGAGGACCTTGGCGCCCCGGATCTTGCCGCTCTTGAGCTCCATCAGGGCCCGGTTCGCCTCCGAGAGGGGAAACTCCCGAACCACCGGGCGGGCGGGGATTTCCGCGGCCAGGGCCAGAAACTCCGAGACATCCGAGCGGGCCACGTTGGCCACGCTCTTGATCTCCTTCTCCATCCAGAGATGATCCGGATAGTCCAATCGCAACAGCTCGTCCTTGTCCGTGTCTTCCTTGCGGATGGCGTTGATCACGAGGCGTCCTCCGGGGGCCAGGTTTCGGAGGGCCTCCACCACCGGTTTCCAGGCCGGGGTCGTGTCGATGATGCAGTGGAGCCTTTCCGGCGAAGGCTCCTCCGTGGGTCCGGCCCAGACCGCTCCGAGCTCCCGGGCGAACTCCCTCTCCTTCCCGTTCCGGGCGAACACGTAGACCCGGGTTCCCGGGTAGCGATGACGCACCATCATGAGCACGAGGTGGGCCGAGGCCCCGAACCCGGTGAGCCCCAGGGTGCGGCCGTCTTCCAAGCCGGTCAGCCTCAGCGAACGGTACCCGATGGCGCCGGCGCAGAGAAGCGGCGCCGCCTCGGCGTCGGAGAAGGCGTCGGGAATCCGGTGGGCGGATGCCTCGGGGACGGTCATGTACCCGGCGTAGCCGCCGTCCACGTCCCGCCCGGTGGCCCGGAAGTCGGCGCACAGATTCTCCTTGCCGGAACGACAGTGGAGGCAGGCGCCGCAAGCATCGTAGATCCAGGCCACGCCGACCCGGTCTCCCATACGGAAGGCGGTGGCGCCGGGTCCCCGCTCCACAACCCTCCCCACCACCTGGTGCCCGGGGATCACCGGCAGGGCCCGGGGCGGCGTGCGGCCCTCGATCTCGTCCAGCTCGGTGTGGCAGACCCCGCACACGTCGACCTCCACCAGGAGATCCCCCTCCCCGGGAACGGGCGCCGGGAGGTCCCGCTCCGCAAGCGGGGAAGGGTTTCCCTCCAGGCTTCCGATCCTCTCGAGGACCATGGCTCTCATGGGCTCACTCCTTCCGTTGGAAAGATCCGGTCGACCGAATGGCGTTGGTGGGGTCTCCCTCCCGGATCATCGCCTCCAGAACGATCCTCTCCTCGGTACCGGGCACGTACCCGGTCACCTCGCTCTCCAGGACCACCTGTCCCAGGTCGTTCGTGAACCGGGCCTCCGCCCTGGCCCGCCCCCGCGCGCCGATCTCCACGATGGTGAGCTCGCAGCGGATCGTGTCCCCGGTGTAAACGGGACGGCGAAACCGAAACCGCATGCCCGAGGCGAGCCAGCCGAGCTGCCCCCCGATCTCCGTCACCATGGAGGCCACGAGCAGCCCGTGGCAGACGCGCCCCTCGAAGCCTCTGGTCCCTGCGTACCTCCGGTCGAAGTGGACCGGGTTGTAATCGCGCGAGACCCGGGCGAACGCCTCCACGTCCTCGTCGGTGAAGGTCCTCGTCAGCGTGAAGGCGTCCCCGGGCTTCAGGCCGTTCGCCGCTCTTTCCCTCATGGTCGTCATCCGTTCCCGCCTCAACGGGGGATCTTACGCAATTTCACGCGCTACAATCAAGGGTCTTGGCCCCGGATCCACCTCGCACCGGGTTGAAATCTCTTGTCAGGCCCCTGGAAATCCTGTAAATAGACCCAAGCATGGACTTCTACAAGGAGGGCACGATGAAGGCGTTGGTCACGTACTACTCGGATACCGGTAACACGAAAAAGGTTGCAGAAGCGATTTACGAGGGAATCAGCGAGGCCAAGAAGGACATCATGCCGCTGAACGAGGTGGACGGCGTGGACGAGTACGACGTCCTGTTCTGCGGGTTTCCCGTCCAGGCGCACAGCGTCCCCGGGAAGGCCGCGGCCTTCATCAAGAAGCTCCCCGAGGGAACGAACATCGCCTTCTTCGCCACCCACGGCTCCCTTCGGGGCGGAGAGCTGGCCATCGCGGCGTTCTACGAAGCCACCCAGCTGGCCTCTCCCCTGAACGTGCTCGGTACGTTCGGGTGCCGCGGACAGGTCAAGGGGTCCATCATCGAAGCCCTGATGAAGAACGTCGAGCACAAGCCCTGGGCCCAGGAAGCGCAGAGCGCGGCCGGGCATCCGGACCAGGGAGACCTCGAGGACGCCAAAGCGTTTGCCGACGCCATGATCACGAAGGTCCGCAAGCTGTAGACCATTCCCCGCGGAGTCATCGAAAGCCCCGAAGCAAGACCTCACCCCCTCGGCATTGCAACCAGCCGAAGACCCGCCCGGCCTCAGCCGAGCGGGTCTCAGGAAGGCCGCCCGTCTTTCCAGGGCCCTCACCCCGGATGCGGAGCCGCGCCGGCCCCGATCCGTCCTTCACCGGTGCACACCGCCTCCGGGCTCCGCCGCTCTTCCCGGGGAGCCCGTCATGATTCTGACATCCCGGTGGATCGGAGGGTCCCGCGTCTGCGGGCTCCCGGCGAGATCTGCTGGAAAGGCGGCCTAACCGGCTGACATCCTTTTCTATTGGATCTCGATGTCCCGCTGGCACGAATCCTGCTGAACCAGGTGTCATCCAACTGTAACCGACAGGGGACGGGGAGGTGGCCCGGACGGACGGGCTCACAACAAACCGCTCGACCGCCGCTGGAGATGCCATCATCCATGGGGATTCCGGAGGCAGACATCCAAGCTTCGGGCATTGTTTCGACTTCGCCATGACGGAATCCAATCTGATCATCCTGTTCGCCGACATCGCCCAGAGCACCCGCCTGTATGAGCTCCTCGGCGACCAAGCGGCCGAGAGCCTGATCGGGATCTGCCTCTCCCGGCTCACCGAGGTGACGACCCGCCACGAAGGCACGGTGATCAAGACCATCGGGGACGAGGTGATGTGTACCTTTCCGGTGACGCGTGAGGCCGTGGACGCCGCAAAGGCCATGCACGCCGCCCTGGAGGAGCGCTTTTCCGTCGGGGAAGATGCCGCTCTTTCACCCAACCTGCACGTCGGGCTCCACGCAGGGCCGGTGATTCAGAGGGAGAACGACGTCTTCGGCGATGCCGTGAACGTGGCCGCACGCCTGGTCAAGCTCGCCAAGTCCCGCCAGATCCTGGCCTCGAGGACGGTCGTGGACGATCTCGATCCCGTGCAGAGAACGTCGACGCGCAGCCTCGGATGCCTCCCGGTCCGGGGCAAAACCGCCGACATTCCGATCTTCGAGCTGATCTGGGAAGAGTGCGACATGACCATCATCGCCGAGCACGCCCTCGTTCCTCCGGACGCACCGGCCTCCATGGAGCTCCGGCTCGGGGACCGGATCCTTCGGGTCGGTCCGGGCAAGGCCTCCGTGACCCTGGGGCGGGACCAACGAAACGATCTCGTGCTCACCGGCAGCCACGTGTCCCGATCCCACGCCCGAATCGAGTTTCTGGCCGGCAAGTTTCTGCTGTCGGACCGGAGCTCGAACGGCACCTGGGTCTCCTTCCGGGACGGCAAGTCCGTCCACCTCCGGAGGGACAAGGTGGTGCTGTACGGGTCCGGCACGATCTCGCCCGGGGTCCAGCGCAAGCCCGACTCGCCGGAAGCCGTCCGCTTCGTCGAGACCTCCTGATTCCCCAGTCGAGAGGGCGCCTTCAACGGCTCTGCCTGACCGCCAGCACAGCCTGGTTTCTCAACGTTCTCAGGTAATTCAGACTTTTTTCGTCAAAGATGTCGCCCGTCCGATCCCGCCCCAGGAAGAACAGCGCGAAAGGACGCTTTTCCACCAAGACGGGAAACAGGGCGAATGCGGGATCGCCGATGAATCGGTGGTACCAGTCCGGAATGCGCTTTCGAATGCGGGGATCGCCCGCGTTGCTGATGTGGATGTCCTTCCCGTGGGTCACGGCCAGCCCGAACACGTCCCGCGCGTTGCTCTCGATGGGGAATCGAAAACGCGTGGAGACCTCCTCGATCTCCTTCCCGAACCCCAGGCGAGCGCTCATGATGGAACGGTTTCCCTCCCGGACGCAGAGAAACACGCTCTGCAGCGTCAGGCCGCGGTACATGGTTTCCATGACCATGGTGAGGAGATCGTTGAGGTCGAAATCGCCCAGGATGGTGTTCGTGATGTCCTGGATGCCGTTGATGAGAACCCCCTGGTGATCCTCGGCACCCTCCCGGCCGGAGTAGGCCGTGGGGACCTCGAGCTCCGCGGTGTCCATGAAGCTCCGGGCGGAACCGCCCTTGGCCTCCGACGCCGGTCGCGCGTCCCCGGCGACCGGGGCCCCGGGATCGTCTCCCCGTTCCTTCATCCGCCTCATGAGGCGGCTCTGCTCCAGGTTCACGTCCAGGACGTCCGCGAACTGCTCCACGCGCTCCCGGGTCTTGTTCAGGAGTGCCCGGAGCTGCTTCTCGTTCATGGGAAAGGTGTTCTCGAACCGTGCGAGGACATCCTCCAGCTTTCCGCCGCCTCCGCCGCCGTCCCCACATGCGGCCTCGATCAGCTCGTTGGAGAAGCTCGAGAGGTTCCGGAGCATCTCCAGGTCGTTCCTGGGCCTGTCCGGCTTTCCCGCCGGAAGCGAGCGCATGCTCTGGACGATCTTCTCCGGGAACCGCCAGGAGCGCGCCACCCCCATGCCGAGATCGTCGTAGGATATTCCCAGCACGTTCCGAACGGCGACGGACTCTGAAACCCCCTTGGAGGCCATGAGGCTGTGGATCTGCTCGTGCTCCTCCGGAAAGTAGCAGAGCACGAGGCGGCGTCCCAGCTGATGCACCATGGAGCAGATGAAAGCCTCCTCCACGCCCTCGAACCCGGAACGATCGGCCATGTCCTTGGCCAGCATCCCGCTGACGAACGACTGGAGCGCCTCGTCCTTGAGGCCGTCCGTGTGGGAGCTTCGGGCCATGTGCTCGAAGAGCAGAAGCGCCGAGGCGGCCATGCGGACCTGCTCGAACCCCAGGATGACCACTGCCCGGCTCACCGTGGTGACGGTACCTGCAAACTGTCCGTAGAACGCCGAGTTGACCAGCCGGAGGAGCTTGTTGGTCAGGGAGTAGTCCTTGAGAATGGCGTTGGACAGCTCGGAGGCCGAGGCCATGTTGGCCCGTGAGGCCGAGGCCTTCTTGTTGATCTCCATGATGTTGTGGGAGAAGCTCGGGAAATCGCCTTTGTGGCGGATTCTTCGAAGAAGGAAATCGAGGGTGCTGTGGCCGGCGCCGCCGGCTCCTCCTTCCGTCTCCCCCTGTCCGCTCTCGACCAGGTAGGTCTCCAGGTCCTCCCGCATCTTGGATGCGCTGAAGTAGCGCACATCGGGCTTCTTCTCCACGGCCCGCAGAAAGACCTCGTCCAGCCTCTTGTCGATGTCCCGGTTTTCCTGCGACGGGGGCGGGAGGGACTCGCTGGCGATCTTGTACATGACCGCCACGTAGTTGTCCGCCTGCACGGCCGGGTGCCCCAGGACCATCTCGTAGAAGATCAGCCCGAGAGAGAAAATGTCCGACTGAAATGTGACCGGGTCGTTGGAAAAGTGCTCCGGGGACATGTAGCAAGGGGTCCCGGCGACGTCCTTCAGGATGCTCTCTTCCACCCCGGCGATCACCGAGATGCCGAAGTCCATGATCCTCGGGAGACCGTTCCGGTCGATGAGGAGGTTCGACGGGCTGAGATCCCGGTGCACGATCCCCTGCTCGTGGGCATGCTGGATGCCCGAGAGAATCTGCATCGTCAGGTCGATGGCTTGGCGCACGATCAAGGGGCCTTCGGCCCGGATCCGTTCCTTCAGGCTCACGCCGTCGACATACTCGAACACCAGGTAGAGCAGGCCCTTGTCCTCACCCGCCTCGTACAGCGGAATGACGTTGGGGTGCTGGAGCCTGCTCACCAGCTTCGCCTCCCGCATCAGGCGGGCCTGCTGCTTCTTCAGGTCGGATGCGGACACGCGGATCGTCTTGATCGCCACCCTGCGGTCGAGCCGGGGATCCCGGGCGAGATGGACGATGCCCTGGGAGCCTTTTCCAAGGACCTTCTGGACCTCGAACCGGCCGATTTGATCGGGACACTTCATGGATGTCGGACCGCAGCTCCCTTCCGGAGATCCCACGTCTTCGCAGACGGAGAACGATTCCCCCATGGAATTATCGTTCAAATCGGAAAAAACCTTGAATCACCGACAACAACACAGCGGGAAGCACGTCCCCTGCGCCGGGTTCCGGCCCCATTGGGCGGGAGGATGCCCCCGGTCGGGATCTTCGCCCTCCTCGGAGACCAGGACGTTGGTTTTGCCCCCGCCCTCGGATCATGCAAGACGGGGGCCGATCGGGTGGGGTTCCGCGCGCCGCCCTGCAGGCCGGATGGGGACAGGAATGGGGGATGGACCCCATTGGCACCGTTCGCCGGTGTGGGCTACGGTGTGAGGCGAGACGAGAAGATGAAGCAAACGCAGAAGGAAAAGCGCCAACAAACATGATGGCGTCGCAAAAAGCCCCAAGCTTCGAGATCCGCCCATGGCATCTCAACAGGCCCTCAGGCTACCAGCGGCGCGTGAGCCGGTCTTTGCGAATGCGTCAACCATGAAACGGTCACGAACCGGAGCGTATGTCCGCTCCGCGACGGAATGGAGGCAACCCACATGGCAACCGTAGCGATCAACGGGCTCGGCCGCATCGGACGGGCCACCCTGAAAATCGTGCTGGACACGCCGGAGCTGGAGCTGGCGGCCCTCAACGACCTGATTCCGGCGGACAACCTGGCCTACCTTCTCAAGTACGACACCGTGTACGGCCGGTACGACCGCCCCGTGGAGAGCGAAGAGGGCAAGCTGATCATCGACGGCACGCCCTACCCGCTGTACAGCGTCAAGGACCCTTCCGAACTGCCCTGGAAACGCCACGGGATCGACGTGGTCTTCGAGTGCACCGGCGTCTTCACCCGCGAGGAGGACCTGGAGAAGCACATCCGGGCCGGCGCCGGGAACGTCCTCCTCTCCGCGCCGCCCAAGTCCGAGGAGATGCCCATGGTGGTCCACGCGGTCAGTGAAGGGGGGGAGACCCCCCGGATGATCTCCTGTGCGAGCTGCACCACCAACTGCATCGCCCCGGTGGTGGAAATCGTCGGTCGACGCATCGGGATGAAGAAGGCCACCATGACCACCATCCACGCCTACACCTCCACCCAGGGAATCGTGGACGGGCCCTCCAAGAAATGGCGGCGGGGCCGCGCCGGTGCGGCCAACCTGGTGCCCACCTCCACGGGTGCGGCCAAGGCCACCACCAAGACCCTGCCCCAGTACACGGGGAAGTTCGACGGGGTCGCGGTCCGGGCGCCCGTGCCCGTCGGCTCCCTCACGGATGTGGTCTTCGTGACCGAACGGGACACCTCGGCGGACGAGGCCAATCGCATCTTCAAGGAGGAGGCCGCCACCGACCGCTACCGGGACGTTCTCGGTGCGAGCGAGGACCCCCTCGTCTCGTCCGACATCATCGGGGACCCGCGAGCCTCCGTGGTGGACCTGGGCATGACCCAGGTCGTGGACGGGGATCTGCTCAAGGTGATGGCCTGGTACGACAACGAGTGGGGGTACTCGAACCAGATGGTTCGGGAGGCGCTGCGCGTGCTCAGAGGCTGACCGACCACCCGCCGCCTGGGGGGACCGGCTCCGGAGGGGACCCTACAGACGCCAGCCCCAGAAACGCAGGAACCGCTCGAAATGCCACATGTCGGATTCGGTGCGGTTCCAGGGCTTGAGGCTCGTGTAGAAGGGGTTCCCGGTCTCGGCCGGATCCGCGTAGGCTTTGTCCGCACCCACGAAGAAGTCCAGGCTCCACCAGCTCATGAGGAGGGTCTCCCAGACCTTGTAGGAGGCCTTCACGTGACCCCGGTCCACCCAGTCCCCGGAGTAGAAGCTGGTCGTCCGGCCTCCCCCCGTGACCGGGAGCCGTTCCAGGGACGCCATGGGGGCCGTCGGGGCGGGTATCACCTGGTGGGCCCAGGGCGCCTCCAGGACGCCCGCCTCCATCACCTCGACATCCATGACCCGGTGGACGTCCGGACGGAGGTGGATCAGGACCCGGGGCTCCCTCGCCCCCTTGTAGTCGATCTCGGCCGGCAGGGTCTCCCCGAACACGTCCAGCGGCTTGCTTCCCTTCCAATCGCCGGGAAGGCAGGCTTCGGGGAGATCCGTGGTGGGCAGGATGGCCAGATAGCACCCGCAGGTGTTGACCGTGGTGAACAGGACGGGGCGATTCGTCCCGTCCAGGGTCACCACCGCCAGGAGGCCCACGTTCTCACCGGCGGTCAGGTGGAAGGGGATCAGGCTGTAGGGCACCCCGGTGAAGTGGATCCGGTAGATCAGGTTCGTGTATCGCCCCCGGTCCGTGGAGAACCGCCGGGTCATGGTGTAGACGACCGGTTGGTCCGGATCCACCCGAACCCGCTCTTTCCCGTCCGGGCCGATCTCCGCGCATGGACGTCCGATCCGGTTCCACGGATCCCGGTGGTTGTAGGCCGCGAAGGCCGGTGCGAACCGCTCGAGAAGCCCGCCGTTTCCGCGCTCCACCCGGTACACGGAAAGACGCCGCTCGTAAGAGAGCTTTCCGGTCTCCGCGCATCCCAGGAACACGACCAGCAGGGCGCCAACGGCCGCCCAACGCCAACGTCGCAGCATCGGGTACCGTTTCCTTCGAGGGAGGACCTCCGCGGCCCCCGGCCGCACGCGCATGTCCGATTCCAGGACAGCCCGACATCGGCCCCCTTCGGGAGCGATATCGCTGACTTGTTCCGCGCCCACTGGAATCCGTGCCCGATTCTCGGACACGAGCCCTCCAAGCGGGCGTTTCAGGAGCCATGGCGAGCCGGGGCCCAAGGGAGCATCCCCTTGATATTGCTGCATGTTTAGAAACAGCCCCATTTTTGGCACCCTCCTTGCTGTTACCGGAAGACAACGATCAACAGGGCTTGGGATTCACTGTAGCATGTTTCGATTTCGTGGTCGAATGAATCCACAAAACGGCCACCTCGGATGAGTCCCTGCGGGCAGTATGTGGTGATCCTCGGGACGCCGGTCAACGGCGGGACGGGCCTCGGAACGACTTGGGGGGCGAACCGAGTCACCCGTCACCGAACCGGATGCCACGCTGCTCGCGGGCTCTGACCTGCTTGCCATGGCTGCTGCAGGTCGAAGAAGGGAGAAGGCAGGGCTTCGGCCCTGCCTTCTTTTTTCGGTCCTCCCGTTGCGATCCCCGCCCCGTTCCACCGACGCGGCCCCGTGGGGTCCTTCCCCCATTCCTCGAACGATCCCATGGTATTCGCTGCGACCTCCCTGGACTTTCCCGGCCCCACCCGTGATACGCTGGACCGAACGGAGCACACCGCAACGCGGATCCTGGCCCCCGCCTCCGGCTTCGCCGGCGGCGGTTCCAGGGAAGGGAGTGAAGGATGTTTTTTCTGTTGGGCGTCCTGTTTCTCGCGGTCGGAGCCATTCCGCTCTTTCGGGCGGTCAAGACCAGCCGCCCGGAGGAGGATCGAGCGGCCGCGCGACGCAGCATCATGGCGGGGGTGTGGGTTCTCGCCGCCTTCGCCGCGGTCCTCATCGCGCTCCAGGTCTTCCTGGCCTACTACACCGAGTTCTTCTGGTTCGACCGAATCGGCTTCGAGGACCGATTCTGGACGGAGATCACGGTCAAGGTGGTCCTGTTCTTCCTCGGGGCCGGCGCGGCCTTCGCGTTTTTCACCCTGAACATCCTCACCGGGGCCCCGAGAGGACTGGGACCCGTGGTCCGCTGGGTCCTCCTCCTGGCCGGCGCGCTCCTCGCCGTCCTCCTGGGCCTGCAGGCGTCCGGGGCGTGGGAGGAGACGCTCCTCTACCTGAACCAGACGGAGTCCGGCGTCATGGATCCCGTCTTCGAGCGGTCCATCCCCTTCTACCTCTTTTCCCTCCCCTTCTACTCGGCCCTGCTCACCTTTTCGAGGGGCTTGATCCTTCTGGCGGCCGCCCTGATCGTGGCCGGAAGGATCGGCGCCGCGGCCGTGCGCAACGAGGACGTGCAGCAGATCGAGGGCATCGCCCGGCAGATCTCCCCCCTCCGGAACCACCTCCTCTTTCTGGGAGGCCTGTTCTTTGTCACACAGGCGATCGGCGCCTGGCTCTCCATCTTCGAGCTCATGTACTCGAAAACCGGCGTGGTCACGGGGGCGGGCTGGCTGGACGTGAACGTGCGGGTCCCGGTCTACTGGATCACCATCGGCGTACACCTGGCCGTCTCAGCGCTCCTGTTCGCCTCGATCGCCTCACCGGGCCTCATCAACCGGGTTCTCGGGATTCAAGCGGTCGGGTCCCAAGGGGAGATCCGAGCCGGACGCCGGACCTGGGCGGTCCCGGCCATCGTGCTGGGAGGTCTTTTCCTGCTGAACGGGGTGGTCCCCTCCCTGGTCCAGTCCTACGTGGTGAACCCCAACGAGATCACCCTGGAGCGGCCCTTCATCCGCCACAACATCGACTTCACACGGCGGGCCTACAGGCTGCGGGACCCTTTTCTCCAGTCCCGCCGCTTCACCGCCGGCCGGGATATCACCCCGGAGGTGGTGAGGGGAAACGAGAAGACCCTCCAGAACATCCGCCTCTGGGACTGGCGGGCATTGCTGGACAACCTCCAGCAGCAGCAGGAGATCCGTCTCTACTACGAGTTCACCGATGTGGACATCGACCGGTACCGCATCGACGGCGAATACCGCCAGATGATGCTCTCCGTCCGGGAGCTGGAGAAAAGCGCCCTGGCCCCGAAATCCCAGACGTGGGTCAGCCGGCACCTGAAGTACACCCACGGACACGGACTGGTCCTCCTGCCGGTGCACGAGTTCCTTCCCCAGGGAAGCCCCAACCTGCTCATCCGCAACATCCCGCCCGAGGTGACGGTCCCGGGCTTCACCGTGACCCGGCCGGAGATCTACTACGGGGAAAACACCACCGACCACGTTTACGTGCGAACGGAGGAGCAGGAGTTCGACTATCCCTCGGGCGACAAGAACGTGTACACCACCTACCAGGGTGCGGGCGGCGTCCCCCTGCAGCACCTGTTCAAGCGGTTCGCCTATGCCTGGAAGTTCGACGAGGTCCAGCTCCTCTTCTCCACCTACTTCACCGAGGAGTCCCGCGTCATGTTTCGCCGCGCGATCATCCCGCGGCTGAGGGCGCTCGCGCCCTTCCTGAGGTACGATCGGGACCCCTACCCCGTCGTGACCAGGGAGGGGCGGATCAAGTACATCGTGGACACCTACACCGTATCCGACCGTTACCCCTACTCCGAGACGTACGAGGGAAGCCTCGGCGCCTTCCAGGGCGTCAACTACATGCGCAACGCGGTCAAGGCGGTGGTGGACGCCTACGATGGCACGGTCTCCTTCTACGTGTTCGACGAGGAGGATCCCATTCTGAACACCTACGACAAGGTCTTCCCGGGCCTGTTCCGCCCCCGGAACGAGATGCCGGCCTTCCTGGAGCGGCACGTCCGGTACCCGGACGACTACCTGACGGTGCAGGCCGAGATGTACGCCACCTATCACATGGCGGACGTGGGGGTGTTCTACCAGCGGGAGGACGTGTGGGCGTTCGCCACGGAGCGGTACCGGGAGAGCTTCCAGGATGTGGAGCCCTACTACGTCATGATCCAGCTCCCGGACCGGGACGAGCTCGAGTTCGTCCTGATGATCCCGTTCACGCCCAAGAACAAGAACGTGATCAACGCCTGGGTCGCGGGGCGCTGCGATCCCCCCCACTACGGGGAGCTTCTGGTCTTCACCTACCCCAAGGGGGTGGAGGTGCTCGGCCCCCGGCAGATCGAGGCCCGCATCGACCAGGACGCCGAGATGAGCCAGCGGCTGAGCCTCTGGGGGCAACGGGGCTCCGAGGTGGTGCGGGGCAACCTGCTGGCCATCCCGCTCTTCTCGGGGAAGGCCCTGTACATGCTCTTTGCCGAGCCCATCTTCCTCCAGGCCGAAAACGCGCAGCTGCCGCAGATCAAGAGGATCGCGCTGGCGGACCAGACCCAGGTGGTCTGGGCGGACACCTTTGACGCGGCCCTGCGCAGGCTCATCGGGGCTGAAAGGGCGGAAGAGGAAGGAGAGGAGGCCGCCGGGCTTCCCGGGAAGGGGCCCGGGGAGCGGAGGATTCGGCAGGCCGTGGACCTGTTCCGGACCTACAAGTCCCGGCTCAGGAGCGGGGACTTCGCCGGTGCCGGAGAGAAGATGCAGGAGCTGGACCGCCTCCTCGGCCGAATGGCCGGAGAGGGAAAGGGAGTCGACGAAAAGGAGTAGGCAGGCCGGGGGCCT
>Ga0207797_1001211_pt1 | contig 18998 bp, 12 predicted proteins | sample PRCRCaboRojoPR_6_FD_187275 | JGI IMG/M metagenome (GOLD analysis project Ga0207797, IMG submission 187275) | Marine sediment microbial community from Cabo Rojo, Puerto Rico - PR CR 10% Liquid 1 (SPAdes) | ecosystem: Environmental > Aquatic > Marine > Coastal > Sediment | place: Cabo Rojo, Puerto...
CACCCGCTGCTCCAGCCTCTCCTCGGCCTCCTTGCGCTCCGTGATGTCCGCGGCCGCACCGATCCACTCCAGGATATCGCCTTTCTCGTCCAGGAGCGGGACGGCCCGGGAAAGGACCCAGCCCACGCTCCCGTCCATCAGCCGAACCCGGTGTTCCCGCTCGAAGACGCCCTTCGTGTCGACGGCCCGCCGGATGGCCTCGAGAACCGCGGGCTGATCGACCGGCGGGATGTACTCGGAGAGCCACGACGCGCTGGGCCCGTGGGTGTCGGAAAGGAGCCCCCGTCCCTCCAGACGGCGCATCTCCGTCCATTCGGGGCTCATGCGGTAGATCACGTCGTTTCCGGCGTTCACAAGGGCACGGTAGCGCTCCTCGCTCTTCCGTAACGCTTCTTCTGCCTGCCTGCGCTCCGTGATGTCTACGAAGGTGAGGACGATCCCTTCGATCCGGTCTTCCTCGCTCCGGTAGGGTAGCACACGAGTCAGGAACCAGCGCCCCTCCTCGTCCCGGATCTCCCGCTCCACGGGAACGAGGCTCTCCAGAAGCTGCCGGGCATCGGAGAGGAGCTCGTCGTAGCCCAGTCGGTGGGTGACGTCGGAGATGGGCCGGCCCCGATCCGTGGCCCGGACGTTGAAGAGGTCGCCGACCCGGGGGGTGAAGCGGAGGATCCGGAGCTCCCGGTCCAGGAAGAGGGTGGCGATGTCCGTGGCGCTCAGGAGGTTCTGCAGATCGCTGGAGAGCTGGGCCAGCTCCTCCACCTTGTGCCGGTTCTCCTGGTTGACGGTCTGCAGCTCCTCGTTCATGCTCTGGAGCTCCTCTTTCGAGGTCTCCAGCTCCTCCATGGTGGAACGGAGCTCCTCGTTCGCGGACTGGAGCTCCTCGTTGGAGGCGTTCATCTCTTCCTGGCTCGTCTCGTACTCGTCGACGATGGTCTGGAGCCGTTTTCGGGTCAGATCCAACTCCGCCTCCAGCTCTCTGACGCGGACGCCGTCTTCTCCCGTCTCCGCCTCCTCCGACCCCGCCTCTGTCTTCTCGGCCGCCGGCCCACCCTTGCCCGCCTCCTTCTCTTCCTCCGCTACCACCTCCCCGGCCACGGAACCCTCGTCGAAGATCACGAGGACGAACCCCTCCTCGTCGGGCTCCGGTGAGGGACGGACGTGCATGGTCACGGTCCGGGGCTCGGAGTCGAAGCGGACCTCCAGGGGGCGGCCCCGCTGGGGATCGCCCGTCTCTCTCGTCCGGTGGAGGAGGGACCTGAGCTCGATGCTCAGCTCCTCTCGGACCAGCTTGGCCACGTTCGCCGTGAGCTCGCCCCCGGGGTGAACCAGGTAGCGTCCGGCCCGGTGGGAAAGGTGGACGACCTTGTCGTCGGGGTTCACCAGGAGGCTCGGCGGAGCGTACCGCTCCAGCATCCGCTGGTGGAGCTTGCCGAAAGCCAGGGGCCGGGGCTCGGAATCGGGCTTCGCCAGTTTCCCTGGAGTACGCCCACGGGTTCGCGGGAAGAGGGGCAGACGGGGCTCGGCCACCGGCACCGCTCTCCGCCGGAAGATGCTGTGCTCATCGTCCACGACCCGGAAGAAATCGCGGCCGGGCACCGTCTCGGAGGGACCGAGGACGAGGAAACCGTCCTGATTCAGGGCGTAGTGGAAAACGTGGACCACGTCCTCCTGGACGTCACGCTGCAGATAGATGAGGAGGTTGCGGCACACCACGAGGTCCAGACGGGAGAAGGGGGGATCCCCCAGGAGGTTGTGGGGGGAGAAGACGACGGTATCCCTCACTTCCTGGCGGATCCGGTAGCCTCCGTTCTCCTTGTGGAAGAACCGGTCGAGGCGCTCCTTGCTCACGTCGGACTCGATGTCGCCTGTGTAGAGCCCCTCCCGGGCCGTGTCCAGGGACCGCTCGTGGAGGTCCGAGGCGAAGACCTGAATCCGGGGCGCCGGATCCCGCCGCCCGGCCTCCTCCATGAGAAGGATGGCCAGGGAGTAAGCCTCCTCACCCGTGGCGCAGCCCACGCTCCAGACCCGGAGGTCGTCGTCGGCCCCCTTCCCCTCGAAGAGCCCGGGCACGACATCCTTCGCGATCCTCTCGAAAACTCCGGGATCCCGGAAGAAGCTCGTAACCGTGACGAGGAGATCGTCGGCCAGGGCCCAGACCTCTTCGCCCCGGGCCCGGAGGATCTCCAGGTAGTCGGCCAGATCCTCCACCTGGTTGATCTGCATCCTGCGGCCGATGCGGCGCATGACCGTGGAGGACTTGTAGCGGCTGAAGTCCCGGCCCGTCCGGGCCCGGAGCTGGCCGAAGATGCTCCTGAGGAGCCTGCCGTCGTCCCCGTCCGGAGCCTCTCCGTCGTGGGGCACCCGAATTCGGGGCTCGGTGTCGATGTAGCGGAGGACGGCGTCGGGGATGCGGGCCAGGGGGAGGACGAGGTCCACGAGCCCCGTGGCCAGGGCGCTCCGGGGCATCCCCTCGTACTCCGCCTCCTCCGGGTCCTGGACCACGGTGAGCCCCCCCTTCTCCTTGATCGCCTTCATTCCCAGGGCCCCGTCGCCTCCCGATCCCGTGAGAATGATCCCGATGGCGTGTCCGTTGTGGGTCCGGGAGAGGGTCCGCAGGAAATGGTCGATGGGAGCCCGCTCCCGTCTGCGCTGCTCCAGCTCCGAGAGGCGAAGGTGGGTGTCCACGGCCTCCAGGTTCGCGTTCGGCGGGATGATGAAGATCCGGTCCGGCTCCAGAGCCGTCGTTTCTTGGATCTGCCGGACGGGGATGTTCACGTGGGGCTGGAGAAGCTCGGCCAGGTGGCTTTCGTGCTCCGGTGAGAGGTGCACGACGACGACCCACGCGACGCCCGTGTCGGCGGGCACCTTGGCGAAAAGCTCCTTCAGGGCCGCCAGGCCCCCCGCCGAGGCGCCGATGCCCACGACGGTGGCGTGGTCGGGGCCTTCTCCCCCTTCGAAGGGTTCGGGCTGGCGGTCCTCGGGGGCGGCCTCGTCCGGCGCCCGTTCTCCCCCGTCCTGCGCGTCTTCTTCGTTCGTCATCGCCTCATACCTCCGAGACCCCTTCACGGATGGCGTAGCGCACGAGCCCGGCCACCGAGTCGATGTCGAGCTTCTTCATGACCTTCTCCCGGTGGGCCAGGACCGTCTTCGGGCTGATGCCGAGATCCCGGGCCACGGCCTTCGTGTGGTTGCCCTCGGCGATGAGCTGGAGGACCTCACGCTCCCGGGGGGTCAGGTCTCCGTAGGCCCCGTCCGTGGGCGGGCTCCCCTCGCCCCGGACGTGCCGGGACACGACCTGGCCGGCGATGGGGGGGCTCAGGTACGTCTCCCCCGCCGCCACAGCCCGGACGGCATCCAGGAGCTCCCGGCTGGCGCTCGTCTTCAGGATGTAGCCGCTGGCCCCGGCCTCGAGCATGGCCTGCACCATGGACGACTCCCGGTGCACGGAGAGACACAGGACCCGGGTCCGAGACGAAGCGGAAGCAATCTGGCGGGTGGCCTCCACCCCACTCAGGTCCGGCATGCCGATGTCCATGACGATCACGTGAGGCCGGAGCTCCGCGGCCATCTCCACCGCGGTGCGGCCGTCGGCCACCTCTCCTACCACCTCCATGCCGGGTTCCTGCTCCAGGAGGGCCCTGAGTCCTTCCCTGAGGACGGCGTGGTCGTCGGCCAGAAGAACCTTCGTCGTCTTCGGTGTCATTCGACGCTCCCTTCCCGCAGGCGTCCCGCTCCCGTATCCCAGAGGGGGAGATACAACGTCACCCGGCTCCCCTCGCCGGGGGCCGTCTCGATCCTCATGCCGCCTCCGAGCTCCAGCATCCGCTCCCGGACGCCGAAGAGCCCCACCCCCTTGCCCAGGTCCACGTGCTCCTCCTCAGGGGCCTCTGGAAACCCCACGCCGGAATCCTCCACCGTGAGGCTCAGTGAATCGTGTTCTCGGATAAGAGAGAGGGCAGCCTCCTCCACTCCGGCATGCTTCACCACGTTGAAGAGGAGCTCCCGGGCGCCCTTGAAGAGGACAATCTCCACCGAGCCGTCCAGATCACCCGTTTCTCCATGACTCGCCATCCTGAAGGTCATGCCGTAGCGGTTGGACATGTCCTGGCACAGCTCCTCAAGGGCTTTCTCCAGACCCAGCCGATGAAGAGCCGACGAGTAGAGATCGAAGCTCAAGGAGCGGATCTTCTCCGTGGCTTCGGCCAGGAGGCCGTCGATCTCGTCGTGGACGGCCCTGCGCCGCCCGGAATCCGTAGCCCTTTCGGCCAGAGCCAGTTGCACGCTGCATGCCGTGAGGAGTTGGGCCACGTCGTCGTGAAGGCCCTGGGCGATGCGGCGCTGCTCCTCGTCCTGAGCCGAGGCCAACCGGGCGGCCAGGTGCCTGAGTTGCTGTCGCTGCCGGGCCTGGAGAACCTCCACCCTCTTTCGCTCCGTGACGTCCCGGAGGACCCCGGTGATGCCGGTGACCTGGCCGTACCCGTCCTTCACCAGGAGTCCCCGCTGCTCCAGCCACCGCACATCCCCCTCCGGGGTCCGGACGCGAAAGTCCAGGGGAAGGTTCTCGCCCTTCTCCACCATCATGCGGAAGCCAGCCACCACCCTCCTCCGGTCCTCCGGATGGACGAACTGAAAGAAGTGGCGTCCCTCAACCTCTTCGGGCTCAAAGGCGTAGCGTTTCGCCTGTGGGCCAACGTAGCGAATCCTCCCGTCCGGGGCGAGGCTGAAGGGGATGTCCAGGGTGTTCTCCACCAGCCCGCGGTAGCGAGCCTCTGACTCGGCGAGGTTCGCCGTCCGCTCCCTCACCCGCTCCTCCAACTCCTCGTTCAAGCGGTTCAATTCCCGGTTCAGACGGCGAAGCTCCTCCTCCCTTCGCATCCTCTCCGTGATCTCCTGGGCCACAACGCTCACCCGGGTCACCTGCCCGTCTTCGTCCTCCAGGGGAAGCCAGTGCTCGATCCAGGTCCTCTCCTCACCAGACCGCGCCGGGGTCTTGCCATGGATCTCCACGTTCAGGATCGGCTCCCCAGTGCTGAGAACCTGCGTCAGGAGGGATTCGGCAGCCTTCCCGATCTCGGGAACAACCTCCCCGGGCGTCTTTCCCAGGTGCTCGGAGGCGGGAAGGCCGTTCATCTCGGCCATGCGGTCGTTGATCCTCACGAACCGGCCCTGCCAATCCAGGACACACAAGCCCACGTGGGCCGAGCGGTAGATGGCGTCGATCTCGGCGAACTGCCGCCGGCTGGTGACCACACTCTTCCGCAGGTCCTCCTCGGCACGCCGACGGGCCATCAGCTCGTCCCTGACCTGGTACTGTCTCCGGCGGGCCTGGACGGCGGTTCGGACTGCGCTGGTCAGAACCGCGGTGCGAAGGGGACGCTCCAGGAAGATAAGGTACGACGTCCCCCGGATTCGCTGGCCAAGTTCCCAAGGATTCGCCTCCTTCGAACCGGAAGTCATGATCAGGAGGGGGAAGTCCGACCAGGAAGGCTCCTGTTCCAGGATGTCACACAACTTCGCCACACTCTCCCCGGTCAGGGTCTCCCCGGCCAGTAGGGCGGCGGCGGCGCCGGCCCGGATCTCCCGGCAGAGGTCCGCGGGGTCACCGCATTCCTGCACGTCCAGGCCGGCTCTGGAAAGGATCCGGTGGAGGAGGGGAGCGTCCCCCCCGTAGGGGGCCAGAACGAGAACTCGTTCGTCGCGGATGACATCCTCCCCGAGGGACCCGCTCCGGGCCGAGTCTTCCCCGGAAACCGTCATGGGGCCCTACCCTCTTCCCGGCATGGCTCTCACTCCTCCTCATCTTCCCCATGGGGCAACTGCTGACCCAGGTACACGGGAGAGCCGGTGACAATGCCCTGGAAGTCCTTCAGGGGCCTACCCACGGTGACCCCGTCGGGACCGAACCTCAACTCCCGGAGGGTGTCTTCGTGGGGTCCTTCCCGACGCTTGTAGACGGAGATGGCCCTGTGGAGGGCCCCGGCAAACTCGAAGGTGTGGAAGAGGAGGACGGAGTCGGCGATGTAGCTCACGTCGAAGGGGGTCTGGCGTGGGGTGCCCGGAAGGCCGTGCTGGTTCATGACCATGAGGACCGTCACCCCCAGCTCGTTCAGGTAGGCCAGGAGCTCGTGGAGATGGAGGGAGAGGAAGCGCTCGCTGGGCATGGCGTTAAGGTAGCCCGCCAGACTGTCGATGACGACGAGCTCCACCTCCTCCTCCGTGACGGCCCGGCGTACGATGTGGCTGAACTCTCCCGGGCTCAGCTCCGCCGGATCCACCTGCCGGACGTCCACTCGGCCTCTCTCTACCTGACTCTCCAGATCCATCCCCAAACCCTTGGCCCGCTTCTGGAGGGTCTGGACCCGCTCGTCGAAGACGTACATGGCCACCCGGGCTCCCTTCTCTGCGGTGGTTACCGCGAACCGGGTGGCCAGGACCGACTTGCCCGTTCCGGACGGTCCCAGGAAGAGGGCCGCCCCACCCCGGTCGATCCCCCCGCCGAAGAGGGTGTCCAACTCCTCCACCCCGCTGGAGAGGGTCCCGGCTTCCGAAACCTCCCGGTGCTCGGCGGCCACGAGACGGGGGTACACCTGGAGCCCGCCCGTGACGATTCGGAAGTCGTGGAATCCGCTGGTGTAGGTGGCCCCTCGGAGCTTGGCCACTCGCAGGCGCCGGCGGTCGGAGCCATAGTCGGGGGCAAGCTGCTCCAGATCGATGACGCCGTGGACGATGCTGTAGACCGGTTGATCCTCGGTCCTGTGGTCGTCGCAAATGAGAGTGGTGCAGCGCCGGCTCCGAAGGTTCTCCTTCAGGTCCAGAACCTGGCGGCGGAACCGGCGTCCGTCCGGGGCCAGAAGACGGATCTCTCCCAGGGAGTCGATGACGAGGCGCTGGGGATCGACCTGGTCGATCATCTCCCGGAGAGCCACCATGGTCTGGGGGAGCTCCACTTCGGCGGGCTGGAAAATGGATTGATCCGCCTCGGGGCCCAGGAATTCCTGGGGGTTGTGGTAGTGGAGAACCACGTCACCGTCCAGCTCCCAGCCGTGGGAGCGGGCAACCTCTCGGACCTCCTCCTCCGACTCGCAGGTGGTCAGGTACAGAGCCCGCTCGCCCCGGGCGGCTCCGGCCTGGAGGAACTGGAGGGCCAGAGTGGTCTTGCCGGAGCCGTGTCGGCCCTGGACGAGATAGGCATGGTTCCGTGGCAGGCCGCCCTGGAGGACCGCGTCCAGTCCTTCGATTCCGGTCTCCGCCCGCTGGGGGAATTCTGGGGAGACTTCATCCCGGCTCGGGTCGTGGTCGGCGCTCATGCCATCTCCTGTCCATGGGTGGGCATCTCCTGGGGCCGGGGACCGGCAGGGTAGGTGGATAAGAAGGCTTCGCAGACCCGGAGCGCAAGGTCTCAGGGTCAGAGCCCGGAGAATAGGAAATCTTCCTAGACGCAACCCGAATCCTGCCAATGGTGGATATCGCGCAGGTTTCTTAGCGTTCCCATATCATCCGAAGGCAGGGCCGCACCCCTGTCCTCGGCGATCTGTCTTCGACCCGGAGCAGACCGGTCTTCCATGATTGCAGACGCCGACATCCACCGGATCCCGGAAAAGACGAGCAAGCTTCTGGAAAGTCAGGGCGCAGACCCTTCCTCATCCGCTTCCCAGGCGGCGGCCCTGGAGGAGGTCCTCCTGAGCCTCAGCGAGAGTCTCCATCCTCACCTGGGAGAGGAACGGTGCCGGAACCTCTTCCAGCAGGCCTGCCGAGAAGCGGCAGCCCAGTGCCCGCTTCTGGAGCGTTACTTCGGGGTTTCGGAAGGCGCCCCGTTCTCCGAAGACCTGCGATCGAAGATGGGACAGGAAAGGCCGGAAGAGACCTGGAAAGCCGTGAACGCCTTCCTGTCCGAGTTGCTCCGTCACACCCGGTCGCTGGGGAGGGGCACGGAGGTCGTGCTCGGCGGGAACGGAAACGGATCGAGAACCCTCACGAGGGAAGGCAGAATGGCCAGATCCTACCGGGACACCGGCAGAAAGGGGAGCAGCGACGGGGACGGCGGAGAACAACCGGAAACCAGCGGAGACGGCAAAGGACGAGGGAAGAGGGAAGCTGTCCAGGACCGTCGGTCGAGGGAGCCGTGGCGAATTCTGATCATGGACCGGGACAGGGCCACGTGCGAAGCCATCGCCATGGCCCTGGAGGAGGACGAGGATTTCCGTTCCGCAGGCTACGGCTTTACCCCGGCCGACATCCGGGAGAAGATGGCGGAAGAGGAGGTCGATGTCGTCATCGTGAGCGCCAGGCTCCCCCCCGAGCATCTTCTGGAGGTCGCCCACCAGCTTCGCAGGGACAGCCATTCCCAACCGCCCCACATGGTGATCACGGGCATGCCGAAGGACCCGGTCACCGCCCTCCGCTTCATGGAGAGCGGCTCCCCCGCCTTCATCATGGAGGACCTTTCCCTGGAAGGACTCCGACTCACCCTCCGTCTCCTTGGCCGGGGCGAGGTCCTGTTCTCTCCCCGCCTCCAGTACCTTATGGCCCTGCGGCTGTCGGAGTTGGCGGAGATCGGCAGGGACCGGGGCCTGGACATCGATGCCCTCTCGAAGCTCACTCCCCGGGAGAGGGAGATCCTGGGGCTTCTGGATGGACAGCTCACGAACCGTAAGATCGCGAAAGAGCTCTTCGTGTCGGAAGGAACGGTGAAGAGCCACGTGCACCAGATCCTGAAGAAGCTGAACGTTCGGGATCGGAAGGAAGCCGTCCGCCTCCTCCGGCTCCATCGGGCCCGCCGCCGGGCTTCTTCAGGAGACGTGGCGTCCGGAGAGACCGAGGATGGGGAAACCCCGTCGGTAGCGCCATGCTCCAATTGAGCTCCCGGGACAGGGGTGTGCGACGCCTCGAATCCGCTGTCCTCACTCTGGCCGGCGTGGTCCTGATAGTGTTCCTCCTGGCTGGAATCGTGCTGTAGACCCCCGGGGCATTTCGGGCCTTCCGTCCACTGATACCTTCTCCGAACCCCTTCCCCTGAGATCTTCCCCAGACGCCTTCCCCGAACGGCGAAGGCCCTCCATGTTGTCCCTCACGGTCCCACAATCTCCTCCGGCCGCGGGAGACAGCCATAGCCACTGACCTTCTGACGGGACAGCTACGGGAGGTCTCCTTCTTCCGGGAGCTCTCCGCCGAGTCCCTGGAGAGGGTGACGGCCCGCATGGTTCGCCGGTCCGAGCCGGCGGGCCGGATTCTGTTCCGGAAGGGGGACCCGGCAAAGGGTCTCTACATCCTCACCCGGGGCCGGGTGGACATCTACCGCTCCACGGCCGATGGGCGGGAGCACCTCATCCACTCGGAGACCCCGGTCCAGAGCGTGGCGGAGCTCCCGGTCTTCGATGGCGGTGAGTATCCGGCTTCCGCCCGGGTGGCCGAGGATTCGGAGCTCCATTTCCTCTCCCTGGACGACTTCCAGCGCCTCTACCGCCAGCACCCGGAGATCTCCGACGCCGTCATCCACAACCTGGGCCTCCGCCTCCGTAAGCTCGTGAGCCTTCTGGACAAGGTCTCCCTCCGGAGCGTACCCGCCCGGGTGGCCAGGACCCTCCTGGAGCTCGCCGAGGCGGCGGGAGAGCTCAGGGACGGTGGCACCGTCCGCCTCCCTCGGACCCAGTGGGAGCTGGCCCAGGAGCTGGCCACCAGTCGGGAGAGCGTGGCCCGGGCCCTGGGAGACTTCCGCAAGAAGGGGATCATCACCACGGACGGTCCGCGGATCACCCTTCGCTCCGTCCGGGCATTGGAAGACCTGGCCGGGGAAAGGGAGCCCTCCTCTCCCCCGTTCCGGCGGTAGAAGGCTGTTGAACAGTCGGTCAGAACACGACGTTCAGCATGAGATAGGCCCAGTTCGCGTTCTCCTCCAGACGGTCCAGCTCCTCCATGCCGTCCAGAGCCTGGACCCAGGAGAAGCCTCCCATGGCCGAGAGCTCGGGGGTGATCCGTTGGGTGAGAGTGAGGTCCAGCTCGTTGGCCAGCCGACGGGTGCTGAGCTCTCCCTCCTCCGCCGTGGAGAAGGCGTGCAGATCCACCCGAAGCTGGGTGTCCGGGTCCGGGTCCAGGGTCAGCTTCACCGCCAGGTCCCGGAGCCCCAGGCCTCCCGTGTCCTCAGGGATGTTCAGGAAGTAGTCCGCGTACCCGTAGAAGGCGTGATTCGTGGCGAAGAGGGTGTTGAACACCCCTACCTCCCCGGCTTCCGGGTCGTCGTCCCCGGAGAGATGGTCGTACCAGAGGGTGAGGGTGGCCTTCTCGTGCACCGCCACGCCCGCCCGGGCGCCCAGCATGTAGGCCGACACATCCTGGCCCCGTCGGTCTCCTCGCTGGAGACTCCCCTCCAGACGAAGATCCACCGGTCCGGCCCGCCCCTTCCACAGGGCGCCGAAGGTCCCCTCCTCGGTGCCTTCCTCTCGGGAATCCCGGACCAGAAGAGCGTAGAGATCCAGAGATCCGGCGGTTCCCAGGTCTGTCGTCCCATAGGCACCCAGGAACTCCCCGTCGAAGGCGTAGGTCCCGGAAGAGGCTTCCTGCAGCTTCATGGCGAAGACGTCCAGCTTGAACGCCTCGGCCGGGAGGGCCGAGAGGCGGGCCCCGTCGAAGCTTCGGCCCTGCTGGGTCCAGTTCACCGCTCCCACCAGGCGTTGCTCTCCCAGGACCAGGGCCTGACGACCGACCCGGAGCTCGGTCTCCACATCCTGGCCGAACCCCCACTGGAGGTATCCCTGGTGGAGGTCGAAGCCGTCGGCACGGAAGTCTCCCAGGGTGCTGGTCTCCTCTCCGAACAGCCGCACGTCCTGCACCTGGATGAAGACCCGCACGTCCCGGGTCAGGAGGGCCTGCATCTGGGCTCGGACCCGCATGGAGGTGAAGGTCTCCCGGACGTCCGCCTCGCTCCGGCTCTCCATCCGGGGGCGGACCTGTCCGCCCAGAGTGACCTGGGTCTCCTGTCCGGCTCCGGGCCCAGGGACGGTGAGGAAGACGAGGACGGTTGCCAGGGCCGAGACGGTCCGTCTGGTGGCCGCCGGGCGTCTCAATTCCGGCGCCCTTCTCCTTTCCGGCATCCCATTCATGGCCGGTCCGCGCCTCCTGATCGGCGTCTGTTTCATCACCCACCTCTCCTTCTCTCGTTCAAGCCCCCGGTCCGGAATCGGGGTCGGGGGGTCGATCACGTGGTCGAGCATGTGTTGACGCGGCTTCTCCCCCTCCGGCTCCGCCGTCAACGGGGCCCCTCTATCGGGCTGTCACCGAGGGCCTCCCCGGAGCTTCCACGATGCCTCACCGGGGCCTCCCCGGGGCCTTGCCGAGGCCTCACCGACCGGGCTCGTCCAACCAGGCCCGGGAGGTCCTCTCCAGGAACTCCTCCCGGAGCCAGCGATGCATCTCCTTCTCCGGCTCGTCTTCCCCGAGAGGTTCCAGGAAGTAGTGGGCCTTGGGGCTGTCCCAAGCCAGGATGGAGTGGCAGAGGGTGCAGTCGTATCCGATGTGGTTGCCGTCGGCGTCCACCAGGTCCGGGCTGTGGCACCGGAAACAGCCGGTTCCCCCCTTATGTCCGATGTGGTCCGGATAGGGGTTCCACCAGACTCGCATCTCCGGGTGGATGTTCCGACGATAGACCTCCTGGAGCGTGGCGATGAGACGGTCCACGGCCCGGGGATCGGCCCGCCTCCCCCCGGGAATCTCGTCCAGGTAGGCGAATCGGACGTCTCTCTCGATCCCGGTCATGGCCGTGGGGATGTCCCGGTAGCGGGTCCTGAGGGCTTCGAAGGCCACCTTCTTCACCCAGGGCAGCTCCGCATCGATCTCTCCGGAGACCAGGCGCCGGTCCACGGCCTTCTCCGGGTCGGCGTAGACGTGGGTGGCCCGGTTGTGGCAGTCCACGCAGTCCAGGATCCGGATCCTCTCCTCTTCGTCTTCCACTGCCTCCTCCCCCTCTTCGGACCGGGGCACCGGCATGTCCGTCCCGGGAACGTGCCCGGTGGTCAAGGCCCGGTTCGCCCACCGGCGCCACGTGCCGTCGGGCTGCCGGGCTTCCACCCAGATCATGACCTCCCGCTCGTCCTCCACCGAGGCGTAGCGTACCTGGTTCCGGGGAGCCACGTGCCAGTGGATCTCTCCCCTTCGCTCTCCGGTTCCCGAACCGATCTTGAGGCTCAAGGTCGTGTAGGTGGGGGTGGAGGCGCTGTCCATCTGGTGCCGAACCCGGGTGACCACACGGTCGCCGTAGAACTTCTCCGGCCAGTGGCAGTGCTCGCAGGTCTCCCGGGCCGGCCGGAGGTTGCGGACCGGGGTGGGAATGGGACGCTCGTACAGGTCAAAGGTGGCAGAGATGACCTGCCAGAGCCCGTTGAGCTTGGAGTCGATGAGGGCGTCCACCCCCTCCCCCACGTGACACTCCACGCAGGCCACCCGGGCGTGGGGAGAGACCTGGTACACGCTCCACTCCGGGTTCATGACCGAGTGGCAGGCCGTGCCGCAGAAGCGGGGGGTGTCCATGAAGTGGAGGGTCCGGGCCCCGCCCACGCCCAGGAAGAGGAGGTTGCCCAGGGTCAGGGCCCCCACGATGGCCATGAGGCGGGAACCGGTGATCCGGGGAGACACCAGGTCGGAAGTGAACCGCTCTTCCAGGAGCTCCCGGGTGGACCGGCCCGTCTGACGGCGGTAGCGGACCCAGCCCAGGGGGATGAGAAGGAGGCCCAGGATGAACAGAGCCGGCAAGGCCATGTAGGTGATGAGCCCCACGTAGGCGTTCGTCACCGCCCCGGCCAGCCGCAGCAGCTCCATGAAGACGAAGAGGACGAAGGCCGTGGTGGTGAGGACGATCCCCACTGCCCCCAGCCAGTTCGTGGCCAGACCCCGGAGGAAGTGCCGGATGTAGCGGAGGAGCCGGGAGTCCCCGGAGCCCGACCCCGGTGCCGAGCCCGACACCCTAGTAGCCCTCTCCTCCCGTGGTGCCGGGCCGGTAGAGATCGTCGAAGATCTCCTGGAGCCGACCGGCCCGGATGTCCCCCTTGATCTCCTCCGTGGGACGCTGCATCCAGGCGTGGAAGGGATCGGCCAGGATGGAGTCCAGGGCGGCGTTCACCTCCGGATCCCCGAAGTGACGGGCCGTGGGCACGAACTCGATGTAGAAGTGCTTGCCCACCTCGTAGATGCCGTGCCACCAGGTGTAGTCCGGCCCCATCATGGAGGCGCCGTGCCGGGCCCGGCGTCCCTCGTGGTGCCAGATCTCCCAGTAGATCCACTCGATCTCGTTGGCGAACTCCGCCGGATGCTCCATGAGATCCTTCCGCCGGACGATCTCCATGATCCGGCCGGCGGGCTCGGCGAACTTCTCGTTGTAGAGCTGCACCACCCCGTCGAACTGCCAGTAGTGCCCGTCCACCCAGTGGGCCCCGTGGCAGTTCGTGCACACGTCCTTCATGTTCGCCCGCTTCCGCTCCCAGTCCTCCTTCATGACCGAGATGGCGGGCCTCAGGGTCCAGGAGATCCGCTGGCCCACGTCGTGGGTCAGGGGCTGGCTCTGGGTGGCGGACATGTGGCAGGTGGCACAGGTGGGGGCCACGGAGTAGTCCACCCCCACCACCCAGCGGTCGGAGGTGAGGTTCATCTTGTCCGTGTTCGTGTAGTACGTGTTTCCGTGCTTCGACTCCTCGTAGACCTCCTTCTGGGGATGGTCGGGCCCCAGGTGGCATTTGCTGCAGGACTCGGGCTGGCGAGCCTGCCGCTTGGAGAAGGAGTGCCGGGTGTGGCAGGCGTTGCAGGAGCCCTTGCTCCCGTCGGGGTTGATGCGGCCGATGCCGGAGTTGGGCCAGCTCTCCCGGGCCAGGCGGTTGGGGGAGTCGGGGTCGATCTGCACGTTCGTCCCGTGGCAGCTCTCGCACCCGGCGATGGCCGCCGGCTCCCCTCCCACGGCGTGGGCCAGATAGGCGTCGGCGGACTGAAGGATCTGCCCGGCGTTGGCGTGGTAGGACGCTTCCACCTGGGCCGTCTCCTCCTCGTGACACTCTCCGCAGTCCCGGGGCGTGACCAGGGTGGCGATGCGGGCCCCCTCGTGCATGAAGGCGTCCGGCTCCCCTCGCTCGGCCTGGTGGCAGTCCAGGCAGGTCACGTCGTGCCGTGCGTGCTCCGAGTCGAGCCACTGGCCGTAGAGACCCGGGCTCTTCTCCTTGTGGCAGGTGAGGCAGCGGCCGGCCTGGGAGGACTCCTGCTCCAATTGGGCCGACGGGACGGGTGGGGCGGGATCCTCCCCGTGCCCGGGGACGGGACCTGAGACCAGGGAGAGGAGGAGGGGGAGGAGGGGAAGGACCAGGAAGGGATGGCTACGGAGCATCTCGGTATCCTCGCGTTGGATGAAACCGACAGACATTGATGGGGCCATCACCCCTGCAGCAGCAGGATGAGCGTGAGACCGTTGGCTCCCACCAGCGTCCAGCCCACCCGCTTCAGGTGCCTGGGATGGACCCGGATCACCGAAAGGGCCAGAATGGCCACAGCCGGCGGCAAGAGGGCCGCGGCAGCCGGGGGCAGGTAACGCCAGCCTTCGTCCAGGCCCAACGCCTGGACCACGGGCCTCCCCTGCCCCAGAGCCACCCAGGCCGCCACCACCACCAACACCCCTGCCGACACCGGGGAGGCGAATCGGGTCCACCGGTACGGCCCCCGGTTCTTCAGGCGGGCTTTGATAGCATGGACTTCCAGGGTGGCCAGGAGGAAGGAGAGCCACCAGACACCGGCAGCCAGGAGAGCCCGGAGCGGGTCTCCGCCGGACGCCGCCACCAGGGGAAGAACCAGAGTGCTGAAGGCGGTGAGGACCAGAATCTCGCCGGGAAGGCTCTTCTGCCTCCCGGCCCGGACCACGGGAATGAGGAGAAGACCGGCCCCGGCGGGAGGAAGGATCTCGGGCCACACGACCGGCCAGCCCAGGAGCAGCCCCAGGCCCCCCAGGACGGACCCCGCAGCCAGGAGGAGCCCGGCCCGTTTCCGGGCCCTCTCCCCTTCCCGGTCCAGCAGCCGGGCTCCTCGGACTCCCAGGAGAATGGCCAGGGGCTCATTGGCCAGGAAGAAGCTCACCGCCGCGCCCACCAGGAGGAGGGCGGCGGGGGACGGCCAGGACAGGAGGAGCCCCGTCAACAGGGGAAACGCCAGCTGGGCGTACGCCCCATGCTCTCTCGGCAACAGCCTCGAGCTCGTGCTCATGTCTCAAGGTATGGACGGGGGCCCGGGAAGGTCCGTGACGGAAATCACACTTGGAGTAGTGGTGTTGGGAAAAAAGCCGAGCTTTCGGACCGCTCGGCTCGAACCAGTGATGGGCGCTGACGGATTCGAACCGCCGACCTCCTGGGTGTAAACCAGGCGCTCTGAACCGACTGAGCTAAGCGCCCCTGCACCGCAAAATGTAGCCTCCCGGCGTCGAGACCTCCATCCCCGGCCCGGGGCCCGGCGAACACCAAGGGGATGGCCCCCTCGGCGGGTCGTGAGGGGCCGGCCGGGATGCCATGGCCTTCAGCGAACGGCCTTCAGCGAAAGGAGAAAGCAAAGCCCGTCCGAAGCAGGAAATCGTCCGCATCCACGTTCTCCGGAGGCTGCCGGTCATGCCGCCATTCGCTCCGGATGGCCAGCTCCAGTTGGTCGGTGAGGGAGATGAGAAGGGAGAGGTCCGTGAGGGTCCGCAAATCTCCGAAATCCGAGAACGCCGGCTGGATGTAGCTGACCCCCACGAGCCGGACGGACTCCGTCAGTCTCCGGGTCGCCACGACCAGATTGGCCATTCTCCACAGCCTCGACTCCACCGGATGAGGGCCGGTGACCCTATCCGGGTCCAGGTCCTCCCGCTCATACATGGCCCCCGTGCCCAGGTCGAAGGTGGTGCGGCCGCCAAACAGTCGAACGCGCAAGCCGCTCCCCAACAGAGTGCGATCCTGAAGGAGGTTCCGATGGCTTGTCTGAAGCTGGATGAAGTGGAAGCTCTGCCAACGCTGGGTGAGCCAGTGGTTGTGGCGCAGGTGAAGGTACCGGTCCCTCTCCAGCTCCTTTCCCCTCTGGTTCCGGTAGTCCAGCCCGGCGAACCCCCGAAGCCAGTCATCGTCCCACCGATAGCCCAGGACCACCCCCGCCAGGAGGTCCTCGTACTTCGTGTTGCCCCGGCTGACGCTCAGAGCTCCCTCCACCCCCCAATGCCAGCCCTCTACATCCCCCGGCTGGAGGCGCTCCACATTGAGGATGGTCTGCCCGGCGACCTGCCCTCCGGGGGCCACATCGAGAAGGAGGCCACCCGAGTCCAGAGCCAGCCCCAGGAGGGCTGCGGTCAGAATCCGCCGGAAGGGAGGAGCCGCCGGTGATCTTCTCACGGCAGGGTCCGACCCACGATCACCGTCACGTTGTCCGTCCCCCCGTCGTCCAGGGCATCCTGTACGAGCTGCTCCACCACCTGGCGGGAACTGCTCATGGACGCAAGGCGTTCCTGAATCCGTTCATCGGGAACGTGCTTGGTGAGGCCGTCGCTGCACAGGAGAACAACGGTCCCCCGGGAGCGGACGACCCGGGTCACCACGGGCTCGGCCTGGCTTCCGCCCACGGCGCTGGCCAGGATGTTGGCCCACCGGCTCTTCTCGGCCCGGGTCCGGGTCAGAACCCCCTGGTTCACCAGCTCCTGGGCCAGGGTCTGGTCCTGGCTGATCTGGGAGAGCCGTCCGTCCTGGAACACGTAGCACCGGGAATCCCCCACCTGAAGGAGGTAGGCGTGGGGCCAGAGTCCCAGGAAGAGGGTCAGGGTCGTGGCGAAGCGGCCCCCTCCCCTCCCCCGGTCCGCCTCCTCCACCAGGCTCTCATGGACATCCAGGGCTGCGTCCAGAAGCAGACGGGAGAACACCTCCGGATCTTCCCCCTCCCGGAACTCCGCCTCGTGGAAGAAGCTGGACACGGAGGATACCAGACTCTCCACGGCCCGGCGGGCGGCGGCCTCCCCCCCGGCGGATCCCCCCACCCCGTCGGCGACAATGGCCAGCGACGCCAGACGTTCCAGGTGCAGCATCCGGTTCTCTCCCTGGGCAATGCTGGCCTGCTCCAACCGGACGCCCCGGGCCAGAGAGCCCACGAAGAAGTGGTCCTGGTTCTCGGCCCGTGTCTGCCCCTTGTGGGTCATGCCCCAGGCGTCGATGTCCGAGAACTGAGGGCGGACGTGATCATTCATGGGTCTTCTCCAGCTCCTGGGCGGAGGCCACACAACCCTCACCCATCCACCGTGTCGCCAGGGACGTCGGGGGCATCTCCCGGGCCATGGTCGGGGGCTTTCCCGCGCACATCATCGGATTGTCCAGGTGGGAAGACTGCCCGGTCCAACCCGGCCAGCCGTCGGAAGAAAGAATGGGAAAAGGCTGCAGACATGGCAACCGACCGGTCAGAGTCCCGGCGGTCGCTGGGCCGAGCTTATCCCCCAAGGAGAAGCGCATCCACCCGATCTACCTCCGCCTCCGTGGTGCGCCGGAGGGCAAGGCCGTAGAAGAGCCAACGGTCCAGGAGGATTCCCACGGACAGGGAGGCCAGGGGAAGGGACCCGCCCGCCGGGTCCAGAGAAACCGAAATCAGGGGCAGCAGGGGCACGAAGACCAGCCGCACGGCCAACCAGGGCCCCCGGGCACGGAAGATCCGGGGGTGGGCGGGTTCCGCCTCCCGAACCGTGGCCTCCAGGCCCCGGATCCGCAGGCCCAGGAGTCCCCCGTCCACCAGGAGCAAAGCCAGGAGGACCACCGGGGCCAACCCGACCGCCGGTTCCCCCGGGGGGCCCGTAACCGGGAACCCGGGGGCCCGGGCCAGGAACCCCAGAGCCAGCCCGCCCCAGAGGGTGCCCAGGACCAGGGGCTGGAGAAGGGCCGGACCCCGCCATGCCTCCTGGCCGGGGAGACGGTACACCCGGCCCAGGGCCAGGAGGAGGAGGAAGGAGATGGCACCGATGAGGATGCTCAGGACCAGAGCCGGCCATTCCCCGAGGGGAGCCAGCCCCCGGACCAGCGCCAGGAGACCCGCGGCACCCACCAGGACGACCTCGTTGCTCAAGGGGCTGCTGCCCGTTTTCCCCACGGCCAGGAGGCCCCGGGCCGGCCGGCCCAGGTGCAGGAGGGAGACGGCCATGCCCACGGCCAGGAGTCCGGCCATGAGCAGGGCCGCCGTCGGCGGCAGGAGCCAGGGGGCTTCCCACGTTCCCGGGCCCCGGGCTCCTCCACCCAGAAGTCCCCGAAAGAGGAAGGCCCAGCCCACCCCTCCCCCGGCCACCGTGAGGGCGGTAAAGACCACCAGGGGTCCCTCGTGGAATCTCTTCTCCCCGGGAGGTCTCCTCATTCTCCCCCCTCCTCGGGCAAGGTCTTTGAACCTGACTCATTCTCGAGAAACCTGGACGAGTCTCGGGTCCGCCTATCCTCCGCGACGTCTCTCACTCCCGCGTCTCTCACTCCCGCGTCTTTCACTTCCCCGTCTCTTGCTTCCACGTCCAGTCCCAGCGCCTGGCGAAGAGCCTCGTAGCGCTCCCCCCGGATCTGGCCTCCGGGGCCGGCCAGGAAGAACCCCGGCCCGGCGCCGGCGGGATCGGAAAACCCGGGGATCTCCCAGCCCGGCCGCCATCCACCGTCCTTCTCCTCCATCATCTCCCCCGCCTCAACCAGGTCCGGGGAGTAGCGGAGGGCATCGGTGGGGCAGGCCTCCACACAGGCGGGCACCAGGCCTTCCTCCAGGCGGTGGCTGCAGAGGTGGCACTTGGTCATGACCCCCCGGAGAGCATCGTAGGAGGGGGCGCCAAAGGGGCACGCCATCTCACAGTATCGGCACCCCAGACAGAGCTCCTCCCGGAGGCGCACCACCCCATCCGCTCCTTTCTCCAGGGCTCCGGAGGGACATGCCTTCTCGCACGGAGGGTCCTGGCAATGATGACAGGCCAGGGTGAAGTGGTACGTGGGGCCGGCGGGGCTCCGGCCCCGGTTCAC
>Ga0207797_1001212_pt1 | contig 18997 bp, 21 predicted proteins | sample PRCRCaboRojoPR_6_FD_187275 | JGI IMG/M metagenome (GOLD analysis project Ga0207797, IMG submission 187275) | Marine sediment microbial community from Cabo Rojo, Puerto Rico - PR CR 10% Liquid 1 (SPAdes) | ecosystem: Environmental > Aquatic > Marine > Coastal > Sediment | place: Cabo Rojo, Puerto...
GAGATGCACGGCAGGCCCGCTCGCATGACCCTCTCTGCTGCTGCTCTGGCGGGGGCGGTGGCGCCGTCGGAGAGGATGATGTAGTCGATGGTGCCCCGCCCGGCTTCGTCGCCCACGAACCTGGGGCCCTCCAGCAGGAACCTTCCCGACTTGCGGACTCCCCGGGTGGAGGAGAGGGACCTGGCCAGCTTCAGCCGGGGGTTGGAGGAGCTCTCTACCCTGGTGGGCCCGGTGCTCATTCCGCCGTCTGCATTGCCCACCCGATGACGGCCTCCACTATCTCCTCCAGGCCGGCCTCGGGCGCCCTGCCTATAAGGCTGTGCAGCAGGGACACGTCCGGCGCCCTGCGGCGCATGTCCTCGAAGTCCGTGGGATAGGCCTCGTCATAGGGGACCAGGACTATCTCCGAGTCGGAGTCGCTGAGGTCGCGGACTGTCTGTGCCAGCTGCATGATGGTGACCTCCTGGGTGGAGCCCACGTTTACCACCCTGCCCACGGCGTCTTCGCAGTGAAGCAGGCCCAGTATGCAGTCCACCACCTCTCCCACCAGGCTGAAGCACCTGGTCTGGCGGCCATCGCCGTATACGGTTATGGCCTCCCCGCGGAGGGCCTGGCTTACGAAGCGGGGCAGGACCATGCCGTAGCGGCCCGACTGGCGGGGCCCCACGGTGTTGAACAGCCTGCCTACAACCACCGGCAGGCCCTTGTCCTTCCAGTAGGCCTGGGCCAGGAACTCGTCCACCGCCTTGGAGCAGGCGTAGCTCCAGCGACTGCGGCTGGTGGCCCCCAGGACTATGTCACCGTCCTCTCGGAAGGGGACGGCCTCGCTCTTGCCGTAGACCTCCGAGGTGGAGGCCACGAATGAGGGCCGGTCCTTCTTGTCGGCGGCCTTGAGGACGTTCTCGGTGCCCTTCACGTTGGCCTCTATGGTCTCCACCGGCCGGTCGATGATGTTACGCACGCCCACCGCCGCCGCCAGGTGGACCACCCGGCCGCAGAGGTCCACCGCCTCCGAGACCAGGCTCTCGTCCAGCACAGAGCCTATCACGTAGCTGAATTCCTCCGACTCCACGCATTCCTCCAGGTTGGCCAGGTCGCCGGTGGAGAGATCGTCAAGCACCAGCACCGAGCTGCCCCTGCGCAGCAGCTCCTCGCAGAGGTGCGAGCCTATGAAGCCGGCCCCTCCGGTAACCAGGTAGTCGTAGCGCCTGATCCGCAGCCTGTCCACGGCTAGTGGGGCACCACGCTGAGGAGCACGCCGGCGGCTATGGCGCTGCCGATGACCCCCGCCACGTTGGGGGCCATGGCGTGCATCAGCAGGTGGTTCCTGGGGTCGTACTTGCGTCCCTCCATCTGCACCACCCTCGCGGAGTCGGGGACGGCCGAGACCCCGGCCGCACCCACCAGGGGGTTGATCTTGTCGTCCCCCTTCAGGAACAGGTTCATGAGCTTGGCGAAGAGGAGCCCGCCCACGGTGGCGATGGCGAAGCTCACAGCGCCCAGCACGAATATCTTCACCGAATCGGTGGTGAGGAAGTACCTGGCCTGGGTGCTGGTGCCCACGGAGAAGCCCAGAAGGATCACCACGATGTTGTTCAGCGCCCCCTGTGCGCTCTCTGCCAGCCGGTTGGTAACCCCGCTCTCCTTGAGGAGGTTGCCGAAGAACAGCATGCCCAGCAGGGTGATGGCCCCGGGGGCTATGAAGGCGGTGACCAGGAAGGCGAATATGGGGAAGAGGATCTTCTCCTTCTGGCTGACCTGCCGGGTGGGCCTCATCCTCCGCCTCCGCTCATCCTTCGTGGTGAGCAGGCGCATGATGGGCGGCTGTATCACCGGCACCAGGCCCATGTAGGAGTAGGCGGCGATGGCTATGGCCCCCAGAAGGTGCGGGGCCATCTGGCTGGAAACGAAGATGGCCGTGGGGCCGTCCGCCCCTCCGATGATGCCTATGGCCGCCGCCTCGGATAGGTCGAAGCCCAGCATCAGCGACCCGATCAGGGTGATGAAGATGCCTATCTGGGCCGCCGCTCCCAGTATCAGGAGCTTGGGGTTGGAGAGCAGGGCGCTGAAGTCGGTCATGGCCCCGATGCCCAGGAACACCAGCGGCGGGAAGAAGCCACTGCTGACACCGTAGTAGAACAGCTTGAAGACCGACATCTGCCCGCCCAGAACGTCCTGGTAGCCTATGGGCATCAGCTCGGGATTGTAGGGTATGTTGCCGGCGATCATCCCGAAGCCTATGGGTACCAGCAAAAGGGGCTCGAAGTCCTTCTTTATGGCCAGGTAGATGAGCACCAGGCCCAGGACTATCATGACGATGTTGCCCACGGTGGCCTGACCGAAGCCCGTGTTCTCCAGGTAGCCGAGGAGGTTCAGGGGGCGGTCGGTTCCCGATACCAGGGCCGCTGTGAGGTGCGGGGTGGGGGACATCCGTCAGCCCCCGATCCGCATGATGAGGGCGTTCTCCAGAACGTTCTCGCCCTCCCTGACCAGCACCTCCGAGATGGTGCCGGACACCGGAGCCTCTATCTCGTTCTCCATCTTCATGGCCTCCATGATGGCCACGGTCTGACCCTCGCTGACGGTGTCGCCCCTGGCCGCCATCAGCTTCAGTATCTTGCCCGGGAGCGGGGAGGTGACGTCCCCCTCGCCGGCGGAGGCCACCACCTCCGGGGGCGATGTCCTCTCGGGCGTACCCCTGGCGGTCTTGGCCACCCGCCTGCGCTCCAGCTTCGGCGTCTTGGAAGGCTTCCTGTGGGGGGCCTCCACCTCCACCGTGTACTGCTGGCCGTTCAGCGTGACGTCCACGGTGTGGTCGGTGACCCTGCCCACCCTTACAGAGAAGGTCTCTCCGTCTACGGTTACCTTGTACTCCGGCATCTCTACCTGCTCCTAAGCCTGAATGTGAGAGCCCCCCTGGCCTCCAGGGCCTCGGCCCGGCCGGCCAGCCTCCAGGGGCTGTAGGGCCTCTCGTACATCTCCCAGGTAAGCTTCATCCTCTCCAGCTGGTCGAGGCTGTTGAGGTGTACGTGTATGGCGGCGGCTATGGCCGCCTTCTCCTGCTCGGACAGGCGGGGTGCGGGCTCGCGTTCCTTCTTCCGGGCTCCGCCCTTCCCCTTGTCTTTCTTCGGTTTCTCCCCGGTGGTGTGCCTCAGCAGCGGCAGGCTCAGCGATAGGACGAGCAGGCCGATGAAGACCGTGGCCATTCCCACCAGCGCTATTCCGCCGCCGGTGGAAGCCGCTGTCCCTTCCGCGCCCTGCAGGGCCGCCAGAACCTGCGCCGTCACAGCGGAATGTTCCCGTGCTTCTTGGGCGGGATGCTCTGCCTCTTGCCGGCCAGCATCTCCAGCGCCTTTATCACCCGGAAGCGGGTGTTGCTGGGCATGATCACGTCGTCGATGTAGCCCCGGGAGGCGGCTATGTAGGGGTTGGCGAAGTGCTCGCGGTACCGCTCCACCAGCTCCTGCTTCTTGGCCTCGGGGTCGTCGGCGTCCTCCAGCTCGTGGCGGAAGATGATGTTCACCGCCCCGTCGGGCCCCATCACGGCTATCTCGGCGCTGGGCCAGGCGTAGTTGACGTCCGCCCGCAGGTGCTTCGAGCTCATCACGTCGTAGGCGCCGCCGTAGGCCTTGCGCGTGATAACCGTCACCTTGGGCACGGTGGCCTCGGCGTAGGCGTAGAGCAGCTTGGCGCCGTTTCGGATGATCCCCCCGTACTCCTGCCTGGTGCCGGGCATGAAGCCGGGAACGTCCACCAGGGTCACCAGGGGGATGCTGAAGGAGTCGCAGAAGCGGACGAATCTGGCGGCCTTCACCGAGGCGTCTATGTCCAGGACGCCGGCCAGGTAGGAGGGCTGGTTGGCCACTATGCCCACCGACCGGCCGTTCATCCTGGCGAAGCCCACCACGATGTTTGGCGCCCACATCCGCTGTATCTCCAGGAACTCCCCGTCGTCCACCATGGCCTCTATGATCCTGCGCATCTCATAGGGCTTGTTGGGGTTGACGGGAACGTACTCGTCCAGCCAGCTCTCCACCCGGTCGGGGGGATCGGTGGGGGTGCCCGACACCGGGTCCTCCATGTTGTTCTGGGGTATGTAGCCCACCAGCTTGCGTATCAGCATCAGGGCCTCGTCCTCGTCGTCGGCCACCAAGCTGGCCACGCCGCTCTTCTGGGCATGTATCCGGGGCCCGCCCAGCTGCTTCTTGGTGACCTCCTCGCCGGTAACGGCCTTCACCACGTGGGGGCCGGTGACGAACATGTAGCTGGTATCCTCCACCATGATGGTGAAGTCGGTGATGGCGGGGCTGTATACGGCGCCGCCGGCGCAGGGTCCCAGTATGGCCGATATCTGGGGGATGACGCCGGAGTAGAGGACGTTCTTGAGGAAGATGTCGCCGTAGCCCGCCAGGCTCTCTATGCCCTCCTGGATCCTGGCCCCGCCGGAGTCGTTGAGTCCGATGAGCGGGGCGCCGTTGGTGGCGGCCATGTCCATGACCTTGAGGATCTTCTTGGCGAAGGTCTCGCTCAGCGAGCCCCCCAGGACGGTGAAGTCGTGGGAGAAAACGTACACCAGCCTGCCGTCGATGGTCCCGTACCCGGTGACCACGCCGTCGCCCAGGTACTTCTTCTTCTCCAGGCCGAAGTCCTCGCAGCGGTGGGTCACCAGCATGTCGAACTCTTCGAAGCTGTCCTCGTCCAGCAGCATCTCGATCCGTTCCCGGGCCGTGTACTTGCCCCTCTCGTGCTGCCTTTCGATCCGCTGCTCGCCGCCGCCCTTGTACGCCCTCTCCCGAAGGGCCCTCAGCCTCTCAGCCTTCTCCAGGGAGCTCATGCTACTCACCTTCCCCGTGGGGATGCTGGCACAGCTCGGTGAGCACCCGCCCGCTGGCCCGGGGGTGCACGAAGGCTATGCGGGCGCCTTCCGCCCCTTCCCGGGGGGAGTCGTCTATCATGCGCACGCCCTTCCCCTTAAGCTCCTCCACGGCAGCGGACGCGTCGTCCACTGCGTAGGCGATGTGGTGGATGCCCTGGCCCCGCTTCGCCAGGAACCCGGCGATGGGGCTGTCCTCCGAGGTGGGCTCCAGCAGCTCTATCCTGGACTCCCCCACGGAGAGCATGGCCACCCGGACCTTCTGGTCCGCCACCTCCTCGGTGCCCAGAAGCGACAGGCCCAGAACGTCCCTGTAGAAGGGAAGGGCCTCGTCGAGGCTCTCAACGGCTACTCCTATGTGGTCTATTCTTGTGGCTTCCATCGGGTCACTCCAGCATCTCCATGGCGGCCGCCCGAAGGCTCCTGCCGATGCCGTAGGGGGTCTCTGCGCCCTCCATCACCAGCCTCAGGGCCTCCTCCCGGCCGCCGTATTGGTGTGCAAGCAACTGCTCCGCTATCTCCAGGCCCTTCTCCTCCAGTATGCGGTCCAGCATCAGCCTAGCCCTGCGCAGGGCACGCTCCGGACGCGGGCCCGCCCCGGAAGCGGCCTCCGACACCAGTCCCGCCAGCTCCCCGATTCCCTCGCCGGTCCGGGCCGAGCAGCGAACCACCGGAGGGGGCTGTGCGCCCTCTCCCATCATCTCGAAGCTGGTCCTGACGGTGGTCTCCAGCTGGTCTATACCGGGCCTGTCCGCCTTGTTGAGCACTATTATATCACCGATCTCCATGATGCCGGCCTTCATGGTCTGGACGTCGTCCCCCAGGCCCGGCACAAGAACCAGCAGGGTGACGTCGGCGATGGCCGCCACCTCCACCTCGCCCTGGCCGACCCCCACCGTCTCCAGCAGGACCGGATCGTAGCCGGCGGCCGCCAGCACCTCGCCGGCGTCCCGGCTGGCGCCGGCCAGCCCGCCCAGGTGGCCCCGGCTGCCCATGCTGCGGATGAACACCTCCGGGTCGGTGGCGTGGGTCTGCATCCGCAGTCTGTCACCCAGGAGCGCTCCCCCCGAGAATGGGGAGGAGGGATCCACGCACACAACCCCCACCCGCCTGCCGTCCCGGCGCCAGCTGTCTATCAGCCTGTTTGCCAGGGTGCTCTTTCCGGCCCCCGGAGGACCTGTTACGCCCACCGTGGTGGACGCGCGGCCGGGGTCGTAGAGCCTGTGCAGCAGCTCATGGCTGTCCGGGTGCCCGTCCTCCACCATGGACAGGGCCCTGGCCACCGGACGCTGCTGTCCGGCCAGAACGGCCTCCGCCAGGCTGTCCAGCTGGGATCTGTCCAATGGAACGGTTCCTTCCGCAGCCGGGAGCGCACCCCGGCCCGTCGCCTTGGAGATGATCGGTGACCGAAGCCCTACTCGGAGAACTCCTTCTCCACGAACTCGATGACCTCGGAGGCCGGTGTGCCTGGTGTGAAAATGGCGCGGAACCCGGCTTCCTCGAGCCCGGGTATGTCCTCTTCGGGTATGACGCCGCCGCCGAAGAGCACGATGTCCTCGCCCCCCTTCTCCCGCAGGAGCCTGGCCACCTCCGGGAACAGGTGGTTGTGGGCGCCGGACAGAAGTGAGAGGCCGACGAAGTCAACGTCCTCCTGGATCGCGGCGCTGGCGATGGCGTCCGGGGTCTGGCGGATTCCGGTGTATATGACCTCCATGCCCGCATCGCGAAGGGCCCGGGCTATGTACTTGGCGCCGCGGTCGTGCCCGTCCAGGCCGGGCTTCGCCACCAGCACCCTGATCTTCCGCTCCATTACCGCCTCCGGTAGTGATGGGAAACAAAGCCAACAGGTTGTCGAATCAACATAATGGAACCGGGCAAGTCAAGCATAAGAGCCCACTGAACCCATGTACATCAGCCCCACTGAGCTCCCTGTATATCAGCCCACTGAACTCCCTGTATATCAGCCCACTGAACTCCCTGTATATCAGCCCACTGTCTCTTCGAGCGAGTACCTGTAATATTTACGCCTGTGACCACTTCGATCATCCATCCCACGAACGGGGGTTCGACTTGAGATACGTCTGTATGGCAGCAGTTGTTCTGGCCGCGGCGGCTTCTGCAACGGTAAGCGGCGAGACCATAACCACTTACCTGGATTCACTGGAGGCCCAGTACGAGGTCTCCGATTCCGGGCTGGAGTTCATCCTCATCAACCAGAGCGAGCAGGGCGACCAGTGGCCCTTCATGTACATCGGCATCGACCGGGAGGCCGAGGCCTGCTACATGGAGGCCATGACGCCGGCGGTGATCCCGGGCTCGGGGCCGGAGCGGACGGAGGCCCTGGAGACGCTGACCGAGCTCAACTGGAACTACCCCTTCACCAAGTTCAGCGTAAATCCGGAGACCAACGAGGTCAGCGCCACCTACGTCTTCACCACCGAGGACGGAATCGGGTTCAACGCTTTCGCCGCCATGATCTACGTGCTGATGGGCACCGTGCAGGACGCCATAGACGAGCTGGAGGCCATCTCGGTACAGCCGCTGACCCAGTAGACCCGAGGGGAGGGGTTCGGAATGTTTGGCAGCATCGCGCTGTGCTACGGCAGGGCAAGCAAGAACCTCGGGGACAGGATTTCCGAGCTGCTGGGTATCGAGCCGGAGCCGGTTGACTTCACCGAATTCTCCAACGGCAACCTGATGATCAATTTCCCGGGGAACACGGTGCGGGAGAAGGACGTGTTCGTCCTGCAGTCCGGAGAGCGGTCCATCCTCCAGAGGCCCGAGAAGCCATGCAACCAGATATCCAACGACATCATGGAGCTGCTGCAGATGATCTACTCCCTGCGGGACAGCGCCGGGAGGATAACGGCCGTGACCCCCTACTTCCCCTACGCCCGAAGCGACAAGAAGGACAAGCCCAGGATCGCCATCACCGCCAAGATGATCTTCGATCTCATCGAGGCGGCGGGGGCCGACCGGGTGCTCACCATGAACCTCCACTGCCCTCAGAGCCAGGGCTTCTCCAACAAGCCGGTGGACCAGCTGCACGCCTTTCCCGTCTTCCTCAAGGAGATCATGGCCCTCAACGCCCAGCGGCTCACCTTCATAGCCCCCGACTCGGGCAGCATACTGGACAACGACTTCCTGGCCATGCACACCGCCCGTGAGATCAAGAGGGCGGGGGGGACCCCACGCATCACCACGGGCTACGTCAAGAAGGAGAGGGTGGACGACAGCGAGAACCCCAGGGTGAGGACCGTGGAGGGGGTGGACGACCTCAGCGACCGCAAGGTGATCATCAGCGACGATGAGATCCTCTCCGGCCGCAGCCTGGTGCTGGCCGCGGAGACCGCCGTCTCCCGGGGGGCGCAGGACATCTACGCCTTCGTCACCCATGGGATACTGTCGGGACAGGCGGTTAAGGTCATAGAGGACAGCCCAATAACCCGTCTATACATCACAGACACCGTGGAGTACAACGCCGAGAAGGCCGCCGAGGTGGCCGGACACGAGCCGGAGAAGATATCCACCCTGTCGGTGGCGCCGGTATTCGCCGAGGCCATCGAGCGGATTCACACCGGAAGGAGCCTGAGCTCCCTCTTCCTCTGATCCCGCCGAAGAAGAAGGGGGCGGCACGGGCCGCCCCCTCTCCGCATCTGCCGCGACGGCTCAGCGCCTGTGCGAGCGGAAGAAACCCCTGAGAAGCTGGGAGGACTCCGCCGCCATCACGCCCCCCAGCAACTGCGGGTAGTGGTTGAGCCCGGGCATGTCCAGCACGTCGCATACGCTGCCCAGGGCCCCGAACCTCTTGTCCCAGGCCCCGTAGACGATGCGGTCCACCCGGGCCAGCACGGCCATGCCGGCGCACATCAGGCAGGGCTCCAGCGTGGTGTAGAGGGTGCAGCCGGAAAGGCGCCAGTCGCCCCTGTCCCTGCAGGCCGCCTCCATGGCCAGCTTCTCGCCGTGGGCCCCGGGCTGGCCCAGCTTCCTGGTTCTGTTGCCGTCGGACCAGTGGCGGCCGCTGTCGTCCACCACCACCGCTCCCACCGGGACCTCGTCGCGGTCCAGGGCCAGCCGGGCCTGCTCCATGGCCAGCTCCATCCAGCGCAGATCGGGGCCTGTGGCAACGGAGGACAGATCAGCCATCCCGGGCCATGAGGGCCTCGATCTGGTCCGGTGTCCGGGGGAAGTCCTCCGAGAGAACCGTGTTCCCTTCCTCGCCAATGAGGACGTCGTCCTCTATCCTGATGCCCATGCCCTCATCGGCCAGGTAGAGTCCGGGCTCCACCGTGAGGACCATTCCCGGCTCCAGCTCCACGTGGGCCAGGCTCTCGTCGTGGGTGTCCAGGCCGATGTGATGGCCGATCCGATGGTAGTAGACCTGATCCAGATGGTCGGGGGAGTCGATGATTCCCGAGCCGGTGAGCATCTCGCCCCAGGCTTCGTTCACCTCCTCGTTCCACTGCGAGTGGAGGATGCCTGGACGGAGCAGCTCGATGGCCCTGGCCTGGATGGCGATCACCATGGAGACCAGCTCCCTCTGACGGGGGGTATACTTCCCGGAGACGGGGACCGTCCGGCTGATGTCCGCGTTGTAGAGGCCGTACTGGGCTCCGAAGTCCAGCAGCAGCAGCTGGCCCTCCTCCAGTACGTTGTCGTTGTCCACGTAGTGCAGGCAGGAGGCCCGGCCGCCTCCGGCCACTATGGGGTGGAACGCCACCTGGCGCTCTCCCGCCAGCAGCCACCGGTAGCGCATTTCCGCCTCGAACTCGTACTCCATCATCCCCGGACCGAGCTTGGACAGAGCCCGTTCGAAGCCCTTTCGGGTAAGCTCGATGGCCTTCCGAATCTGCTCCAGCTCCCCCGGCTCCTTCACCATCCTCAGCCGGAATATCTCCTCGGAGAGCCTCCGCAGCTCCAGATGGGGGTAGGCGGAGGCCAGCCTTCCGGCCAGGCCGTTGCGGGCGCCGGTAAGTCCGCTGACCCCATCCAGGGGAAAGTCCAGCCACACCGACCCCAGCTGCTTCTTCACCAGAAGCCTGTCCAGCTGCGCGGGTACGTTCTCGTTGAACGCCACGTCCTCCACGCCGCTGAGCTCCGTGGCCTCCTCCGGGGAGAGCTGGGTCCCCACCCACTTGGCGTAGTGCTCGTCGTAGCGGTCTATCAGCAGCCTCTCCTTCACCTCGCCGCGGGGGGTCTTCCAGGCCAGGAGCCAGCTTCGGGGCTGGGTGATGCCGGTGAGGTAGAAGAGGTTCTTGCTGGGCACGTGGGGGTGGGAGGCGTCGGCGCTGCTGGATTTGACGCTGGATGAGGGCACCACTGCCAGGAACCCGTCGTTCAGCCTTTCGTACAGCCTCCTGCGCCGGGAGACGAAAGTGGAGCTGCTGGTGGTCATGCTATGGCCTTTCCTTCCCGCAGCCGGAGCAGCCGGCCGGCAGCGCCGGCCCGGTTCCGGCTAGTAGAGTATCCTGTCCAGGGGGAGCTTGGGCACATGGTGCACGGAGTCCTCGTCGCGCCAGTACTCGATGCTTCCGCTGGATTCCTCCAGCACCACCTCCTCGGCCGGCTCACCCAGTGCCACCACCAGTACCGGCCGGCAGCCCTCGGGGGAGCCCACCGCGGCGGCCAGCCCCTCCCTGTCGAAGCTCATTATCATGCAGGCACCCAGTCCCTGGCTGCCCGCCTGCAGGACTATGTAAGCCGCCGCTATCCCCACGTCCACCCGGGTGTACCTCTGCTCGTCCTCGGGGGCGTGGATCACCACGTACGCGGCGGGGCGCCGGCCCGGTCGGGGGCCGTCCCAGTCCTCCAGGTAGCCGGCCCACTTCAGGGCAGGAAAGACCTCCGCGCACAGCTCGCGGTCCTCCACCACCGAGAACCTCAGCAGCTGCAGGTTCGCCGCGCAGGGAGCAAGCCTTGCGGCGTCCACCAGGTGCAGGAGGCCGTCCACGGAAATCCTCCTGTCCTCGTGGAAGCGCCTTACGGATCTTGTGGATCGGACGAGATCGTGAAAGGTCACTTGGAATCAACCTCCTCCGGAGGGTTTGCCCTTGCCTCGAAGGCTCTGTATCCGGCGGTGAAGGCGGCACTGAAGATAGCGGCAAAGGCCCTGTCCTCTCCCGTATCCAGCGCGCCTTCCATTACCGCAACGTCGCCCTCTGCCCTGATGGAGACGGCAAACCTGCCCGCCTCCGGCAACAGCTCTCCGGTATCCCCGGGGATGCGGCGCCTTACCCCGGACATGTCGCCTGCCAGGAAGACGGGAGCGGCGCCGTCGATGCCCAGCGCCTCATCGGCCGCCGCCCGGGATGACCAGCCGGAGACGTCCTGCAGCGAGTATCCGTAGAGTATGTAGAGGCCCGGGCCGAAAACGCCGACCTCCAGCGGCGGAGCGCCAGGGCCGGAGGAGATGGGGATGGAGTAGCCGCTGACGCCTCCCCCCCGGACCCTGTCCACCTGCTGGTCGCCCATGGCGGCGAAACCGGAGAGCCTGCTCAGGAAGCCGTCCATGGCGCCGGCATCGTCCAGGCCGATGACGGCCAGACCGCGGATCTGATCGGAGGAGAGGTCAACGGCGCCCCAGCTGTCGCCGCTGAACATGGAGAGCATGTGGTCGACGGACTCGAAGCCCAGCATGGCCAGCCCCTGCTCGGCGTCCGGCGGCATCTGGTCTCGCGCCATGTCACCCACCGCGTCCATGCTCACGGTGGACCGGACCACAAGGTCCACGCCCGAAGGCAGACCGGGACGGTCGCCGGCAGGACCCCGCTGCATAACAGAGAGCGACTGGGCGAACTGGGGGTCGGAGGGGAGAGCCGCCGCCCGTGCCCGCGCCACGCCCCCATCCTCCTCCAGGGCCAGGAGGACGGCCTCCAGCTCCGGCTGGTCGTGGGTCCTGACGTAAACGTGCGCATCGGAGCCGCCGTCTCCCAGGGCGTCCCACAGCCGGCCGAAGTCCTCGTCGTCGGCCAGGCGCTGGCCGCTCTCCAGCGCCTCGCCCATCATGTCCAGCTGCTGGGGCACCTCGGAGACCAGGATGACCCACATGCCGTCGCTCCATTCGGAGAGCCTGAGGGGCGCTTCCTCGGGGACTACGTCCAGGAAGGACTCCAGGATGGCCGGGTCGGAAACCGGCAGAAAAACAGCCACGGCGGTCCCCCGGCCGCCGGATGCGTATCCGGCCAGTCCCATCTCGGCTTCGGGGTTCAGGCCGGTGGCCGCGACCCATTCGTCCCAGCTGAGAGGGTCTATCCCCAGCGCGGCGCCGGCGATGGCCAGCTCGTCGGAGCCATCCAGCTCCGTCCCGCGCAGGGAACCCAGAATCTCCCTGACGCCGACTCCCTCCGGCGACATCGTCAGATAGAAATCCATTCCGGGGGGAAGCTCCCCCATGAGGCCCGGCCTGCCGCCTCCGCCACAGCCGGGCGAAAGCAGGGCCAGAAGCATAACTGCAAAGACAGCCCAGACGAATCTCCTCATCCCTTGCCCCCTCGTTCTGATCCCAGGGCCCCCGATCCGACCCTCCGTCGGCCGACGGCCATCATGACTATGAAGGGCCGGAGGCCGGATAGAAAGGGGATATACAGGAAGGGCCCCGGGATTGACCCGAGGCCCTCATGGTCGCGAGGCACAGGCTACTTGATCTCGATCCTCCGGTGGAGGGCCTTCTCCTCCTTGGGCAGGGTGACGGTGAGAACGCCGTCCTTGAAGTCGGCCTTGGCATCCTCGGCCTTCACCTCTGCGGGCAGGCTGAAGGACCTGGAGAAGGTGCCGTAGCGCACCTCCCGGTGATGGAAGGACTTCTCGGTTTCCTCCTCCTTCTCCCTCTTCTCGCCCTTGATGGTGAGTACGCCCTTGGCCACCTCTATCTCGATGTCGTCCTTGTTCATGCCGGGCAGCTCGGAGGTGACCTCGATGCAGTCCTTGGTCTCGGAGATGTCCACCGCGGGGAACCAGTCCATCTGGTTGCGGTACTCGTCCTCCGTGAGACCGAGGAACCTCCTCATGTCCTCGCCGAGGAGGTCGAAGGGTGTCAGGTAGCCTCTGCTCCTTCTCGCCGGTAAGCGTGCCATTTCGTCCTCCTTTCGTTTTTCGGGCCTTCGTCAATCCTGCACCCTGTAATGGAGCAAGTATCTTTCCAGGGCTCTTTCTCTTCCGATCTGTTATATTGCTGTATGTCAGTACCTTACAGGGATATTACTTCTCGAGCACGGGGCTTGGGCGATCTTACCGCGCCAATTTGACACGGAATGGGAGGGATGGCTGCCTTGCACCGTGCAAACTGGCTTCGGGCCCCGGCGCCATCCGTTAGTCCGAAACTTCCCTTCATTGAGTGCTATCAAGAAAAAATCCGCGTCCATGACTGGAAAGCATCATGCTACATTAAGCTGTAACATGAACTTGCACGGAAGGGAGGGAACCAATGGCTACCACAACGCTGGACGAGCAGGTGAAGGCTTACCTGGATAAGCTGAAGCAGGCGGGTCTGAGCGTAAGCTTCGCGGTGGTCTACGGTCCCAGCGTAACCGGTGAGGACGACGGCTTCGGAGACATCGACACCGTGGTGGTCTCGCCGCAGTTCGACAACGGCAGCAGAATGGAGAACCTGGAGAGCCTCTGGGACCAGCTGGAGGGCTGCGAGAGCCCCATTGAGCCGTATCCATGCGGCGAGGACGAATGGGCGCACACGCAGGCCAGCCGCATAATCGACAGGGCTCGCCGGGAGGGAATACGGATAGAGGCCTAGGAGAGATCTCCCGCAGCAGTAGAATCCGGCCTCCGCAGCGGGGGCCGGTTCTTCTTCGGAAGGGGCGCCGCAGAAGCGCCCCTTCCGAAGAGAAGCGGTGCTGTCAGCTCTCCCTGGTGGATACGCTGACGTCGTCCAGCAGGATACAGGGATGCCGGCTTCCTCCCGCCGGATTGTAGGGGCCGTCCTGAACAGCCTCCACCTTCTGCAGCATCTCGTAGGCGTTTCCGGCCACCATGCCGTCGCGGACCCTTCCCTTTATCTCCCCGTCCTCCACGAAGAATCCGGGGTTCAGCCCCACCGACAGGTCGCCGTTGAGGATGTTGCCCGAATGGGCTCCCAGTAGGCCGAAGACCACCACGCCGCGGTCCATCATGGCCAGCATCTCGTCGAAGCCGCTGTCGCCATATGCGAAGCGCAGGTGGCGCAGCGAGGGAGCCGGCTGGTAGGCAACCGTCTCGCCCCCCCACATGGAGCCGCGATAGCCGGTGGCAGTGGGCTCCATCTCCAGCTTCCGGGCGTAGTCCAGGTTGACGTAGGGAGTGAGGAAGACGCCCTTGTCGAAGACCGAAAGCCTGCGGGTGGCAACTCCCTCGTCGTCGAAGGCCCGGGCCCCGGTTACGCTCATGTCGTGCGGGTCGTTGTAGATGCTGATCTTCTCCGACAGTACCCTATCCCCGGCCCTTCCAAGAAGGGGGGAGGTCTCGGTGTGGAACGACTTGCCGCTGGCCCCCGCCCCCAACCTCCAGGTCAGGGCGTAGAGGGAGGAGGGCATGAAGAGCACCTTCATGCGTCCGGTGGGGATGTCAACCTGGGGGATGGTGGCCCTGTACAGCTCCACCTGCCTCTCGAGGTAGCCCCAGTCCGGGTCGGAGGGAGCCGGCCACTGGAAGGAGGCGTAGATGCCGGTCTCGGTTCCCGGGTAGTGGAGCATGGCGGCCCCGCCGTACTCCGAGCTGGCCTGGGAGACGTCCAGGCCGGAGGAGTTGACTATCCGGATGCTGTCGCTGCCGGAGCCCACCCCCACGCTGACCTCGCCCTCCACGTTCAGGCCGTCTATGAAGTCCACTATGCCGGAGGCCCTCTCCTGCAGCTCTCCCGGCCCCACCCCGGACACGCTGTCGTCATATGTGTCCAGCTCGGCCATCTCATCCGGGCCGGGGAAGGTGAAGGATGCCTCGACCCTGCCCTTCAGGGAGGCCATGGCGTTGCGGACCAGCTCCTCGCGGTCCAGCAGGTTCTTCGTGTAGGCGGTTCCCAGCATCCCGTCCTTTACGATCCGTAGCGAGTAACCGGACTGGATGGAGGTGCCCATCTCCTTCAGCCTGCCGTTGCGCAGGGAGGCCGATATGCTCTCCTCGGCCAGGTGGAACACCTCCGCCTGGTCGGCAACCTCCAGCGCCTTTTCCAGAAGCTCCTTCATGCTATACACCTCCCACGACCATGTCGGTGATCAGGACGTGGGGTCCGCCCAGAGCCGACTTGATGTTCATCTGTCCCTTGCCGCAGCCGCCCCGCTCGGAGAGCTGAAGGTCGTCGCCGGCGGCCGCTATGCTCTTCAGCGTGGTGAACAGGTTGCCCATTATGTTGATGTCCCGGATCATGGGCCCCAGCTCTCCGCCCTCCACGATGAAGCCGTACTGGGCCCCGAAGGTGAAGTTCTCGCCGCTGGTCTGGCCTCCCTTGCCGTCCACCAGGTAGAGGCCGTCGCCCAGCTCCGAGAGCAGGTCCTCGAACGTCTTCTCCCCGGGGGCGACGTATATGGTGCCCATTCTGACTATGGGGGCGAAGCGGTGGTCCTCGGCCACGCAGTGCCCGGTTATGGGCTCACCCATGGCGGCCGCCGTCCTGCGGGAGTGCAGGCGGCCCTTGAGGACGCCGTCCTCCATCAGGGTTACCGGACGGACCCGGACTCCCTCGTCATCGTACTTGTAGTAGCCCAGCTGGCCCTTGGGGGTGCTGTCGGCCACGATGGTCACCTGGTCCGAGCCCAGCTTGGCTCCCAGGGACATCTTCTCCCGCAGGCTGTCGTTGTCCTCCACCAGGTCGGCCTCGCTGAAGTGGCCGAAGGCCTCGTGGGTGAAGACACCTGTGAGCAGCGGGCTGAGGATCACGTTGTACCTGCCGCCCTTCACCGGCTGAGCGTCCAGGAGGCTCTCGGCGAGCCTGGCGCGCTCCACGAACATCTCGTCGCGGTCCAGCAGACGGTTGTAGCCGTCGCTGCCGCCGACGGCAATGCGGATGTTCTGCAGCAGGCCCGACCGCTGGGCGATGGCCTCTCCTCCCAGGCCGCTGGTGAGCAGCTCCTCGTTAATGGCACTTCCCTGCGAGTTGACGTAGTACTTGTCTCGGTAGATCTCGCGGTAGCGGAGGTTGGTGGTGGCGATCTCGGGTCGCTCCAGCATGAGGTCGTTGTAGCTGCGCACCAGGGAGATCTTGTCCTCCATGGAGACCTCCCTGGGGTCTCCGTCCAGCTCCAGCGGAACCGTGTCCTCCACCGCCGGAGCATCTGCCAGCTCGGTCTCCTTGCCTCCGCTCCGGACTATCACCTCCGCGGCCTCGAGGGCCAGCTTCAGTCCCCTTGGAACGTCCTGGCGGGAGGTGACCGTGGCGGTGGCGAAGCCGCCGTCCTTGAGCACCCGGACCACGAAGCCGTCGGTAGTGCTGGCCCCGACCTCCTTGAGGTCCTTTCCGGCAAAGGAGATCTCCGTCTCCCTCTTCACCTCGTAGCGGATGTCGGCGAAGTCCGCCGGAACATCGGCGATGAGGCTCCTCAGCTCTTTGCGCATCATCATCCCCTTCTTCGCTCAAAAAAGTTTGGTTGTTCAGAAATCATATGGCCCAGACTCCGGAATCGCAACCCCCGCAGCATGACGCTTGCTGAAGCTCAAGGGCTGTCGCGATATGCGGCCCCGATCCACCGCCAGTTGAGCAGCAGGTGCAGGACTCCAAGGGCCACCAGGACGTAGCCCGCGATGGGGTGCCAGCGGCCGAAGAAGCCGTAGATGCTGTCCCGCAGGACCGCTGTTGTGAGCTGGAACAGCAGAAGAAGCAGCAGCAGCGGGTTGATGATCTTCAGAACGGTGTTGCGCATGGACGATCACTGCCTTTCCGGGGCCGTTGCCGGCCGGGCCGGGGTTGACTTCGAGGTCGCTCGGGTCTTTATTGATACTGCCGACCGAACTTGCCTGCAAAACCACTTCTGTAACCCTGTGATGGAAAGGCATCATGGCCAGCAAACCCGACGGTATTGAAGTATCTGTATCCCACACCGCCGACGAGCTCGAGAAGCACATTGCCAAGAGGGACCTGGCGGAGTTCCTCCACGAGAGCCTCAAACCGTTCGACGATCCCGTGGAGGAGATACTGGACGGCCTCGACTACTCCCTCTCCGAGGAGCCCGGAAGGGGCGGGTTCGTCCTCCTGGCAGAGGAGGAGGGAGAGCCAGTGGGCTCGGTGGTCATGCTGCGCACCGGCATGAAGGGCTACATCCCGGAGAACGTGCTCCTCTACGTTGCGGTCCGTCCGGACATGAGGGGCCGCGGCGTGGGCGGGCGGATAATCAGGCGCGCCCTGGAAGAGGCCGAGGGCGACGTGAAGCTCCACGTGGAGTACGACAACCCGGCCAAGCGGCTCTACGAGAGGATCGGCTTTGTCTCCAAGTACGCCGAGATGAGGTACGAGAAGTGAACACCGTGGTGATCAACCCGCAAGCCCTGCGGCAGAACTTCCAGGCGGTGAAGCACTGGGTCGAGCGGCACGGCGCTACGCTGACCGTGGTCACCAAGGCCCTCTGCGGGCACATGGACGCCATCCGGATACTCAACGAGGCCGGAGTGGACTCCATGGCCGATTCCCGGCTGGAGAACCTCAAGAGGCTCACCGAGAGCGGCATGGACATCGAGCGCTGGTTCCTGCGGCCCCCGCACACCCGGGAGCTGGCCGAGGTGATAACCTACAGCGACGTCTCCCTGAACACCGAGCTGAAGACGGTGAAGGCTCTCAACGATGAGGCCGAGAAGCAGGGCAAGGTGCACAAGGTGATCCTGATGATAGAGCTGGGCGACCTGCGGGAGGGCATCCTGCCCGGGTCACTGGTGAAGATGTACCGGGACGTCTTCGTGCTGCCCAACATCGAGGTCCTGGGAATCGGCTCCAACCTGGGCTGTCTTTCGGGGACCGTGCCGTCCAACGACCAGCTCATGCAGCTGGTCCTCTACAAGGAGCTGCTGGAGCTGAAGTTCGAGCGGAAGCTGCCCGTAATATCCGCCGGATCCAGCGCCACCCTTCCCTTCCTGCTGGAGGGCCAGGTGCCACCCCAGATCAACCACTTCCGGGTGGGGGAGGCCATACTTCTGGGTACCGACCTGATCAACGGAGGCATCATGAGGGGCCTGCGCGACGACGGGTTCCTGCTGGAGGCCGAGGTAGTGGAGATAAAGGAGAAGAGCCTGATACCCACCGGCGAGACCCTGGAAGGCCTGATGCCCTTCAACTCCGACGAGGAGGCCGACCACGCCCCGGGCCAGAGGGGCTACCGGGCCCTGGTAACAGTGGGCGAGCTGGACACCGAGGTGTCGTCGCTGCGCCCGGTGAACTCCGACTACCGACTGGCCGGGGCCAGCAGCGACCTGACTGTCCTGAACGTGGGCGAGGGCGGAACCGTTCTGAAAATAGGCGACACCATCACGTTCCGTATGGGATACTCCGGTCTGGTCCGCCTGATGAACAACCAGTACACCAGCAAGAGGATAGTCCCGGAGACCTAGCCCCTATCAGGGACGCCCCGGGGCCTGTCGGCTCCGGGGCCCCTCTACCTCACCACCGCCAGCTTGACCAGCTCGGTTCCGTCGTCCCAGCTAACCAGTGCCATGTAGACTCCCGAGGAGACCACCGACCCGTCGACGGTGCCGTCCCAGCTCCACTGGGAGGATGACGGGGCGTCCACGCTGCAGAGGAAGCTTCCGTTGACACGGTAGATGGAGACCTCCACGGGGCCCTCGCCGGGTATGCCGGCGATGCCCAGCACCTCCTCCTCCACCTTCCATGGCTGGGGGTAGAAGAGGGGGCCTCCGTTCTGCTGGCCGCCTCCTCCGCTGCAGCTCACAGACCAGAGGCCGTAGATGGAGCTGAAGTAGACCACGCTGCCGTTCGGGCCCAGGGCGGCGAAGTCCTCCTCCGCCTCCCTGGTGGTGGGGACGTAGGGGGAGTTGCCGCCGTTGAAAACCGTCACCGAGCCGTCGTCCACCAGGAGCATGCCCTGCGATCCGTTGGCCCAGAGGCGGCCGGCGCCGTCCACCTGCATAGCCGTGATGCTGCTCTCCGTACCCGACAACTCGCTGAAGGAGCCGGACCCGTTGTAAACGCAGACACCCAGG
>Ga0207797_1001213_pt1 | contig 18995 bp, 18 predicted proteins | sample PRCRCaboRojoPR_6_FD_187275 | JGI IMG/M metagenome (GOLD analysis project Ga0207797, IMG submission 187275) | Marine sediment microbial community from Cabo Rojo, Puerto Rico - PR CR 10% Liquid 1 (SPAdes) | ecosystem: Environmental > Aquatic > Marine > Coastal > Sediment | place: Cabo Rojo, Puerto...
TTCGGCCGCTCACGGACCCATTAATTTGCAATTACACGGACCCATCAATCAGCAAATATCCGGACCCATTAATTTGCAATTACACGGACCCATCAATCAGCAAATATCCGGACCCATTAATCTGCAATTACACGGACCCATCAATCAGCAATTATCCGGACGCATTAATTTGCAATTACACGGACTCATCAATCTGCAATTACATGGACCCACTATTTGCATTAAACTAGTACGCGCGTGGGGACCGACGACCGGCGGAATCAGGCGTTCGCGACTTGCCGCAGGATGTCGGGAGCGGCCGCCAGCGCGTCGTCGAGGGCGCCGACGTCCGGCCCGCCGCCCTGTGCGAAGTCCGGCGGGCCTCCACCCCCGCCGCCGACGCGGCCCGCGAGTTCGCTGACGACCTCCCCGGCGTTGACCGGCGCGTCGTCGGGCACGGCGACCACGAACTGGGCGTCGTCGTGGCCGCTGCCGATGACCGCGATCTTGCCCTCCTCGACGAGGGCGTTCGCGGTGGCGCGGAGTTCGTCCATGTCGGCGTCGAGCCGCTGGACGACGGCCGTCCAGTCGCCCACGTCGACTTCCTCGCCGGCCTCGCCGCCCGCCGCGCGGGCCTCGGCGAGCTGCTCTTTGAGGGCCTCGATGCGCTTGCCGCGGTCCTTCCACTCTTCGAAGAAGCGGCTGGCGGTGGCGGGCACCTCGTCCGGCGCGACGTCCAGGACGTCGGCGGCGTCGAGCAGGTCGTCCTCCATCGCTTCGACGTGTTCGATGGCGGCCTCGCCAGCGGCGAAGGTGATACGCTCGACGCCGTCCTGAACGCGCTCCGTCGAGAGGATCTTGATGGCGCCGATCTCGCCGGTCCGCCCCACGTGCGTGCCGCCACACGCCTGGACGTCCTCGCCGACGTGGATGAGCCGGATGTTCTGCCCGGCCGGGATCCCACCCTGGTAGAGGTCGAAGCCGTAGGTCTCCTCGGCCTCGTGGCGGTTCGGCCACTCCTGGTGGACGGAGAGGTCATCCATCACTGTCCGGTTGGCCGTCCGCTCGATGGCTTTGATCGTGTCCCGGTCCAGCCGCTGGTAGTGTCGGATGTCGATCCGGGAGGAGTCGACGCCCTTCTGGGCCCCGGCCTGCCGGACGTGATCGCCCAGGACCTGTCGGGCCGCGTCGATCACGATGTGTGTCGCCGTGTGATGGCGCATGAGCCGGCGGCGGCGCTCGACGTCGATCTGTCCGGTGACGAACTCGCCTTTGCCCGGGTCCTCGTCAGTGTGATGGCGAATGACCCCGTCCTCGATCTGGACGTCGAGGACGTTGGCGGTGGAATCGCCCGTGGTGAGGGTCCCGCGGTCGGCGGGCTGACCCCCGCCCTCCGGGTAGAACATCGTCTGGTCGAGCACGACGTCGTAGCCTTCCTCGCGCTCGAAGACGTCGAGAACCACGGCCTCGAACTCGCTTCGGTACTGGTCGTCGTAATAGAGCCGCTCGGTCTCGGGCAGCTCCGAGAAGCGTTCGTCCCGCTCGGAGATGGCACCCTCGGCCTCGCCGGTGTCGTGGCGCTGGGCGACGAGGCTGTAGAAGTCATCGGGTACGTCGACGGCGACCTCGTACTCGGCGGCGATCTCCTCGACCATGTCCGGCTGGATGCCGTGGGAGTCGTAGAGTTCGACCAGGGTCTCGGGGGGAATCGGGGCGTCGCGTTCGGCGTGGTCCTCAGCGATCTGCCGGACCCGGCGGCCCCCGCGCTCGAGGGTGTGGGCGTACTTCTCGACCTCCGTCCGCACGATCTCGCGGATAGTGTCGCGGTTGTCGTAGCCCAGCCGCTCGGCCTGCATGTCGACCAGCTCGTCGAGCGGGGCGTCGATGCCGACGCCGTCGATGAGCCGCTTGGTGCGGCGGAGGACCATCCGGGCGAGGTAGCCGGTCCCCACGTTCGACGGGACGATGCCGTCGCCGAACATGTAGGCGAGGGTGCGGCAGTGGTCCGCGATGGCGTAGATGTCCTCCAGCGGCGCGAGCAGGTCCCGCAGGTACTGGGTCTCGACGCCGAGTTTGTCCGCGATGTTGTCCCGCGCGGCCTCGATGTCCTCGACCTCGTCGATGTCCAAGTGTCCGGCGAGCTTCGAGGCGCGGTGGACGAGTTCGTCCTGCTCGTCGGTCAGCTCCACCCCGGCGTTTTCCTTGAGGAACTCGATCATGTCGGGGTAGACCGCCTCGTAGACCGTCGGGGTCCCCTGGCTCACCCAGGTCCATCGCTCCAGCCCGTAGCCCGTGTCCACGATGTAGGTGTCCATCGGGCTGTAGCGGTTGCCGTCTTTCATCTCGTACTCGCCCTCGGGGTCCTGCTCCATCGACATGAAGACCAGCGTGGCCAGCTCCGCGCCGCGGAAGAGGACCTCGAAGGCCGGGCCGGCGTTCCCGCCGCCGACCCACGGGTCCTCGATGTAGGTGATCTCCTCGAGGTCCACGCCCATGTCCTCGAAGAACTCGTCGCAGAGTCGTACCGTGTCGTCCTTCCAGTAGACCTCGCCCTGGTAAGCCAGATCGTCGGGGGCGTCTTCGCGGGCGTTGAAGGTGTGATGGGCCATCATCTCGAAAGCCATCGTGTGCCGCCCGGTCTTGCCCACGTTGTCGATGTCCTGCATCCGGATGCAGGGCTGGCTGATGGTAAGCGGGTTGGCCGGCGGCGGCGTCTTCCCGCTGGTCACCAGGGGCTGGAAGTCGTAGATCGAGGCCTGCGTGAGCAGGACGTCGTCTCGCCAGAGGTTCGCCGCGACGGGGTAGGGTTCGATACGTTCGTGGTCCTGCTCCTCGAAGAAGGAGAGGAACCGCTCGCGCATCTCCTCCAGCGTGTAGGACTCCTCGAAGCCGGGGTTGTCGATGAATTCGTACTCGTCACAGGGGGGCTCGCCACAGGTCTCCCGCTCGGTATCGCGGGTCCAGAAGCAGTCACCGCACTCGGTGCACTCCTTCCTGACGAATCCCTCCTCCTCGAAGTATTCGAGGCGGTAGGCCTCCTCCAGGTCACTCATTGGGATGTAGTGACCGATGCGGGAGTAAAACAGTTCCGGGAGACCGAATCCGGGATAGACCGACGGTAGACGGGCTCTTGATCGAATATCGCGGTTTCGCCACCTGCGGCGGACCCGCGAGTGCGGGCGGAGGGAGGGGTGTTATGATTGGCCCTCAACCGGGAAGGCTGTCCAGGCCTTCCCCGCCGTTCAATCCCCACTAGTAATAAATGCCCCGGGGGACTGCACGTGCGTCTCAGTCCCGAGCCCGCCGACCGGCCAGCAACAGCGCGACGATGGCGACGGCCAACACGAGGAGCCCGGCACTCCAGGGCGTCCCCACGCCGGTTCCATCGCCCAGCCGCGATTCGAGCTCCGCGATGGTCCGGTTCTGGGCCTCCAGGCGTTCCTGTAGCGCCTCGATTGTCCTGTTCTGCTCGTCGATTCGCTCGCGCAGGTCGTCCACGTACGGGTTCGGCTCCGGCCGGGCCCGGCTGTCTATCTCTTCGAGGGCCCCGACCGTCGGCGCGTTCACGATCCGGACGGTGCGGTTCTCCCGCACCACAGAGTACGCGTCCGCGAACGGGCCCTCTTCGATGATGTAGGTGTGCTCGCCGTAGCGCCAGGCACCCAGGCCGGTCAGGGCCTGCTCGTAGGCGCCCGCGAACTCCCTCGCGTCCCGTTCGGTGTCCCAGACGGAGGTCCAGGCAAAGGCCCGCCGGTCGCCGTCGCGGTAGGCCCTGAAGACGTCATTGCCCCAGCCCGCGGTCGGTTCGAAGTCGAAATCCAGCGTGTCCCAGTCGTACTGCCGGTCGAAGGGGTCCCGGTCCAGGACCGCCCGTCCGTCCGGCACGCGCTCGCGGTGCGCGTAGAACATCGCGAACATCCCCGCTTCGCCGACGGTGTTCGTGTGATAGGCCTCCCAGTCGTCGGTCGAGCGGTCCGGCGCCTCGAGGGGGACGGGTGCAAGGGAACGATCGCGGTGGATGATCTGCTCCGAGGAGACCGGCGGGTCCCCGTGGAGAGCGTCGATCGCCTTCCATCCGCCGGCCTCGTACGCTTCCGAGACGAACGACGCGCCGTCGTTGTACGGCTGGGAGGCAAGCAGGCTGAATCCCCGCACGCCGCTCGGAACCGACGCGCCGGCCCAGTTCGACGGCGGCCGCGTACACGACCAGTTGCTGATGCACTCCTGGGAGTACCGCCAGTCGATGTAGGACGCCTCGCCCTCGATGAGCCCGTCCTTGCCCCACTCGCCGTCGAGGGTCTCCCGCTGGTAGCGGGCCTGCCGCAGGTCGAACTGCTGGTGCTGGAGCACGTGGACCAGCTCGTGGGCGAGGACCGCCTCGTCGACCGCGTGGAGGTCCTCGGATCGGGTCACGATGGTGAGGTTCGTCGCGCCCTCCTCGGCGGCGTACCCGATGACGGCGTCGCCGAGGAACCCTTCGAGTTTCTCGTTGGCGTCGACGTCCTCGCCGAAGACGAACATCGCCTCGTAGACCTGGTCGTTGGTGGTCTCGCCGAAGCTCATTCCCTGGAGGCGCTCGCGCAGCGTCTCCCGCGAGATGTACTCGACGGTGACGTCCTGGGTAAACTCGAGCTGACGGAGCACCTCGACCCGGGCCATCGTCCGCGCGGTCAACAGCTCGGTTTCCCGCTCTGTCAGGCCCTTGTCCCCGAGGCCGGTCTGGTCGACCGGTATCGACTCGTTGTACCAGACGCCGTTCTCCCAGCCGATGACGTCGGTCTCGGGGTCCGGCGGGGCTGGATCGGTTTCCCGTGCCGCTGGCTGGAGCGACTGGCCGGCCCCATCTGCCGTGCCGGCGCCCGGGACTACCGAGGGTGGCCCGGCCACGGAACCGACAGCCGGAGCGGGGATGGCGGCAAGCGTCCCGGCCACGACGAGGAGGGCAAGCAGGGCGGCTCGCATCGTCCTACCGGTGGGCAGCGACGGAAATGAAGGTTCTGCCGGCGGCACGGTGGGACGAGCGAGCGGGCCCGCCCTCGACCCGTACTTTTTTCCGGGAGCGTCGGACCACCCCTGTCCAGAGCGGTGAGAGACCCAGCGGTGGACGGGAGAAGTCGACGGGTGGCGTGGCACGGGGCCGTCAGTACGGCCCTACTCCTCGTCGGCCTCGAGGGCGATGGCGGCCAGCAACGCCTCGAGTTGGACCTGCTCGTTCGCGCCGGTGCTGATGCGGTAATCGGCTTCGCCGAGGCGGTCCATGAGGTTCACCGCCGCCTCGTCGGAGAGGTCGAACTCCCAGACCGAGCGGTGGAGCTGGTCGATGATGTCCCCGCCGGCGAGCCCGCGCTCGGTGATCATCTCGGAGAGGCGTGCCCGGGCGCCGGCGAAGTCCCCGTCCAGGGCTCTGGTAACCATCTCCTCGATCTCCTCCGGGCGCGCGGTGCTGGTGATCGTGTACACCGTGTCCTCGTCGACCAGCTCGCCGGTGGCGGAGGCGGCCTGGAGCGCGTTGATGGCCCGTCGCATGTCGCCGTCGGCGGCGTAGACGAGCGCGTCGAGGCCGTCCTCGGTGTACTCGATGCCCTCGGTTTCCGCGATGTCCCGGATGCGTTCGCGAACCGTCTCCTCATCCAGGGGCGTAAAGCGGAAGACCGCACACCGGGACTGGATGGGGTCGATGATCTGGCTCGAGTAGTTACACGAGAGGATGAAACGGGTGTTGTTCGAGAACTGCTCCATCGTGCGGCGCAGCGCGGACTGGGCGTCGCTGGTCAGGGCGTCCGCCTCGTCGAGGAAGATGATCCGGTAGTTGTACTCGCCGAAGGAGGTCCGCGCGAAGTTCTTGATCCGGTCCCGCACGACGTCGATCCCGCGCTCGTCGGAGGCGTTGAGTTCGAGGAAGTTCTCGCGCCAATCCTCGCCGTAGAGCTCCTTTGCGATGGCCTGAGCCGTCGCCGTCTTCCCGGTACCCGCGGGCCCCGCAAAGAGCAAGTGGGGAAGGTCGTCGCGCTCGACGTAACTCTCCACCCGCGAGATGATCGCCTCGTGGCCCACCACGTCCGCCAGGCGCTCGGGTCGGTACTTCTCGACCCAGATCTCCTGGCGCCCGGCCGCGGAATCAGTCATACGCGGGGCCACGACCCTGTCGGCCTTAAAAGCCGCGAGACCGGCGGCCCGGGGCCAGGTTCCGTGTCGTCGAATCCTCCGTGCCCCGGATTCGGGGTCCACGGTGGCGGCCGACTACCCGCGTGCAACGGCCTGCCCTGGCAGCTCATGTCAACTCACCTTTATTCTCCCTGGCCCCGAATACCACGGCTATGGACCAGTACTCCCAGACGGGGCGTCGGGCCGCGACCCTGCTCGTCGTCGCGCTCGTCGTCCTCTCGGCCGGCCCGGGACTGGCACTCGCACAGTCTTCGGGCGGCGGCCTCGGGTTCACCGGCATCGCCGGGACCGTCGTCGTCGAACAGGGACAGACCGTCGATCAGGTGACCGGCGTCGCCGGTAGCATCATCATCCATGGGACAGTCACCGGGGACGTCAGCGGCCTGGCCGGTGACGTCGTGGTGGCCGAAACCGGGACCGTCCAGGGCGACCTGAGCGTGGCCTCGGGCTCGCTGCGGATCGCCGGCACCGTGGCCGGCAGCGTCTCGGCCGGCTCGGGGAACGTCGTCGTGACTCCCTCCGGCACCGTGAGCGGGGACTTCTCGGTCGGCGCCGGGAGCGTCGCGGTGGCGGGGAGCATCGGCGGCGACGCGACCATCGGCGCGGACACCATCTCGCTCGAACAGGGCGCGGTGATCGCTGGCGGACTCCGGTACGACGGGAATCTCCAGGACCACCCGGCAGCCGTGGTGCAGGGCCCGGTCGTCCTCGACGAGAGCCTTGGCGGCGGCATGGGTGCGGACCGCTGGACGACGGGCGTCTGGCAGTTCCCCTCCTGGGCCGACTCGATTTACGGCTTCGTGGCGAACCTCGTGCTCGGGGCCATCCTCCTGCTGCTTTTCCCCAACTTCTCCCGCCGGGTAGCCGAGCGCGTGGCCGAGACCCCAGCGCGGTCGGGCGCGATCGGCTTCGTCAGCCTCGTCGGCGTCCCGGTACTGCTGGTGCTGGTGGCCATCACCATCATCGGGATCCCGCTCGCGATCCTGGGCTTTTTCGTCTACATGTTCGCGGTCTGGGCCGGCCTGGTCTACGGGGAGTTCGCCGTCGGCTACTGGCTGCTGGCCCGGTCCTCGGAGGACGTCAACCGGTGGTACGCGCTCCTGATCGGCTTGCTCCTGTTCACCGTCCTCGGATTCGTCCCGGTCCTGGGCGGTATCATGGCCTTCTTCGCGCTGATCGTGGGACTCGGCGCGCTCGGCTCGGCCGTCCGCGGGTCATACCGGCGTCGCCGGGGTGCCGAGCCCACGCCGACGGACGCGACGACGGGGTCGGGGTCCGACACGCCCCCGGCCTGACCCCCCGGTCAGGTCGAGTCGCGGTGCGGAGCCACTGTGGGGCGCTGCAACCGCCTGCCGACACGCTCAAGACTGTGGCCTGGATATCACCGACCGTCGATGCGCGTGAGCGTGGACGTCCTCGGCGAGGGCGTCGAGGAGGTACGACTCGAGGGCGGGACCTACGGTGACCTCCTCGCAGCGGTGGACTTGAGCCCAAACGAGGCGAGCGTCCTCGTGGACGGACGACCGGTCCCGGCGGACCAGCCGGTCGAGGAGACCGAAGTGACCGTTCTGCGGCTCGTGAAGGGTGGATGAATGGACAGGAAGCGATCTGGACGACAGGGATGAGGGTACGGCGGGCCACCCAGCAAGATCTCCCGGCGGCGATGAACGTCCTGAACGGCGCGGACCTGGCGGTCTCGGCCGGGACGGTCCGCCGCCGGATCGATGACGGACGGGTGCTCGTGGCCGAATCCCGGTCCCAGACGGTCATCGGGGTGCTGGTCGCGCTGCCGCGGCCCGATGGCGCCCACGTCGAAGCGCTCGCGGTCCGACCGAAACGGCGCGGCGATGGCATCGGGAGCGACCTGGTCGCGGCGGCGGGGGAGCGCTGGGGCCGGCTGACCGCCGCCTTCGACCCGACCGTGAGCGACTTCTACAGGCGGATGGGCTTCGAAGTGGCCGCCAGGGGCGAGCGGTGCTTCGGGGAGCGGGCGTCGGGACAATGACTCGTATACGTACTAGTACACGCTCGCGCCCCCGGCTGAATCGGACGACGCGTCGACGAGCGGTTCGACGAGATCTCGCCCGGCCGCGAGGAGGGCCTGCACTCGCTCCTCGCTGGCTGCTTCGGCGTAGACCCGGAGCTTGGGTTCCGTACCGCTCGGCCGAACCAGGAGCCAGGACCCGTCCTCGAGGAGGGCCTTGACGCCGTCGGCGGGGTTGGTTTCCGCGACCTCGCGGTCCGCGACGGTGTCCGGCAGCGTCTCCGCGAGTTCCTCGACCACGCCGGCTTTCTGGTCGTCCGGACAGTCGACGCTCAGCTTGTCCTGGTGGATCTCGCCGTGTTCGGCCAGCAGGCCGTCGATGCGCTCGTCGAACGCTCGGTCGACCTCCACCGCTGCGGCCAGCAGTGCCATCAGGACCCCGTCCTTCTCGCGGACGTGGCCGCGGACGGAGAACCCGCCCGATTCCTCGCCGCCGATCAACGCGTCGTGCTCGGCCATCGCCCGGGCGACCCATTTGAAGCCAACCGGGGTCTCGATGACCGATTCACCGTGGGCCTCCGCGACGCGATCGACGAGGAAGGTGGTCGAGACGGTGCGGACGGCCGGGCCGGAGTCGTCCGCGAGCAAATGGTCGTACGTGGCGGCGAAGAAGAGGTTCTCGTCCAGGTAGCCCCGCTCCGGAGTCACGATCGCGAGTCGGTCGGCGTCCCCGTCGTTCGCGATACCCAGGTCCGCGCCGGTCTCGGTCACGGCGTCGGCCAGGCTCTGGAGGTTCTCCGGGGAGGGTTCCGGGGGCGTGCCACCGAACTCGGGATCCAGTTTGCACCGGTGCCGGATCACCTCGGCACCGCCTCGCTCGAGCAGGCGGTCCGTGACGCCGCGGCCGCTGCCGTGCATTGCGTCGTAGACCACAGTCAGGCCCTCGAGATCCGGGTCTATCAGGTCGAGTGCGTGGTTCGCGTGTGGGTCGACGAAGTTCACCTCCCTGACCGCGCCCCACTCGTCTTCGCCCGCTGGCTCGGGCGGTCGCAGGTGGCTCTCGATCGATTCGGTTACCGCCGGCATCGCGGGGGCCCCGTCCGCGGGGAAGAACTTGATGCCGTTGTACTCGGGCGGGTTGTGCGAGGCCGAGATGACGACCCCGCCCGCGAGATCCCGGGTTACGATGGCGTGGGCGACCAGTGGGGTGGGGATATCCCGGCTCGGGAGCAAGACATCGTGGCCGTTTATCGCCAACACCCTGGAGACGTCCTCCGCGAACCCCCGGGACGTCTCTCTGGCGTCGTAGCCGATTGCGACCGGACGACCGGCCATCCCCTCCTCGGCGAGATGGTCGGCGGTAGCCTGGGCCACCATCCGCACCCGCTCCGGGGTGAACTCGTCGAGCGTCGCTCGCCAGCCCGACGTCCCGAAGGAGATCGCGTCCATGGGACTGGTATGCGCGGGCCGCTCCAAAACCGCTACGGTCACCAGGCCGCCGACCCCGGGGAATGTCGCTACGGTCAGGAGACCGGCCACCCGGGGCGACGCGGATGTCAGTCTGGAGCGGGGTCTGGGGACGAGTCGGCGATCAACGCGGCTTTGGCTGTCCGGTCGAGTTGTTTGATCTCGTACTCGCGGGACAGGGCAGCCCCCCGACTCTCGAAGCTCTCGACGTGCCGGAGGTCCACCGGCGTGCGACCGCGGGTGTATTTGGCGGCCTCGCCGCGGTCGTGCTCCGCGACGCGACGCTCGACGTCCGTGGTGAACCCGGTGTAGAACGTCCCGTCCGCACACTCGAGGACGTAGACGTGGTACACGACTGGAGGGTGGCGTGTGGGCCCCGTGTAGGTTGCGATCGAGAGGCCTGCGGGGTCAGGAGCGACTCGCGCGGTTACGGGATACCTCCGCGATGCCGACGTTGGCGGCGCAGTTGGGGCAGGCGAGCAATCGCCCGTTCTCGTCCGCGAAGACGCGGGCGAACTGGTCGGACACGTGGGCGCCACAGTGGTCACAGCGTGGCATGGTTTCGGCGGCGGGACCGCCGGTAGCCATGGTAACGAGTCACACATAAATACGTTTCTCGACACCGGAAATTTCGTTGGGTAATCCGAAACTCCGCTTCGGGATCGACGGTGGACGGGGCCGAGAATATCGAAACCGTGATATGACAAGGCGTCTCGGGTGGGGTCCACGCCCAGTACCCGCGACGGAACCGCGCCTCGGGCGCTATCGCGCTTGATTTGGGAACTCTTATTACGGGTGATATAGAAAAGCCGACCGTATGGCAGACCTGATCGTCAAGGCCGCTGTGAAGGAAGCACTCCAAGAGAAAAACGTCTCGTCGGACTTCTACGACGCGCTCGACGAGCGCGTCGCCGATCTGCTCGACGACGCCGCACGTCGCGCCGAGGAGAACGGTCGAAAGACCGTTCAGCCGCGCGACCTCTAAACGACGGGGTCACGCCGAACCGCATTTCTTCGGGCGGAAACCGGCCGTAGCCGCCGGCTCGCTTACTCGGCTGTGTCCAGGACGTGCCGACCGACCCGATCCGCCTTCACCCACCACCGGTCCGGCGACCTGCAGCCGTTCACCCGCAGTTTTCGGTCCGGACGCCCTCGGCCTCGCCGACGATTACTTCGTCGGCCATGTCGACGAACAGCCCGTGTTCGAGGACCCCGGGGACCGACGCGAGCGCGCGCCCGAGCTCCCCCGGCGCGTCGATGTCTCCGAAATCGGCGTCCAGAACGACGTTCCCGTTGTCCGTGATCACGGGCCCGTCCTTCCCGCTCCCCTGCCGGAGCGTCGCCACTCCCCCCAGTTCCCGGATCGCCACCGTGGCGGTCGGCCTGGCCGCGGGAAGCACTTCGACCGGGACCGGGTGCGAGAGCACGCCGGCCTCTTTCGAGGTGTCGACGACGACCAGGAACCGGTCCGCTGCGGCATCCACGATCTTCTCGCGGGCGTGGGCAGCGCCGCCACCCTTCACGAGGTCCCCCTGTGCCACCTCGTCCGCGCCGTCGATCGCGATATCCACCGTCTCCACGGCGTCGAGACTCGTCAGCGGGATTCCTGCCTCGAGCGCCCGGGCACGGGACTGGAACGAGGTCGGGATTCCCCTGACGTCGAGTCCGTCGGCCACTCTCTCCCCGAGCGCCTCGATCGCGTGTGCCGCCGTGCTCCCCGTCCCCAGTCCCACGACTGACCCGTCGGGCACGGATTCGGCGGCATGGTTCCCGGCTCGCCGCTTCGCCGCCACCCGGTCGTCCTCGGTCATACGTGACTCACCGACCGGCCCCGGCAAAAACCCGCGGGGTGCTCGAGTTCGCCCTACCAGTCGCCGGGGCCGACGAGTACGGTCTCCCCGGCCCGCACGCGCTCCCCCTCAGTCACTCGGATATCGGCCATCTCGACCCCCGGCGGGAGCAGGACGTCGACGCGGCTCCCGAACGAGATGTGTCCGATGCGCTCGCCCCTGGCGACGACGTCGCCCGCCGCCACGTAGGGATGGATGCGCCTCGCGAAGGCCCCCGCGATCAAGGTCACCTCGGTGTCCCCCAACTCGAGGCGGACCCGTTCGTTCCGGTCCGAGTCCTTGGAGAAGGCCGGCCGGTGGGCACCCGGCTCGTGGGTCACCGCTTCGACGGTCCCGTCGACCGGCGCGCGGTTGACGTGCACGTCAGTCACGCCCATGAATACCCCCACCCGCACCCGATCGTCCTCGGCCCTGAGCACGGTCACCCGGCCGTCAGCCGGCGCGACGAGGCCCTCGGCCGGGGTCGTGCGCTCGGGATCGCGATGGAACCAGAGCACGAACCCGGCCGCAGCGACGCCCAGGAGTCCCAGGGGCGAGGCGAAGAGCGCGAGCGCCGCACCGAGCAGTAGTGGGATCGCGGCCAGTCGCCAGGCGCCCGGCGCATATCTCATACGGGAGCCAACGGGGGGCAGGGATTAGGCCCTTCGGACCGTGGGCGGGGGGTTTATCGGCGTCGGGCGGTAACTGCCGGGCCGATGGACGCCCACCACGCCCGGTATCCGTTCCTGGAGGGAGCCAGGGCCGCGGTCGAGGAGGCGGGCGTGGACCTCGAATCACTCGTCGCGAGCGAGGAGGACGTCGTCGAGCGGGCCCTCGAGCGCGTCGAGACGGCCCTCACCGAGCGGGAGATCGGGCCGATGGCGCGGTCCACCCGGGTGGAACTGCTCTCGTACCCGATCGCCCGGGTGCTCGCGTCGCTCGTCGATGCCGACGTGGTGAGGCGGCGATACGCCGCCGCCGAGGCCGAGACCGCCTTCGAGCGGTTCACCGCGGACTTCACGGACGAGGACGAACTCACATCCGTGGGGACGCCCACCCTGGATCGAACCAGTCTCCTCCGGGAATTCGACCTCTCGGCGTCGGTCCGGCGGGAGGGCGAGGCCTACGAGATGGCCGTGGGCTCGTATCTCGACCTGGCGGCCGGCCTCCGCCGCAACGAGTGGCGGCTCACCCGCCGAACCCTCGACGACGGCTGGGTGCGGATCGAGCCCCGCGAACTCGACCGCCTCCTGCAGCAGGCCGTCGAGGAGCGCGTGGCATCGGGCCTGCCGCTCGACGTCCCGGAGCCGATCGCCGAAGGGTTGGTCGACGAGGTCCAGACGCTGGAGTCGACCCTCGAAGACCTCGATCTCACCCGGGACATCGACACCGTGGTGCCGGAGCTGTTCCCGCCGTGTATGCAACATCTCCTCGATCGGATCCAGCGCGGGGATCACCTGCCCCATCACTCCCGCTTCGCGATCACCTCGTTCCTCGCGAACATCGGCCTCTCGACCGACGAGATCGTGGACATCTACGAGGTGAACCCGGGCTTCGGCGAGGAGATGACGCGGTACCAGACCGATCACATCCGCGGTGACACCAGCCCGACCGAATACACGGCCCCGTCCTGTGCCACGATGAAGGCCTACGGGGACTGCGTGAACCCGGATGACCTCTGTGACAACATCGCGCACCCGCTTTCGTATTACGAGGTCAAACTCGAGGACGCCGAGGAGGACGAGTTGCTCGACTGGCGGGAGCGGGAGGACGCGGCCACGGCCGAAGAGGACTGATCGGTCGGGAGAAGCTGCGGGCTAGTCGCCGAGGAAGAGCAGGCCGATCGCTCCCATCAGGATGACGAAGGCCACGATCCCGGCGACGATGAGCAGCGCACCGGTCTGGTTCCCGGAGGCCGCGCCCATCATGCTGCCGACCACGAGGAACCCGATGAACACCACCACGCCGACCGTGGCGAGGGCGGCGTCCCGGATGGTGTCCCGTTCGACGTTCATGCCCGCCGCTTTCATGGGGCCGGGCAAAAAGGCGTCGAAGCACCCGTTGGACCGTGGGGACGGGAATCAGTCAGCACGCCAGGTTCGCTTCGCTCACCGGGGACCACTCACTTCGTTCGTGGCCCGGACATGTCTTCCGAGCCCCCACTCGCTGCGCTCGCGGGGGACTCTACAGGAGCGGGGCCCTTGGGCGGTCACCGTCCAAGAACCGGTGGAATGCGAGGGAAGGGATTCGAACCCTCGGACCTCTACAGGAGCGGGTCTTAAGCCCACCGCCGTTGGCCGCTTGGCTACCCTCGCGCAGGTTGCGGTAACTCTGGCGGAAGTAAGCCTTTTTCGCCTGCCGCGGGGGCCACTGGTTGGACGGTACTACTAGTATTGGCGAGGGGTCTCCCGCTCGCTTCCTGCTCCGTGCGGGGCCTATGCCTCCTCGTCTGGCACCGGCTCCCCGCCCTTGTAGGTGGCCTCGACCGCCCGAAGCGCCTCGATGTCGTCGAGCGGGTTCTCTCCCAAGACCACGAAGTCGGCCCAGTTGCCGGCTTCCAGCGTTCCGATGTCGTCGGCCGGCACGGTCCTGGCGGCGACGCGCGTCCCCGCCTCGATGGCCTCGGCCTCGCTGAAGCCGATCTTCTCGACCAGGAGTTCGGCCTCGAGGGCGTTCTCGCCGTGGGGCACGAGCTCCGGGCCGAGGAAGTCCGTTCCGAGCGCGATCGGGACGCCCGCCTCCGCCGCCATCTTCGTCGACTCGACGTGGGCCTCGAAGGCGGCCTGGGCCTTCCGCACCCCGTGCTCCGGCACGCCGTGCTCCTCGCCGAGCTCGACGATGCGGTGCATGATCGCGAGCGTGGGGACCAGGGTGGCGTCGGTCTCGAGCAGCAGGTCGACCGTCGGCTCGTCGAGGTAGAACGCGTGTTCGATGGTATCCACGCCGTTTTCGAGCGCGCGGACGATCCCGGGCGTCCCCTGGGCGTGGCTCGCGACCGGGATGTCGACGCGGTGGGCCTCCTCGACCATCGCCTGGACCTCGGCGTCAGTGAACTGGCTCTGGGTGGGTTCGTCTCGCTCGGAGAGCACCCCGCCCGTGGTCATGATCTTGATGACGTCGACGCCTTCCCGGATGTTCGCGCGGGCGGCCTTTCGGCATTCGTCCGCGCCGTCGGCGAGCGTCGAGATGCCCAGGCCGGTCTCTGCGGCCCACTCGTATGGTAGGAAGTGCGAATCGCCGTGCCCGCCGGTCTGGGAGATAGACGGGCCGCTGGTGAAGATCCGCGGGCCGGCGACGTCGCCCGCCTCGACTGCCCGCTTGAGCGGGACGCCCACCGTCGAGCCGAGGTCGCGGATGCTGGTGAAGCCGCTCCGGAGGAGTTTGCGCAGGTCGACGGTGGCCCGGGCGGCGCCCAGCGCGTCGGATTCGAGGACCCATTCGGTGGGGTCCATCGATCGCAGTCCCTGGATGTGCAGGTGGGCGTCGATCAGGCCCGGGATGACCGTCGCGTCGGGATACTCGGACCGAGTGGCCTCCTCCGGGACGGAGACCGACGCCGCGGCTCCGACCGCGTCGATGCGACCGTCCTCGTCGATCCGGATCCGCGCGTCGCGGATCGGTGCCGCTCCGGTGCCGTCCACCAATCGGCCGACGTCGATGACGTGCATGGTGTGCTGGACCACACCCGGACTCGCAATAAGTGGGCTCCCTCAGCGACGTGGGACGGCGGGGCAGAAACCGGGTCGGTCAGTGGCGATGGCTCGGGATCGGTGCGCGTGGCGGGAGGTTGTGGGGCTGGCCCCGGCGCAAGTGCTCAGGCCTCGCCCGGGGGCGGGGAGTCCGACTCGTCGCTCCGGCTCTTTGCCTCCTCGGCGCGCGAGCGGATGCGCTCGAAGTACTGGATGACGGACTCGCGGTCCAGCTTGAGCGTCGAAGCGATCTTGGTGGCGGACTGGCCCCAGACCGCGTACATGTACGACGCGATCGCCGGCTTGCCGGCCGCGGCCACGGTCACCGGGATGCCGTACTCGCCCAGCCCTTCCTTGATCCGGAACCCGCCCAGCGCGGTGAAGAGGTCCGCGAACAGGGTGGCTCGCGTCTCGTCGTCGAACTCGATCGGTTCGCGGGCCGGGGTGACAAAGCGGAACGACGATGCCTCGGTCTCGGGGTCGTCGCGGCGGACGAGGTAGCTCTCGGCCGGGTACTCGGCGGCGATGGATTCGTGGTCCCCCAGGTCCGGCTCGGTGTCGAGATACGTGGGCATGCCTGGACGATGGGGTTCAGGCGTAATGAAACCGTCCGGTCTGTCAGTTTTTGCTCCCCGACGCCGGCGAGCGCTGCTGGTTCTGCCGGGTGGCCGGCTGCGAGTCCCCGGTGAGGGGACGACGCCGACCAGCCCCCTCAGATGACCGACCAGACGGCCCGGTTCAGTCGTGGACGGTGACCGACTCGAGGAGAATGTCTTCTTGCGGGCGGTCCCGTCGGTCGGTCCGGGCGCCGCCGATATCCCGGACGACGTCCATGCCCTCGGTGACACTCCCGAAGACGGCGTGTTTGTCGTCCAGGTGCGGCTGCGGCGCGAGGGTGATGAAGAACTGGGAGCCGTTGGTGTTCGGCCCGCTGTTCGCCATCGAGACGATGCCGTCCTCGTCGTGGCGCAGCTCCTCGTGGAACTCGTCGTCGAAGGTGTAGCCCGGTCCGCCGCGACCGGTGCCGGTCGGATCGCCGGTCTGGATCATGAACTCGCCGATGACCCGGTGGAAGAGGACGTCGTCGTAGAGCGGCTCGTCCTCGATGGTCTCGCCGCTCTCGGGGTGTTCCCACGTCGTCTCGCCCGTGGCCAGGCCCACGAAGTTCTCGACCGTGCGAGGAGCCCGCTCGTCGTAGAGTTCGATCTCGATGTCGCCCTTCGTCGTGTGGAGGGTCGCGGACAGGTCTCCCATAGACCCGAAATCCCGTCGAGCCGGGATAACGGTGGCGTTTCGGGCGGCTTCGCGCAGGCCGTACTGCGTGGCGAACAGGCGACGCGGGGTCCGAGGGGCGGACTCGTGGCGAACTGTCCGGCGCGGTGCGTCACACTCCCGCCTCGGCCGCGCCGGGCGAACGGTCAGGTCACGGTCCGGGTTGGTCCGGTATTGGTACTTGAAGGTTCGCGAGAAACGCTCTTGAACTGGCACCGGATGGCCGCGTGTCACTGGAGCTGTTCGAGGACCGCCTCGGGGTCGTGGGCGAGCCGCAGGGTCCGGGAGCGGCCCCGTCCTTCGAGACTCTCGTACTCGGCCTCGATGATGCCGAGTTTGTCCAGCTTGTTGACGATCTCCGTGTAACGCGTGTACCCCAGATCCGTGACCTCGTGGAAGTGGTCGTAGACCTCGCCGGCTTGCTCGCCCTCGCTCTGGGCGACCACCTCGAGGAGGGCGCGTTCGTTCTCGGAGAGTCCCCGCAGGTTGCGCTCCAGGTGGACGTGCTTGGCCTCGTCGAAGGCCTCCTCCACGTCCTGGAGCTCGACTGTGGGACTTGCGCGCATCTCGGCGTTGAGTCCAGCCCGCCGCAGGAGGTCGATCCCAACGCGCAGGTCCCCGGTCTCGGCGGTCAGCTCGGCGACCTGGTCGAGGACCTCGGTGGGGACCACGCCCTCCCGGAACCCCACGTCGATCCGGTCCTGGAGGATATCGACGATCTCGGGGACGTCGTAGACCGGGAAGTAGGCTTTCTCCGGCCGGAACACGCTCTGGACGCGGCTGTCGAGGTCCTCGATCAGGTCCAACTCCAGATCCGAGGAGACCACGATGACGCCGATCCTGGTCCCCGGATGGGCCTCGTGGGCCCGAAGGAGCGAATAGAGGGTATCGGAGGCCTCGCCCTCGTAGAAGAGGTAGTTCACGTCGTCGAGGGCCACGGTGAGCACGGTCTCTTCCTCGGTGAGCTTGTCCGCGATCTGGCCGAAGAGCTTCTTGAAGGAGATGCCCGAGGAGGGCGGCTCGTAATCGAAGAGCGCCTCGAAGACGCGGGAGAAGACCGAATACCGCGTGGAGTCGACCTGGCAGTTCACCCGGACTGCGCGGGCGCCAGGCTGGGCGTCGAGCTCCGAGAAGACCTTCTGGATCGCCGTGGTCTTCCCGGTCCCGGGCGGGCCGGTCGCCATCACGTTCAGCGGCCGGGACCCGCGGGTCGCGGGGCGGAGCGCGTACTTTAGCGTCTCGAGCTGGGTCTCGCGGTGCTCGAAGTGCTCCGGCACGTAGTCGATCTCGAAGACGTGCTCGTCCCGGAAGATGGACTCGTCCCAGGAGAGCATGTCTCCGTCCCGGTCCGCTGGCATCACTTTCACCGAGCTTCCATAGCTACTTAACCGTTCCCTAGCCGGGTCAGAACTTCTCCAGCAGGCGGCGGTAGAACGCGGCCGCCGACTCGCCGTCGGCGCCCGATTCCGCGGCCTCGGTGGCCAGCTTCTCGACGATGAGTTCGGGGGTCGAGCGCGCGAGGTGATCCTTGACCGGCGAGCGATCGACCTGCAGCTGGCCGTTCTCGAGGCCGAGTGCCTGGATGCCGTCGACGGTCACGTCGAAGTCGCAGGCGTCACGGATCTGGCCGGCGAGGTGCGAGACGAACACACCGGAGGCGTCCTTCTCGTGGAGGGACTCGAGGATGCCGGCGATGATCTTGGCCGAGGCGCCCGGTTCCGTGATGCTCTCGAGCTCGTCCACGAGGACCAGCTTCGTCGCCGCGCCGTCGGTCAGCTCGGCGAAGTCCGTCAGCGTGGCCTCGAACGCGCCGGCGTCGAGGGTCCCCTGCGATTTCGCATAATAATGGAGTTCCTCGACCGCGGGCACACGGGCCGCGGCGGCCGGAACCGGCAGGCCCATGTGTGCCAGGACGACGATGGAGGCGACGAGGTCGAGCGTCGACGTCTTCCCCCCGCTATTGACACCGGACAGGAGGGTGACCCCGTCGACCCCGTAGTCGACGGGTTCGATGGCCTCGAAGGGCTCCTCGAGGAGCGGACAGCGACCGGCTTCGATCTCGAAGCCGCGTCCGTCGCGCTCGGGCATCGTGCAGTCGAAATCCCGGGCGAACCGCGCCACGGCGAGTTCGACGTCCAACTCCAGGGCGGCGCGGACCAGCGCCTCGGCGACTTCGCGCTGGTCGGCCAGCTCGGCGGCCACCTCGCTCTTTCGTTTCGCAGCCCGCCGGTCCCGTTCGGCCTCCAATGACTCCTGTAACCGGGTGAGAACACCCTCGTCGCGCTCGACCGGATAGGTCGGTTCGTCGGGGAAAATCCGCGCGGCCGTCGTGGCCTCGTCGTCTGTCAGCGCCAGCGCGTCGACGAGGTGCTCCCGGGCCGCCGCCACGGCCTCGTCGAACTCGTCGGCCAGCTCGCGGGCCAAAAGCGAGTCGGCGCCCGCCCCCCGCTCGACCAGCGAGAGCAGGTCCGCGCCCTCGATTGTCACGTCCGTCTCGGCGATGGCCTCCTTGAGGCGGTCGTTGGCGACCGATTCGGCCGTCGAGACCGCCGCGTCGAGATCGTCGGCCGCCCGGCGCAGCCGTTCGAGTTCCTGGTCGCCGGTGACCTC
>Ga0207797_1001214_pt1 | contig 18970 bp, 22 predicted proteins | sample PRCRCaboRojoPR_6_FD_187275 | JGI IMG/M metagenome (GOLD analysis project Ga0207797, IMG submission 187275) | Marine sediment microbial community from Cabo Rojo, Puerto Rico - PR CR 10% Liquid 1 (SPAdes) | ecosystem: Environmental > Aquatic > Marine > Coastal > Sediment | place: Cabo Rojo, Puerto...
CCATTAATCACTAATCAATCATCCATAATCGAAAATCATTCACTGCAGCCTTCAAAGGTGGTCTCACTTTGTTCGGCCATGCGCCATCACGGATGGCGCGCTCCAAAATTTCTCCCTATCGACCTATATATGTATATACGCCAAACGATATGTCTTTCGTATTGCGTGGTCCGTATTCCACAATCCCTATACACTGCACCGAACCCCCTCCCCTTTCCACCACCTCACAACCCGAGTTCCACCCTGAGACAGGTCACCGAACCACGCCCCAATCGGAGCCTGCCCACACCAAAAGCCAAGGGAGAGTCCGACGACCGGTTTGTAACGTATCGGGCGGCGGTATACCCGATAATCCCACCAAGCATGGTATCGGAAAACCAGTGTTTGTCATGGTAAATCCGGGACAGACTCACAATGGAAGCGGTGGTGTACCAGAAAATATCCAGCAGAGTAGATTCGGTCTGGTCCGCCAGCACCCCGGCTGTCAGCCAGCCCACTGTGCTGTGTCCGGAAGGTAATGACCTGCGACTGATCTTCAGACTGAACGGTCTGAACATACCAGCCCCCTCGCCGGTGTACGGTCGACTCCTCCCGATAATGACTTTTATCAGAGTCGAGGTAATTCCTGCCGTCGCCATGGCCTCCATCAACATCCGGCCGGTTGATCGCATCTTCTGGTAGTCCGCGAATAACCCAAATCCGTATAACCCACCGGCGATCAGCAAAATATGTTCACCCTCACCAACCCACCGGCCATACTGAAACACGGGTGCATTGCCTTCACCTCTCCGGGACCGAACCCAGCTCCGGACGGGTGTATCGGCAGCCATCGCCAGTACCGTTACTCCCGCAATCCCACCAGCAGCAGCCCATCGATTCCGGTCCCAGTCCAGGGGTTCAAGAAAGTATCCGCCAACTACACTGGTACTGTGGATGACATCCGATTTTATAGTCTGGCCCCATCGTTCCTCTGCCATTATTCCAATCTGGGCCCCGAATACAGTACAACACAGAACCAGAAGTGTAATGAACCGGCATTTCATGTGTCTTGAGGAAAACAGCGAAGGGCTGTCACATAAAGGCATGGTGGGCAGGTAGTTTAATTATCGCTTAGCAGGTGCATCCGGACCGTAATTCCGGGCAATCCACCAGAGTGCTATACCGCCAATAATCATCGCCGCGCAGAGAATCTGGCCAGCTGTCAATCCCCACATCACCGTCCCGAGATGACTGTCCGGTTTACGATAAAATTCAATGAAAAAGCGCACAACACCGTATCCGATCAGATAGAGTCCCGGAAGAAAACCACGGAACGGGGTTTTCTTACGCAAACTCCAGAGGATCAGAAACAGGAAAATCCCTTCAAAGAACCCTTCGTACAATTGTGAGGGATGTCTCAATTGCCCGGTGGGATCGGTCGGAAAGTACATTCCCCACGGGACATCAGTCACCCGCCCGTACAGTTCGCCGTTAATGAAATTCCCCAGACGTCCGAAGGTGAAGCCCAGAGGGATCGCCGGGACCACCAGCTCAGTGAAATCATAGAAATTGATCCCGTGCTTTTTCGAAACATAGATAAATGCCAATACCACTCCGATCACTCCGCCGTGGTACGACATCCCGCTGATGCCTGTGAATTCCACATCTCCGGAAAGTGAAAAGGGCAGGATAATTTCCAGTGGATGAGAGAGGTAGTAGCCCAGATTATAAAATACTACATATCCCAGGCGTCCTCCGATGAGGACTCCGAGAATTGCCCACATGAAAAAATTTTCTATCACTTCCGTTGAATAGTCAAAATCCTCCCGTCGCACCCGGTATCGGACGAGGATATACGTCAGAATAAATGCCACCAGATACATCATTCCGTACCACCGGAGCTGGAAATTTCCGATGGAAAAGATCACCGGATCCATATTGTACGGGAGCTGCTGCCACCATTCCCAGAAATTATTCATAATCCGGACCTGTCCCTTCTTTGGATCTCATAAATAATGTGCGTTTTCCGGATTGCAACAAACTAATCTCTGGTAATCGCACTGCAATTTCCAATGAAAAATCCACATTGATATGCAGATTACCGGAGGTATTCGTAGTGAAAATTCATTAAAATTTAACCTTTACATTTCCGGAAAAAGGAAATCAGTCAGCAGAAACGAAGGACCAAACTATGATAGAACATCCCATGGGCATTCTCGCGGTGTTACTGGGAGTCCTGGCCATTCTCTTCACCATTAACCGTCATCCGGTTTTCGGCAAGATATTCAAAGTGATTCCCCTGCTGGTGTTCGCCTACTTTGTCCCGACGATTCTTTCGAATACGGGTATCATTCCACTGGATTCGCCCCTGTACGATTTCATTATGGACTGGCTTCTCCCGGCCAGTCTGGTGCTGCTTACGCTCTCCGTGGATATCAAATCCATTATGGGACTCGGGCGGAACACGCTGATTCTCTTCCTGATCGGGACGGCAACCATTGTCATTGGCGGACCGCTGGCCTATCTGGCGTTTGGCTGGCTTGCCCCGGTTGAACTTGGTGTTGAGGCCTGGAAAGGCCTGGCCGCACTGAGTGGCTCCTGGATCGGAGGTGGTGCGAATTTTATTGCCATCGGAAAGAGTGTCGGTGTCTCTGATTCCACCCTTGGGATGATGGTGGTTGTGGATGTGGCCATTGCCAACATCTGGCTGGCCGTGCTGCTCTTCTTTGCCGGCCGGAATAAAGAGATGGATGACAAAATCGGTGCGGACCGCACATCTATCGATACCGTCCGGGAGAAAGCCCAGAAATTTCAGGAGGATGTGGCGCGCCCCACCAATCTGGCGGATCTGCTGATGATCGCCACAATCGGATTTGCCGGAACGGCCATCGGACACGCTCTTGCCGGAGTACTTCCGGAAATCGGTAATATTGTTAGCCACTTCACCTGGGTTGTCATCTTTGTCACTACCCTGGGAGTGATAATCTCCTTCACACCGTTGCGCAATCTGGAGGGGGCCGGCGCCAGCAGTGTCGGATCGGTGTTCCTCTATCTCCTCGTCGCAACCATCGGCGCAAAAGCGGAATTCATTAAAGTTGTGGAGGTGCCCAGCCTGGTGCTTATCGGTGCGGTCTGGCTCACCATTCACGCCACGGTGATTCTCGTCACCCGCTGGCGATTGAAAGCACCGATCTTCTTTGCCGCAGTGGGCTCACAGGCCAATGTGGGTGGGGCGGCCTCCGCCCCTATCGTTGCCAGCGCCTTTCACTCGGCACTGGCTCCCGTCGGCGTTTTGCTCGGTATCGGCGGCTATGTGCTTGGCACCTACGCCGGCCTGGTCTGCGCCTTTCTCCTGGAGCAGGTGCACTATATTATCCATTGATTATTGATTAATCCGGGGTGAAAAGCGTGTTATAGGGTATAAGGTATAAGGGATACGGCGAGGGGATACCGGAATATGGAATCCCGATCACCATGCTCAAGCAGGGTGTTAATGGTAGCGGCGTCTACTGATCAATCGCTCCAGATCAACATACTTCATTATCTTTTCAATAATCATTCATCCTTCACTTCATACTTAGTACTTAATACTTCATCCTTAACAAAGCCTCCGACTTTCACCGGAGGCTTTGTTTTTACAACTACAGTTGTGCAGAGCGAATCAGGCCACTGTGATATCATCGTCCAGATAGACATCCTGGATGGCATTCAGAATCTTGACCCCTTCTTCCATGGGACGCTGGAATGCTTTCCGGCCTGAGATCAGTCCCATGCCGCCACCGCGTTTATTGATCACGGCTGTCCTGACCGCCTGTTCGAAGTCGCTTTCACCCTGTGAAGCACCACCGGAATTGATCAGACCGACCCGGCCGGCATAACCATTAATTACCTGCCAGCGAACGAGATCAACGGGATGATCGGTGGTCAGATCGTCATACACCCGGTCATCAGTCCGGCCATACTTACCGTGTTCTTCGGCCATTGCAGGATACCCGCCATTGCTGGTCGGTGCTTTCTGCTTTACAATGTCCGCCTCGATAGTGGCGCCCAGATGATTCGCCTGACCGGTGAGATCTGCGGAAGCATGGTAATCATCATCACCGATCTTAAAGGCCGAGTTTCGCAGATAGCACCAGAGTATGGTACCCATACCAAGTTCATGGGCATAGCGAAATGCTTCGCTGACTTCCTGAATCTGGCGGTTGGATTCTTCGGAACCGAAATAGATGGTGGCTCCGACCGCCGCCGCACCCATATCAAACGCCTGATCCACACTGGCAAACAGGATCTGGTCGTAACTATTCGGATAGGTCAGTAATTCATTGTGGTTGAATTTCACGATGAAAGGAATTTTATGGGCATATTTCCTTGATACGGCCCCCAGAACACCAAGGGTAGACGCTACAGCATTACAGCCGCCCTCGATGGCCAGCTGGACAATTTTCTCCGGATCAAAATAGTCGGGATTTGGAGCAAACGAGGCTGCCGCAGAGTGCTCAATGCCCTGATCCACCGGAAGAATGGATACATACCCTGTCCCGGCCAGTCGTCCGTTATCCAGAATGCTCTGCAGATTCCGCAGCACCCGCGGATTCCGGTCGGACTTCGCCCATACCCGATCGATATAATCAGGCCCCGGCAGCGCAAGGCGGTCTTTGGAAATTCCCTCACACGTATGGTCCAACAGATAATCAGCCTCTTCTCCTAAATAATCCAAGGTTTTCTGATTCATAATACCTCCTTCACTCAGTTAATACTTGCGATATTCCACCTGATTCATTCACGAATCATAAGTCATCGTCAACTCAATGAAAAGGAAACAGAAAGTGAAAGAAAAGGGGCCCCGCCGGGGCCTTCTCATTCACTCCTTCCAATCCTTTGTGTCATTGGACTTTCATTGATTTTACGAATAATTCAGGTTTATAATATTTCCTATCCAAAAACATCGAAGTAAAGTAAGAATTTCTGCCAGCGAATAAAAGCTCCAACGGACAGGAAATACAAGGGGAGAGCGCGAATAACGGCTCATGAATTTTCAGGCCGGGAGTAAGGAATTACAGACAACATCGAACGAAGACCTGATCAGAATCTCCGGGAGAATCCTGAAGGATCGCGGGAAATACGGAGTGAGTCAACTGTCAGCATTGACTATTCAATCAGACCGGGATCGCGTATAAGTAAAAGGATACTGGAGTGGCGGATAATCAAGTGGGGATCGCCCTCGATATTCACATCGACCGCTTCCTTCCGCAGGAAGACAGCGTAGTCCCCTTCCTGCGCCTGCAGGGCCATATACCGTATATCTTCCTCTTCCTCCTCCGAACTCCAGGGCTCCTCATCACCGGACATATCCGGTATCGGGTAGCCCGGACCGACCTTCACCACATATCCACCCTGCACCTTCTCCTTCTGCTTCACTCCTTCCGGGAGAAACAGGCCGGATTCGGTTTTATTCGATTCCTCTTCAGGCTTAATTAGCACCCGGTCACCAACAACAATAACTTCGCGATCAGATTCTAATGCCATTTCCCATATACGTCAGTTCAGTTTAGAGTTATTCTTATAAACACAGGGAAGTGATCACTTATCCCTCCGAGATATCGATCCCCGACATAGGTGCGATACGGGGAGTCTTTGTATTCCCCCTCCTGCTCCCGCATAAACGAACGTACGAATACGGAGGCATCATGGCTCACGGCAGCGAAACCTTCCGGGCGAAATAACCCCCTGCCCAGCAGGATCTGGTCCAGCGTATTCCACTCACCGTCATAGTAATACGTACCTCTGTCCGGATCGGTGTCCACGGCTATCATGGCATTGTACAACCGGAATTGCTCCGCCTCCGCCGGCTTCTCCGGCTGCATTCCCTGTTGAAGAGTCTCCCGGACTGAGATGTTTGTGGGCTCATCATTAAAATCCCCCATAAGGAGAATATCATCGTTCTTTCTGACAGAATACAGTGAATCCACCACCCGCCGGGTCAGTGTTGCCGCACGAATTCGCAATGGTTCCGTCTCCTCCCTGCCGCCATACCTGGACGGCCAGTGAACCAGCACACAGTCGAGTGTATCTCCGGCTGCAGTGAAGGTAAATACCGAAACGTCGCGTGTCGGACCGCTTTCCTCTCCCAGAGAAATCGAGTGTCCCCGGACAGCAATGAGTGAAAACAGATCCCGGCGATAAAGTACTGCCAGGTCAATTCCCCGTTCATCAGGGGATTCATGCAGAGCATATCCATAGTGAAATTTTTCCAGATCGGTATCCCGCCATTGCTCCAGCACATTTCGATTCTCCACTTCACCCAGTCCCAGCAAATCAGGACCTTTCCCCTCGTTCATCTCCGACAACACTCTGGTCAGGCTGTGGAACTTTGCACGTAAACGTTCCCTGTCCCACCTGTTCTCACCAAGGGGTGTGAATTCTTCATCTTCCACCCCGGGATCATCAACCAGATCGAACAGGTTCTCCACATTCCACCACGCTATATAGATTTCCTCCTCCGGTTGGGCGATAAGGTCCGGGGCAATCCCCAATCCCATGATAATGAGGAATACCAATAATCCCGTGCCAAGCCGATTGATAGCTCCGTCAGAGCGCTGAGAGCATAGTCTCCGATATTTTCTCAATGAAATTCCCACCTGCGTTTTCATCTGCTGCAGAAGTGATCGATTACTTATTCTTCTTCCTTCAGATCCTTGAATTCGGCATCCTGTATATCTTCTTCACTGATATCGATATGGGGCTGTTCAGAGCGACCATGGACTTTGGAGTCCTCTTCTCTCACCATTGAATCCCTGACAATTTGAAAGGCTTTCCACCCGAGGTAAATCAGAATCCCCCAGAAGAGCAGACGCACCATACGCCAAATCCCCTTAATTTTTCGATGGATTATAAAATTTTGTCCCGTTAATGGGCTGCCGGATAGTCTCAATCAGATCCTCAAGATCATCCGGATTATGCACGAAATCGATCTCCGTGGCATTGATGATCAGTAGCGGCGTCTGGTTATACTGCAGAAAGTATTGATTGTACACCTGGTTCAGTGCTTCGAGATAAGCCTGAGAGATGTTGGATTCATAATGTCGTCCGCGCTGCCGAATATTTCGCAGTAATCGTTCAGTATCAGCCTGGAGATAAATCACCAGATCGGGTTTCGGTATATCCCGCTCCAGAATATCAGCAATCTTTTCGTACAGTGACAGCTCCTTATCGTCCAGATTTACAAATGCAAATAACCGGTCCTTCACAAACATATAGTCGGTGATTAACAGCCGGTGAAACAAATCAACCTGTTGCAGCTCCTGCTGCTGTCGATACCGGCTCAGCAAAAACCACATCTGTGTCTGAAACGCATATCGTTCCCTGTCCCAGTAGAAATCCTCCAGAAAGGGGTTCTCTTCAAACCTTTCCTTCACCAGCTTCGCATTCAGCCGTTCACTCAGGAGCTCGGCAAGGCTGGTCTTGCCAACCCCGATAACCCCCTCGATACAAATGTAATACAAATTTCTCATACCATTAAGTGCTCATACAAATGAATATAACTGTCATCCGGACACTCATCCAAAAGCTCAGTGACGGTTTTCCCGTGCACCGGACTCTCCAATTCAGGTGCGATATGACTGAGCGGCACAAGTACGAACTTACGCTCATGAAATCGGGGATGCGGGATTGACAAATGGTCGCTCTCGATGACCACCTCCCCGTACAGAATTATGTCGATATCGATCTCTCGGGCTCCTTTAGGCCGGCGCTTCACGCGGCCAAGCCGGGTTTCAATGTCCTTTACTGCATCCAATAACTCCTCCGGAGCAAGTGACGTGCTGCAGGCAACAACCATATTGAGAAACAGTGGCTGATCTTCCAGCTCCAGTGGCTGGGTTTCAAACACTGACGACAGCTCATCAACGCTGATCCCCTCTTCTTCCCGCAACGCATTAACAGCTTTCTCCAACCAGTGCAGCCTGTCCCCCACATTGGTTCCAAGTGACAGGTAGACATCCTCCCACCCACTGTCACTCTTCATGGGATCGCTCCCGTTCTATCTCCACCTCCACGTAATCCAGCACTCCTTCAATAGGTGCATTCGGTTTCCTCACCCGAACCAGCACCGATGAGACGCCGGGAAACTCATTAAGTACCCGTTCGCAGATTGTTCCCGCCAGTGTTTCCAAAAGATAGCATTTCCGCTCCGTTACCTGATGTTCCACCAGCTCATAGACATCATTGTAATTCACCGTGTCCGCCAGGCGGTCACTCTCAACCGCTGGCTGGAGATTCGTCTGCAACTGAACGTCTACTTCAAACCGGGCACCCAGAGCGCTCTCCTCAGACTTCACGCCATGATACCCGTAGAAAACCATATTTTCCAGTCGGATGGTATCCATAAAATACTTATGAAATTATCCAATTGGCCTCGGGGAAGCAAACTGAATCTCCCGGTCGGAACCTTCTGAATACCGGTAATTTCCGGGAATTCCACACAAAAGGTCAGTAAGGCTGACGAGGGGGTTGAGGCCCATAACAGTGTAGTTTTCCGGTAGAAAAGGCAACATGTGACCAAATCTCCATTCGGCCGTTCCACAGTTCGGGAACTGTGAAAGATTAGAGTAAGGTAGTACAGATATGATGCGCAGACCCATTACATTAAAGGTCTGGAAAATGAATACCCAAAGCGGAGCAAATTACAGATTATTTCCAGTCCGGGCGATCGTCGGATTTTAACTCTTCGTATCGTCGGTACAGCGTGGATTTTAAGATGGTTTCCACTAATTGATTCAGGTTTTGGAAGCGAACCTTTCTCACATAGTGCCGGGATCCTTTTTCAAGAAACATTTTTCCGAAGGCCTCATCGGCAAATGCGCCGGTCATCCCATGCACATCCCGGAAATCGCAGACAATCTGACCGGGCTTATCCCAGAGATGATTAATTCTGCGATGAGTCAACCTGCCCATTTCGACAGTATTGAGATAATCATTTATATCCGATAACTGCAGTATATTCGCCGTATCCATATCCGTAACCTTTCTCCATTCCTGCTAGCTTAATCCCTCTGAAAACACCCCGAAAAGTGGATAAAATAAGGGTTCAGGGTACAAAATCCCGCTGTGCTTGAAGGGCAAATATAAAAACAATCGTAACTAGTGCAAGATGAAAACGGGCGGGCTCAGGAGAAACCAGACGCTCAAAGACAGTTACCGTTGCGTTATCCGCCGGAGAAATCCGATGTAGAGGATACCGGCCACCATCCCGCCGAAATAAAAAAGAAAGTCCAGCCAGTCAAAACCTGTTCCGATCAATGTCCGCCCCAGAAACGAAGCGCGGATTGACTCCAGGAACGGAGCATGCCATAACTGCATTATTTCCAGCATACCGGTAATAGTGAGGACAATTATGCCTGACCGCAGTGGATCCGCATCAGGCCATACCAGATGCAGTACCAGCATCCAGAACATGACATAGAGAATTCCTCCGAGATAAAGATTTACAAATACCCCGCCAGGACCGGAGTAGAACTTGGTTGCAAATCCCAGCGGAGTAAGTATCAGGAGGGACAGCAGAACGAAAATGCGGAAAAGGTTCTTTGAAGAGAGCCGGCTTTCGGGCACCTCCTCTTCCTGCTGAGAATCTGCCGGCTCGTTCAAAGCATCACCACGGCAACTGCTCCCCGTTGCTGTGCCAGAATGTCCCCGACATGGAGGCGTCCAGCTTCTCCACCAGCACCATCATACCGGATACGGATTCCTCCACGGAAATCCGGGCGGCCGGCCCGCCCATATCGGTCCGAACCCAACCCGGATGCAAAATCAACACATCTATGTCGTCGGGACGCAAATCCACTGCCATAGACCGGCCAGCCATATTCAGCGCTGCTTTACTCATACGGTAAGAATACGCCCCCCCACTTCGGTTATCATCGATAGATCCCATCAGGGATGTAATCAGCGCAATTTTCCCGCGGCCGTCCGACTGTTTCAGGTGAGGCAGAAATTCGCGCACCGTGCGCAGTGCCCCGATACTATTGATGTTAAGTACTTCGAGGACTTCATCCGTATCCAGGTCGCCCAATCCGCCTCTGCCCCGAACACCGGCATTATGGATTAACAGATCCAGCGGTTCATCCTCTAACGCTTTTCCCAGATTTTCCACGCTCTCGTCGGATGCTACATCTGCTTGATGGATCGAGAGCAACTCGCGGAAACGCTTTTGCAGTTTTTGCAGGTCTTCAGCTGAAGCGGGCTGGCGGGCCGTTGCATATACCCGGGCCCCGCGATCGAGCCACTGGCGAACCCATTCCAGTCCAAGTCCCCGATTTCCTCCTACTATCAGTACGGATGTCTGACTTGCCATAAAAGATTAGACCTTCCTCCCGTAATTTCCCTTCAAATCAATGCCATACAGAGATTGTGCTCTTATCTGACAGCTACTCACGGTATCCGGCTACTTCAGCAGCTTGTTGAGAAATTCCCTGTCATACTCCAGATCGTATTCGGGTTTCTCGCCACCCGGCCCTTTCAGGTAATGGTTCATCCAGCGCATCAACCGGAGACTGTAATCCAGCTGTGATGCCGCCCGGCGGTTTCCGTGTGGCTCTCCTGGATAAAACACCAGCCGGACCGGCGTGTTATCCAGCACCTTCAGAAACCGGTACAGTTCCATGGACTGTCCCGGATATACCCGGGAGTCGGCTTTCCCGTGTGCAATCAAAATTGGGGTTCGCGCTTTCTCGGAATAATAGATCGGGCTGGTTTCCAGATAATGCTGCCAGTCTTCCCACGGCCAGAGATCATCATGAACCAGATACATCTCCCACGGGATATCCGTGGTTCCCATTTTGGAGATCCTGTCACTGATACCGGCATACATTACACTGGCGGCATAATGCTCCGTGTAATGCGTTGCCGCCCATGCAGAAGCGAAACCACCATAAGATCCGCCGGTGATACCGACTTTGTCCTCATCCACCATACCTTCCTCGACGAGATGGTTTTTCGCGTCTACCAAGTCGTCGAATTCCTTCCCGGCAGGATCATTCTGACTCGATTCCGTAAATTCAACGCCCCTGCCGGTGCTGCCCCGGTAATTCGGGTACAACACAAAATAGCCCTGCGCAGCGGCATACTGACCCGGATCATTGTAATCGGTAAGCCAGCCGTTCGGATCATGGGACTCTGGTCCCCCGTGTACCGAGAGAATAAGGGGATATCGTTGACCCGGTTCATAATTCAGTGGTTTGACCAGCACACCCTCTAACGTCAGACCATCTCTGGCCTTCCAGGTGATTGGGGTCTGCTCGGCGAATTGCATATCCTCCAGCCATAGATTGTTATTCGTCAGTTTCGTCAGTTCCCCACCAAGCTCGTAGCGATACACTTCATCAGGATGTTGAGGCGTTTCCGCGTCGAATGCCACAGCTTGCCCATCACTGGCATAAGAAAAAGAGGAGAGAATGGGACCTTCTTTTTCAATCAGCGTCTCCTGATTCGATCCGTCACGATCCATCCGGTTAAAGGTAGTCCAGACCCCTTCATCTCCGAGATAAAGAATGGTATTTTCATCCTGCCATTCCAGAGCGGATACATGTCCTCTGTAATCCATGAGATACCTGCTTATTTCGCCGGTTTCCGTTGAGGCCACGAAAAGCCGTCCGGAGTGGGTATCATGAATACTGGCACCTGAGACAAATGCCAGGTACTCTCCATCCGGACTCCAGCGGATATCTCCCAGTTTTCCGGGATTGTCCACCTCCGTGACAATCTCCTCATCTGCCACATTCACCACCTTAATACGCCGGTACATGTAGTAATCATCAATCAGGGGAGTGGGCGCAATCGCCATGGCCAACCGTTCACCTTCCGGTCCCCAGTGCATTTCAGACGCGGTCCCAGGCAGATCGAGCATATGCGGTTCCGAATTTTCATTAGAGGGTTCGGCAACCCATACCTTGTTGTGCCGCCAATCTTCTTCATAGACCTCCTGATTAAATCCCTGCTCTTCCAGACTATCTTCCGCTTCACTCTTCGGCGGTTTTGCAATAAATGCCACCTGCTTCCCATCGGGATGCCACGAGTACGATTGAATATCGGTATCGTGTTCCAGGAGTTTCCTGGACTCACCCCCGTCCACCGGAATCACATAGAGACTCTTATTTTCGTCATCATCACCCTCTCTCAGGAAAGAGATTTTCGAGCCGTCCGGAGTCCATTGCACCGATTCCACATCTACCTCGCCGGTGATATACGGCCTGGTGTTCCCCTCTTCATCCACCACATGCAATTCATGCCAGTAGGATCCGTTGTCCTCTTCAAAGGGATTACGGGCAATCGCGAGGGTATATGCGATATGCTCACCATCCGGAGATATCTGCACATTTCCCGCATACCGGACCTTTAATGCATGATATGGGGTGAATTTTTCCTTCCTCTCTTGCGCATTAGCCGGCATAGCAATACCGATTGCTATCGCCAGCACACCAAACAACCGGAAAATTTTCCAAAGATGAGTCTCACCGTGAATCATCGCTTCTCCCCTCTTTTCTTTTCATCTTCATTAATTCATGAATCATAATTTATCCTCAACTCAATGCAAAGAAAACAGAGAGTGAACGAGAAGGCCTTTGCAAAGATCTTCTCGTTCACTTCTTCCATTCTTTGATTTCATCCTATAGAACTTATAGTTATGAATGATTCAGATTCACAGAGTTGAACGTATGTGATTTATCTTCTCTCATCATCCGATAGATCAAAGAACCGTCTTACGGCCAGATGCCCTTCTCGGTATACAACTGTGCCACTTTGTCGATGGCATTGATAAAGGCCGCTGTTCGCAAATCGATTTGCTGATGATGCTGTTCCTGAATTTCCCTGATTTCACGATATGCGCTGATCATGGTCTCTTCCAGTCCGGAATTCACCAGATCCTCCTCATCCGGCCCCTGTGCAACCAGCCGTTTTCGTTCCGGGTCAAAGCGTTTGCCGGTCAGATTTTCCACCGCATTCAGCAGTTCGGTGTTTGAGGTCTCCTCAAACCGTTTTTGAAGTCGTCCATACCGGACATGGGAGAGGTTTTTCAACCACTCGAAGTATGAGACTGTAACACCGCCGGCATTGAGGAAGAGGTCGGGGATGATCAGGATCTCCCGTTCATTCAGGACCTCATTGGCAGCAGCGGTCAGGGGACCGTTGGCCGCCTCGGCAACAATGGCGGCCCGGATTCTGGGTGCATTCTCTTCAGTGATCTGGTTTTCCAGCGCTGCCGGAATCAGAATATCGCACTCATACTCCAGCAGTTCAGATGAAGTACTTACGTCCTGTGCACCGGGGAATCCAAAGATCTCACCGCGACCCTTCCGGTGTTCGACAACCTCGTCCACATCCAGACCGTCCGGATTGTAGATTCCCCCTTCATACTCCGCGACGCCGATGAGCACTGCTCCGCCTTCCTGCATAAATTTTGCCGTGTGGTATCCCACATTTCCCAGTCCCTGCACAATAAATCGTTTGCCTTCAAGTCCCGGGTTCAGGTTGAGTTTCTTCATATCCTCCGGGTTGTCACACGCCTCCCGTACACCGAAATAGACGCCCCGGCCGGTGGCTTCCAGGCGGCCACGGACCCCGCCTTCCGGCACCGGTTTCCCCGTTACGCACCCTTCGGTGTTCAATTCATCCGCAACCAGGGCTGAATAGGTATCGGAGATCCAGGACATTTCGCGGGGACCGGTCCCGTAATCCGGAGCGGGTACATCGGAGCCCGGGCCTATGAATTTCTTCTTCACCAACTCAAAGGTGTAGCGCCGGGTGATACGTTCCAGTTCGCCCTGGCTGTATTTCGGCCTCGATATTTTGACTCCTCCCTTGGCCCCGCCAAATGGCACATCCACGATGGCACACTTATAGGTCATGGACGCTGCCAGGGCAATGATCTCATCCTCGTTGACACTCATGGCATAGCGTATTCCGCCCTTTACCGGGAGCTTATGATGACTGTGCTCCGCACGCCATCCGTGAATGACCTCAATGGAGTCATCGTCCCGCTTCACCGGAAACGCAATATGGTACACGCTGTTACAGTGCTGAATCTGCTGCAATAAACCCTCGGGATGTTCGGTGTACCTGGCAGCCCGGTTAAAGCTGGCATTAACTTGTTCGAAGAAACTAATGGTGGAAGTCATGGTTTAGTCCGTTTCCTGCGCCACACCCATCATTTACAACTATGCCTCCGTTTCCGCCTGATTATAAATTTTATTTTAGCCGTTTGAATCGTTAATATCAATTCGAGATTTCCTTTCGATTTATACCGTTTGGATTGCTGCTGAAAGATACTAATTTAAGCAAAACCTGAAACAGGAGGACCTTTCCATGGCTGTATTGGTGACCGGTGCCACCGGACATATCGGGAATACCCTCTGTCGTATCCTGAGTGAGGAGCAACAGGATATCCGTGCAATGGTACGGTCTACGAGCGATCTCACACCAGTGCGGGATCTCGATGTCCAAACAGTGGAAGCCAACCTGCTTAATCCCGCTTCCCTCGAACACGCGCTTGAAGATTGCGAAGTGGTGTATCATACGGCTGCTGTGTATAAACTCTGGTCTCCGAACCCGGAGCTGGATATTATCAAACCTGCCGTCGAGGGCACCCGACACCTGTTTGAAGCCGCAAGAAATCAGGATGTGCGAAAAATTGTCTATGTGAGTTCCGTCTCTGCGATAGGCAGCGGAGACAACTTCGAACACAATTTGACCACGGAAAACTGGAATACGGAGGCGTCCTCCCCGTACAATATCGCCAAAACGCGATCCGAACAGCTGGCCCACGAACTCGCCGGATCGTACGATATCCCCACGATATTCGTCCTGCCTACCATGGTACTTGGCCCCTATGATTATAAGATCACTCCGTCAACCTCCCTGGTCAGAGATTTTCTCCTGGGAAAACTCAGGTTCACCTACCGGGGAGCCTATAGTGTGACCGATTGCCGGGACGTCGTACATGGTCTGCTGCTCGCCGAACGATATGGAACGCCCGGGAAACGGTATATCCTTGGGGGGACACAGGTTACCATCGAAGAACTGTTCACTCAGCTGGCCGAAATGACCACTGTCTCCGCACCCAGATTCGGCATTTCAAAACAAATAGCACACTTCATTGCTCATCCCACCTCCTGGTTCGCATCATTGCTGGGGACAGAACCGCTGTTTACTCCGGAAGCTGTGGAATCCACTATTGGAAAATACTACAATTTTCCCTCAACGCTGGCAGAAGAAGAACTCGGATATTCGTACCGCTCACTGATGAGAGTGCTGGAAGATACGATAAACTGGCTCATACAGCGGAATGAAATTCCGCAGGATATCCGGGTAGTGGAAAATGCCTGAGAATTGAAACGGATGTTTGGAACCGTCGGTATTACGAACTCATTTCACCATCCGGATCAAAATTCTCCAACCTCAATAATATCTGTGGCTCAAGTTCCTCCCAGGGAAAGCAATAGCCCCGCTTTGCCATCAATGTCTGATGATGAAACACCAGTGTCGTGATGCCGTATATGTCATATAATTGTTGTGCCAAACCGTGGCTGCGGGAATGATAGATCCCCTCGAATACTTGTCTGGAGTCAAAATACATCTCCCGGGGCAACCTGTATTTTCGCCGGATGTCATCCGGCCGCCCGGTCTGCCGGATGTTTACGTATTCCCAGTGATGATGAAGGACATCCTCTACGGATGAGGTAATATGGGACCAGTCGACTCCCTCGCGTCGTTTCAATCGCACTTTGTGCCGGAGAACATGGATGGCCTTGAGTCCGTCAATGTGCCCCAGGGCTGCAATCCAGGACTCCGGATAGTCTTCTTTTCCGGGAAGATATCGTTCGGACATCTGTTTGGTCAGCTGCAGGCGGGTATGATAGTTCACTAAAGTGGGATTTGGGGGAAACTCCCGGAGGACTGTATTCTCTCCGGAATTTGTACCGAACCCATCCGATCTCATTACAAGATTCCCGGTGTGAATTCATCGCCGAACACCGAGAACCTAATTGCTCAGTATCGGGAGTTCAACTGATGAGGCGATTCCCATCATCCTAGTCACTGCACCGGATCGGACGGCCATTATCGGCCGGACATTACTCTGCGGCCTGTAAAAAATCAGTCATATGATTGAAGCCGGCCTGAACTGCACGTTTATTTAAATCTACGTACTTCTCCTTTTTAATCAACTGGTGCATTTCATTCAGGGTAGCTTCTTTGTCCAACAGATGCGTTTTTGCGATGATAGCACCCACCATCACCATGTTCGCGGCTTTGGTATTTCCCAGTTCGTCGGCAATTTCCGTGGCGGGGATGGGAAATATCGCCACATCCTCCCGGTCCGGAGGTGTATCAATGAGTGAGACATTGTAAAAGATCGCACCGCCCTCCCTCACATCAGGGGAGAATTTGCCCAGAGACGGTTTATTCAGGGCAACCAGTATGGTCGGATTGCTGATCAGCGGGGAGCCTATTAACTCATGGCTGAGTTTCACATGGCAGTGTGCAGTACCTCCACGCATCTCCGGACCATACGAAGGAAGCCAGCTCACATGATACTGATGCAGCATGCCCATCTGTGAGAGGACAATTCCCATGGACAGCACCCCCTGACCACCAAATCCCGCAATTTTGATTTCCGAATGGGCGTATTTTTCCTCAACCTCCGGCCGCTCATACGTTGTCGTGGTTTCATCTGCCGGGATATCCAATGCATTTTCCAGCGCTTCCGGTGGTGGAGGATAGCGCCCATTACTGCTGGCCGGAGATCCTTCGGTTTCCGGGGTAATATCTTTAGTTACACCAAGCGGAAAGTATTTTACCATCTCATCCTGTACCCAGTTCTTGGCTTCCACCGGTGTCATTTTCCATCCGGACGGACAGGCGGACAGCGCTTCCACCAGGCTGAATCCTTTCCCTTCGATCTGGGCTTTAATGGCCTTGCGGACCGCCTTTCGCACTTTCATCGTATGCTTGGGATCCCCGATCATTACCCGCTCCAAATACACCGGTGCTTCAAGGGTCGAAAGCAGCTCACAGACCCGGAGTGGATATCCTTCATTCTCAGAGGTTCGGCCACGGGGAGTGGTGGTCGTAGGTTGTCCGATAAGTGTGGTCGGAGCCATCTGCCCGCCGGTCATTCCGTAAATGGCGTTGTTCACAAAGAAAACCGTGATATTCTCACCCCGGTTGGCAGCCTGGAGGATATTATTCCCCCCGATACCGGCCAGGTCACCATCACCCTGATAACTGATGACGACGCTGTCCGGATGGGCTCGTTTCAGTGCCGTCGCCACCGCCGCCGCCCTTCCATGCGCAGCCTGCACATTTCCGACATGAAAGTAGTAATAGGCAAAAACACTGCACCCCACAGGACTGACAAAGATGGTCTTCTCCCGGACACCAAAATCATCAAGAGCCTCTGCGATCAGCTTATGCAGTACTCCGTGACCACACCCGGGACAGTAATGTGTGGTGAGTTTATCCGCACCGGGTTTTCGTTCGTAGCGCTCATACAGAGATTCCGCTTTCTGAAGGATATTTCCGCTCATGACCCTTCCTTCCTGTCCAGAATTTTCGCCACGATTTCCTCAGTGCTCATGACGTTTCCCCCCATTCTCCCGTGAAAATGTATCGGAATTTTCTCTCCCAACACCAGTTCCACATCATCAACCATTTGCCCGTTGTTCAATTCCATCACCCAGAACTCCTTCACCTCTCCGGCCAGTGCGCGGAGCATATCCTTGGGAAACGGGAACAGGGTAATGGGACGAAGCATTCCCACCTTGTGTCCCATCTCCCTGAGATCATCCACAGCGGATTGAATAACGCGTGATACAATGCCGAATCCGATAATCACAATCTCCGCATCATCACACATATATGCCTGATAGCGCTGTTCCTCCTCTTCGATGGTGCGATATTTTTCCTGCAGTTTCCTGTTGTGTTCTTCCAGATCGTCCGGATCCAGCTCAATGGAGGCAATCAGGTTATCACTGGTCTCCGCGGTGGCCCTGGTGGCCCATGGCTTCTCAGGCATTTCGGTAACCGGCTCCGGAAATTCCACCGGCTCCATCATCTGGCCGATAAAGCCGTCTGCCAGGACATAGACAGGATTACGGTACCTGTCTGCCAGTTCGAAGGCCAGCATTGTGAAATCACACATCTCCTGCACACTGTTTGGAGCCAGGACAATCGATTTGTAGTTACCGTGCCCACCACCTTTTACCACCTGATTGTAATCCGCCTGTTCCGGTGCGATATTGCCAAGACCGGGCCCTCCCCGCATAATGTCCACGATCACACATGGCAGTTCGGCTCCGGCGATGTAGGAGACGCCTTCCTGTTTCAGGCTGATGCCGGGCCCGGAGGAAGCGGTCATTACCCGCTGACCTGCAGCCGCTGCACCATAGACCATGTTGATAGAGGCAACTTCACTTTCCGCCTGCAGAAATGTCCCGTCCACCCGCGGAAAATAGTATGCCGCCGCCTCGGCTATCTCCGAAGCCGGGGTGATAGGATAACCGAAAAACGACTGGCATCCCGCAAGCAAGGCCCCGCGGATGACCGCTTCATTTCCTTTAATCAGTAGTTTCGCCATCGGATACCCCCTCGGTCTCAGCCACCTGATCGTATCGTTTATATACAGTTAGTGCGCCAGGCTCCGGGCAAACATAAAAGCACACCCCGCAACCGGTACATCCTTCACCAATATATGTGGAAGGATGATATCCATGCGAATTCAGCTCCGCCGACATTTCCAGCACATTCACAGGACAAGCGTCAATGCAAAGCTCACAGCCCTTACATTCTTCTTCCCGAATCACCACCATTCCCCGTGACTTCCCTTTACTCATATTGTATTTCCTTGTCTTACGATTTGCCGGATGAATTTATATGTAGTTATATTGTTTGGCGTCACTGCGCAGCTTGTCCCGAAATTGCGGCGCGGCAATGCTAATCAGGG
>Ga0207797_1001215_pt1 | contig 18965 bp, 15 predicted proteins | sample PRCRCaboRojoPR_6_FD_187275 | JGI IMG/M metagenome (GOLD analysis project Ga0207797, IMG submission 187275) | Marine sediment microbial community from Cabo Rojo, Puerto Rico - PR CR 10% Liquid 1 (SPAdes) | ecosystem: Environmental > Aquatic > Marine > Coastal > Sediment | place: Cabo Rojo, Puerto...
CGTTGACTGCGATGGTGAGGAGCAGCGAGACCACATTGCTGATTTGCCTTGCTTTGTCTCTTTTCATCCTAATCCTCCTAGGCTACTGAACCTTGACTGATCAGTGAGGGTATCGCCTGCAGTCGGTCCAGGGATGCGTTGACGGGAACGCGGTCCGCGATCCCCAGAACGACCCGTCCATCATCCCTGGCCTCCTCGGCGACACGTGCCACCGTCTCCTCGAATTGTTCCCGGGAGTGCGCCTCAATGAGGACATCCTGGGGTATGCCGCCCCACAGCGTGATTCCGGGCCCAGCAATCCCGCGGGCCTCGGGGAGTGGCGTGTCGCCTTGAGGCGGGCCACAGATTCCTTCCACGCCGTCCAAGCCTGCTTCGGCCAGGCCGTCCAGCAGCCGGGCGGCAGGCCCCCCGACGTGGGTTACCAGGTGCTTGTCTTGCTCGTGCACGATCTCTGCAGTGCGCCGATAGCTGCCCGCAAGGTACCTATCAAACGCCCCTGGAGAGATGAACTGCCCGTCCAGGTTGTCGGGGGAGAGGACGATGGCCCCTGGCAGCTGAGCGACCTCTGCGACCAGCGCCTGCAGCTTTTCTTCCAAGACCGTTAACATTTCCTGTATCTCGGGCTCGCCGAGGAGGATCAGTCCTTCGCTCCAACCGAGATACTCGTGGAGAATCGCCGAGTACGGACGCTTGGGGAGCTCCAGCACCACGACCCCGGAGTCTCCTACGTGGCTCCGCGCCTCGGCGAGCGTTGAGGCATCCACAGTGTACCTCCTCGACTCGGCCAGTTCCAAGCCGGCCTTTAAGTCCTCTTTACCCTTCAAGGGGTACTCGGCCTGCCACCAGTCGCCGTCAGGCCCCCGAACCCACCGGGCTACTAAGCGCTTCGCAGACGTCTCGTAGGTGATGGTTCTCTCGTCGGCGGTCTCGATGGTCTCCACGCTTATGCCGGACAGCTCTTCCTCCCAGGCCCGCACTGGCAGCCAGGCGGGGCTCCGCAGGCGCTGAGAGACCTCCGCCAGGGAGTCGTCCTGCCAGGCCGGCGGAAGGGTGCCCCGGGTCATATGCCATTCGTACCAGAGGGTCAGATCCGCCAGGTATGGAAGTCGGCCCGTCGTGTGGCCCTGAAAGGCCTCGAGGATGCCTTCGCGGAATGTCATTCGGGGGCTCCTATCTCGGGGTCTTAGCACAATCCTTCCACCCCGATTTCCGTGAGCTGGGCCAACCGCTTACAGGGGAGAGGGGAGCTACGGCTTACGGCTCAGGCGCGCTAGCGTGTTCCTGCCAGAAGCTGAAGACTATCCGTAATCAATGAAGTGAGGGCCGCCCAGCGCGTACGTCCGCACGAGAATCTGAGCTGCCTTGACCATCATATCTGTGATGTCCAAGACCTGCTGAGCCGTGTCGCCCAGCGCGACAAGACCATGGTTCTGAAGCAGAAGCGCCCGCGGCGGTTCTCCTCGGTCGCGCACGGCCTTTTCAAGACTGTCGCGCACCGCTCTCGCCAGAGCCTGCCCTGGACCTCCGTAAGGGACAAATACGGGTTCGCCGCATACGAGTGATTCAGCGGGGAAGATGGGCTTCGAGAAGGCGGTAGCCCCGTCTTGCGCGCAGAGAATCGCATTGATGGCGGTTGGATGTGTGTGCCCCACGAACGTCGCTCCCCCGGTGGTGAGACAGAGTGCATGCATAGCCGTCTCGATGGACGGTGATCCGGGGGCGTTGGTATCCACTTTTACCTCACCGAGCCGCGATCGCATGTCCGCTTCACTCAGGGTGGGGCCATCCACCAACTCCAGGACCTTGGCGGTGTCAACCCGCAGAAACGCGTCAGCCTCAACGTCGGCCATCCGGCTGCCGCTCGCCTTGATCCAGAATGAACCATCGTCGATCTGAGCTGAGGTGTTGCCTTCACTTAAGATGACGTAATCGAGGTCGGGTTTACCCAACGTCTGACTCATCTGAATGAGCTGCTCGAGTTTCTTCAAGGTCCCTCCGCATATCCCGAAACCGGCTGCGATCTTGGCAAGTTTACCATGGGCTGGGCGTAGAGCAAGGAGGAGCTATCCTCTTCCAAGCGTCGACACCTGAGGCTAAGCTTCAGACTCTGGCTCCGCCTTGTGCACAGTGATCGCCGACTGGAGGGGCTCCACGCCCAATGGTGCGCTAACGAATTGTCGCGGACCGACTGCAGATTGCCTAGAATTGATCCGCAACCGCCTACAGCGGTCCATTATCACGCGGTTTCCGATTTCCTCCGTGGGCTTCGCCCGAGATCTATGACAACCCCTTAGTGCACCCAAGGTAAGCGGTCGCCTTGCGAAGGTTCCACGAGACCCAGCGGCCTACCAGAACCTTCGCCGCCCGCAGCGCCCTCCGCCGTACCCTCAACGCCCTACCTTCGCAAGGTTGCCGTTGGATGCCAAAGCTTTGCGAGGGTTTCCCATCGAACTCCAGCGATCTCAACCCCGCTTCCGCAGGCGATACTGCCGCCACCCCGGCCATCGAAACCCCCGCAAGGGAAGCGGGTGTGCCAACAAGTTGTCGCGGAGGGACCGCGGATTGGCGAGAGATGAACCAGGACAGCCTCTGGAGGCCCGTCTTCATGCGATTTCCGATTTCCTCCGTGGGCTTCGCCCGAGATCTATGATCACCCATCAGTGCACCCCACGCCGGACATATGCTTGACCAGCGGAATCTGCGAAAGTATAATGGGACGTGAGGTTAACCCTCAATCCCCGATCACGAGTCAAACAGGAGGAACAGGTCTCAGCATGGACGACATCAGAGCCGCGGTGGTGACCATCAGCGACAAAGGGTACACGGGCCAGCGTGAGGACGTCAGTGGGCCTGAGCTGGCTGATTTGGCGCGTCAGATGGGCGCGGAAATCGTCCGGCGGAGCATCGTTCCTGACGAGCGGGAGGAGATCATCAGGCAACTTGTCTGTTTGGCTGATGAGATGGAGGTGGACCTAGTCCTCACGACCGGAGGGACGGGCGTTACACCCCGTGACGTGACGCCGGAGGCCACACGAGCCGTGATCGAACGCGAGATTCCGGGTTTGGCCGAGGTCTTGCGCTTCCAGGGATATCGCCAAACGCCCCTCGCCGTGATCTCTCGGGGTCTCGCGGGTACCCGCGGCAGCACGTTGATCGTCAACCTCCCGGGCAATCCCAAGGCCGTGCGCGAAGGAATGGATACGCTGGCGGAGATCCTTCCCCATACGATCCAGATGATCCGCGGCGAACACACCGAACACGAAACGACGTAGCAAGGCAGCCCAGAGCGTCGCTCATAGGGAGACCATGGCCAGTAGAAAACGTCCAGTTCTGAGTGTCGAAGAGGCGCAAGCCCATATCCTCTCCACGGTGTCCGTGCTGGAGTCTGAGCAGGTCCCGCTTCTCGAGGCCGCCGAGCGGGTCCTGGTGCAGGAGGTCGCCGCGGACCGGGACATCCCTCCGGTCACTAATGCCGCTATGGACGGTTTCGCCCTCCGCGGGGAGGATCTGGCGGCGGGAAGGGTCCAGTTTGAGGTGGTGGGACAAGTAGCCGCAGGCCATCAGGCCGAAATGGCCGTCGGACCGGGCGAGGCGGTGCGGATCATGACCGGTGCGCCCATCCCCGGGGGCGCCGATACGGTCGTCCGCTTCGAACGAACGGAGCTTGAGGACGGACACGTCAAGGTGGTGGAGCCGCCTGCACCCGGCTCCAATGTCCGCCACGCCGGAGAGGATGTCCGTCGTGGACAGGTGGTGCTGGAGCCGGGCAAGCTGCTCCGTCCGCAGGAGATTGGGATGTTGGCGGCGGTCGGCCAGCTCGAGATCAAGGTCATTCGCCGTCCGCGCGTCGCCATCTTAGGCACAGGTGACGAGGTCGTCCCTCCTGATGAGACGCCGGGGCCAAGCCAAATCCGCGACGCGAATTCCCACACTGTCGCGGCTCAGGTCCGACGCTACGGTGCTGTGCCGCTCCTTCTTGGCGTCGCTCGCGACAAGGAGGAGCTTGTTCGGCGGGGGATGCAGAGGGCCGTGGAAGGTGAAGCCGACTTCATCATCACGTCCGGGGGTGTCTCTGTCGGTGACTTCGATCTTGTGAAACAAGTCATGGATGCCGAGGGCCAGATGCACTTCTGGTCACTGAATATGAAACCGGGGCGCCCCATGGCCTTCGGCGACATCAATGGGGTACCTCTCCTCGGCCTCCCGGGGAATCCCGTGGCGGCGATGATCAGCACTCGTCTATATGCCCGCCCGGCTCTGTTCAAGATGCAGGGGCGCCGGGATTGGTCGGAGTCGACCACGCATGCCCGTCTGGCAGACCCTATCGAGCGGAAGGACGGTCGCCGCCATTATCTGCGCGTGCGTCTCCGCGAGACCGATGCGGGCCCTGAGGCTGTTCTGACGGGTGATCAGGGGTCGGGTATTCTGAATTCTCTCGTCCAGGCAGACGGCCTCGCCGTCATTCCAGAGGACGCACGACAGCTGCCCACGGGGTCGCAGGTTGAAGTGATTCTGTTGCACTAGGCATCTGAACCAGGGCGGGCCGTATCCGTGGGACGGCGATTCTGTCGCGGTTGCGAGCTCGCCCGGTGCAGGCGCAGGTGATCCGGTCGTCAACCAGCGGATCCTTGCCCGGAGCCGGGTCTGCCAGCGGTCGCTCAGCTATCGTACGTCGATACGCTGGTTCGTGAGCGCACGAGCGGTGCTTTGCAGGGGACGGGCCTTTGACCGAAACGGACGTAGTACTTGACGAAATCCCTCTACTCTGTACTGCCGTTGGCGGGCACCTTCGCGATCCCGCAGGCGAGGCTCGAAGCATCGGGCAGAGACCTCGCATCCTGGCAGGCGTCTCGACGCGAACTCCGTGATCCTACCGGTTGGTCCGAGTGAGAGAGGTCTTGTGAAGCGATGACGATCGAGCGCATCCTGGCCATCGACGTGGGAGCCGGAACGCAAGACGTTCTTCTGTGGGACTCGGAGCAGGAGATGGAGAACAACGTCAAGTTGATTCTGCCCTCGTGGACAACCGTCTTGTCCCGCCGCGTGAGGCGGGCGACGCGTGAGGGGCTTCCCATTTTCCTGGAGGGCAACCTCATGGGCGGCGGGCCGGTCGTCAGTGCGATGAAGCGACACCTACAAGCCGGCTACCCCGTCTACACCACCCCTCGTTCGGCCCTGACCATACGAGACAATCTGGACGAGGTACGAGCCCGCGGATACACGATCCTCCCCGAGGATGAGCGGCCTCCAGACGACGAGCGCCTGCTCACCCTCAGGACGCGTGACGTCGACCTCGATGTCCTCGAGGCTGTGCTCGCGCCCTTCGGCCTCAGTCTACCGGGGGTTGTTGCTGTCGCAGTACAGGATCACGGCGAGTGCCTGAAGGGATCCAATCGTCGCTTCCGATTTCAGCTCTGGCAGGCCTTCGTCGAGGATGGCGGGCGGTTATGCGACTTAGTGTACCGAGAGCCCCCCGCGTGCTATACACGCATGCGCGCGGTCCAACGGGACGCACCCGGAGCGATTCTGATGGATACCGGTCCCGCGGCGTTGTGGGGCATACTTGAGGACCGCCGTGCTGCTGCGCATCAGGACGAAGGATTCATTCTTGTGAACATCGGCAACCAACACACCCTGGGGGTCCTCCTCCGGGGCGAGCGGATTCTGGGCCTTTTTGAACACCATACTGTTCTCATGGACTGGCCTAAGCTGAGCGCCATGATTCGGGAATTGCGGGCGGGTACGCTGACCAACGAAGACGTCTACAAGGATCATGGGCACGGGGCGTACGTGCACCCGGACTACGCACCCAGTGCGGGCTTTGAACTCGTAGCGGTGACCGGACCGCAGCGTCACATTGCCGCACCGGGACGAGAGTGTGCGGATGCCGAGTACATGTTCGCGGCGCCCTATGGCGACATGATGCTCACAGGATGCTTCGGTCTTGTGGCCGCGGCCCGGCGGCTCCTTATCGACGATGGAGATGCGGCGACATCGGCGCGGTAATGAGCCGGCGCCGATTCCGAGGGTGCATCTGCTTCAGATAAGAGGCTAAACGATGGGGAGGGCAAAGGTGGGAGAGGAACGCCGACGGAATTACCTGATTGATATGGACGGCGTCCTGGTCAGCGGGAGCACGATGATCCCCGGGGCCGACGAATTCGTTGGACGCCTCCGGAGTGCAGACATCAAGTTCTTAGTGCTCACCAACAACCCGCTCTACACGCCCGGCGACCTGGCCCACCGCTTGAGAGCGATGGGCCTCGATCTCTCGGCTTCCAACATCTTCACATCGGCCATGGCTACGGCACGCTTTCTTAAGGCGCAGAAGCCCGGAGGCACGGCCTTCGTGATTGGCGAGAGCGGGCTCACGGAGGCGATCCACGACGTCGGCTACGTCATCACCGATATCGAGCCCGACTACGTTGTGCTCGGGGAGACCCATTCCTACAACTTTGGACGCATTACCAGAGCCGTGCGTCTGATTGCAGGAGGCGCCCGGTTCATTGCCACCAATCCTGATCCCTCCGGCCCGACGGATGAGGGCATCGTGCCGGCTTGCGGCGCCATGGCCGCACTCATCGAGGCTGCCAGCGGTAAGAGTCCCTTCTTTGTCGGCAAACCGAATCCCTTGATGATGCGCACCGCGCTCAATTACCTCGACGTACATTCTGAAGACACGGTCATGGTCGGCGATCGCATGGACACTGACATCGTCGCTGGCGTGGAGAGCGGCATGGAGACCATCCTGGTACTCTCCGGCGTCACTGACCGCGAGGACATCGAACGCCATCCCTACCAACCGACTCACATCGTCGAGTCGGTCGCGAAGATCGAGCTCTAGTGCCGTAGACGGAAGCAGACGGGCCCAGACGCACACAGACGGGTGCAGACGGCGCGCCGGGCTGGCACCAGGCCGGCGCAGCGGGTTAATCGATCGGACTACCTTCAATGGAGGGATGTAATGGAAAGGCCCTGGCTCTCTCACTACGAGGATGGTGTCCCCCCCGAGGCGGAGATACCAGACTACCCGGTCACTCAGAACCTCATCAATGCGGCCGAGGAGTACCCGGACAGGCCGGCTCTGGTCTTCGGCAATGTGGTTGAGCCCCTAGGTAACGCTCTGATGGACACGACCATCAGCTACCGCGAGCTGCTGCGACTGACGTACCGGTTCGCCGCTGCGCTGCAGGCATTAGGCGTGGAGAGGGGCGATCGCGTGGCGGTCCATCTCCCCAACTGCCCCCAATTCGTCATTGCGTACTACGCAGTTCAGATGATTGGTGGCATCGTGGTGCCCTGCAATCCCCAGTACGTGGCCCGTGAGATTGAGCATCAACTCAACGACGCCGGTGCAGAGATCATCCTCACCCTCAGCCTGACGTATCCCGTCGTCAAGTCTGTGCGTGCCAACACACCCCTCAAGCACGTGATTGTCACCAACATCAAGGAGTACTTCCCCGGGTTGCTTAAGCTCCTCTTCACGCTAGCCACGGAGAAGAAGGAAGGGCACTACCAGGATATCTCCGGGGATGCGAACACCGAATGGTTCCAGGACGTTCTCGATGAAGGTTCGACCAGACCCTCCAAGGTCGAGGTCGATATGGACGACACCGCCGTGCTTATGTACACGGGCGGCACGACCGGGCTACCCAAGGCTGCTCAGCTGACGCACCAGAACGTTCAGGCGAACGCGGTCCAGATTCGCGCCTGGCTCCCCAGGATGAAGCGGGGACAAGACTCCATCCTCACGTCGCTGCCGCTCTTCCACAGCTATGGGATGACCACGTGTATGAATCTGGGCATCCTGGCGGCAAGCACCATGATCCTCATCCCTAACCCTAGGGTGATGCCCCATATCTTGAAGTCGATCAACAAGCATCACCCGACCCTGTACCCGGGTGTCCCGGCGATGTACGTGGCGATCAACAACTATCCAAACCTCGACGACTTCGACGTCAGCTCCATCCAGGCTTGTATCAGCGGTGCTGCCCCCTTGCCCGTCGAGGTGCAGCAGAAGTTCCAAGAGCTCACAGGCGCCCGCCTCGTCGAAGGGTATGGGTTGAGCGAGGCCACCCCCGTCACGCACGCTAATCCTATCTTCGGGGACAATCGGATAGGCACCATCGGTCTTCCGTTCCCCAACACGGATGCTCAAATCGTAGACGCAGAGACCGGCGAGCAGACGCTCGGCGTTGGCGAGGTCGGTGAGCTCGTGGTCCGGGGACCCCAGGTGATGAAGGGGTACTGGCGTATGCCCACGGAGACGGCCAACTCACTCAGGAATGAATGGCTGCACACCGGGGATTTGGCTCGGATGGACGAGGACGGCTACTTCCAGATCGTGGATCGGAAGAAGGATATGATCCTGGGAGCTGGCGGCTACAACATCTATCCCCGAGAGGTCGAGGAAGTGCTCTATGAGCACCCGGCGGTGAAGGAGTGCGCGGTTGTGGGGGTGCCGATCAGTGTCGAGAAAGGTGAACGAGTGAAGGCCTATGTCGTTCCCAAAGAGGGTGTGGACGTGACGGAGGACGAGATCCTGGCCTTCTGCCGCGAGAACCTCGCCCCCTATAAGGTGCCCAAGTTCGTCGAATTCCGCGAGGATCTTCCAAAGACAATGGTGGGCAAGATCCTGCGGCGGGTCCTGCTTGAGGAGGAAAAGCGAGCACAGGGCGAGTGACGGTGCCCAACACAATGCCCTGAAGTCTGTTCATGAAGAGAAGGGGAGCCAACGGCTCCCCTTCTAGCTCTCAGTCCGCCTACCTATCTTCTCTTTCCCGGCGCCTAGGCCGGCGCGGGGGCAGGAGGCATGTCAAGAGCTGACTTCGGACGATCGGTTGCCTTGCGACCAACCGGCTCCTCCGAGCCTGAGGGGGGCGGCGTGCTCCCTGAGGGCTCGGGCGCTGTGTCGGCCGTTCCATCGAATAGGGCCACGAACTCATCAGCATCTAGCGTTTCCACCTCGATCAGCGTCTCAGCGATCAAATCGAGCTTGTCCCGGTGCTTCGCCAGCACGTCTGTCGCCCGCTGGTGAGCGGTCTGGACGATGTGCCTGACCTCTTTGTCGATCTCCTCGGCAACCGCCTCGCTGTAGTCCCGCTGCTCGCCGATCTCCTTGCCCAGGAAGACCAGCTCTTCCTTCTGCCCGAAGGTCATCGGCCCCAGCTTGTCGCTCATACCGTAGCGGGTCACCATGTCCCGCGCCAGCTTAGTGACGCGGCTCAGGTCGTTCTCGGCCCCGGTCGTTACATCTCCGAAGACCAGCTCCTCTGCAGTGCGACCGCCGAGGGCAAAGGCCAGGTCGTCCTCGTATTTCGCCTTGCTCACCAAGTTGCGGTCCTCTTCAGGAAGGGCCATCGTGTATCCGGCCGCCATACCGCGGGATACGATGGAGACCTTATGCACCGGGTCGCACTTAGGGAGCACGTGTGCCACAATAGCGTGTCCGGACTCGTGATAGGCCGTGATCAGCTTCTCTTCCTTCGAGATCAAGCGGCTCTTCCGTTCCGGACCAGCGATGACGCGCTCAATCGACTGCTCAAGCTCCGACATGCCGGTGGCTTTCTTGTTCCGCCGGGCAGCCAGAATCGCCGCCTCGTTGACCAGATTCTCGATATCCGCCCCGACGAAACCCGGTGTCGCCTTCGCCAGTGTCTCGAGGTCTACGTCGTTTCGCAAGGGCTTCCCTCGGATGTGGAGACGTAGGATTTCCTCTCGTTCCCGCTTGTCGGGCTTGTTCAGGATGATCCGACGGTCGAAACGACCGGGTCGAAGCAGCGCCGGGTCCAGGATGTCCGGACGGTTGGTCGCGGCGACGACGATCACGTTCGTGTCGGTGTCGAAACCATCCATTTCCACGAGGATCTGGTTGAGGGTCTGCTCGCGCTCATCGTGCGAACCGCCCAAACCGGCCCCGCGGTGGCGCCCAACCGCGTCGATCTCGTCCAGGAAGATAATGCAGGGACTGTGCTTCTTAGCCTGTTCGAACAAGTCCCGGACGCGTGAAGCACCCACGCCAACGAACATCTCGACGAATTCGGATCCCGAGATGGAGAAGAAAGGCACGCCGGCCTCGCCGGAGACCGCCTTGGCCAACAGCGTTTTGCCGGTGCCCGGCGCTCCCATAAGAAGAACGCCCTTGGGGATTCGCGCGCCAAGTTGGATGAACTTCTCCGGCTCCTTAAGGAACTCGACGACCTCCTTGAGTGCTTCCTTTGCCTCCCGAGCCCCGCCGACGTCGTCGAAAGTGACCGATGGCTGGTCCCCTGTGTGCATGCGCGCCTGGCTCTTACCGAATGAGAGGGCTCGACTGTTGGCTCCTTGGAACTGACGGAGCATCAGGTATCCACCCACGAACATCGCGATCACGAGCAGAATCGACCCGCCGGCGCTCAACAGGGTCATCCAATCCGGCGGCTTGACAACCTCGATCTCCACACTTGCGAGATCTTGCTGGGTCACGCCAAGGTTGCGCAGCTGCTCGGTCAATGTCGACTCAGGGCCCTTGTGAGAGATGACCTCGCGCCCATCCGTCATGTCCACCAGCAGCTTGTCATCTTCAACCCGAATGCTGGCGACGTTCCCTTCCCGCACCTGAGCTGCCACCTCAGAAAGCTTCATATCCTGAACGTCCTGGACTTGCTGTGAGTAGAAGCTGTAAACCAGGAACCCCACAGCGGCCAGGATGATCAGGTAGATGAACGGACTACCCCGCGATTTGCCTGTCACCACCTTCCTCCATTCCTAAGACGGACACCCGTCGTCCCACGTCCTGTCTCCGGGTGCATGCTTGCATCTTCTGACGACACGATTTCCAAGATCATTATACCAGAAATTATGGTTCGCTGCCACTACTCTTGGACCTTGAAGGTCACCACCAGCAAACTGTTGGAGTTGTGTTCAGTTCGTCCTGCGTCGACGACGGGGAGCCTATTGCCGGGTTGACCAGCCGGGTACATGCCCACCCTCAACTGGTACTCCCCCGTAGGCGAACCTGGAGGGACCGTGAGTTGATGAGGATCTACAATCTCTACGCCCCGATTCCACTCTGTGGTGGCCAGGTGGGGCTGTCTGTCATCCTGCGCCACAAGACTGCCGGTCGGGCCAATGAGATGGATGAAAACGGCATATCGCTGCTCGATGGCGCTCAGAGCCTGCCAGCGGAGCGTGACGCCGAGCATCTCCCCTGGCTTGAACACGTTCTGCTCCAGGACGGCCTCCTTCAGAAGGATCCTGTCGGCGAAGTTCGCGTCCAGCACTACGCTGGACCCACCGCTGACCGTCAACGTGACCCTCTCGCCGGCCCGGACTTTCACGCCCGGCTGCGGCGTCTGGCCCGTCACCAACCCCTCCGACTCGGAGCTCCAGACCTGGTCGACGGCTACCTCAAGGTTCATCGACTCCAGGCCCTCCGTCATCTCATCGGCCGGCCTGCCGGTCACGTCGGGCATCGTCAACTCCCGACCCGGCCCGGCAACAACAACGGACACGGTATCTCCGGGCGGCAGGCTCTCGCCGGCCGCTGGTTGCTGTTCCAGCACTGTGTCCTCGTCTTGCCCCGGGGCTTCCCGTTCTTCGACGACGTCCATCTCCAGGCCAGATCGTTGGAGCAGTCTGCGGGCCTCTTCTGCGGGGCGGCCCGTTATTCGAGGCACGTTTACGAGACGAGCCTCCTCGGTTCTCGAGACCAACGGAGTGGGGGTCACCGTAGGAGGAACGGTCGGCAGGGACGCGTAGGATCGGTAGACTAGCCACCAGAGGGGTATCAAACCCACCACCGCAACAAATGCAATGACTGTCAGCACCCAAGTCCAACCATGGGTGCTCAGCGCTCCCGGCTGAACCGGGATTGATTCGCTGCCCGAACCGCCTCCGGTGGTCATGTTGGCTGGGGGCACGGCCGTCACCGCCGGCTGCCAGCCGGTCGGCTGCTCCACCTGAAGGCGGTAGTCCTCCAGGACGTGGGCCAGTTGTTCCGCCGTCCGGTATCTTGCCGCCGGTTCCTTCGACAGCACTTTTCGCACGATCCACTCCAGGCGAGGAGGGACTTGCGGGTTCCGCGTCGCAAGCGGCGGCGGCTCTTCCCGTAAGTGCTTCATAGCGAGCGCAGTGGGATTGTCCGCACGGAACGGCGGCGATCCGGCGAGCATCTCATACATAACAACGCCAATGCTGTAGACGTCGGAGGCTGGCGTCGGCTTCTCACCCGCGGCCTGCTCTGGGGCGAAGTAGATTGGGCTGCCCCAGACGGTGTCCGAGTCTGTCAATCCAGACTCAGACAGCGCCCGTGCAATCCCGAAATCGACGACTTTGGCCGATCCCTCCTGCGTGATCAAAACATTCTGCGGCTTGATGTCCCTGTGGATGAAACCGGCCTGGTGTGCGTGTCCTACACCGCGTGACACCTGCGTGGCGATATCCACGGCCTGTGCGACGTCGAGCCGGCTCCGCTGTCGGATCAGCGTCTTCAGGTCCTGCCCGTCCACGTACTCCATGACGATGTAGTGTCGGTCGCCGTCTCTCCCGACATCGAAGACCGTAACGATGTTGGGATGGTCCAGGTTCGCAGCGGCCCGCGCCTCGCGCTGGAAACGCTCCAGAAACTCTGGATCGCCGGCGAAACGCTGCCGTAACACCTTCACGGCCACGCGACGCTCCAGGAGCATATCCAGGCCCTCGTAGACCATGGCCATGCCGCCGGAGCCAATACACGTGACGAGGCGGTACCGGTCGTTGAGTTTGACGCCTTCCATACTTTGATAGCCTCAGGTAGTGGAGATAAGTGTCGATATTGTACTTTGATTCAAACCCTAGGGCAAGATGGTGATTTCCGATGTGGCCAGGCAAGTAGGCCAGCCGCTGCGGTAAGGTCGCCAGCGGCTTTTCTCGGCAGTAAGCGTAGGGAGAGCGCGGTCCATAGCCCGTTTTCTGCGAACGGTCCTGGGACGAGCCACTTCTCGATGAGTGGCTTGCTCTCTTCGTGAACTGCGTGCCTGGGATCGAGACGGACGACCCACGGAGCGAACAAGAGCACCGGATCAGCGTCCAATCTGCTTCGGCCGCCCAACGTCTGCTGGCGCCGGCGGGACTTGCCCCTAGGTGGATTTCGGGTAAGCTAGGGAGAAACCCAAGAAAGGAGGAATCCAGGCTCCAATGTTGACTGTCAGTCGCAGACGATTTCTCATGGGCAGCGGCGCCAGCCTCGCCCACCTAGCACTGCCGCGAACCCTCCTCCGCGAAGACATACCGCTGGTCATCGGTCCTCCCAAACCGTTTGGGCGTGTCGCCACATGGTGGGGCCAGGTTGTGCGAGCCGAGCCCTCCCAGAGTGCCAAACGGGTGGCCTCACTGACTCGTGACGAGGTAATTCCCCTACGGGCTGCCGTGATCGGGGATGCTCCCTGGCCGACGAACCCGATCTGGTACGAGACCGAGGGAGGCTATGTCCACAGCGGCTATGTCCATCCCGTCGATAATGCACCTCAGTCAGAGGTTGTTCAGGACGTCCCACAGCCGGGCTTCTGGGCCGAGGTCTCCGTGCCCATCGCTTCAGCCCGCTGGCGCCCGCTTAGCCCTTACGTCTCCTATAAGCTCTATTACCAGACGGTCTATCGGGTGGTCAAGGCCGTGGTCGACGAGGAGGGTGCCTGGTGGTATCAGCTCAAAGACGGCCTGACTTGGTCGCCCGGCCCTTACGTGCGAGCGGAATCGCTGCGGCGTATACCTCCCGATCAGCTACAGCCGATCTCGCCCGGCAGGACGGACAAATGGCTCAGCATCAGCATCCCCGATCAGCGGCTGGCCTGCATGGAGGGGGATAGAGCCGTTTTCGAAACCCCCATCGCCTCCGGAGTATACGGGCTGGGGACCCCGCTAGGCGAGTTCCGCATCCTCTATCAGCGTCACACCTCTAGGATGACCGGTGGGGAAGAGGGCGACAGGTACGACCTCCCTGGGGTAGCTTTTCCTACGTACTTCACCTGGTCCGGGGTAGCCATTCACGGGACCTATTGGCACAATGACTATGGACGGCGGCACAGCCACGGCTGCGTCAATGTCACCAGTGAGGCTGCTCGATGGATCTTCCGCTGGGTCGAGCCGCACGTACCGTACACAGAGCATACCCTGCGGACGCCGGCGGGAGAGGGAACGCGGGTCGTCGTCACCTAACCCGATAGCCTCCTAGCTGAGAAGGTCCTATGCGGCGTAGAGACCTGGACTACATCGTCATCGCCGTCATGCTGACGACGGGTCTCTACGTGGCCGTCACGGGCCTGGTGGCGGACATCTTCGGACTTCACCAATTCGTTTTCCACGCCTACGCCGGCTACATCTGTGCCGCTGCAATACTCGTCCACATCGGCCTCAACGGTCGGCGGATCTTAGCGTATCTCCGGCGTCTATTGGGCGGGCGCCGCGAGAGACCGCAGAGGCCTACAAGAGAGACCTCTCCGGAATCACTTGTCGGCCGCCGGGACCTCATCGTCGGTGCTGTCTCCGCCGTGAGTGGTTTCATTGCCGGTTGGCTCGTTCCCGATGGACGGCGGGCTTTGCCCGATGACGCAGCGGACATCGGGGAGCTCTATCACCGGTGGAGCACTCCTGGGCACGCGTTGGACCTTCCGATGCCCAGTTGGGGTGACCGCCCGGCGTCCTACAAGACCTATTCCGACACCGCGCGGGTGCCCTTGCCGGAGCCCGACTGGGCACCCCCGTTGACCGTGGGAGAGGCCCTCGAAGACCGCCGCTCCAAGCGGAATTACGCAGCTAGACCCTTGTCCAGGGCGCAGTTATCGGCACTGCTTCACGCCGCGCAGGGGATCACGCTGGAACGGCTTGCCTTCCGCGCCGCGCCCTCCGCCGGCGCTCTCTATCCGATCGAACTCTATCCCGTCATACACGCTGTGGAGGGTCTGTCGCGTGGGATCTACCACTATGCGGTCCGGGAGCACGCCCTGGAGTACGTGCGGGCCGGGGATTTTCGAGGATCTGTCACAAGGGCCGGCCTCTACCAGGGTTTCCTAGGCGATGCCGGGGTCTGTTTCGTCCTCTCCGCTGTGTTCCAGCGCACCCGCTGGAAGTACCGCGAGAGAGCCTACCGCTACGTGCTCCTTGAGGCTGGGCACGTGGGGCAGAACATCTACCTGGCGGCCACGGCTCTGGGCTTGGGTGCTTGTGCTGTCGGCGCCTTCTACGACCAGCAGTTCAATAGTCTGCTGGGTTTGGACGGCACGGATGAGGCTGTTGTCTATGTGATCAGCGTGGGGGAGCTGGCGTAGGTCTGGCGTCGTGAGGGAGATCCTCTCAGCGCCCTTTCTGCCTTTCCGCAGGTGGTCGGAGACGGCCCGTCCCAGCAGTTGGCGCCCAATCTGCTCATCGTGCGCCCCGGTGGCCTGATTCGTCCTCGGAACGTGGTGTGCGCTCTGGTCACGAGTCCTGCACACTGCTTGAGGCTCGCACTTGACCGAGACAGGCCCCGCTGGCAATTCCCTCAGACTAGCAGCAGCAACCCGGTCACAGCCAGCATCGCCGCGACGACCCTCCGAAACACCGTCTGATCGAGAAACCGCTGCACATACGACCCTGCGATGACCCCTGCTACCAGGAAGGGCGCCAGCAGCGCCGCCAGGGTGAAAACCCTGCGATCCAACAGCCCACCGAGGCTGAACAACACCAGCTTGTAGCAAGCATCAGCGAAGAAGATGCCGCACAGAGTTGCACGGAATGCCTGCTTGTCCTTCAGCACCTGCGAAAGGTAGATGATGATGGGCGGACCATTGACGCTGAACATTGCCCCCAACGCCCCGCCTAGGAGTCCGCTCAGTGGTGCCAACGCTGCTCCCATCCCGCCGTGAGGCGCGATGGTCTCGGGCTCTCGCCCCAACAGCATCACCACGGCCCAGCCAGTCACCAGCACCCCGAGGACGCGCTTGAGGGTCTCGTGTCCGAAGGAAAGCAGGGCCCAGGTCCCCATGCCTGTCCCTACGATCATCCCGCTCAGCAGAAGCAGCAAGAGACGTCGGTCGATGGAGCGCCAATTGGAGGCCACCAGCAGGATGCCCGAAGTTAGATCGAACAGCAAGAAGGTAGGCGTGACGATTCTGACGTCAAGGATCAGCAGGAGGAGGGGCACGGCGAAGAGCGCGCTGCCGAATCCGCTCACCCCTTTGACAACGTGACCGGCGAAGACGATCACACCTGCCACCAAGAGAGTCGAGAGGCCGACGCCGACCATCAGTAGCCGTTGTAGTGGACCTTGCCCTCATCGAATTTGGTCCCCGGTGCCTTCTCCTCGGCGGGATGGCCGACGGGTACCAGGCAGAGCACGCGCAGGGCAGAGGGGATGCCCAGGGTTTCGCGCACGTGTTTCTCGGAGCCTTGGTTAGGATAGATCCCGACCCATACTGCACCTAGGTCACGCCCTGCTGCGCAGAGAAGTAGGTTCTCCGTTGCCGCGCTCGCGTCCTCCACCCAATGCTTGGAACGCCGATCGTTGCCGCAGACCACGAAGATGACGGGGGCTCCAGCACACATAGAGCTCCACGGATGCGTCTCTGCCAGCTTTCGTCGTAGTTCAGGTTCGTCCACCACGATGAACTCCCACGGCTGAAGATTGTCCGCCGACGGCGCCGCCATAGCCGCCTCCAGCAGTGCCCTCACATCTTCATCCGCAATAGACTCACTCGTGTACCTGCGGATGGACCTCCGCTTCTTGATGACCTCAAGCATGGCAATCTCCTTCTCCTCCTCTGTGCCTGGTCCCTGCGCCTCTGGGATCAGGCAGATGATTCAGCGCCCTGGCCGTCTGTGGGTACATGACGCGCCCTGGCATCCGCCGCGCCGATCCGATGGCCTTGGACTGTCTTGGACCTCCCTGCTGCGTCGCAAACTGAACGCCGGTGACAAGCCCGGCCAGCCGTTAGGCGTCTCCCTCGACCGTGAACCGCCACGCACACCAGTAGTCCTCAGGGTGGGGATCCGGCGGACAGACGATGCACTCCGTCTTAATTCGCGAGTCGATGGTGCGGGCGAAGTTCGCATACTCAACCAGTCCCACGGGCTTGCACGGGAAGTCGGGGAGGCCCTTTCGCTGCCGCGCTGCCTGTACCCGGCACCGCTTCATACGGAACATGAGACGCCCCGCATCCTCCTCGACGATCTCTTGCTCATTGATCCGCGCATAGAGGCGGTACGCGAGGGCACGCTTCAGAGCCGGTATCCCGCCACCGGGTTCGATGCCCAGAAAACGCATGATCCGTTTGGCCTCGATCACGGTGAACTGCTCCCAGGCGCGCCGATCCAACTCGATCGCCGTGTCCATGTCGAAGGCGTCCTCGGCTGCCAGGAACCAGAGCCCGTCGTGGGCCAGCCAGTTCTTGGCGGCGATCTCCAGCAGATCAATCAGTTCCTCTTTCGAGTGTTGACGAAGGATCTCTCGATCAGGCACTGTTGCCTCCCTTTGCTCAACGTGCGGGCGTGGCCCTGGACGCCTTTGCCTGCGGCTGGCACCCAGTTTAATCCCCCAGTCCCACCAGGTGACACGTGTCGTTCAAAAGCATGAGCGTGGCTTGGCTTTCCAGATCAACGTCAAACACGCTGACGGCGCAGGTGTCCTGTCGGAGGTGCCAGAAACGGTCGTTGCCGAGGCCGAGGATGGCACAAAGCAGGACCCGATTCACGACCATATGGCCTACCATCGCGACAGCTTGGCCACGATGGCGCTCCACGATGGTGGTCAAACCGCTGGTCACCCGATCACGAACGACCGCCAAGCTTTCCCCGCCCGGGATCCGGACCCTGTGGGGTTCCTCAAACCACATCCGAAGCAACTTGGGGTGGTGCTCGCGCACCTCTTCCGGGGTGAGACCTTGCCATGCACCAAAGTCAATGTCGAGCAGCGCATCACATTGATGAACCTCTAGACCATGAGCACGGGCGACAGCCTCGGCCGTTTCAACGGCGCGCCCCATCGGACTGGCATAGACAGCCTGCACTGACCAGCGATCTCTTACGTAGTCTGCCGTTGCCTTCGCTTGCTTGTGTCCGAAATCGTCCAGGGGCGGGTCTGCCTGCCCTCGGAAGCGGGTCACCTTGTTCCACGCTGTCTGGCCGTGTCGGATCAAGACGATCCGTGTAGTCTGCTTCGTCACACCTTCTCTCACTCTTTCCCCTCAATGGACAGCCCGAGTTGATGCCAGGCGGCAAGTTGAGCTTCGAAGAATCTCTCGTAGTCTTTCACCCCCCGAACCAGTCGGATCGGTCCAACGTTGTCCTTCTCGAACACGAGTCGCCCGCTCCTTAAGTCCTCGATGGTCGTAGGGAGGTAGCCTTTGTCGATTCGGAGCAGCTCTGGACGCGTGATGGCCGTCGCGGCAATCGATTCCCAGCTGGCAAACCCGTCATCGCGGAACCAGAGCCGCATCAGCCCAAACCAGATCCGACACCGCTTGACGATCAGCTGTGAGACCGGGTCGTCCAGCGCGTCCAGGGCGGCGAATTGGGGGCTTCTGATGACAGCGGTTAGTCCGGCCTCGCCCAGGGTGATCGTTACCGGGCATCTAGCCCGCAGGGCAGCGTAGGCTGCCTCAGGATCGAGGGAGAAGTTCTGCTCGAGAAGACGCCGATCCTGCCATGAGACCGGGCCTGTGACACCTCCGGCCACGAAGAGGCCCCGCACCTTCTCGAAGAAGGCTGGGTCCAAGGCCGCGGCGTGCCGGAGATTCGTTAACGGGCCAGTGGTCAGGATGACGTATTCGTCGGGGCGTGCGTTGACGCTCGCGACGAGGTGCACTGCAGCTTCGTTCTCGTCCGGACTCGCATCCGGCCCACTGGCACCGCAGAAGACCTCCGGGACTTCCATGTCGAGCTGGCGGAGGACCCGGCGTGTGGTGCGTGTCGTCAAGCCGACCGGACCGTTGCCATACGTGGTCGTCACGGCATGGACGTCGACGGCGGGCTCTCCC
>Ga0207797_1001216_pt1 | contig 18956 bp, 16 predicted proteins | sample PRCRCaboRojoPR_6_FD_187275 | JGI IMG/M metagenome (GOLD analysis project Ga0207797, IMG submission 187275) | Marine sediment microbial community from Cabo Rojo, Puerto Rico - PR CR 10% Liquid 1 (SPAdes) | ecosystem: Environmental > Aquatic > Marine > Coastal > Sediment | place: Cabo Rojo, Puerto...
TTTTATCTAAAGAACTGGGGAGACCAAATTTCTTCGATAAACAAACCGCCCGGGCACGGGGGCTCGGGCTGCTAATACCTGCCATTCAAGCATGTCGTTCTTCTCAGCTCCCCCGGTTGGTAGACCTATCCAGTTTATCAGCCAGAAGCGGGAAACCCCTGAAACGTCAATGAGGTTTGGACCTTAACCCAAAAGATAAAAAAGGGCGTGATAATCGACAAAAGTCGTAAGCTCAATTTGGCTTATTCAATATTTTTGATTATACTATAACAAATCCCTCGGAGGTAGCTGTGAGAAAGTACGTCCGGTTTCTCGAAACGATCTCAGTAGTGAGCCTGGTTGCAATTTTTCTCTTTGGCTTTACCGGAGCCGGAGAAACGATCCAGGTCTGTAAAATTGGCTGCGAATTCGACTCGGTCGCCCGCGCCATCAAGGCTGCCGGCTCCGGAGATACCATCAAGGTACAGAACGGCCGTTACACGGAAGACCTGAAGATAGACAAGGACTTAACGATAGTGGGGACTAACTCCCGCTGGGTCGACCTGGAATCCCTTGAAAACAACTCCCCGGCCATCGTGGTCGGGCCATCGCCCGTGACCGTTGAGCTGAAAAACCTCACGGTGAACCCGGGAGATGCCCCGGGGGATACCGGAATCAGGCTGACGGGCGATGCCAGTTTAACCTTGGCCAATAGTCGCCTCAGCGGCGGCCAGCTGGGAGTTCTGATTGAAAACTCTTCTTACCTGAAATTCCGGGGAGTGGAGCTAAATGGCCCGAACCGGGGGCTGGTCGCGAGACACAATTCCAGAGTAACAGTATTCGGAAGCAGCGTCTCTTCGGCCCGGGTCGGCCTGGTCGCGGAAGACAGTTCCGAGCTCAATATAATCGAAACGGAGGTTACCGGTTGCAGAAATAACTCCGTTATTGCCCGCAATTCGGCGAAAGTTAACCTTCTGGAAAGCGACGTATCGAATAATTCGGCTCCCGGAGTCGAGCTGAAGGACTTTTCCCGGCTAAACGCAACCGCCACTCAGATAAGCAACAACAAGGGCGGCGGAATCCTCCTCAGCAACTCGGCCCAGGCGGACCTAAAGAAGAACCGAATAACTTACAACGTAAACAAAAACGTCGCGGTCACCAGCAAGGAGTGTGGTTTCAGCGGGCCGATGGAAGGTTTTTACGGTGAAGTAAAGGGATACCAGAACGAGATCCTTCCCCAGTCGGGAACTATCTGTCCGGAAAAGTTTTCGCGAATTACCACGGCAAAAGGGGGGACCTCCTCCTACCCGTTTACCCCCAGCACCTACGCTTTCCTCGGATTGATCGGAGCAGCTACGATCATATTTTTGGTGACCGGATAGAACCGCTCGGAAAAGTAAGCTCAGTTCCCGGAAGCCAGGCTCTCCAGCAAAATATTTAGCCCCTCCGACGCCGCGTCCCACTTGTTTTCCAGCCTGTCCCCGGAAAAGTTGAACCTTTTAGTCAGACTAACCTCGGACGTGGCAAGGCCGATATACACAAGTCCGACGGGCTTCTCTTCCGTTCCCCCACCCGGTCCGGCTATCCCGGTGGTAGAAATTCCGACGTCGGCCCCGGACTTCTCTCTGATTCCTTCGGCCATCTCGAGCGCGACTTCTTCGCTTACTGCACCATACTCAGCAAGTGCCCTCTCGCTTACCCCGAGCAGTTCCCTCTTGGACCGATTCGAATAGGAAACGACCCCCCTGTCGAAGTAATCAGAAGAACCAGGAATGTTCGTAATCCTGTGCGCCAGCAGACCGCCGCTACAGGACTCCGCCACGGCAAGGCTCAGCGAACGGTCTCTCAGCAAATTTCCGACTGTTCTTTCCGGTTCTCGTCCGGCGACGTCTTTCGGGTTCATCGAGCTCAACACCTCTGCCTCAGGTTTCCTTAACAACTGAAGCAACGTTCGGAAGATCAGGTTTTATTTCAGTGTTTCAATTAAAACTTTACCCCGTTTTCTCCCTCAACCTCTGTGATAACGTGGTATAACGGCGCGATTCCTGATCGTTGTTAATGGCGATCCCCAGCGCCCGTCTGCTGCCGACCAGGAAAACGAGTTCGCGGGAGCGCGTCACCGCAGTGTAAATGAGATTTCTCTTCAGCATCACGTAATGCTGATTTACCAGGGGAATGATGACCGCCTTGTACTCGCTTCCCTGACTCTTGTGAATCGTAATGGCGTACGCCAGTTCTAGTGCCTTGATATCGTCCTTCTCGTAGGAGATAACGCCGTATTCGGGGTACTGAACCTCCAGTTGATCCAGCGACTTATCCGCAGCAACTATTTCGCCAATATCCCCGTTGTAAACGCCTTTTTCGTAGTCATTCCTTGTCTGCATCACCTTATCTCCCGGCCGAAAGTCCTTCGGCGCGAAATCCAGGTCCTCGCCGGGGTTCAATTCATCTTGTAACAACTTGTTCAGTCGATCCACTCCGGCAGCACCGTTATACATCGGGGAGAGAACCTGCACTTCCTCCTTTGGGTCCAGTCCCCAGTCCCGGGGAATTTTTTCGGAAACCAGCTTCAGGATCTTATTCGCAACCCGGTCAGGCTCCTTTTCCCTGTAGAAGAGGAAGTCGGTATCACCCTCGTGGATGACCGGAAACTCCCCTTCATTGATCCGATGAGCGTTGGTCACTATGTCGCTCTGCCGGGACTGTCTGTAAATCCTGTCCAGTTCCTGGACCCCGACCGTCCCCGAATCCATTATATCTTTCATCACGTCGCCCGGCCCCACGGAAGGCAACTGGTCCGCATCACCCACCAGAACAAGGTTCGTCCCTTCCGGGGTGGCCTGGATTAGATGATCGATCAGCCACAGGTCGACCATGCTCAGTTCGTCGACGATTATCGCGTCCGTCGATAGCTTGTTCTCGCTGTTGTACTCGAACTCGCCCGGCGGTTTGTAGCCCAGGGTCCTGTGAATCGTCTTTGCTTCCCGGCCGGTTGTTTCCTCCAGCCGTTTCGCGGCTCTCCCCGTCGGGGCGGCCAGAACGAACTCCCAGCCCAGCTCGTCCATCAGCTCGATAACTCCGGTAATAATCGTCGTCTTACCGGTTCCCGGTCCGCCGGTAATTACTGTCACTTTGTCCCTGAGCGCGGCCACGATGGCTTCCCGCTGTTCCTCGTTGTAATCGATACCCGTATCTATCTGGTAGCTATCGATCAGTTCAGTTATTCTGGCCTCGTCCCCGACTTTCGCTCCCCCGCCGTACTGGCTCAGAGCAATCAGGTTATCGGCAACTTCCGCTTCCGTATAGTAGAGCGACGGCAGGTATATCCGGGGCTCCGAACTGACCCCGTCCTCCGTTTCACCGATCAAGACTTCATTAGAGATCATTTCTTCCAGCTGACTCTCGATGGCCTCCGGCGGCAATTCCAGAATCTCGCGGGCCCGTTCCAGCAACTTCCGCCTCGGGAGGTAGATGTGCCCGTCATCCGTCGCCTTTTCCAGAGTATAGACCAACCCGGCTTTGATCCTTTTCGGATCCTCGGTTTCCACGCCGACCTTCCGTGCAATCCTGTCGGCAATCTTAAACCCGATGCCGTCTATCTCCCGGGTCAGACGGTAGGGGTCCTCTTCGACCACGGTCGAAGCCTGGGCCCCGTACTCCTCGTATATCTTTAAACCGTAAGCGGTACTTATGTCGTGTGCTTTGAGCGACACCATAACGTCCTTTATCCGGCGCTGCCTCTCCCAGCTATCCTTGATGGTTTCGAGCTTCTTTTCTCCGACACCCTTCACTTTCAGCAGGGCCTCGGGGTTCTCCTCTATCACTTCCAGGGTATCTTCGCCGAACCTGTCGACGATCTTCTCCGCGTATTTTTCCCCGATCCCTTTGATCAGGTCGGAGGCGAGATATCGCTTGACTCCTTTTTCCGTAGTCGGTGTGTCGACACGACATTCCTCTATTTGAAACTGTCGGCCGTATTTCCGATGTTCCGTCCACTCACCGCCAAGGACAAGATCCTGTCCCTCGTAGACTTCTGGAGTCTTTCCGACGGCAGTGATTCGCTCCTCGTCTTCCCCCGACCTTATAGCTCGGATCACTCTGAAACCGTTGTCCTCGTTCTGGAAAACCACGCTATCGACTGTAACTTCGAGTTGCTTGATCTTATTTCCCCCTTAGAAGATAATTTGAAGAAAAGAATAAAATCAATTGTTTAATCTTAACGGGATCGGGGCGTCAGGGAAAGTCAGAGGAGGTCCGAAGTTAACTCTCATGCTCAAAATCGGTACTAGCGGTTACTCTTACGACGATTGGAAGGGGATAGTCTACCCGGAAAGCTTGAGCAAGAAGGGTTTTCTGGACCATTACAGAAAGTTCTTCGATATCACCGAGATAAACTCGACTTACTATCGCCTGCCGTCCCCGGGGATGTTCGTCAACATTCTCAAAAAGGTTCCGGACGACTTCCAGTTCGTTGTCAAGCTTTCGAAGGAATTGACGCACGAGCGAGAAAAAGCCGAGGACGCAATTGACGAATACAAAAAGGGGATCAAACCATTAGTCGAAAGTGGCCAGCTGGTTACCCTGCTGGCACAGTTTCCCTATTCTTTCAAGCCGAACGAATCGACTTATAGCCACCTGAAGTTCCTCCGGGATTCCATGCCGGACCTCCCGATAAACGTGGAATTTCGCAACGAGTACTGGATAAACGACGAGACCTTTGACTTTCTCGAAGAACACAGTCTCGGCTACGTCTGTGTCGACATGCCCCGCCTCCCCCGGCTGGTGCCTCCGGTAGTAAAAGCGACGACCGAGTTAGGGTACATCAGATTTCACGGACGGGTAAAGAAATACTGGTGGAACCCGCCGGAACCCCACATGCGCTACGATTATTCCTATAACCGGGAAGAGCTGGCGGAGTGGGTCGGTAAAACGAGGGAATTAGAAAATTACACCGAGAACATCGTCATCCTGTTCAACAATCACTTCCAGGGGAAATCCGCCAAAAACGCGAAGGAGTTCGCTTCCATGCTCAACCAGGACGGGGAAGGCGAGGAGATTTCGGAAAAGGACGACTTCCTTCATCCCGGCAGGGATCTCTTCAGTTCTCAGTCCTGATTAAGACCACGCTATTCTTTGATCGTTCCCCTTGTATCCGCCGATATAATTACTTATGATAAGTTTCAGTTTGTTTAAGCTGGACATAATTTACCAGAATTGCGTAATTTTGTTAAGATATTTCATGTTTTCAGGTTTTAATAGGAAAACTCTAAAGAACCTCCCCATGGGCCAATAATATTGACTCTTCGGGGAGCCCGGAAGCGCCAAAACCGGAAGCGCCAAAAAAGGAATACATAAAGTACATAAAGGTGATAAAAAAGTGGAAAGCCAGGTAAATAGCCTGAATGACGTAAAAGTTGGAATTATCGGCGTCGGGACCATCGGTGGAACGCTCGTCGAAGCACTTATCAAGAACGAGATAGTCGGTTCGGGGCAGCTTATAGGTAGCACGTCGCACGAAGAAAGCGCCCGGAAAGTCGAAGAAGAATACGGTATAGAGGCGACTACCGACAACAGGCGCGTCGTGGAGGAGGCCGATATAGTCGTTCTGGCCGTGGAGCCCCAGATGATCGAAAAGGTACTCGAGGAAATTGGATACCATCTGAGTCGGGACCAGCTGGTCGTATCGGTCGCTGCCGGAATTACGACGGAGTTCATCGAGTCTAAAATAGACCAGGAGATACCGGTCGTTCGAACCATGCCAAATACTGCAATTACGGTCAACGCCGGTGCCACCGCCGTAGTTCCCGGAAAGTTTGCTTCTGAGTCGGATCTCAACCTGACAAAGGAGCTTTTCGAGCCGGTGGGACTGGTCGAAGTCATAGACGAGGAAGACCTGATGGACGCGGTAACCGGCTATTCCGGCTCGGGTCCGGCCTACGGCTATCTGATCATCGAATCGCTGATCGAGGCCGGCGTCAGGGTTGGTCTGCCCAGGGACAGGGCAACAAAACTGGCGGCTCAGTCCCTGCTCGGCGCGGCAAAGATGGTCCTGGAAACGGACGAACACCCGGCAAAACTGAAGGACATGGTTACGACACCGGCCGGGGTCACCGTCGATGCGGTGATGAAGCTGGAAGAAGGAGGTGTCCGGGTGGCGTTTTTCAAGGCCATCGAGGAGGCAACGGAAAAATCACGTCAGCTCAAACTCGATAGCGACCGATAAATTAACTTGTGGGAGCTGACAAAACTTCCCGGATAAATTATCTGGTATTTACCTGGAGACAGGACAGAGATATAACGCAAAACCGACAGATCCTTTCATGGAGGATTATCCCGGTTATTTTGAAAATTTAAAGTTACTTAATAGATAATAGCCGAAGAAATTTCTACGGTAATTTTACTATTCAAATCTTGAGGTGATAAAGGTGTTACGGGTTGAGAATCTGGACAAGAGCTTTGGGGGTATTCACGCCGTAAAAAACTGCTCCATCGACGTCGACGAAGGGAAGATCACCGGCTTGATCGGCCCAAACGGAGCAGGGAAGACCACTCTCTTCAACCTGATTACCGGTTTTCACGAACCGGATTCCGGACGAGTTTACTTCAAAGACGAGGACATTACGGACCTATCGCCTCACGAAATCTTTGAAAAGAACCTTTTCCGGACCTTCCAGATAACCAGGGAAATTCAGGAGATGACCGTTCTGGAAAACCTGATGTTGATTCCGCGGAACCAGACGGGAGAAAATCTCTGGAATGCCTGGTTCAACCGCAACCTGATCAGACGACAGGAAAACGATCACGAACAGACGGCCCTGGAAGTCCTTGATTTTCTGGAAATGGAGGACCGCAAGTACGACCTGGCGAAGAACCTGCCCGGCGGAGAAAAGAAGTTGCTCGACCTCGGCCGGATGATGATGGCGGAGCCGGAAATGGTCCTGCTCGACGAACCGGGATCCGGCGTACCTCCTTCTCTCCAGACAAAAGTCAACAACCACGTCAGAGCAATCAGCGAGGAACAGGGGATAACTTTTCTGGTAGTGGAACACGACATGAATATTATCATGGATCTCTGTGACCCGATCATAGTACTGGTGGACGGAGAAAAATTGACTGTGGGTTCGCCGGAAGAAGTTCGCAATAACGAAAAGGTAATCGAGGCGTACCTTGGAAGTTAAATTTACAGGAGGTGAAGCAATTTGTCCCTGCTTGAGGTAAATGAGATTTCCGCGGGTTACGGGGAAGTGGACGTTCTGCACGGTGTCTCCCTTGATATCAACGAGGGGGAACTAGTAGCGACCATCGGGCCCAACGGGGCCGGAAAAACTACCCTTTTACGGACGATTTCCGGCGTCCTACACCCCGACGGCGGGAGTCTCGAGCTAAACGAGGTAGACATCACGAACGAAGACCCCGAGGATACGATTAGAATGGGAATGGGTTACGTTCCCCAGGATGACAATATATTTCCTTCCCTGACGGTAAGAGAAAACCTGGAAATGGGTGCTTTTACCCTGGAGGGGGATTTCGAAGATAGGATAGACGAAATATGCACCATTTTTCCCCAGCTCAGAGAACGGATGGGGCAGAAAGCCGGGACTATGTCCGGCGGCCAGCAGCAGATGGTGGCAGTCGGTCGAGGAATGCTGATTCGGCCGAAGCTACTGCTCCTGGACGAACCGACGGCCGGCCTGCAACCGTCTCTGGTGGACATGATGCTTGGAAAAGTAAAAGAGATCAACGATAGGGGGGTAGCAGTGCTCCTGGTGGCCCAGACGATCGACGCGCTCCGTCTGGCGGATAGGGCCTATCTGCTCTCCGCGGGGGAAATGGTTCTATCAGGAGAGACCGAGGAACTGCTGGAGACGGATAGAGTTCAGGAACTCTACTTTGGGGGTTAACTGAGGTGAAAAAAGATGGCTGATCTGTTTGTAAACGGGCTTATTCTTGGTAGCATCTTTACTCTCGGCGCGATCGGGGTTACGTTGATCGCCGACATCTTGAACTTCTTCAACTTTGCTCACGGTGATATGCTTAGCTTCGGCGCTTATCTGGCCCTGTTTTTCGTCGGAATACTGCCGAGCTGGGGGAATTTCCCCTGGCTTTCTTTTGGCCCCTCGATGATCTTTGGCATAGTCTTTGCGATGGTCGTCACCGCGGCTTTCGCCCTATTTTTCGACAAAGTGTTGTTCAAGCCGCTGCGAGAGCGAGGGGCGAGTGAATTGTTCCTTGCCCTTTCCTCTCTGGGTGTCGCCTTCATTTTTCGCTCGATCATTCGCCTGGTCTGGGGGCCTCAGGCCAAGTACTACGGTGGCCTGCAGATGGCCAGGCAGTATCCGCTGGGCATTACGGTGAAACCGGACGAATTCTTTATCGTCGGAATAACTCTATTCCTGGTTATTTCAGTTTACCTTTTTCTGAAGAGAACAAAGATCGGCAAGGCCATGAGAGCGGCCTCCGATAACGAAACTCTGGCTCGGGTTACCGGGATCGACACGGAAAGGGTGGTAAACTGGACCTGGATTATCGCGGTTTCTCTTACGGCCGCGGCCGGCGTGCTTTACGGAATAGAGGTTCAGCTCCGTCCGATCATGGGCTGGAACATCCTGATTCCTATATTCGTCGCTGTGGTAGTAGCGGGGGTTGGCGACCTCTGGGGCGCCATGGTCGGGGCAATGATAATCGGAGTAGCCCAGGAGATGCTTACCGGGATACTGCAGAATTTATTCAACGCCCTTGATCTGGACGTACTGATGACCGCATACAAACCGGCTATAGCGTTCGTCTTGATGGTGGTAGTATTGCTGGTTAGACCACAGGGTATCTTTGGGACAGGGGAGTGAAAAAATGCTAAGTTATTTCGTATCTTATCTGATAATGGCCAGTACCTACGGGATCGCCGCGCTGGCGCTTAACCTGCAGTGGGGTTTCACGGGCCTGATGAACTTCGGTATCGGTACGTTTTACTTTGTCGGCGCTTATACTTCGGCGCTTCTGACCACTTCCCAGTCACCCGACTACGTCGGGGGCTTTGGTCTGCCCTTCATAGTCGGATTGATCGGGGCCATGCTCCTCTCCGGGCTGCTGGCCTATCTGCTTGCCTTTCCCGCCTTGAGACTGCGTGGCGGCTTCTTCGCGATATCGATGCTGGCAATCTCCGAGACGATCAGGTTAATCGTAAAGAACGAGAAGTGGCTCACTAACGGCGTCTGGGGGATAAGAGGAATTCCACAACCGCTGCGAAAACTGGTCGGGGCCGACGTGTCGGAGTGGATATATCTGGGTATTGCCGCGATACTGCTATTTATCTTCTACAGGATGACGGAAGTGGGGGTCCGATCGCCCTGGGGTCGAGTTTTAAACGCCGTCCGTGAGGACGAGAAAATGGCCGAGATGTCTGGTAAGGACAGCTGGAACATAAAGATGCAGTCCTTCGTTTACGGTTCCATGGTAATGGGAGCCGCCGGAGCTCTTTACGCGCACTACATGGGCTTCATAAGTCCGAGTTCCTTCACCCCGCTAATGGCTACCTTCATCGTCTGGCTGATGATTCTTCTCGGGGGTACAGGGAGCAACAAAGGCGTAATTCTCGGGGCCTTCGTTGTCTGGGGAGTCTGGATCGGCAGCGAGTTCCTGATCGACTTTCTCCCTTCCGGGATTACCAGCCAGGCCGGATTCGTCCGGATGTTACTTATGGGAATTCTTCTGGACGTCATTCTTCTGTTGCGGCCGCAGGGATTGTTTGGCCGGGAGAAGGTAATATCCAAGCTGGGCAGCGGTTCCGGCGAGTAAGCCCGAACTCGCCCGGACAGTCAGCAAACCGCGCCCGATGATTGGAGTCAAAGGTTCCGTCCTTCCGGGCGGGACTTGAAAGAAAAATAAAAAGGGGTCCTCGAACAGCTCGAGGACCCCTCGTTTTTTGCAGCTATAAAACTTGGCCTCGTCCTTTCTAAAGCCCTATTCTTCGAGAGTCTTTGCCGGGACGAAACGCCCGTCCTTGATCGCTATCTCTTCGATACGGACCGTGGTGATTTCTCCATTCCTGACCTGCCATACTTCGATCGGAGACACGACGTCACCGTCTTTGTTAAAGTCCACCGAACCTCCGGCACCCTGGTAGTTGATATCCTTGCCTTCTTTCAGCAGCTGGAACGCCTTCTTGAAGCCTTCCACTCCGGCGTAAACCTTTTCTCCCGGAGGATTGGCGACAAACCTGAGGTTATCCCGGATGGCCTTCGAGTCGGTACTACCCGCTTTCTGCATGGCGAGAGAAATAACAGCCGCAGCGTCGTAAGCGTTAGTCATAAACGGTTTCGGCGGCGTGTTGCCGTACTCTTCGGTATAGGTTTCCTTGAACGTGGAAGCGGACGGGGTATCTTTTGAACCCGGGGAGGTACCGTAAGTACCTTCCAGATACTGAGCCCCCACGTTATCAATTAACTCGGGCGCTTTCATCCCGTCCGGGAAGATGAATTCGGTGATGTAACCGCCGGAAATGGACTGCCTGAGGATGTTTGCTCCGTTTTCAGGGTAACCGATGAGAATAAGGACGTCCGGGTCTTTCGCCGTCGCTTCCTGCAGTTCTCCCCGATAGGAAGCCTTGCCCTTTTCATAGGGAACTTTTGCAAGGACCTCGCCGCCCTGATCCTCGAACCAGGCCCCGGCAGCGTCGGAAAGACCTTTTCCGTAATCGTTGTTTACGTAAAGAAACGATGCACTCTTGTAATCGAGATCCAGGGCGAGTTGTCCGATGATGACGCCCTGAAGCTTGTCGCCGGGCACGGTTCTAAAGACGTAATCGTCGTCTTCCAATCCGGAAAGCTGGGGCGTGGTGGAAGATGGTGAGATCTGAACGACCTGGTTAGGTATCGAAACGCTCTCAGCAACCGGCATCGAAACACCGCTCGAAAGCGCCCCGACAAATGCCGAAACTCCATCCACGTTAACCAGCTTCTTGGCAGCGTCGACGCCACTGGTCGGATCGGTCTTGCTGTCCCGCGTGATGATCTTGACTTCTTTGCCGAGGACTCCTCCCGCCTCGTTAACGTGCTTTGCGGCCAGGAGCACTCCCCGGTTAATCGGAGGACCGTAAGAAGCAAGGGCCCCGCTCATAGCCATTAGAGAACCAATTTTCACCTTATCGTCTGCGGCCTGAACGCCGGCGCTCGGGATAACCAGAGCCGCCATCAGGACGAAGACGATTCCAACTAAGAGTCGTGATGTACTGCTTTGAATATTCTTCATTTTTATCACTATTTACCCTCCAGTTGATTTAATTGATCGCATTATAATGAAAAAAACACAAATCTACAAGATGATCAGTTGACATTTAATATTCTTTACCGGTTTCAGCCAAACCAAAAGGGGCCACCCACCTCGTATTTCGACGGACCTCCAGGTCAAAGAAAAGCTTTTCGGACTATGAATTTATCTGTCGATTATGTTTGACAAACCGCCCAAAAATAGATATTATTTCGTGATTTATTAACATAGTAGAGGGAAACACATAATGAATGACCAAACCGTAGGTCCGTTGAATAAAATATCCCGTCTGGAGGTGATATCGGGCGATAGGGGTTATACAGCTGGTTACACTTATTATTGGTATATCAACTGAGGTTTAGGGGCGCAATTTCCAAAATTCCCTAAACCCGGGCAAAAGCTATAGGTTTTACCTATAGTTTTTTTTATTTGACAAAATCCAAATAATTAACTGATTCGAGATAAACTTTCAGGAGGTATCTATGAAAGCAAGAAAATACTTAGTCATTATAGCTATGGTGGGCATTCTGGTTCTGGGCTTCTCCCTTGGGGCCTTGACGGCCGACAAACCCGTTAAGATCGGGATTGCTCAGATAGTCGAGCACCCGGCTTTGAACGCAGTTAGAGACGCCGTGATCGAAGTAGTAAAGGAAAACGGATACAAGGAAGGGGAGGACGTCAAGTTCTTGCTGAGAAATGCACAGGGGGATTTCAACAACGCGCTCTCGATCGCGCAGACCTTTAAATCACAGAACGTCGATATAGTCGTCCCCATTGCGACGCCGACCGCCCAGGCAGCAGCTCAAGTATTTGATGAGACGCCCCTCGTGGTTAGCGCGGTTACCAATTTCGTGGAGGCGGGCCTGGTCGAGGACTACTCTAACTACGAGAACCCCGAAAACAACGGCAACATCACCGGCGTTACCGACATGACGCCCGTGAAAAAACAGATTGAATTAATTACAGAACTGAGATCGGGAGTCGAAAAGATCGGAATAGTCTTCAATCCCGGCGAGGCCAACTCCCGCTACCTCAACACGATAGCGGAAAAGGTCGCGAAGGATATAGGAATCGAAATCGTCAAAGCCACGGCAAACAAGACCAGCGAGGTAAAGATGGCCGCGGACTCGCTCAAGGGCCGCGTTGACGCTATCTGGATCTCCACTGACAACACAGTAGTTTCCGCATTGCCGGCCGTAGCAGAAGTGGCGAGAAGCGAGAATATCCCACTGGTTACGGCGGACCCGACTACCATCCAGGACGGTCCGGTGGCTGCATTTGGCTGGAGTTACTACCGCCACGGACGCGTCTGCGGAGATGTAGTTGTAAGGATATTGAAAGGCGAAAAGCCGAACGAAATACCGATTCACGAGCTCGAGCAGACGGAAGCAAACATCTCCCTGGCCCTGAATTTAAATGTAGCGAACGCGATAGATCTCCAGTTCTCAAAATCGGCACTGAAACAGGCCGATCGGCTCTACTACGGGGAAAGGCTCTGGGTGCCGGAAGCGTAAAGGAATTAATATCTTTATCAAGCGGTGATCTCAATCGATGTCACTTCTGATTAACTCGCTAGAACAGGGACTCGTTTACGGTTTGATGGCCCTCGGCGTGCTTATAACTTTCAGAGTACTGGACTTCCCCGATCTGACGGTTGACGGGAGTTTTCCCATGGGGGCGGGGATCACCGCTTCTTTACTCGTAATGGGCTGGAATCCGATCCCCTGTATTCTTCTGGGGGTAGTCGGCGGCGTGCTGGCCGGAACTTTCACCGGCCTGCTGAGCACGAAACTGAAGATACTGAACCTGCTGGCGGGCATACTGACCATGACCCTGCTTTACTCGGTTAACCTCAGGATAATGGGGCGGCCAAACATACCGCTTATCGGCAGGGAAACGTTAATTGAACAGGTCGACAGATTGATGGCCCCGCTCGGACTCGGGCAATATTCTTCGCTAATATTCTTCGCAGCTCTGGTCCTGGTTGTAAAATTACTGCTCGACGTCTTCTTCAATACCGAGATCGGCCTTGCTCTGCGGGCGACAGGAGACAACGAACAGATGATCAAGGCACAGGGCGTAAACACCGACACTATGAAGATCCTCGGTCTGGCTATTTCCAACGGACTTGTCGGCCTATCCGGGGCTCTGGTCGCCCAGTATTCCGGGTTCGCCGACGTCGGCATGGGAATCGGAACGATAATTGCCGGTCTTGCTTCCGTAATTATCGGGGAAACGCTGCTGCCGACGAGCACTTTTCGCTGGATGACCACGGCCGTAATCACCGGATCGTTGATCTACAGAACCACGATCATGGTCGCGCTGAGATACGGCCACAACCTGGGCTTCAAGTCTAGCGACCTGAAGTTGATCACTTCTCTGATAGTTATTATCGCACTGGCAGTGCCCCAGGTACGCGGGAAGCTGAATCTCAAATTCGGAGAAGAAACTTAATTAGGGGTGAGGACAGGATGTTAAAAGTTACCAACCTGAGTAAGAAGTTCCTGGAAGGGACAAATAACGAAGTCGTCGCCCTGAAGGGGATAGATTTCTCGATGAACCGGGGCGATTTTCTCACCGTAATCGGAAGTAACGGGGCGGGTAAAACCACCTTTTTGAATCTTATCGCCGGTTCCCTTTTTCCCTCCACCGGTCGGGTAGAGATCGCAGGGGAGGACGTGACAAATTACTCAGAACACGAACGAGCGGCCTATATTGGCCGAGTTTTTCAGGAACCGGGGAAAGGCACGGCTCCGGGGATGACGGTGGCACAGAACCTCAGTCTGGCGCTGAAGAAGTCGAATCGGGGACTGCGCAAAGGAGTTACGCCGAAGCGAAAAGAACTCTTCTACGAGGAACTGAGTAAACTGGGCCTGGGCCTGGAGGAGCGTCTGGACGAGAAGGTCCGGCACCTTTCCGGCGGTCAGCGCCAGGGCGTGGCCGTCCTGATGTCGACGCTGACGACGCCCAAGTTACTTCTGCTCGACGAACACACGGCGTCCCTGGACCCGAAAAACGCGTCAAAGATCATAGAAATAACGCGAAAGCTGGTCAAAGAAAAGGAACTAACGACTATTATGGTTACACACGACATGAAACAGGCACTGGATCTGGGCAACCGGCTGACGATGCTCCACCGTGGAGAGGTAATTTACGACGTAAACGGGGAACGCAAAAAAGAACTTACCATCGACGACCTGCTGGAGAGCTTCTCCGAAAGGAAAATAGAAGACGATGAACTTCTTTTAAGCATGGAGTGAAGGGGGCTGAGTCCCCGGTCACGGGAGGGCAGATGGTGCCCTCCCTCCGAGATTTTCCTTTATTCTTCCGGTACCATCCGGGCGAAGTCCTTTTTTCCGACCTGTAATATTCGTCCGTCCTCGATCGGGGGATCAAAGTCGACTTCTTCGACCTTCTCGTCGTCCAGGCGGACACCGCCCTGATCGATAAGTCGCCGGGCCTCCGACCTGCTGGATACGAAGCCGGACGCATCCAGTAGATCGATAATCCAGACAGTCCCGTCGTCCTTGATCATGTCCCCGGGAACGGTAACTTCCTCGACGTTTTCCGGCGTCTCGTTCTGCTCGAAAACCTGCTCGAACTCCTCTTCCGCGTGGTTGGCCTCGACCTCGGAGTAGATGCTGCTGACGATCTCAAAGGCCAGCCGCTTCTTTCTGTCTTTCGGGTGGAGATCGCCAAGTTCCCCCGGTTCCATGTCAGTCAGCAGTTCAAAGTACTCGGCCATGGTCTCGTCCGTAATCGACATCAGCTTCCCGTAGATCGTTTCCGGGGCCTCGTTGATCCCGATATAGTTCCCCCTGGTCTGGCTCATCGCCCGGCTCCCGTCCGTTCCGGTCAACAGGGGGACGGTGAGAACGATCTGGGGGTCCTGATCGAACTCCCGCTGAATGTGCCGCCCGACTATCAGGTTGAACTTCTGATCGGCCCCGCCCAGTTCAATATCGGCGTCGACCGCCACTGAATCGTAGGCCTGGGCCAGCGGGTAGAGGAACTCGAGAATCGAAATGGGCTTGTTTGCCTCGTAGCGTTTCGCGAAATCGTCACGTTCCAGCATCCGGGCCACTGTATACTTCGAGGTCAACTCTATGATGTCCTCGAAGGTCAGCTTGCCCAGCCATTCCGAATTGTAGCGAAATTCGGTCCGCTCGGGATCCAGGATGCGAAAGACCTGTCTCTCGTAGTCCTTCATGTTCTCCTCGATCTGCTTCGCCCCCATGATCTCCCTGGTCTCCGATTTTCCACTGGGGTCGCCGATCCTTCTGGTAAAGTCTCCAACTACCATGACGGCCTGATGGCCGAGATCCTGGAGCTGTCGCAGCTTTCGCAGAACTACGGCGTGCCCCAGAGTCAGGTCGGGCGACGAGGGATCGACGCCGAGTTTGACCCGGAGCGGCCGTTCCTCTTTTTCCGCTATCTTCAACTTATCAACCAACTCGTCTTCGGGGATCAAATCGGCGGTACCGGATTTAATGATCCCCACTGCCTCCTCGAAATCGTGGTCCATGCCGTTATAACCTCCGTTAAATCACGGTTGCGGTAGAAATCCGATCGAATTCGTTCAGTTCCATCAATTTTACTCCCTGGGCGTAACGCTGAAATTCGCTGATATCGTCTATGCTGAGCCTAATCGCCTTGCCCCGCTCGCTGCAGAGAAGGACTTCCTCGCCCCTCTCCATAAGCTTGATTTCTTTCAGGCCGTCGTCCCCGTCCAGCTTTATCCCAACGTTACCCTTACCGGCGCGCCCCTGGACGTTGAACTCGGCCAGAGGAACTTTCTTGCCCCGGCCCTCTTCCGTAACGAAGAGCAGAAGCGGGTCTCGTTCCAGGTTCTTCGGGCTGACGGCTTCCATGCCGATGACCTGATCGCCGGGGGAGGGACACATACCCTGGACCCCTTTCGACGGTCTCTGGGTCGTCCTGACTTCCTCTTCCGGGAACCGAATCACCTGACCTTCTCTCGTGGCCATGACCAGCTCTCCCTCGCCGTGGCTCAGTCCGACCGAACTTATGGAATCGCCGGGCTCGGCGGTCATGCTGTGAATGCCGCTGATGTGAGCCGAAGAGAAATCGTCCATCGGGTTCTTGATCACGTACCCGCCTTTTGTCGCCATGAGACAGTAACCGTCGCCTGTTAGCTCGTCGCTCTCCACGTTCAGTACTGCCCGAATCGCTTCGTCCTCGTCTAGGTCGATGATCTCGGCCAGCCTCTCCCCGCGCGAATCCCGGCGGGAGTTGGGGAACTTGTAGGTCTTTATCTTGTAGATATTTTCGTCGTCGGAAAAGAGCAGTGACTCGTTGCGCGAGTTGCTGCTGACGGCGACCGTAATCCGGTCGTCTTCTTCCAGATCCATGCAAATAACGCCCTTGCCGCCGCGGTTCTGAGTCTTGTAGCCGCTTCTTTTCGGGGCGTTGACGTAACCGTTTTCGGTCGTCTGCAGGATCAGGTCCTCGTCCGGTATCAGCTTCTCCGCGTCGACCTCTTCGACCTTCTCCGTGATCAGGGTCCGTCTCTCGTCCCCGAACTCCTCTTTTATGTCGCGCAATTCGTCCTTGATGATTTCGTCCAGTTTCAGGGTGGAATCGAGTATCTCTCTGTATTCTTCAATGTATTCCCGCTTTTCTTCCAGCTCGTTTTCGACCTTTTCCCTCTCCAGGCTGGTCAGGCGGCCGAGCTGCATCTTCAGAATCGCGTTTGCCTGGTCCTCGGTGAAAGAGAAGCGCTCGATCAAATTCTGGCGCGCCTCGTCCCTGGTATCGGCCTGGCGGATCAGCTTTATTACCATATCGGTGCTGTCCAGGGCCATCTGAAGCCCTTCGAGGATGTGGGCCCGGCTCTCGGCCTTGTCCAGCCGGTACTGCGTCCGTCGCTCCACGACGGAGCGGCGGAAATCTATGAAAGCATTCAGAATTTCCTTCAGCGAAAGCCGGCGCGGGTTTCCGTCGACGATTACCGTCGTATTGGCACCGTACGTCTTTTCAAGCGGAGTATATTTGAACAGCCGATTGAGCACGACCTCCGGCTCGGTGCCTCGCTTTAGCTTGATCACGACCCGGAGCCCTTCCCGGTCCGACTCGTCCCGAACGTCGGTAATTCCCTCGACCGTTCCGTCCTTCGCCTTGTCCGCTATTCGTTCGATTATCGTCGATTTCTTTATCTGGAAGGGAATCTCGGTAACTATGATGTTGTTTCCTTCGATCTCCGTCTTGGCCCGCATCCTGACCCGACCTTTGCCCGTCCGGTAGGCTTCTTTTATCCCTTCCCGGCCGAGGATGATCGCTCCGGTCGGGAAATCCGGTCCCTTGATATATTTCATCAGCTCGTCCAGCGAGGCCTCCGGGTTGTCTATCAGGTAGATCAGACCTTCGACCAGCTCGGTGAGATTGTGCGGCGGAACTTTCGTCGTCATCCCGACGGAGATTCCCCAGGAGCCATTCAGAAGTAACCCCGGTACCTTGGCGGGCAATATATCCGGTTCCTCCAGGGAATCGTCGAAATTGGGGCTAAAGTCTACCGTGTCCTCGTCCAGTTCCTCCAGAAAGGTCTCGCTTATCGGCGAGAGCTTTGCCTCCGTGTAACGCATGGCCGCCTGGCTGTCCCCGTCGATCGAGCCAAAGTTTCCCTGGCCGTCTATCAGCGGGTAACGGAAGGAAAATTCCTGGGCCATGTTTACCATTGTATCGTACACGGCTATGTCCCCGTGCGGGTGGTACTTACCCAGCACCTCACCGACGATACGGGCGGATTTCTTGTGAGCGCCGTCCGAATAGAGCCCCAGCTGGTCCAGCGCGTAGAGAATCCGGCGCTGCGCCGGCTTGAGCCCGTCCCGAACGTCCGGAATCGCCCGACCCCGGATTACGCTCATCGCGTAATTTATATAGGACTCCTCCATCTCCTCTTCAATATATGCCGTCTTTACTTCACTCATTTTAGTCTCCTGGTTTGGTTAGAGTTGATAAATGGTAGCTTTTTTGCCCGGTCAACTCAAGGAAAATTGGTTCCTGTGGGAAGCAGAGATAGTAAAAGCTTAAAAGCTTAAGTGTATTAACGCATTTCCCTCACTACTTTGGATCTTTATTAAATCCGGTCCCGGAGAACTGAATGTCCCAACTCCCCAGGGGCTAGAGCCCCCGTGCTCGGGCGATAGTCAAAAATCACACTTTCGGGCGGGCATGAGAGCCGCCCTGCCCGTGTTTATACAGTTAAAGGCATGCTTTTGCTGGAATAATGAAGGACCTGCTCGTGCTTGAATGTTTCAGGAACTGAACCTTCTAAAGGGAGCCGTTACGTGCTCTGCAGGATCCAATTAGCCATAGAGATGATACCTGGTCCGAGGTTAAGGATTTGAACTGAGAAACTCTCCCGCTTGAAGTCATAAATTACCGTCCAGATACTCTGCATCTCGTTGCTAGAAGGCCCCGCTCCACTTGCCCGCTTCGTTGACGATAGAGTGCCAGCCAAAACCGAAGCCAAAGGCTACCGCAAAAGCTTCGATCCCCGTTTGGCCCGCTCCCGTCGGGTTAAATTGAGGCAAGACCAGCAGAGTTACTATTAAACCAAGGAGAATGGAACCGGCCGCCGAATAAAGATATTTCGGCCTGAAATCCTTCACCTTGCCCCGCTTTAGTTTTCTCACCCAGGGCAAAAAGACCCGAGTTAACACACCGACAAATATTCCCGTTAATTGCGTTAACAT